>Ga0315270_10001948_pt1 | contig 10977 bp, 7 predicted proteins | sample C1_bottom_MG_FD_204932 | JGI IMG/M metagenome (GOLD analysis project Ga0315270, IMG submission 204932) | Sediment microbial communities from Yellowstone Lake, YNP, Wyoming, USA - C1_bottom | ecosystem: Environmental > Aquatic > Freshwater > Lake > Sediment | place: USA: Wyoming | collected... | reverse complement strand
TGCTTCTTCGCATCGGCGGCCTTGGTGAAGTGACCGGTGGACTCCAGAACGACGTCGGCTCCCACAGATGCCCATGGAAGGGCTGCTGGGTCACGCTCTGCGAAGACCTTTATGGTCTTGCCACCGACGGTGATGGTCTCTGCCGTGTAAGAGACCTCAAGGCCGAGGCGGCCGAGGATCGAGTCATACTTGAGAAGGTGGGCCAAAGTTGCGTTATCCGTGAGGTCGTTGATTCCAACAATCTCAATATCTGGTGAAGTCAGCGCGGCGCGGAAGAAGTTTCGCCCGATTCGTCCAAATCCATTAATTCCAACAGCAGTCACAATAAACCTCGCTTAGTCGTAGTCCCCAAAAGTCCCACTAGGTTCCCCAAAGTGGGTGGGCAAGAAAAGAGCCACAGCGCTGGGGTGCGTGGTAAACCCTATCATTGGGCAATCTGGTTGCCGCGTTGAGGTGTTCCAATTCACGAAATGCAGGCGTAAAACAGCTCATTCTTACGCGAAGTTGTGTTCAGTAATGATTAATTAAGCAAGTCTGGTGAAAGTCCAGCCTCAGTATCTGCAATACCCAACTCTGCAGCCCTCTTATCGGCCATGGCCAGTAGACGGCGAATACGTCCAGCAATCGCATCCTTGGTCATGGGAGGAGATGCCAATGAGCCCAACTCCTCCAAACTTGCTTGACCGTGAGTGATGCGCAGTTCGCCTGCTTCTTTTAAATGCTCGGGAATTTGGTCACCAAGAATTTCCATTGCACGTTGAACTCTCGCCGAGGCGGCAACGGCTGCACGGGCCGAGCGTCGTAGGTTCGCGTCATCAAAATTCGCCAGACGATTTGCAGTGGCGCGGACCTCTCTGCGCATTCTGCGCTCTTCCCAAGCAAGGACACTTTCGTGCGCACCAAGGCGCGTCAGCAAAATACCGATTGCGTCGCCGTCGCGAATAACAACTCGATCAACACCGCGCACTTCCCTAGCCTTGGCAGCGATTCCGAGTCTGCGCGCAGACCCCACTAATGCAAGGGCTGCTTCTGGCCCTGGACAGGTAATCTCCAGAGAAGAAGAACGTCCAGGTTCTGTCAAAGATCCATGCGCGATGAAGGCACCGCGCCATGCCGCTTCTGCATCGCAAATTGAAGCGGAAACAACTTGAGGCGGAAGACCGCGTACAGGGCGGCCGTTTGCATCGACAAGACCTGTTTGGCGCGCGAGGGCTTCTCCATCCTTGACCACGCGGACAACGTAACGCGAGCCCTTGCGCAACCCACTGGATGAAAGCACAGCAAGATCGCTCTCGTGGCCGTATACGTCGGCAATATCCTTTCGAAGCCGCCTCGCACTTTGGGCGGCATCAAGTTCGACCTCTACAAGGATCTTCCCTGCAACAAGGTGCAATCCCCCAGCAAAGCGGAGCAGCGCTGAAACCTCTGCTTTTCTGCAGCAGGGTTTGGTTACCGAAAGTCGGGTGAGTTCATCCTTCACCGCTGCGGTCATCGCCATGTGCTTATCCAATCAGGCTATTGGACATGATGTGACCAAAAACGGAAGTTAATTTTTCAACATCATGATGAACGCTGCCCACTGCCTTTCGGAGGTCGGCAGTCACGAGTTTGCCGCCCATCTCTCTCACCTGATTCTCAAGTGAATTCGCATCACGAACCACTGAAAAATCGGCGATGACGTAGTCTGCTTGGAAATCAGGTGCATATTGTCGAATTAAACCGAGATGCTCCTCAGGGGTGTAGCCGGCATATTCATTGCCAGATAATTCTGGAACTGCATCCAAATTGAGCACCACAATTCTCTTTCCTCTGCTCTCCACGAGCGCCCGCCGTTGAGAAGGCACGAGCAGATGTGGCAGCACCGAGGAAATCCATGATCCTGGTCCCATAGTGATCCAATCAGCTTCGGCAATCGCGTTCAAAGCCTCATGTCGAGATGGAGGATCTTGGGGAATGATCCGCAAAGATTCAAGTTTTCCTTTAGCGGTGGCTACTTCTGCCTGTCCTCGGACCACAGTCAATCTGCCGCCATCTTGAAAGGTTCCTTCAATATCCAAAGGTTGAGACGCCATTGGCAGCACCCGACCTACGACTTTGAGAAGAGATGCCACCCGATCCAAACCTGCAACCGGATCTTCATCTCGATCCCACAAGGCTGCCAGGAGCAAGTTTCCTACTGCGTGACCCTGCAAGGAACCTTCACCGGTAAAGCGGTGTTGCATGATGGTTGCCCACTCGCGTCCCCACTCGTCATCGGCACACAAAGCGGCCAGTGCCATCCGCAAATCTCCAGGAGGCAGGATCGGAAATTCCTGTCGCAATCGACCACTAGATCCACCGTTATCTGCCACCGTCACGATTGCTGTGATCGAGGGAGTGATCTTTCTTAAGGAAGCCAGTGTCGCTGCTAGCCCATGTCCGCCACCAAGGGCGACAACTTTTTGCGGCACTATTCACGCCCCACGTCACGATGGATTGCATGAGCTTCGATGGAAATTGAACCGTCGCTCTTATTCAAACGAGCAGCAATCGCCTCTGAAATCGCAACGCTGCGATGTTTACCACCAGTGCAACCCACAGCAAGAGTCACATACTTCTTTCCTTCACGGAGATAACCCTCTGCCATCTGGTTGAGCAAAGAAACATAGCTGTCCACAAATGCATCTACTCCTGGGGAGGTAAGTACGTGCTGGCTTACCGCTTTGTCCATACCAGTCAGTGCCCGAAGTTCTGGTATCCAATGTGGGTTCGGAATGAAACGACAGTCAAGTACTAAGTCCGCATCCACTGGAACTCCGTATTTGTATCCGAAAGAAAGCACGTTAACACGCACGCCGTGGCTCTGACCGGACGCGAAGATTTCGCCAACTCGTTTTTCCAATTGGTGAACATTGAGGTTGCTCGTGTCTATGACAACTTCTGCGCGCGATCGAAGATCTTCAAGGCGAGTCCGCTCGCGAGCGATTCCGTCGACGATTCGATCCGTGCCCTGCAACGGATGAGGCCGCCTGGTCGATTCAAAACGTTGGACCAATGCTTGATCGGTGGCATCCAGAAAGAGAAGACGGTGCGGGACTCCCTCGGCGGCCAGTTGGGCAAGGGCGTTGTTAAGGTCATCGAAGAATCGACCGCTACGGACATCAACCACTACAGCCATCGCAGGAATAGATGCCCCGTCAGTTTGAGCAACTAAGGCTGGCAGAAGTGCCGCGGGAACGTTGTCGACAACATACCAACCCAGATCTTCAAGGGCGTGGGCGACCGTGGATCGTCCGGCTCCGGACATCCCCGTCAATATAAGGACTTCGCGTGGTTGGTTCATTGGTTCCTTCATCTTCCTGTATCTGTCAAGAACCTTCAAGAATCTCGCCTGTATTGGCATCAAATGCCGGAGTGCGCTCCTTCTCAAGATTACTGATGATGACCTCCGCAATTGTCGATCCGATACCGGGAACTTCAGCAATTTCCTTCATTGACGCACGACGAATAGCTGACACCGAGCCAAAACGCTTGAGCAGCGCCGCCTTTCGAACCTGCCCAAGGTGTGGGATTTCATCAAGGAGAGATTCCAGCATCACCGCCGATCGCCGTGAACGATGAAAGGTAATCGCAAATCGGTGCGCCTCATCGCGAACCCGTTGAAGAAGATAAAGACCCTCACTACTGCGGGGAAGGATCAGCGGATCATTCTGATTTGGGAGCCACACCTCTTCAAGTCTCTTTGCCAATCCGCACAGCGCGATGTCATTCATCCCCATTTCATCGAGTGCCCGCGCAGCCGCTGCGACTTGGGGCGCGCCACCATCAACGACGATCAATTCAGGTGGGTATGCAAATCTCTTCTGAGCGCCTCCATGCTCCAAAACCTCAGCAGGGTCAACACCGCGTTCTTCCGCGAGTCTTTTTAGTCGACGAGTGAGCACCTGATGAATAGCTCGTGTGTCGTCCCACGCAGTCGATGTATCGATAATGAATCGTCGATATTCGCTCTTCTTTGCGACTCCATCTTCAAAGACCACCATAGAGGCGACAACTGATGTTCCAGAAATATTTGATATGTCATAACACTCGATCCGAAGGGGCGGCCGTTCAAGACTGAGCGCCTCTTGTATCTCGATTAATGCTTTGCCGCTAACTGCGCTATCGGCAGAACGCTTGTTCACCGATTGAATAAGGGCATAGCGTGCATTGCGCGCGACAGTGTTGAGTATTTCCACCTTCTCCCCTCGTTGGGGAACCTTGATTTCAACTTTGGTGCCACGCACAGAACTCAGCCAAGACTCGAGAACTTCAAGATCCTTGGGTAACTCATTGATCAAAATCTCTGATGGGATGTCCTTGTTAGACCCCGTGCTCACGCCATAGACAGATGCAAATAGTGCCGAGATATCGTCCTCACCTTCGAGTGCGTTCTTCTGATCCAACAGCCAGGAACGCGAGCCTTTGATTGAACCCCCACGGATGATGAAGATGGACCCGGCAGAGTGGGGTCCCTCTCGATGTATTGCAAGTACGTCAGCAGACAAGTTATCCGGCAATGTGGCTTCTGCGGATTCTCGAACCCGTTCCATCGCAGAAATTTGATCCCTGATCTTTGCTGCGCGTTCGTACTCCTGCGCCGTAGCGGCTAGCTCCATCTCCTTCTGAAGAGTAGGCACAATATCGCTCACGCCACTATCCATAAAATTTGTGAGCCGTTTGGCCAATTTCATATGGTCCTCTTGTGAAATCCAATTCACACAAGGCGCTGCACATTTGCCGATGTCTCCGAGTAGACACTGTCGATTGCTTCTTCTGGCCTTTTGAAAGTTTCCATCTGTGCAGGATCGGACTGGAAAAACCTTAAGCACCACATCGAAAGTACTACGCAAAGCCCCTGCGTGTGTGAAGGGTCCGAAGTACTTGATGCCCGGACGTTTCTGCTTGCGAGTTATAAAGACCTTTGGATATTCGTCACTCAAAGAAATCGCTAAGTAGGGATAGGACTTGTCATCGCGAAATTGCACGTTGTATGTCGGATCAAATTGCTTGATCCACGAGAACTCCAACTGGAGTGCCTCAACTTCGGTGTTGACGATGGTCCACTCGACTCGCACCGCTTCGTGCACCATATGATAGGTGCGCTCGGGAAGATTTCCTTGAAAGTAGCTGCCAAGACGAGCCTTCAAACTGAGCGCCTTGCCTACATAAATGACCTCGCCATCAGCATTGAAAAAACGATAGACCCCCGGCAGCGGAGGGATGTCTTTCGGACGATAGCTACTGGGCTCGGCCATTTCTTTCGCGCTTACGCACTCGCCCGGTTGGTTTTCAATATCTCAGATAAGTAATGGCCCGTGTAACTCTTCTCGTTCAGGGCGACATCTTCAGGCGTTCCCTGGGCGACGACGGTGCCACCTCGGAATCCTCCCTCAGGCCCCATATCAACCACCCAGTCGGCGCACTTGATGACATCTAGATTGTGCTCGATCACGACAACAGTATTGCCTGTGTCGACGAGGCGGTTGAGTACGCCAAGAAGCTTGCTGACATCTTCAAAGTGCAATCCAGTAGTGGGTTCGTCCAGCACGTATATGGTGCGGCCGGTGGATCTCCTCTGCAATTCCGTAGCCAACTTCACGCGCTGGGCTTCTCCCCCTGACAACGTTGGAGCAGATTGCCCAAGGCGAACGTAACCGAGTCCAACATCGCAGAGCGTCTTAAGGAAGCGGGCAATTGTCGGCACCGCTTCGAAGAATTCGCGGGCTTGCTCGATAGGCATATCCAGAACTTGGGCAATCGTCTTACCTTTGTAATGGACCTCTAAAGTCTCTCGGTTATAGCGCGCTCCATGACAGACTTCGCAGGGAACATAGACATCTGGAAGAAAATTCATTTCAATCGTGATTGTGCCGTCTCCTGCGCAGTTTTCGCAGCGACCGCCCTTGACGTTGAAAGAGAAGCGCCCTTGCAGATAGCCACGCACTTTTGCCTCAGACGTTTCTGCGAAGAGAGCTCTGATCTTGTCAAAGACTCCAGTATACGTTGCAGGGTTTGAACGAGGTGTTCTGCCAATGGGTGACTGGTCGACATGAACAACTTTGTCCAACAGATCAACGCCGGTGACCGTACGGTGCCTACCCGGAACGAGTCGAGCTCCATTGAGTTTATTTGCAAGAGTGGAATAGAGAATGTCGTTGATGAGAGTTGACTTACCCGAACCACTAACACCAGTGACCGCCACAAAAACACTCAACGGTATGGCGACCTCGATATCTTTAAGGTTGTTCTCTTTCGCACCCTTGATAACCAGACGGCGCTTGGGATCGGTAGGACGACGAAGCTCCGGAATTGATATTGCCTTTCGCCCCGAAAGGTAGGCACCTGTGATCGATTCCGCAGACTCAATGAGTGACTGGTAATCCCCCGAAACGACGACCTTGCCACCATGTTCTCCGGCTCCCGGTCCGATATCGACGATCCAATCAGCGGCACGAATTGTCTCTTCATCGTGCTCTACAACGATCAGCGTGTTCCCAAGATCGCGAAGTTTGGTGAGGGTCTCAATCAGGCGGCGGTTGTCCCTTTGGTGAAGGCCGATGCTTGGCTCATCTAGTACATAAAGCACACCGACCAAACCAGATCCAATCTGGGTAGCAAGGCGGATTCTTTGAGCCTCGCCACCTGAAAGAGTCGCCGCAGGCCGCTCAAGTGAGAGGTAGTCCAAGCCCACATTGAGGAGAAAACCTAGGCGTGCGTGCACCTCCTTCATAACTCGTTCTGCAATCTGACTTTCGCGCGCATTCAATTCGATTTCTGCGAGGAACGTTGCGCAATCGGCAATAGAGAGCTCACAAATCTGGGCGATGCTTTTTCCGCCCACTGTTACGGCAAGAACCTCGGGCTTAAGACGGGCGCCTTTACAGACAGGGCAAGGAATCTGGCGCATATACGCCTCGTACTTGTCGCGACTGTAGTCGCTGTCCGTCTCACCATGGCGTCGGTGAATAAACGGCACCACGCCTTCGAATCCAGTTGAGTAATTGCGTACTCTGCCGTATCGGTTCTTGTATTTCACATGCACTTCATACTCGTAACCATGCAAGATGGCTTCTTTAGCCTTGGCAGAAAGTTTTCGCCAAGGATTGTCGAGTGAGAACTTAACCTCCCCCGAGAGGGCCTCAAGCAACCTCAGGAAGTACTCCGAAGTTTGTCCTGTCGACCAAGGGGCGATGGCACCTTCATTAATGGAGATGGAGTCATCTGGAATTATCAGATCGTGATCGACTTCTAACTTTGTCCCGATTCCGGTACATGCAGGGCATGCACCAAATGGTGAGTTGAAGGAGAAGGACCGCGGCTCTAACTCCTCAAAAGAAAGTTCACAATCATGACATGCTAAGTGCTCGCTGAAAGTGCGCTCTTTCTCGCTGCCTTCGGCATCGACAAAGTCCAACAAGACGACGCCTTGTGCAAGACGCAATGCGGTCTCTATTGAATCAGTCAGTCGGTTCTTCGAATCTGCTTTCGCAGTCAATCGGTCCACCACAACTTCGATGGTGTGCTTTTCTTGCTTCTTCAATTTAGGAAGATCTGATAATTGAATAACGGTTCCGTCGACGCGCGCTCGTGAATATCCTTGTGAAATCAACTCTTGAAAGAGATCCACAAATTCGCCTTTTCTAGCCCGCACTACTGGAGCTAAAACAAGGAACTTCGTGGCGGCGGGCATCGACAGAATCTGATCGACAATTTGTTGAGGACTCTGTCTGGAAACGGGTTTGCCGCAGTTGGGGCAATGTGGTCGGCCCGCACGGGCAAAAAGAAGTCGCAGATAGTCGTAGACCTCGGTAATGGTGCCTACGGTTGAACGAGGGTTTCGGTTCGTCGATTTTTGGTCGATGGAGACCGCAGGCGAAAGCCCCTCAATAAAATCCACGTCGGGCTTATCCATTTGGCCAAGGAACTGTCTGGCGTAAGCCGAAAGAGACTCCACGTAGCGCCTCTGCCCTTCGGCGAAAATGGTGTCGAAGGCAAGGCTGGATTTCCCCGACCCCGAGAGACCCGTGAATACCACAAGGGAATTTCGTGGCAATTCGATCGATACATTTTTGAGATTGTGTTCGCGCGCTCCGCGGACAATGAGGTGATCGGCCATCCGCTTACACCCCCGCCGTTTCCATGCCTCGTAACTCGCGTTTGAGATCCTTTATCTCATCCCTCAGCCTTGCAGCCAATTCAAATTGCAGATCCCCAGCCGCAGACTTCATTTGATCTGTCAGTGACTCTATCAATGCAAGTAATTCCTGACGCGGAAGGGTAGTCAAAGACTTTGTGTGCAGGCCAATGGCAGGTGTACGAGAGCGAGCAGCTCCGCGACCCGAGGCGGAAAGCAGTTGTTCGGTATCTTCACTTTCGCGGTTGATGAGATCGGTTATATCGGCAATTTTCTTCCGAAGTGGCTGTGGATCGACCCCGCGTTCGAGGTTATACGCGACCTGCTTTGCCCGTCTCCTGTTTGTCTCATCTATTGCTTTTGCCATCGACTTCGTCATGTTGTCGGCGTACATATGAACTTCCCCGGAAACATTTCGTGCGGCGCGGCCAATTGTTTGAATGAGGGAGGTGGCAGAACGCAAGAAACCTTCCTTGTCTGCGTCCAAAATGGAAACCAAGGAGACCTCTGGCAGATCAAGTCCTTCGCGCAGGAGGTTGATCCCGATCAACACGTCATATTCGCCTGAGCGAAGTTCGCGCAATAATTCGACTCGCCTCAAGGTGTCAACTTCAGAGTGAAGATATCTGACGCGAACGCCGCGCTCCTGCAAATAGTCAGTTAGATCTTCAGACATTTTCTTGGTCAGAGTGGTAACAAGGACTCGTTCGTTCTTTTCGGCGCGAAGATTAATCTCGTGAAGGAGATCATCTATTTGGCCCTTGATGGGTTTCACAACGATCTTTGGATCTACTAATCCTGTCGGGCGAATAACCTGCTCGACGACATCGCCTTCGACTTTTCCTAATTCATAAGGACCTGGGGTCGCCGAAAGGTAGACCTTCTGCCCTACCCTTTCGAGGAACTCGTCCCAACGCAGAGGACGATTATCCATCGCGCTCGGCAGTCGGAATCCATGCTCGACCAATGTCCTCTTTCGAGAGGCGTCGCCTTCGTACATCGCACCGATTTGTGGAACGGTGACGTGGGATTCGTCAATTACCAGCAGGAAATCTTCCGGAAAATAGTCCAGAAGGCAATTGGGCCCAGAGCCTGCAGCGCGTCCATCGATGTGGCGCGAGTAGTTCTCAATCCCCGAACAGAATCCCAGGTTCTGCATCATCTCGATGTCAAAGGTCGTTCGCATCCGTAGGCGTTGGGCTTCCAGCAACTTGCCCTGACGCTCAAAATTCTCCAGCTGCACTTCAAGCTCTTGCTCGATATCCACGACCGCGCGCTTCATCGTCTCAGGGCCTGCGGCATAGTGCGTTGCAGGAAAGATGTACATCTCGGTCTCATCGCGGACGATTTCACCCGTCAATGGATGAAGCGTCGTAATCCGTTCTATCTCATCCCCAAACATCTCGATACGAAGTGCGAGTTCTTCGTACATCGGAATGATTTCGATGGTGTCCCCACGAACCCGGAAAGTGCCGCGCTCAAAGGCCATGTCGTTTCTTTTGTATTGAATATCAACGAATCTTCGAAGCAGGGCGTTGCGCTCAATGTGATCGCCCACCTTCATTGAAACCATTCGGTCCACGTATTCCTGTGGAGTTCCAAGTCCGTAGATGCACGAGACCGTCGCAACGACGATGACGTCTCGGCGGGTAAGTAACGAATTGGTGGCCGAGTGACGAAGACGCTCTACCTCATCATTGACGCTGGAATCCTTCTCGATGAAAGTGTCGGTCTGAGGAACGTAGGCTTCTGGCTGGTAATAGTCGTAGTACGAGACAAAATATTCGACAGCGTTATTTGGCATGAGCTCGCGGAATTCATTTGCCAGCTGGGCCGCCAAAGTCTTATTTGGTGCAATCACAAGAGTCGGGCGCTGTAATCGCTCGATCAACCATGCCGTGGTGGCAGATTTACCTGTGCCAGTCGCGCCCAACAATACGACGTCTTGATCCCCACGCTGGATGCGACGAACAATCTCTTCAATGGCTTCTGGTTGGTCTCCACCAGGAACGTAGTCGCTGATTACGCGAAATGGCTCGACACGCCTTTGAATATCAGTTACAGGACGCACGAGACAACTCTAGTCTTGGTCAATTTTTCTCACGCTGCATTGATGGAAGTATCTTCTCCCATACATACTCAACTTTGCGCAGCAATTCGTCCAGGGTTCCATTATTGGTTATTACATACCCAGCCACTGACATTCGCTCTTCTGGGGTGGCCTGAGCGCGCACACGAGCGTCTATCTCAGATGCTAGCATCCCCCTTTTTTTCAGTCTCTCGGATCGCACGGGCAACTCAGATTCCACGGTAATGATGAAATCAAAACGTTGCGCCGCCCCTGTCTCGGCAAGAAGCGGGATCTCATAAACCAAAATTTCGTTCCCGCTAAGTTCGCTAGTGGCCGTCTCGAACGCATCGCGCACCAGGGGGTGAATGATTGCCTCAAGCTTGGCTCGTTCGGCCGTACTACCGAACACTTTTTCCGCTAGAGCCCGGCGATCTATATCGCCATCGCGCAATATGGAATCTCCGAAGGTTGCTACGACTTGGTCGAACCCTTCACTACCGCGCTCAATTACCTGACGCGAAAACTCGTCTGCATCCATCACCTTTGCACCAAGGTCGGCGAAGTACTCTCCGACAAGTGATTTGCCAGAGCCAATACCGCCCGTGAGCCCAACTACTAGCACCACAATGCGACCCTAGCCTTTCCTCGGTAATGAAGAAACCGACCCCGAGATTACTCTCGAGGCCGGTTCAACTACGTCCGTTGAATGAATTATTCAGCGACCTCTACAACAGGTTCGGTAGCAGCAGCG
>Ga0315270_10001946_pt1 | contig 10982 bp, 7 predicted proteins | sample C1_bottom_MG_FD_204932 | JGI IMG/M metagenome (GOLD analysis project Ga0315270, IMG submission 204932) | Sediment microbial communities from Yellowstone Lake, YNP, Wyoming, USA - C1_bottom | ecosystem: Environmental > Aquatic > Freshwater > Lake > Sediment | place: USA: Wyoming | collected... | reverse complement strand
GCTTAGAGTGTGTTTTAGAATTCCCGCGAGCCGCGACGGCGGCCAGCCACGTGATCCAGCAGATATCAGCCTGTCTTGCGTATCGCCGCAGGATACCAAGAAGGAAGCGCGCGCAGGGCGATGCGGGACATTGTTCAAGCGCGGTGACGCCGCTGGGCGCGCGGCTGGCCACCGTCCCTCCGGGCTGGGGCGGCGGGGAGGCTCCACCTCCGCGAGCTTGCGAGCGGGAGCCACGCATCACGTGGCGTCAGGTGGAGGGCCTGGCGTCGTCCAGGGCCCTAAACATGGAACCACCATGCCTGCGGGCCCCGTCCTAGCCATGCTCGCCCGGCGCTCCCAGCGCGGCCCGTGCGAATTCTAAAACACCCTCTTAGATCCAGCGGCGCACGCGCCGCGCATAGGCCAGGTAGACCTCCCCGAACTGGGTCCGCAACCGGACCTCTTCCCGCGCGATGACGAGCCGGTCGAGGAGGAGCACCAGCACCGGGACCAGAATCACGATCCAGGCCGAATCCAGCAGGAGCGCGAACCCCACGAGGGTTGCCGAAAGCGCCAGGTAGAGGGGATTACGGGAGAAGCGGAAGGGGCCGGAGGTCAGCAGGGCGGAGGCGGTCCCATTCGGTTCGTGCGTGGTGCCCATCCGTCGGAAGGTCAGCAGGCCCCACCCGCCCAGACTCGCCGCGCACACCAGGGCCAGCGCGCTTACCCAGTACCTGGCTGCGTCCGGAAGCCCCAGCCGCAGGGGATGGAGGAACCCCACGCCCCAGCCCGCAAGAAGGCAGCCCAGGAAGAGCAGCGGTGGCTGGGGGGACTTCGGGCCTTGGTTCATGGTTATCTCCGGGCCGCACAAAAGCCTCGGACGCGGCGGTTCTGAGATCAGGCCAGGGCCAGCTCCAGGGCCCTGGCGTGAAGATCCTTCAGTTCTCTCGCATCCGCATCCAGCAGGGGCTGGCCATCCACGGCCAGGGTGACGCGCGAGCCGCCCGTGGCGCCGATCTTGGCGACGGGCACGCGGTGGGTGGCGCAGAGGGTGGCCAGGCTGCCTTCGGCCTCGGGACTCACGCTCACCACGATCCGACCCGCCGTTTCACCGAAGAGCAGGCTGTCCAGGCGCAGGGCGCCCCTGGTCAGCATGAGCTGGCAGCCCATGCCTTCGCCGTCCCTGGCACCGAAGGCGCTCTCCAGCGCCGCCACGAGTAGGCCGCCCTCGCTGGTGTCGTGGGCGCTGCGGATCAGCCCCAGGCGGATGCCCTCGCGCACGCAGGCCTGGAGGCGCAGCTCCTCGTCCAGGCGCAGCTCGGGGCAGGCGCCCTGCACCTTGCCCGTGCGCAGCTTCAGGTACTCACTGCCCCCCAGCTCGTCGCGCGTCTCGCCCAGCAGGAAGATGCCGTCGTGGGCGGCGCGGAAGGCCGATCCGCAGATGCGGTTGCCAACCTTGGACAGCGCGGTGGCGTCCGGCGCATCCACGGCCACCTGCCCCGCGCAGTCCTCCACCAGGCCCACCGCCGCGATCATGGGCGTGGGGGCGATGCTCTGGCCCTCGGTGTCGTTGTAGAGGCTCACGTTGCCGCTGACGATGGGCACGTCGAGGGCCAGGCAGGCCTGGCGGATGCCCAGGCAGCCCTGCTCAAAGGTCCACATGTTCTCGGGCTTCTCGGGATTGCCGTAGTTGAGGCAATCGGAGAGGCCGATGGGCTCGGCACCCACGCAGGCCAGGTTGCGGCAGGCTTCGGCCACGGCGTGGGCCGCGCCCCAGAAGGGATCCAGGTAGCAGAAGCGGCTGTTGCAGTCGCTGGTCATGGCCACGGCCTTGCCGGTGTCCTGGCCCTGCTCGTCCTTCACGCGGATGATCCCGGCATCGCCGCGACCCATGCCCAGCAGCGTGTTGCTGCGGACCGTGCCGTCGTACTGCTCGAAGATCCACCGCTTGCTGGCCACCGTGGGCTGCTGGACGAGCTGGCGCAGGGTGCGCTCCACCTCGGCGGGCTTGAGGTCCACCGGCAGCGGCGCGGCGGCCACCGCGTCCAGGTAGCCGGGGCGCTGGCGGGACCGGTCGTACTTCGGCGCGGCGTCCACCAGGGGCTGGATGGGCAGGTTGATGACAGGCTCGCCATGCCAGCTGCCGATGAAACGGCCGCTGTCGGTCACTTCGCCCACCACGCAGGCGTCGAGACCCCACTTGTGCAGCACGGCGATGATCTTCTCTTCGCAGCCGGGACGCGCCACCAGCAGCATGCGCTCCTGGCTTTCGCTCAACATCAGCTCGAAGGGCGTCATGCCCTCTTCGCGCATGGGCACCTGGTCCAGGCGGATTTCCAGGCCCGTGCCCGCGCGGCTGGCCATCTCGAAGCTGCTGGAGGTGAGGCCCGCGGCGCCCATGTCCTGGATGCCGATGACCCAGTCGGTCTGGAAGATCTCCAGGCAGGCCTCGAGCAGCAGTTTTTCCGTGAAGGGATCGCCCACCTGCACCGTGGGGCGCTTCTCCTCGCTGCCCTCGCCGAATTCCGCCGAGGCCATGCTGGCGCCGTGGATGCCGTCGCGGCCGGTCTTCGAGCCGATGTACATCATCTTGTTGCCGATGCCGGAGGCGAAGCCCTTGAAGATCTTGTCGCTGCGCAGCACGCCCAGGGTGAAGGCGTTCACGAGGATGTTGCCGTTGTAGCTGGCGTCGAAGGCGCAGTCCCCACCCAGCATGGGGATGCCCATGCAGTTGCCGTAGCCCGCGATGCCCGCGGCCACGCCCTTCACCAGCCCCTTCATGCGCGGGGCGTCGATCTCGCCGAAACGCAGGCTGTTCAGGTTGGCCAGGGGCCGGGCGCCCATGGTGAAGACGTCGCGGAGGATGCCGCCCACACCCGTGGCCGCGCCCTGGTAGGGCTCGATGAAGCTGGGGTGGTTGTGGCTCTCCATCTTGAAGGCCACGGCCCAGCCGTCGCCGAGGTCCACCACACCCGCGTTCTCCCCGGGGCCCTGGATGACGCGGGGGCCTTCCGTGGGCAGGTTCTTCAGGTGGATGCGGCTGGACTTGTACGAGCAGTGCTCGCTCCACATGGCGCTGAACACGCCCAGCTCTGGGTAGGTGGGCAGGCGGCCGTCCAGGAGGCGCAGGAGGACCTGCCACTCATCCTTCGAGAGGCCCAGCTCCAGAGCCAGGGATTCAGTGACAGCCGGTTCGTGGGCAACGGACATGGAGGCTCCGGAAGCCTTGATTCTAGCGGTTCCGGGGTTTCCAGACGAGGCTTGACATGCGCCCGGGGCCCGCCTGTGGAATGTCCGCTTCCCTCGGGAATCCCTTTCCGTACACTGGAAAGTCACGCCTTCGGAGCCCATGACCCCTCCCCGCACCCTGCTCACCTACAGCGCCCCCCGCAGCGGCTTCGGGGACGAGTGGATGACCTTCCTGCCCATCGGGCTGGGCTACCTCCAGGCCATGCTCAAGGCCCGGGACCTGCCCTGCCGGGTGGCGAACCTGAGCGGCAAGGGCCGCAAGGAGACCCTGGCCTACCTGAAGGCCCAGAACCCCGCGGTGGTGGGCGTCTCCATGTTCACTTTCAACCGCAAGCGCTCCTACGAGCTGCTGGCCTGGGCGCGGGAGGCCTGCCCCGACGCGATCCTGCTGGCGGGCGGGCCGCATCCCACGCACCTGGCCGACGAGGTCTTCGAGGACTGCCCGGCCCTGGACGCCATCGTGCAGGGCGAGGGCGAGGCCGTGCTGCTGGGCATCGCGGAGCGCCTGAAGTCGGCGCCTGGCTCGGATCTTTGGAAGCGCACACCGGGCCTCATCCTCCGCGAAGGCCGCACCCTGCCCCAGGCGCCGCTGGAGGACCTGGACGCCATCGGCATCCCCGCCGAGCACCTGGAGGCGGACTTCCTCAACGACGTGGGCCAGCTGGCCTACCTCAGCACCAGCCGGGGCTGCCCGGCCACCTGCAACTTCTGCAACACGCCCGAATTCTGGGGCACCTCCATCCGCTTCCGCAGTGCCCCCTCGGTGCTCCGCGAGATGCGCCTGCTCCGCGAGCAGCACGGCCTCACCTACTTCAGCTTCCGCGACGACACCTTCACCGCCAACCGGGACCGCGTGCTGACGCTGATGAAGGGCATCCAGGAGAGCGGCCTGCATCCCCTGTGGAACTGCCAGAGCCGCGTGAATCTGGTGGACGAGGACCGCCTGGTGGCCATGAAGCGCGCGGGCTGCGAGTTCATGCAATTCGGCGTAGAGCACGGCAGCGAGCGCGTGCTGCAGCTGCTGGACAAGGGCACCAACCTGCGCCATGCCCGCCGCGCCCTGGGCCTTGTGCGCAAGGTGGGCATGAACCTGGGCATCTACCTCATCACGGGCATCCCCGGCGAGACCTGGGCCGACGTGGAGGAGACCACCGCCTTCGTCCGCGACACCCGGCCCCAGGACTGCCAGATCAGCCCGCTGGCGCTGTACCCGGGCACCCGCATGTTCGACCAGTACCGCGCCGAGGGCCGCATCCAGAAGGACTTCTACCGGGCCAGCGGCGACGCCGAGATCTTCGCCCGGGTGGACGCACACACGGAGAAGGCCCTGCGCCACATCGACCGGGAGGCCCAGCAGGCTAAGGCCAAGTCCCGGTTCACGCCCGCCGAGTTCGCCGAGCAGAAACGCTGGCTGGGTTTCTGTGCCGTCACCAACCTGCTCTGCGGCGAGGCCGCCGAAGAGGAGGGCCGGTTCACCGAGGGCGAAGCGGAATACGCCGAGATCATCGCGAAGGAGCCCGCCAATCCATGGGGCTTCATGAAGCGGGCCCTGCTGCGCGAGAAGACGGGCCGGCTGGACCAGGCCCGCGCCGACCTCGCCGAGGTGCTGGCCCTGGCCCCGGGCAATCCCGAGGCCACGGAACTGGCCGCCCTGTGGGGCCTGAAGCAGCACAAGACGCGGGTGAAGAAACCCGCCCACGGCCCCACAGCCGAGATGAAGGGCGCCGAGGCCTACCTCAGCCGGCCGAAGATGTAGCCTGTCTCAGTCCTCATGCTTCAGGTTCGGGCTGCGCTCCAGGATGGTCAGAATCAGCCGCTCCAGCTCGTCCACCAGGAGGAAGCGGAGGTTCGGATCCTTCAGACCGTGGGGCTCGGGCTCGCCGCCACCGTGCAGCACAAAGAAGGGACCGGAGCGCTCCAGTCGGGAGATCCGCTTCCAGGGCAGGCGTCCCGCGCCCAGCTTCCGCGCCAGGGGAGCAGGCAGGGCGTTGTGCTCGACGGAGACCCCCAACTCGTCCACGAGCACCTGGGAACCCTCCACCAGGAGCAGGCCCATCAGGGTGCCGATGAGGAGGAAACCGCCCACCACCACGGCCGCGACGGCGGCCACGATGGCCACCCAGAAGGACCAGGTCGGTTCGCTGGCCGCCTCGGCCACCTTCAGAGAGGCCCGCAGCACAGGCAACCGTTCGAGGATCTGCGCCAAAGCGCGGACTCCCACCAGCCAGGAGCCCGCGAAGAGCAGCACGGCCATGGCCCGTTGGGCGAAGGAGGGGCGGAAGACGAGGGGCGATCCAACGGTCATCAGGCTTCCATCTCGGCCACGATGGCTTCGGCGGCGGCGGCGGGGTCCGCCGCATGGGTGATGGGGCGTCCGACCACGAGCCATGTCGAGCCCTGCTTCAAGGCCTGGGCCGGAGTCATCACGCGGGCCTGGTCCTGGTTGGCGGCACCAGCGGGCCGGATGCCCGGCGTGAGGCGGTGGAAACCCTCGCCGCAGGCATCGCGGATGGCCGCGGCCTCCCAGGCCGAGCAGACCACCCCGCCACAGCCCGCCCGATGGGCCAGCTTCGCATAGGCCAGGGCCAGATCCTCCGGCCGCCCGGCGTGGCCCAGGGCCGCCAGGGCCTCCCGGTCCAGGCTCGTCAGCACCGTCACGGCCAGCAGTTCCGTCCGGCCACCGGCAGCGCGATGGGCGCGCACCGCCTCCACCGCCGCTTCCAGCATGGCCGGCCCGCCCTGGGCGTGGACGTTGACCAGGCGCGGATCCAGCCTCAGCACGGCTTCCAGGGCCCGGCGCACGGTGGTGGGAATGTCGTGGAGCTTCAGGTCCAGGAATACCGGCACCTGCTGCTGGAGTTCCCGGACGAAGGCCGGTCCCTCGGCGCAAAAGAGCTCCAGCCCCACTTTCAGCATGCCCACCCGGCCCGCCAGACGCTCGGCCATGGCCAGAGCCTCCCGGGCCGTGGGCAGGTCCAGGGCCACCACGAGGCGCTCCCTGGGCGAGAAGTTGGAAGGGGCTGAACTCAAGAGGACTCCCGTATGATTCGGAGAATCATTCTGCCACCAAGGACGGTTCATGCTGCCACTGACCGCACCACCCGCCACGCCTCCCGCCGAGGTCCGGCCCGCGCCGCCCTCTGCCGCCGAGCTGCAGGACCGGCTGCTGGAGGCCTACGACTGGGGCCGTGCCCTGCCCGAGGCTCCGAAAGGCCCAGGCGCCCCGGCCTACCGCTGGCTCCAGGCCGCGGCCACCTTCAATCCACAGGAATTACCCACCAATCCCTTCCCGCCGGGAGCCGCCCACCGGGAGGCGGAAGCCCTACGAAACCTGATGAAGGCGCCTGGGAATCGCCTGGCTTCGCGCCTCGCGACGCTGCCACTACGCCAGCCAGGCACGGCCCTGGCCCTGTGGCGATGGGGCAAGGCCAAGGTCCGCGAGGGCCGCTTCACACCCGCGGAACGGAGCATCTGGGAGGATCGCCTGCTCGCGCAAGGGCCGGCCCTCACCCGCGGCTACGCCCTTCGTCATGCCCTGTGCTGGGCCCTGGCGGACCAGGACGAGGCGCGGTTCGCCTCGCTCAAGGCCCGGGCCGACGAAGCGACTGATCCCATCCTGGCTGGATTCCAGCGGCTGTTTGGTCTGCTCGGCGGCCCCTCGCCGGTCCTGCGCCTCTGGACCCTGCCTGGCCAGGACTACCAGGACCTGCGATTGGACCAGCTGGGCGCCCGCAGGCTCTGGATCCTCCCCGCCGGGGAGGGGCCCCTGCCAGAGCTTCCGCCGGATGTGGCGTGGATCATCCCCAGCCCTGATGCGGGATTGGACGACCGCAGCGCGAGCCTCCCCGTGGGCCTGCAGGCCGAGGTCCAGGCCCTGACCGACCGTCTCCAGGCCGCGAACCGGACCGCCCGCTACGTCCCCAGCCGAACCGCCTTCGAAGAGCTGGGCCTGCTCTGGTTCCCCATCCTCATCGAGCTGGATGATCAGGGGAACCTCAAGGCCGTCCGCATGGGCGATGCGGCGCCGGAGAGACCTTAGGCCGGGGTTTCAGCCGATCCCGCACCCCTGCAACCAGCCCGCCACGGCGCCCCAGACCATCTGGGACCAGTAGTAGAAGCCGCGCTTTACGGGCTTCGGGGTGTAGCTGGCGTGGAGCCGATCCTTGAGCATGGGGTAGTTGCCGTCGGGATCCAGCACGGCTGCGGCAACGGGCGAATCGAATTCGTAGGTGATCCAGCGATCCTGTCCATCCCACATGAGCCGCTGTTCCTCCCGGTTCTCCAACCGCACCCAGAGCGTGATCGGCACCTTCAGGCCGCCCTTCCGCTCGAGGGTGATGGAGCCCACCCGGCCCGGCGCCGCGGGCTGCGGGGCCGCGAAGACGGGCGCCTTGTCCGAGAAGAGCCAGCCACCCTGGGTTACATCCTGGGTCTTCACCTCGCGGATGGCGTAGTCGAGCACCTCGGTGCCTTCGACGAAATCCCGCCAGAAGGCCGAAAGGTCCCGTCCCGACACCCGCTCCGCGATGCGCTTGATGTCGTGCCGGGTCGGGTGCTTGAAGGCCATCTCCTGGGTGTAGGCCCGGAGGATCTCCTCCATCACGGGCCGGCCCAGCATGGCTTCGAGCTGGTTCAGGACCAGGTTGGGCTTGGCGTAGGCAGTGATGTAGTAGCTCTGGAGGTTGAGCGTCATGAATCCAAAGCGCGTGAGCGGATCGACGGAAGGCAGGGCCCAGTAGCCCGCCCACTCCGTGAAGTCCGTGGGCACCTGGAACCGCCGGCCACCCAGCAGGCTGTGATAGGTGCGCTCCAGGGCCTTGTGGGTGAACCAGCTGTTGAAGCCCTCGTCCAGCCAGGGTTCCTCGAACTCATTGCTGGCCAGCATGCCGTAGAAGAACTGATGGCCGTACTCGTGGATGGAGACCAGCTCGGGCTCGAAACGCTGCTGCAGCGGATCGAAGCCCACCGAGCTGGCGGTGATCAGAGTCGGGTATTCCATGCCGTCGGCGCCCGGGGCCTCCTTCGGCGTGTCGATGACCGTGAGCGTGGGGTAGGGATACTTGAAATACCACTCCTCGCTCCAGCGCAGGGCATTCTCCACCGCGCGGCGCTGGCGCGGGAAGTTCCCGCGGTTGCGGTCGTTGATGTAGTAGAAGACCTGCACCCCGCGGTATTCGATCATGGCGGGGTTGCGCCAACTCTCCCGCGGCATCACCGCCCACGCGAAGTCGTGGACGTCCTCCGCGTGCAGGCGCCAGATCACGTTCAGCGGACGCTTGGGATCCGTCTCGATCTCGGTGATGAAGTTGGTCTGGGTGCCCGTGTGGGCCAGTCCCAGCGCGTTGGGCAGGGACAGGGTCACGTCGTAGACGCCGAAGTCCGCGAAGAATTCCGTGTTCGCGTGGTAGGCGTGGCAGTTCCAGCGGTCGCCCTGATAGACCCCCGCCTTCGGGAACCACTGACCCGACATGAGGAAATCCTCGGCCCACCCGCTGCGGGCGAAGACCTTGGGATAGCGGTTCTCCCACGTGATCGCCACATGGATCGTCTCGCCCGGCGCCACGGGACGCGGCAGCTTCAGCCAGTAGACCGTCTCATCCTCGCCAAAGTGCCCTTGCAGATCCCGGCCTTCCATCTGGGCGCTGATCAGGCGGCAGTAGCCCCAGGAGGAGGCGTCCGAGGGGTGGTCCAGGTGGTCGCCGCGCAGGCGGCCGCCGCTCTCCTTCACGAAGAGGCTCTGTGGACCCTTGAAGGCATTGAGATACAAGTGCAGCGGCAGCTCCTGCGTGGAGGCCGTGCCCGTGTTGCGCCAGGAGATCGTCTCCGTCGCCTCCAGCGTCTTGTGCTCGAAGTCGAGGGTCGCCTCGATCCGGTAATTGGCGATCCGTGGGGATTTCGGCTTTTCGAACCACTTCTCCGGCGTCCAGGTCCGCGGCCCCGCCCCCAACCCAACGGCGGCGAACAGCACCAGCGCAGCCACCATGCGGCGTCCCATCGAATCCTCCAGAGCGTCCGTCGAGCATACCAACACTCGTCCAGCCTGCGTCCTTGCCACTCCTCAGATCCCTGCTACACTCAAGTTCCTACCGCGGGGTGGAGCAGTCCGGTAGCTCGTTGGGCTCATAACCCAAAGGTCGTAGGTTCAAATCCTACCCCCGCTACCAATCAACAAAGCCGACTATAAGTCGGCTTTGTTGATTATCTTACGAGAACTCGGCAGCCCGTAGGATGAGAGGGACTGAGCAGGACTCGAACCACCCGCGTCCGGGCTCGAATTTGCAGGAAGGTGCCCTCGAAAAGCCAGGCTCTCTGAGGTTCTCAGAGGGTTTTGGGCGCGTTCCGCGCCTTGGGTTATGGATCCGAGAGTTCGTGCCCGAATCCTTCTATGCGTCGATGGTGCACATCACGCTCGCTTCAGGAGTCACCAGTTACCCCTCAATAGCCATATGTCCACCTTTTTGGACATCTGGCGATTGGCTTAAGGCAAGTGGGGCCCTGATAGTCGCAAACCATCACCGCTGCATCGCCCCCGGCAAGGGCCCTAGCCACGATCTCAGTGGCGATGATGCTCTGGAGCAAGGTTGTCTTCCCGGTCCCTGGAGGCCCGTTGACTGCCAGCAGGTCTCCTGACTTCATGGCCGAAAAGGCAGCTATGGCATCAGTTTGGCTTGTTGCTAAGCCATGCTCGGAGCCCATGGTCCCACGTGGGGCAGAGAACTGGGCAAGGCGTACATCAGAGTTCATTTCGATGGGTTGATCCGTACCATGACAAATTTTAGAGAGGAGGCCCTTGTTGCCACTCTCAGCAAGAATGGCGTCGTAGAGCTGGATGAGATAGCGACCTGCATTTCGAACCGACTTCGAAATGTCCACACGCACATCCTCGACGACGACGTAGCCATCAGGTGTCTGCCCATCAGTGACATTGGCCCCAAAGGCCTTCACACCAAACCATGACCTGAGCCCAGCTCGGATCTTCCAAGGGATTTCCACTGATCCACGAATCAACCGCTGCCATGTCGCCAACGATGGGGGTATTGCCCGTCGCATTCTCGTTTGGTGTAAGAAATTCACGGCCAATCCATGGCAAACAGTCCTTCTGTGGGAGCAGTTGCCCGTCAAGTGTCAGATTCGCTGGAATACCAAGGGTGTAGGAAGCGACTCCGGAGCCATTCCCAATGGTCGCCCCATGGCTACGGTGCTGGGAAAGGCCTTTCGTCACCATGAGAACAGGGATGGAACCGTCTGAGCACTGGTCAAGCTCTTCCTGAGTCTGGTTCCGTTCAGCCTGCTTCCTGAATGTGGTCCATGCGCCTTGAAGGGTCTTCACATCCACAGGAGACAAAAGACCGCGTCTCATGGTCGAGTCGTCCACCTGAACAGGGGCCTTCGACCAATCCACGCCCATCATGTCCTCGTCAGCCAGCGCGCTGCGCCAGTAACGCAGCACGTTTTCGACCTCGAACGTGAAATTCTCCATGTATTCACCTTACGGTCATTTCAACAACAGACTAAAGTTTCGCCAGATTTGCTCTACGCCTAAGGAAAGCCAAGAGAAAGCATCCACCGGATTTTTGGGGGCAATGTTGATGTCCTCCCTGTGAACTAGGCCAATATTTGTATTGGCTTTGAGCCTGTCGCTTGACCCCTTTTTGGAGCCGGGCTGATTCCGGAAGCAGGCGAGAGAACCCAAGGCCCTCGTGGATTCGGGAGGCTCTGGGGGGCATCGGGAGGCCCCGGAAGGGTCCTTTCCA
>Ga0315270_10001945_pt1 | contig 10983 bp, 1 predicted proteins | sample C1_bottom_MG_FD_204932 | JGI IMG/M metagenome (GOLD analysis project Ga0315270, IMG submission 204932) | Sediment microbial communities from Yellowstone Lake, YNP, Wyoming, USA - C1_bottom | ecosystem: Environmental > Aquatic > Freshwater > Lake > Sediment | place: USA: Wyoming | collected... | reverse complement strand
CATCGCCAGCTTCAAATATTTCAATATTCTCGGCGAGCCGGGCCAAGAGAAACTTGAGTCCGTTGCGGAACAGCGAATGGTCGTCGACGATCAGGATTTTCATAGGCGGAGGTGGGTTGGCGCGAGTCGAAAACGATGATATGCGATGGACATGTGCAGCGGCAAGCGATACCACTTCGTCCAAACGGGTGATGTTGGTGGTAAACCTTAATTGGTAATATTAGAAATAATAAATATATAGGCTCGGGCGTTTGCCCATTACGGCCTTGTAGAAAATAACCAATGAACCAAATTTACTCCTCGATCAATTTTACCGAACTACGCGCCTCCAAGCCTTGCAGAGTCGACCGTAAGGTCGGGGTAACTGCTGTTGTCAAAAACAGAAGCGTTTCGATGGTTAAACATCCCCCGCATACGCAATATTCGCTGTTCATGATCAGCTTAGTCTCGTTTGTTTTTTTCATGGGATTACTGAGTAGCCCCCGAGCAGTTGCTGTGAGCGCTGCTGATCTAGAACGCATAGATCAGGAAAGCCAGAGACTCATTCAAGAACAACAGCAGCGTGAAAAATTGCAGCGGCGCGAAATCGAGGAGCGTATACGTGCGCCGCGGGGTGAAAAACTGGAACCGAAAGCACCCGTCCAAAAACCGAAAGACAGCCACTGCTTTCAAGTAAACAGTGTCTTGATCGATGGCGCAACCAAGCTGCCAGATAGCGTTCGCGACGAAATCCTGAAGCCAGTTATTGGGCATTGTGTTGGACTGACGGAGATCAATCTCATCATTCAGTCCATCACCAATTATTATGTGGCGCAGGGTTATACCACCACGCGCGCCTATATCCCTGAACAGGATATGACGAGCGGAGATTTGAAGATACTGGTACTGGAAGGGCTGGTGGAGCGAATCATGTTGGAGGGATCTGGGGCATCACTGGCCACGGCTCTTCCCGGATTGCAGGGTGACCTGTTTAATTTGCGTGATTTCGAGCAGGGCATTGACCAGATTAACCGGCTCCAGTCAAATTCCGCGACGATAGATATTGCGCCAGGTCAAAAACCCGGTACATCCACGGTGATTATTCGTAACGAACCGCGTAAGCGCTGGACGTTCAATGTGGCATCGGACAACACCGGCTCAGAATCCACGGGCTTCTATCAGACCTCCGCCACGTTGGGCTTGGATGATTTATTTGGTGCGAATGATTATTTTAACTTCTCCGTACGCACTAATCCTGATCGCGATACGGATAGCAAATTGTCCCAGTCGGTTTCCAGTACGTTGGTCATTCCCTACGGTTATTGGACCTTGAGCGGCAGTGTGTCGGACTTTCGATACGCCAGTTTGGTGCAGGGCTCGGTGACCAGTTTTCAAACCAGCGGTTCGGCGCGCACTTATAACCTTAAATTGGATCGTGTGGTATATCGCGACCAGCGCATGAAATGGTCTTTATCTGGTGCGCTGACCGCTAAGGAAAACCGAAATTTTCTAAACCAGGAGCTGATCCAGACTTCCAGCCGGAAATTGAGCGTATTTGATTTGGGCAGCAATGTAACCTTCACTGCGCTGGGCGGAATATGGAGCTTGGATTTGGGCGCCAGCCACGGCCTTCGTTTATTTGGCGCGCAGGTCGATGCCGATAGTTTGCCGAATACTGCGCCGCGCGCGCAATTTACTCGTTACACCTATGGGATCAGCGTTCAGCGACCATTCGAATTAGCCGATCAGAAACTGAGTTTCATGAGTGCAGTGACTGGCCAGTATGCGAGTGATGTGCTTTTTGGGACGGAACAAACATCCATTGGTGGGCCTTTTTCGATCCGCGGTTTTCGCAAGTTCAGCATCGCAGGCGATAGCGGAGTGACTTGGCGTAACGAAATGGGATTACCAATTGCGCTTGGCAAACTGTTTGGCGAAGGTGCACCCCAAGGACAAATCAAGCCCTACCTTGCTTACGACGTTGGCTATATACGTGGCAAGTATGGTGTCCCGGGAGGAAGCTTGTCGGGCCTTACTTTAGGGGTCACCACCTTGGTCGCCAACGCGTCGATTCAAGTTGCTTATTCTCAGGCGTTGAGCGTGCCATCCCGCCTTGGAAACGGCGATCAATACTTTTTTGTAAGAGCTGCTCTTGATTTCTAGCGGCGGTTTTTCGTGAGGAATGTAAAAATGAAAAAAACGACACCAATCATAACGTGGAGTTCAGTGCGGAATTACCTGCGTCGCGTGTTGGCGGGGTACTTAATTTATTCTATGGTTTTCCCGTGGCAGGCGCTTGCTGCGCAGCCTGTGCCCGCAGGAACCACTAACACCCAGGTGAAAATTTCGGGCAATGGCGTCCCGGTAGTCGATATTGCAGCACCCAATGCCAGCGGACTCTCGCATAACCAATATAACTCCTTCGATGTCAATACCAATGGCCTTGTATTGAACAATGCTACGGAAGTGCAGCGTTCGATTCTCGCTGGCACGATACGCGAGAACGCCAACCTAAATGGGCGTTCCGCCAGCATCATCCTGAACGAGGTCATTGCCCCCAACCCGTCTACACTGCAAGGCTATATTGAAGTCCACGGGCCAGCGGCGGAAGTCATCGTGGCCAATCCCTACGGCATCACCTGCAACGGCTGCGGTTTCCTTAATACGCCACGCGCTACGTTAACCACCGGTGTGCCGAACATCGACGCCAGTGGTAATTTGAGTGGCTTTTCTGTTCATCAAGGCCATATCGATGTGCAGAATTTTCTGGATGCTGCAGACTTGAGTGCTTTCGATTTGGTGGCGCGTTCCGCCAAAATAGATGGTGCGGTTTATGCGAAAGACGTTCGCCTGATTTTAGGGGCGAATGCCTTCAACTACGCGACCGGCGCGGTAACGCCCATTACTGGTGTCGGCGCTGTGCCGCTGTATGCGCTGGATAGCACATTGCTCGGTGGTATGTACGCTGACCGGATTCGTTTGATCGCTACTGAAGCGGGTGTTGGCGTGCGCTTGAAGGGGGATATGGCGGCCTCTGTGGACGATATCCAGATCAGCGCTGCCGGAAAAATTGAGCTGCAAAGTGCTATCAGCGCAAAGGGTAACATTAACGTTACCTATACTGGCGTTGCTGGCGGGGAAGGGATAAGCATCACGAGCAATCCAGATGTCAGCTCCACCCCAAATGCTTTCTACCTCAATGCAGGCGGTAATGCCACGTTGGCGGCCGGCAAGGGAACTCTCGCATTGGGCGCTGCCGACATAGGCGCTACGGGAAGCCTCAGCTTTACCGGCGCGAGTCTAACGGATATCGGCGGCGCTGGGCAGTCACGCTACAGTGATAACGGCAACCTGAGTATCAATGTGACTGGCCCGCTTAATTTTGGGGCGACCACATACGATACTGCTGGACTATTCAGCCTCTCGGCGAGCAGTGTTCATTTGGGCTCCAGCAGCATTTATGGTAGAGCTAACGCGCCACTCTCCATTAGTACCAACGGCGTACTAGCGCTTGAATCGTCCGCCATCCAGTCGGCGGGTGATATTACGCTGAATGCTTCCAGCATCAGCGCCAATGGCGCGCGCGTCGACGCGAATAACAATCCCATCTCAGCGCTTTATGCCGATGGCGACATTCGTCTTATGACTATCAATGGATTGAGTGCAAACCGCTCGATCAGTGCAAACGGTGCCTTGAATATTGGCGTTTCATCTGGGGTCGGTGCAAGTGTGGATTTAGCCAAAGGCGCCAACTTATCTGGGCAAAGTATCAGTATCAATTCTGCCGGCGCGCCCGGCGTCAAGCTCACCACCGCAGAAGGTTCGAGTATTTCTGCCTTGCAGTCTTTCAATGCCCGTGTTGACAACGCGCAACTGGATGGCGAAATAGGTGTTTATGGACTGAAGGATGCGAAGGGTATGCAGGTGCCTGGCGCAAACTTTACGCTCAATGCATCTAGTGTGATCAAACAGGGTGCTAAGGGCTTTATTTACAGTCAGGGTGATGCCCGGCTAAGTGCTCCCAGTATCGATGTTTCCGGTAATGTGTATGCCAATGGAGCGCTCAAAGTCGTGGGCGACAACCAGAAGTTAGGTTCGACTGCGCTGCTGCAAAGCGGTGGTAATCTGGAACTTGATTTCACGCAAAGCTTGGGCGTAGCCAGTGGTGGCGGCATCCTGGCTGGAAAGGACTTGAAGGCCAACTTTTTGGGGTCGCAAGGCAATCTGCAATTGGATGGCGCACTGGAAGCGAATGGCAGCGTCACGATCGCTGCGGCAAATAATGCGAATACACTGGATGTCGTGGCCAATGCTGGTTCGCGCATTGCTGCGGGAACTCGGTTGGATATCGTTGGCAGGGATCTTTCATTGCAAGGCAATGTGGTCGCGGGAACGGTTGATGGCACGGGAAAACCAGTAGCGGGAAGTCTTATCAATTTGGCGGCGAGCAATTCCCTATTGCTCGATGGGTCGGTTTACAGCCTGGGGAACGCGACAATTGCTGCTCCCAGCATAGCCCTCACCGCCAACAGTCTGTACGCAGAGAACGATCTCACCATTAGCGCCACAAGTAGCTACGTGGATAAAGGCGCAGCCAAAGCAGAACGCGGGGCAGGAGGGAATTTTAGCCTTACCACCGCACACGATCTGACAATCAACGGCGGTCAGCGCTACGACGCCGGCGGAACGTTGAGCCTGAATGCGAACAGTATCGCCATTGGCGGCGGTATCGACAAAATCATTCTCAATGCCGACGTACTCGACCTAAAGACACCAGGCAAGCTTTCCCTCCTCAATAATTCCCTTTTGTACGGGGGTAGCAGTGTCAATCTCACCACTAGCGATTTCTATGGTGATTCCCAGCATCAGATTGAATCTTCCGGCGACATTAATCTCTCCGCGCCATCTTTCGATTTTTTTGGGACTTGGCTAGCCAATAATAATGTGAACGTGCGACCTACCACGGGAGGCGCGGTACGCATCAATGATGGCGCCGATATCGAAGCCGGCGGCACGATTACGATCAAGCGCGACAACCAAGCTCGCGATATCGATTTGGTGGTTAAAAAGGGTGGCAAAGTAAATGGAAACGGGCTCGACTTTTTGGTCAATAACCTGATTATTGAATTGGGCACAGATCAAAACTATGGAGGCAAGCTTCAAGGAGGTAACCTAACATCAACGTTGGACTTTACCGCATTGTGTGGAGATCATAATGAGCAGTGTCAGAATGGCACTATCTGGTTTGGTCTGCCGGTATTGGGTTCCCTAACGGCCCCCTATGGCACAGCAATTCTCAGTTCCGGTTTTGGCGACCTGATATTACGAACATCGGGAGGGTTCCTCAATGACGGCTTGATTCAGGGTCAGGGCAATGTGACCATCGACGCTGATGGCAGGATTAGTAACGAAGTCAACGCCGCCATTGTGGCGGGCGATAGTATTAAGCTCAGATCGCGTGGGGTCGGCAGCAGCGGCGGCAACCTTAACTTTTCTTCAATCAACAACGGTGGCTTGCTTTACGCGGCGGGAATCAATAGCACTGTCGAGCTTGGGTTTGGGGGCGGGTTTAGAAACGGGAGTACCGGAGTTATTGATACGCGCGGCTTCAGCCTTTATGCAAGCAATGCGCCCGATAACCTCACGACGAGCTTTTATAACAATGGGAGTATCACCGCTAACGACGGGGATGTCTCGATTGTTGTCGGCTCATTTTACAATGAAGTTGATGCCGCGAAGCTCGGCAACCTCAATACAACTGACGTAAATTTTAAAGATGTTACATGCACTAACTCGAACGCCTATTGCCAAACGGGCGCAACACTTTTCAAGGGATACTATGCGCATCCCATCTGGCAAAATTTTGCTGCGAATCCACTCACAGTATGCTCAACTGCACCGAATGGGGGTGTGTGCGCAGCCCCTCCGTTTTTTATTATTCCAATTACTGGTGAGTCGGCATTTCAACCACCCTTCCCTTATAACGGACCTGGTACTGCAGTTCAAACGAAGATTCCTCAGGGCGATGCTTCCGCTGAGCAATACTCGGTATTCCTCCCTCAACAAATAGGTATCCCGGGTGGAACTATATACGGATTTCTAGCACCGGGCAGATACCAACTGATCACCCAACCGGCCTATAACATCTCCGGCAGTGGAGATGTTCGGCAGGATTTTTACCGTAACTATGATCGAGTGCAATACTACGGCAATGATCCAAATAATCCATTCGCCCCGCTAGGCTCAGCCCCAAGTATCAGCGGAAAAAATGTCAAAGTCGCAATCCTGAATGGGAAGAACAATGGGGGTGAAATCAATGCTAGCGGCACGCTGACCCTTGAGGGATTAGTCACGGATAAATTTGTCTCCAAAGCAAATTCAGACAATTCAGATGCCTATGGACTTCCTGCCGATGTGCTTGATCCGCTTGTGCTTGCCCAGGTACCGACTCTTGTAACAGGCAGTTTTGTAAATACGGCGATTCAACTTTTAGATACGCCAATGGCACAGCAAGGTACCAGGGTGTGGACTTGTCAAGGTGGGCTACTTGGCAGTCTTTGTAACACTAATACGTTAGTAAATCTGTCCTTTGTATCTCTTACACCGGATAAGGTTACTTTTGGATCGATTTCGCCTACCGGGCCCAGCTTTGCGTATGCCAGTTTCGGCGGTGTTCTGAAGGCGACGACCATCACCGGCACCCTTGGCGACTTGTTTAATGTCGGCACCCCTAGTGGAAATTCTCAAGCGACAAGAGACATCGTCGGAACTACCCCCTCCACACCTTCCGTTCCAGGCGGAGGTACGGGAACCGCCCTGAATCTAGTTTCGATTTCGCCGCAACAAGGACCCGATGCTGGTCAGATCGCAAATACTCTCAAGCTTCCTACTGGACATAATGGTTTATTCGTAACCAATCAGGATCCGACATCTCATTTCTTGGTTGAAACTAACCCACTATTTACCGCAGCGGATAATCCATTTTTGGGTTCCGATTATTTGCTCAAACAATTAGGGTTGGATCCGGATAAGCAGACACAGCGCTTGGGTGATGCGGCTTATGAAAATCGCCTGATCAAGGATCAAATCCAGGCGCAAACTGGATTGTCTTTGCTCCGCTCCGCTTATAGCGATTCCGAACAGCAATTCACATTGTTGGATAACGGTGTTCAAGAAGCAAAAAGCCTAAAATTAACAGTCGGAACAGCGCTGACCGCAGAGCAAGTGGCTTCGCTGAAACAAGACATCGTCTGGATGGTCGAAAGCGTCGTGCAAGGCCATAAGGTCCTCGTCCCGGTCGTTTACCTGACGGATGTCACCCGTTCACAAGCATCGAATGGGCCGCAGATCCTGGCTGAGAATGTATCGTTGAACGTAGGCACATTCACAAATCGTTATGGGACTGTGGATGCCACCAACCAGCTTCGTATTGTGAGCCGCGGCGATATCAATAACGTGGGTGGCTTGATCAAGGGCGGCGTGGTTGCGCTGAAGTCACTAAACGGCGATATCAACAATACCACCGAAACCACGCGGGTCGGCGACAGTAATAATTTTAATACCGTGGCTTTACAGGAAGGGCGGATCGTCGGTTCAAATGGGCTGCTCTTGGATGCTGGTCGGGATATTAATATCAAAGGGGCGACAGTCTCTTCAGATGGGAAATTGGCGATACGCGCGACCCGCGACGTCAATGTGGCCTCGCTAGTGTTGGATTCACGAAGAACCAAAGACTTGGTTGCCGTCACTGAAACGAGTCGCGAGGAACGCCATAGCGTATCCAATCAGCAAACTGCAAAACTCGCATCGATCAATGCCACGGGTGATGCTGTAGTTGTTGCCGGCAATAACATTAATTTGACTGGAGCGGATGTTAACGCCGGCGGCGATCTCGGCTTGAAAGCGGAAAAAGGCGATGTCAATGTTAAAGCGCTCGCGCTAAATAACAGTGCAACTAGTAGCGGACAACGTACGGGTTTGTTTTTCAATACCGAGCTTGAGAATGGAGCGCCTGGTGCAATTGGCGAGGATCCAAAAACTCCATCATTTGGCGCATTTACTGGTATTGAACACAGTAAATTTTCATCTTCGAGCTCGGGCACGACGCATCAAGGAACGACCCTCTCAGGCGGTAATTCGGTCACTATTCAAGCAAAAAATCGCGATATTAATATCGAGGGATCGACTGTAACAAGCGGCGATGGCGGAACCTTCTTGGATGCTGGTAAAAACATCAACATCACTGCGACTAGGGATACGCAAAACGAAAATACGAACAGTGAGTCACATCAAGTTGGTATTTTTGTACAGGCCACGCCGGATGGTGCGGAAACCGGTTTGAAGGCTCGAGGCAGCACCAGTGAGCGTCGGGAAAGCACCAGCACTGCCCAAGTTAGCCAGATAATTTCCAGCGGACAGATTATTGCACGTGCCGGTGGCACGCTGACTAATGAAGGTACAAAGTTCGATAGTAGTTTTCAAGGAGATGGCCCGGCTATATTCGTCGAGGCAAAAGAGGTTGCCAATAAGGCTGCGCACGATGAGCATAGCTTAACTGAAAAGGGTAACAGCTATGAGGTGGGCGTCTCGGTCGGGGTGACCACCAATGGCATAGGGCAATCCGTTGCCGATGCGGCGCAGCATAAAGCCGGAGCAACACTGGCTGTTGCCTCATCAGAAAGTCAGATCAAGATCAGCGGGCAAGGTGAGACGCATGAAAGTAACTTGAGCGAAACGACCGCTCATGTCACGGAATTCAAGGCAAGTAGCGGCACCGTTGCGTTGAATGTGAAGAACAAGCTGAGTGACGAAGGTACGATCTTCAACGCCGGCAATGATATTGTTGTTCAGGCCGGGAGCTACGAGAATAAAGCTGCCAGCAACACCACCCAATCAAGTTCAAAGTCAACTCAATCCGGCGCCAAGGCAACGCTGGGTGTGAATACCATGAATGAAGTGACTGGTACGTTATCAGCGCAGGGTGGCAGCAGTCGCGAGAGTGAAGATACATCACAAGCGGTGGTTGGTCAGTTTAATGCGCGAGGCAATGTCGTTGTGAAGACAACCGGGGATGCCTCTTTCGAGGGCACCCAAATCCAGGCCGGAAAAAATGTCGTGGTGGATGGTGGGGGCAACGTTAGCTTCAAGCAGGCCAATGATCGCGTCAACAAGAGTTCGGATTCGCAACAGGGTGGGGCAAATCTTTCAGTTAGTGCTTGCGCAGATTTAAGTTGCGTATCGGGTGGCGCAGGTGCGAACGGTGGAACATCCAGCAGCCGCGAGAACTCAGTGCTTGGTCAAGTGGGTAGCATCAAGGCCGGTAATTCGGTTTCGCTGAAGTCGGGCAAAGACTTGACTTTTCAGGGGACTAATATTGATGCTGGCAAGGATGTCGCGCTGGAAGCCACTGGAAGGATAGATTTTCAAGCGCTGGCTGGCACTAAAAATAAAACCGAGACATCAGATTCGGCCGGAGTTAACTTGGGCGGTTCGCTGGGCAAGAGCGCCAAGACATTCGACGGTGGTGGTCTGAATACCAACGTTGAGTTTGATACTTCACGTAAAAATTCTACTGCTGTGAACCGGAATGGTGGTTCCGTGACTGTTGGAGGCAGCCTATCGGTGACGGCTGGCGATAGCGCGCGCTTTGAAGGCACCGACTTGAGTGCCAAGTCAGCCAGTATCAAGGCTAAGAATTTGACGCTTGAATCGGCACAGAGCACGGTGGTCGAGGACTCTCACAAAGTGAATGGTTCGGTCGGCGTTGGCGGCGGCAAGAATGCCGGCACTGGCGATGGATCTGGTGGTATCGATACCAAAGGCGGCAAGTCCTTCAATGCGAGCGTGGGCCTCGATGTCGAGATTCATAAAAAGGACAACCTTGTAAACGATAATGCCCATCTGAGCACTACGGAAGGTTCTACCTTAAATGTCACCAATGATGTCACCCTGGCTGGTGCACGCATTAATGGCAAAGTGGATGGTCAGATCGGCGGAAATATCAACATCGAAAGTCGTACCGAGCGCATCAAACAGCAGGACAGCAAAGTGGGCTTGTATGTGGGGCTGTCAGAGGTGAACAGCGGCGGATCTAAGGAAAAACCGAAAGGTGCCGCTGATCGCTTTGATGAAACACAAGGCAAAGCACTTAACGCAGCGGGACACCTCGGTGGTACGGGCGTTTATCTCAATGTCAAATCCGAAAGCAAGGACAGCGAAACGATAGCGGAGCGTAGCGGCTTTGGCGGCAACGCCGCTGGGCTTACCGTTTCGGGTAATGCAAATCTGGCCAGTGGGGATCTTGGTGGACTCAATGTGCAGGGCACGATAACGAATAGTGACGTGCAAACGCACGTTACCAGCAGTAGCGTGGATTTTAAGGTGCGCGGCACCACTGCCAGTGTGCTCGGCTTTGATCAGGGCCAAGGGCTGCAAGTCAATGGCAACTTTGTGAAAGGTAGTAATGTTCACCGCAATACATCCGAAACCGATCATGCCCCCACGGTAAAGACGCGTCCACGTTCAGAGCGTGAAGAAACGCCACGTTTGAAACTTGCTGGCGCAGATGATGCAGGCAGTTACAAGCCACTGCCAGGCGGTTCGGAGTCTAGATTCGTACCGGGCAGACGTCCGGGTGCGGATGATGTGACCAACGTCAGGCCCGTGGCTGGCGGATCGGAGCCGGGCTTCGTACCAGGCAGACGTCCGGGTGCGGATGATGTGACCAACGTCAGGCCCGTGGCTGGCGGATTGGAGCCGGGCTTCGTACCAGGCAGACGTCCGGGTGCGGATGATGTGACCAACGTCAGGCCCGTGGCTGGCGGATCGGAGCCGGGCTTCGTACCGGGCAGACGTCCAGGTGCGGATGATCCGACCAACGTCAGGCCCGTGGCTGGCGGATCGGAGCCGGGCTTCGTACCAGGCAGACGTCCGGGTGCGGATGATGTGACCAACGTGAGGCCCGTGGCTGGCGGATCGGAGCCGGGCTTCGTACCGGGCAGACGT
>Ga0315270_10001944_pt1 | contig 10985 bp, 11 predicted proteins | sample C1_bottom_MG_FD_204932 | JGI IMG/M metagenome (GOLD analysis project Ga0315270, IMG submission 204932) | Sediment microbial communities from Yellowstone Lake, YNP, Wyoming, USA - C1_bottom | ecosystem: Environmental > Aquatic > Freshwater > Lake > Sediment | place: USA: Wyoming | collected... | reverse complement strand
CAGCACGTTTGTCGCCGAATGCCGCTGCCGCAGCCGCCGCAGCACTTCGAAACCGTCGATGTCGGGCAGGCCGACGTCGAGCACGACGAGGTCAAATTGCTCGTCGACCAGCAGGATGTCGGCATGCCTGCCCGTCGTGGCATGTTCCACGACGTGGCCGGCGCGCGTGAGTACGCTGGTGAGTCCTTCGGCAAGTAGCGCGTCGTCTTCGACGACCAGTATGCGCACGATGGAATCATCCGCCCATGCGGGCTGCATGTGGGAATGGGCGATGCATCAGAACTGCTTTCCGTAGCCGATCTGGAATCCATGCGGCAGCAGCTGGATCATGATCGGCACGTCCCGGCTGTGCGCAAACCACCCGGAGAGGCCGCCGACCGCCCACCCTGCCAGCACGTCGGTCTGCCAGTGCGCCTGGTTCTTGATGCGCCCCGCGCCGACGTAGGCGGGCAGCAGCAGCAGCGCGTAGGCCGCCGGGTACTCGCTTCCATACTCGAGTATGTACGGCGTGACGAGCGCGGCGGCGACCGAGGCCTCCCCGCTCGGGAAGCTGTAGTTGCTGCCGCCCTGGAACCACAGGCAGGGATTGTTCCCATCGTTGGGCCGCGCGCGCGTGAAGATGTACTTGCCGGCCGTTGCCGAAACGCCGGCGATGATCTCGGCGTCGATGCCTTGCCACATCGTCTTGCCGAAGCGCGTGTCGGAGCCCTCCCAGACCGCTCCGCCGATCTGGGCGGCGGTCAGGGCGCCGACCAGCCCGCGATAGACGTTCGGATTCCAGACGCCCGACGCGTCGTAGCTGACCGTGTGATCGATGCGGGACCAGCCGCAGTTTTGCGCGGCCGCCGGAAGCATGGTCAAGGCGGCGGCAAAAAGCACGGCGATACGTCCGTTTGGGCTCATTGCATCCGTCCCTGTAGGTCCGTTGTGTCGACATTGCTTTTGCAGCGTATGCCTGCTTTCTTGCGGAAAGCTGACGACCTGCTGTCGTTGTGCTTGCACTGTTCCGCTTGCGCGAGGACGCGCCGCCACGGAGCCATGGCCTCGTCCCCGCCGCCGTCAACAGGTCTTCAGGAACCCGTCAGGCGATCGCAAGGGCAGTTTGGGAAGCTTGCCGCCACGTCATGGCTCGTGTGGAAGGTGGCATTGATGAAACAACTGGTCGCGCTGTCACTGCTGGTTTGCCTCGTGCTTTGCGCAACGCTCATCGACGTGCTGTCGGCGATCTTCGGGAAACGTTTAGAAACCGTGGATGCGGTGGACGCCTGGTTTCGCAATTCGAACAGCAGGTTGCTGCGCTGAATCCGCGCTGCGCCCGGCACCTAGAGCACGACCTGCGACCCAAGCTCGACGACGCGGTTCGGCGGCAGCCTGAACCAGGTCGCCGCGTCGCCCGCGTTGCGGAACATCGACACGAAGAGCTTCTCCCGCCAGAACGCCATGTCCGAGCGCAGCTTGGGGATCAGCGTTTCGCGGCCGAGGAAGTACGACGTGTCCATCGCCTCGACGTCGAGCCCCTGCTCGCAGCACCACTCGAGCGCGCGGGGCAGGTCCGGCGTGTCCATGAAGCCGAAGAACACTTTGACCCTGTGGAACTGGGCATTGATCGTCTCGACGACCACGCGCTGCGCTTCAGGCATGTGCGGCACGTCGAGCGTGGTGACGTTGAGCAGGATCACCTTTGTATGCAGGCTCTTGTAGTGCTTGAGGCTGTGCAGCAGCGCGTGCGGCACCGAGTTCAGGTTGGTGGTCAGGAACACGGCGCTGCCGGGCACGGTGGCGCAGCCCAGCGACGCGCTGGCGATGAAGCCGTCGAGCGGCAACGAGTCCGACTCCAGCCGCGACTGCAGCAGCGCCCGGCCGCGCTTCCACGTCGACATCAGCGTGAACACGCAGAGGCCGAAAACCAGCGGGAACCAGCCGCCTTCGGTGACCTTGAGCACGTTGGCGCTGAAGAACGCGAGGTCGATCAGCAGGAAGGCGCCGAACAACGCGCCGCTGGCCAGCGCGCTCCATTTCCACAGCGACCGCGCCACGACGTACGCGAGGATGGTCGTCGTCGCCATCGTTCCGGTCACGGCGATGCCGTAGGCCGCGGCCAGGTTCGTCGACGATTTGAAGCCGACGACCAGAACGACGACGCCCAGGAACAGCGCCCAGTTGATGCCGGGAAGGTAGATCTGCCCGATCTGCCTTGAAGACGTGTGCTGGATGGCCATGCGCGGGCTGTAGCCCAGCTGCATCGCCTGCTGCGTGATCGAGAACGCGCCCGAAATCACCGCCTGCGAGGCGATGACCGTCGCGATGGTCGCCAGCGCCACCAGCGGATAGAGCGCCCATGCCGGCGCCATCAGATAGAACGGATTCTCGATCGCGGCGGGATCCGCGAGCAACAGCGCGCCCTGCCCGAAGTAGTTGAGCGTCAGCGCGGGCAGCACCAGCAGCATCCACGCCAGTTGCACCGGCACGCGCCCGAAATGGCCCATGTCGGCGTACAGCGCCTCGGCGCCGGTCACCGCCAGCACGACGGCGCCAAGCGAGAAGAATCCGAGCGAGCCGTGGCGGAACAGGAATTCCACCGCATAGCTCGGGTCGACCGCGGCCAGCACGTGCGGCATGTGGAGGATGTTGACGACGCCCAGCAGCGCGATGATCGCGAACCAGGCGGCCATCACCGGACCGAACAGCGAACCCATGCGCCCGGTGCCCCACTTCTGCACCATGAACAGCCCGGTCAGCACCAGCAGCGTGATCGGAATGACGAACGGCTTGAACGCCGGCGTGGCGACCTCGAGTCCCTCGATGGCCGAGAGCACGGAAACCGCCGGCGTGATTGTGCCGTCGCCATAGAAGAGCGCGGCGCCGGCCAGGCCCAGCAGCATCAGGAAGCGTGCCCGTCGCGCTCCGGGCTCCGCATGCACGACAAGCGCCATAAGCGCCATGATCCCGCCTTCGCCCTTGTTGTCGGCGCGCATGATGAAGACCACGTACTTGATGGTCACGATCAGCATCAGCGCCCAGAAGACGAGGGACAGGACGCCCAGGACGTTGCTTTCGCTGATCGGCACCGGATGATGCGTGCCGGCGAAGACCTCCTTCAGCGCATACAGCGGACTGGTGCCGATGTCGCCGAACACAACGCCCAGCGCGCCGAGCGCGAGAATCGCCAGGCGTTTGGGATCCTTGGTGGCGCGTCGGGGCATGGGGGCTGGTTGTCGCGAAAGCCGAGCCTGCCGCGGGAAGCGTTCGCGGGCATGCGGCACGGCGGGAAAGCGGAGATGCTACGCCGAATGCTGCGGCGCGGCAAAGACGTAATTGGTTGTGAAGCGAGCGCTCACTTCTACTCCGTTAGAGCGATTTCGCCGAGGAGCGGATGCCGTTGCGGAGGGGGCGGTCGCCGGTGATACGTCAGATGGACCGAAAGCAGCCCTTGCACACGGCGGCGCCGGGAAGGACGCGCGAGCCACAGTACGAACACGTCTTGACCGTCGATGCGCGCCAGCGCCAGATGCCGAACACCAGTCCCATTCCGGCCAGGGCAACCGCGCCCACCTCCGCGCGATGAATCAGTTCGGAGCGATCGCGTACGGCGATGAATTCCTGCGGTTCGCGGCTGGGTGCCACCGTGTGCGAGACCGGCGAAGGAACCGGAAAGAGCAGCCACTGCTCGGCCGCCTGTATCGGCTGGTGCGATGTCCGAAGCGCAGTTCGCGGTGCCGGCGGGACGAGCCCCGAAGTGCCCGGCGCGTACCTGTTGGCACACCCGGCCACGGCGACGCGGTCGCGCAGCGTCAGGCATTCCTCAGGGCCGGCACAGGCAATCCCGGCACTTGCGGCGACTGAACAGGCCAGCAGCAAGCGCAAGCTAACGCGGCTCGTCATATCGATGTCTCCAGCGCGGCGTCATGCCGCGGTCGGCAGTGGCGCACTTGAGGCGGCACAACGCCGCAGTGCGAGGCCCCGCCCGTCAGGTCAAGCAAGAGGCACGCCAGATCACATCGCCGGGAGTATGCAGGGTGCTGGCCTGTACGGCACAAATAACTGCAACGCCGGAAAGCGCGTCGGCTGGCGAGGAAATTGCTCACAAGACATCCGAGAGCACTCGTCGCAATCAAGAAACCATCGAGGGGCCCTGGCGGCCCTGGAGGAATGACCATGTCTACAGAACTCGCGCTGATCCTGGTCGCGATGCTCCTTGCACTGTGGGCGCTGACGTGGGCGCGCCGCGCATCGGTCGCTGCTGAGCGGACGGCGTTGGCGGCCGAAAAAAGCGCGCTGGCCGTCGAGCGCAGCGCCTTGGCGGCGCGGCGAAGTGCCGAGGCCGCGGAAGCAAGTGCGGCGGCCGCACGCACGGCGTCCGGCAGGGGCGAGAGGACAACGGTCGACCCGACAGCGGTGGCGCGGTCGGCCCGCATCGACACTGTCGTGAAGGAGCTGCTGGACTGCTTCCCCCGCGACGGCAGCGCGTGGCCGCTCATCGAGCGCAATCCGGCATTGCCCGACGACGCGGTCGAGGAAATCATCCAGAAGGCGTTTCATGCGCTGGGCCGCACGGAGATCGAGGCGAGGCAGCATTCCATCGCTGTCCTCAACATGCGGCGCGACGCAATGCTTTCTGGCGTCCCGGTCTAGTCCATCCGAACCGCGCCCGTCAGCCGCTGGCCCTGCCGGCGGAAACTACCACCCCCTGAAGCCATTTCGACGCAGCGTCGCTGGACGTGAAGACGTCGCAGGTCAATCCCAGGTGCGCGGCCACCGTCACGCCGAATTTCCGCGGGTGGATGTAACGGGCGGGCGTGACCATCGCGACGACGACCATGCTCTGCGCTGCCTGCGCCCAGTCCTCCACCATCAGGAAGCGATCGACGAGCGTGGGCACCGGCAGTTCCTCGACGCCGGTCACATCGACCAGCAGGCGTGGCGCGCCGGATCGGCGGCACTCGGAAATCGCGCGCGAAATGAGGTCAACGGCCTCGACCAGCGAAAGCTTGCCGTGCAGACGGTAGAAGCACATCCCGTCCCGCATTTCGAAGGGTTGAATTTTCTGCAGCACGTCGAGGATTATGCACGCGGTCGCGCGCGCTGCGCGCGGGCACGCGCCGGAACGATGTGGTGAAGGCGGGCAGGGCGTTGCGGAAGTCGCCTGCCATCCCCATGTGATCGGGACCGCCGACCGACTGCTATCCTGATTCCCGATGGAAATTCACCAGCCCGACCCGGACTTCACCGGCTCCTCCCGCGCCCGCGAAAACTTCAGGCTCGCGGCATGGACGTCGCTGGGCTTTGTCGCACTGCTGTGGCTCATACCGCTGCTGGGCTGGGGGTTGGGCCTTCCGGACTACGGCATCCGTCCGCGGCAGTGGATCGGCCTGCCGGGAATCCTGGTGGCGCCGCTCTTGCACGCGGACTTCCCGCATCTCATCGCCAACTCGCTGCCGCTGGTGATCCTGGGCACGGCGATGTTCCACGTCTACCCCAGCGCCGCGTTTCGCGTGCTGCCAGCCGTCTACCTCGGTCCGGGCATCGCCGTGTGGCTGATGGCCCGCGACGGCGTCCACGTCGGCGCCAGTGGACTGGTCTACGGCCTCGTCAGCTACCTCTTCGTGGCGGGCCTCCTGCGGCGCGACCGCCGCGCCATCGCCACGTCCATGATCGTCGCGTTCATGTACGGCTCGGTGGCCTGGGGAATGTTGCCGATCAATCCGCGCGTCTCATGGGAAACCCATCTGGCAGCGGCGATCATCGGTGCAATCATGGCGCTCCTCATGCGGCACCGGGACAACCCGCCGCGCAAACGGTATTCGTGGGAAGACGAAGCCGAAATCGCCGTCGAGGAAGACGGTGGCGAACCGGTGAGCGACCCCGAGATCGGCCCTCCGCGCTACCTGATTCACTGAAAACCGTGGTCGGAAACCGGTCGGCAAGGCGATACTGTCGGTCCTGAATACGGTCGCCCTGCAATTACCCGTGTCCGACAATCCGCGCCACGCTTCCCCGCTTCCCACCGGCACGCTCACGTTCCTGTTCACGGACATCGAGGGCAGCACGCGGCTGTGGCAAGCGGCGCCCGATGCGATGCAGGCGGCGCTCGCCCGACACGATGCCATCGTCCGCCACGGCGTCGACGCGCGCGGCGGCCACGTGTTCAAGACAGCAGGGGATGCGTTCTGCGCGGCGTTCGCTACGCCGTGGCATGCGCTGGAAGCCGCGCTTGCGGTCCAGCAGACGCTGCGGGCCGAAGCCTGGCCGGCACAGGCGCCCATACGCGTCCGCATGGCGCTGCACACCGGCGCCGCGGAAATGCGCGACGGCGATTACTTCGGTCCGCCGCTCAATCACGTTGCGCGCCTGCTGTCCGCCGGACATGGCGGGCAGACGCTGGTGTCCTCCGTCACCTGCGAGCTGTGCCACGATCGCCTGCCGGACGGCGCGGCGATCAAGTCGCTGGGCGAACACAGCCTCAAGGACCTCGCGCGCCGGCAGACGATCTACCAATTGGGCCACCCGGCGCTGCCACAGGCGTTCCCGCCGCTGCGCACGCTGCTGGCGCCGCTCGACTCCAACGCGCCGTCGATCGCCGTGCTGCCGTTCGTCAACATGAGCCGCGACGAGGAGAACGAGTACTTCGCCGACGGGCTGGCGGAGGAACTGCTCAACGTCCTCGCGAAGATCAAGGGCTTGAGGGTCGCCTCGCGCACGTCCGCGTTCAGCTTCAAGGGCACGCGCAGCGACACGCCGACGATCGCGCAGAAGCTGGGCGTCGCGCACCTGCTCGAGGGAAGCGTGCGCAAGGCGGGCAACCGCGTGCGCATCACCGCGCAGCTGATCGAAGTGGCGACGGACTCGCACCTGTGGTCGGAGACCTACGACCGCGAGCTGACCGACGTCTTCGCTGTTCAGGACGACATCGCGCAGTCGGTCGTCATCGAGTTGCGCCGCGCGCTCTTGGGCGCATCGGCGGCGGACGGGCACGGGGCGAACGCGGCCAAGGAGGTCGTGAGCGAAGTCGCGCAGGCGGCGCAGGGGCGTGGCGACGACGTCGCGGCATACCAGCTCTACATGCAGGGGCGCGCGCACGTGTCTCGCTACACGCGCGAGGACAACACGCGGGCCATCGAACTGTTCCGGCAGGCCGTGGCATTGCAACCCGGACTGGCCTTGGCGTGGGCCGGCATTTCGACGGCGTACAACCAGGCCGTGGCAACCGGCTGGGCCCTCCCCGCGGAAGGCTATGAACGGGCGCGCGCCGCCGCGGAGCGCGCTCTGGCGCTCGCACCGGACTTAGTCGAGGGCCACGTTGCGCTGGGGCATGTGCGTGCTTCCGGCGACCTCGACTGGAAGGGCGCCGATGCGTCGTTCCGGAGAGCGATCGAACTGGCGCCCGGCAGCACGGCCGGGCTGTACTCCGCGAGCTGGCTCGCCAAGTGCTTCGGGAGGACGGACGAGGCCATTGCGCTTGCGCGGCGCGTCGTCGAATTGGACCCGCTGACCGCGCGAAGTCATAGCAACCTCGCGTATTTGCTTGCGGAATCAGGCGCCCTGGACGAAGCCGAAGCGGCACTCGCAGCGGCACTGCGGCTGCTGCCGGACGGCCCGAAGCAGAACGCGGTTCTCGGCCGCATCCGCCTCTACCAGGGGCGCCACGCCGAGGCACTCGCCGCATTCGAGCAGGCGAAGGTCAACTGGGAACGCAAGACCGGCATCGCGCTCGCGCTTTTCGCCCTTGGGAAACGTTCCGAAGCGGATGCCGCGCTGCAGGCCATTGTCGACCAGGACGCGGAAACGTCGGCGATCCAGATTGCCGAGATTCATGCGTTCCGCAACGAACCGGACGCCGCGTTCCACTGGCTCGAGCGGGCCTTTGTCCAGCACGACCACGGCGTCAGCCTGCTGCGCGGCAATGCAATCTTCCGCAGGCTGTACGGCGATCCGCGCTGGCTGCCTTACCTGGCGAAGATCGGCATCGCCGACCCGCCTTCCGCGGCCTAACGCTTCACGAAGCGCAGCACGAACTTGTCGGTCGGAATCTTCGAGTCACCCGACGACACCTCCATCGTGTCCGCGGGGTCGCGCAGGAAGTCGCCTTCGGAATCCAGCACGAAGCCCGCCTTCGTCACTTCCGCGACGACGATGGCGCGGTCGATGCGATGCAGTGTCTTGCCGGAGGAAATGTCCGAGCCCGGCTTGGCGGAGTGGTCGACGATGACGTATCTGCCGCCGGCCTTGAGGGCCGCATAGATATTCGCGTTCATCTTCGCGCGGTCGACCGCAAGGTACGTGATGTCGTGATAGTTGTTGACCAGCGTCACGAGGTCGAGCTTGCCCGCCTGCTCGGGCACCGGGTCGTCGAACGGGCGCAGCACCACGATGAAATTGGGCTGCGGCTGGTCGGCGAGGCGCTTGCTGATTGTCTCGCCGGGTTGCGTGCGCTGCGCCCACACCTTGCCGGTCGGACCGACCGCCAGCGCCATCAGCTGCGACGTGTAGCCGCCGCCGGCGGCGACGTCGAGCACCTGCATGCCCGGCTGGACCTGCGTGAACGGGATGAACGCCGCCGGGTTGCGCGACGCGTCCATCTTCCGATCCTGATCCGTGCGCACCGGGCTCGCGATGACCGTCTGCGCGCGCGCGGCGGCGGTGCGCGAGTCGTCGGCCGGCGTCGTCGAACAGGCGCCGAGCGTGAGCGCAAGCACGGCGAACAACGGTGTGAGAACTGCACGCGCCGTGGGCGATGCGATAGGGTGGCGTGATGACATGGGCGGCTTTCGCGGAAAGGGCAACGGGACAGGCAGGATACTACGCGTTGCCGCCGCGACTACATCAGCGCGGGTACCGCCAGCAGCGCCCAGACGATCGTCAGCGCGACCAGCGCCAGCAGCACCGCCGCACTGCCCAGGTCCTTTGCCCGCTTGGACAGCCGATGGGTGTCGAGCCCGATGCGGTCGATGGCCGCTTCCACGCTCGAATTGAGCAGCTCGACGATCAGCACCAGCAGCACCGACGTGATCAGCAGCACGCGCTCGACCGGCGCCACCGGCAGGATGCACGCCAGCGGAACGAGCACGGCAGCCAGCGCCATCTCCTGGCGGAATGCGCTTTCGTGGCGGAACGCGAGCTTGAGTCCGGACAGCGAATACAGGAACGCATTGAACAGCCGCCGCAGGCCGCGCTGGCCCTTGTGCGGACTCTCGCCCAGTTCAGCCTCGGGCATACAGCGGCTGCAGGTTGTCGACGAATTGCGCGGTGGCGCGTTTCCAGGAGGCGTCGAGCGCATGGGCCGCCACGACGTCGCGCGGCAACCGTAGCACCGCGAGCGCGGCAGCGCGCAGGTCGTCGTCGAGCATGCCGGTGATGCCCGGCTTGACGACGTCGATGGGTCCGGTCACCGGATACGCCGCCACCGGCGTTCCCGAGGCGATCGACTCCAGCATGACGAGGCCGAACGTATCGGTGCGGCTGGGGAACACGAACGCGTCGGCCTGCCGGTAATACCACGCCAGGTCGTCACCGGTCTTCATGCCGAAGAAGCGGGCAGCGGGAAAGCGGCGTTCCAGCGCGTCGCGCGCGGGACCGTCGCCGACGATCCACTTGGTCCCGGGGAGGTCGAGCGCCAGAAAGGCCTCGATGTTCTTTTCCACCGCGACCCGTCCGGCATAGAGGAAGATCGGTCGCGGATCGTCCAGCATCGCGTGCTTGCCCGTCTTGAAGACCAGCGAATCGACGCCGCGCGACCACATCGCCAAATTGGTGAAGCCGCGCGCCTCGAGCCGACGCCTGATGTCGGGTGTCGCGACCATCAACGCGCTCGCCGGCGCGTGGAACCAGCGCATCCAGGCATAGGTCAGCCCCAACGGCAGTCGAATGCGCGCGTGGACGTACTCGGGAAACTGCGTGTGATACGCGGTGGAGAACCGTCGCTTCGTGCGCAGGCAATGGCGCCGGGCGGCCAGTCCCAGCGGACCTTCAGTCGCGATGTGGACGGCGTCGGGCTGGAAATTCTCGATGCTGCGCGCGACGCGGCGGCCGGGCAGCAGCGCCAGGCGGATTTCGGGATACGTGGGGCAGGGGACGGAACGAAAGCCGTCGGGCGTGATCGTCGCGACGATGTGGCCGTCTGCCTCGAGTTCGCGGATGGTGTTGCGCAGCGTGATGACGACGCCGTTGATCTGCGGCGACCAGGCGTCGCTGACGATCATGATGCGCATCGTTCGCGTGTCGCCGGCCGCGCGTGCGGTGGGTGCTGCGATCTGCGGTGGCAATGAATGCAATCCCTGGTTCATGTGACCTCGTGTTCGACGATTGCGGCCGTCGCAGACTGCGCGGCCGGGGTTGGGGCCAACGTGGCGGCAGCGACCATGTCCTGCCAGCGGAAAATCGACAGCGTCCCATCGTGCGCTTCGACAAGCGCCGTCAAGCTTTCCACCCAGTCACCGCAGTTGCAGTAAAGGATCCTGTCGATGCGGCGGATTTCGGCGTGGTGGATGTGGCCGCACACCACGCCGTCGAAGGCGCGCGTCCGCGCTTCCCTGGCCAGCGCTTCCTCGAAGGCCGTGATGAAGCTCACCGCATTCTTGACCTTGAGCTTCAGGAATTGCGAGAGCGACCAGTACGGCAGGCCGAGGCGCGCGCGCGCCGCATTGAAATGCTGGTTGAGCTTGAGGATCAGCGAGTAAAGGCGATCGCCCAGCAGCGCCAGCCACCGGGCGCAGGTCACCACGCCGTCGAAGCGGTCGCCGTGCGTGACGAGGAGGCGCAGTCCGGCGTTGGTGACGTGGGTGGCCTCGTGCCGTATGGCGACGCCGCCGAAGTCGACACCGACGTAGTGGCGCGCGGCTTCGTCGTGATTGCCGGGAATGTAGACGACCTGCGTGCCCTTGCGCACCTTGCGCAGCACTTTCTGGATGACGTCATTGTGCAATTGGTGCCAGTACCAGCGTCGCCGGAGCTGCCATCCGTCGATGATGTCGCCGACCAGGTACAGGTAG
>Ga0315270_10001942_pt1 | contig 10991 bp, 9 predicted proteins | sample C1_bottom_MG_FD_204932 | JGI IMG/M metagenome (GOLD analysis project Ga0315270, IMG submission 204932) | Sediment microbial communities from Yellowstone Lake, YNP, Wyoming, USA - C1_bottom | ecosystem: Environmental > Aquatic > Freshwater > Lake > Sediment | place: USA: Wyoming | collected... | reverse complement strand
CTTTTGGAAGAGAGGTCTTCAGAGTTCTGAAGGAAACTGGGAGTTTCGTTCTTGACTTGGGTGGAGCATACCGGTTAGGCATACCGTCCCGGTCGTTGTATAACTTTCGAGTACTGCTATCTTTTTGTGATGAAATGGGATTTCATCTAGCTGAAGATTTTTACTGGTTCAATCCGGCAAAGTTGCCATCACCCATTGAATGGGTTAACAAACGGAAAATCAGGGCAAAAGACTCAGTCAATACAGTGTGGTGGTTCAGCAAAACCGAATTTCCGAAAGCTGATATTCGGAGGGTGTTGGCACCGTATTCCGACCGAATGAAAAAGCTGCTTGACGACCCTGAGAGTTTCTATAAACCGAAAAAACGCCCGTCAGGTCATGACATAAGCGCTGGATTTGGAAAAGATAACGGAGGTGCGATACCGTCCAACCTCTTATCAATTCCAAACACTGACAGTAATTCAAATTACTTGCGGCTATGTAAGGAACTGGGACTGCAACGCCACCCCGCTCGGTTCCCGGCAGATCTCCCAGCGTTTTTTATAAGAATGTTAACAGATGAAAAAGATGTCGTTTTAGACATATTCGGCGGTTCAAATACTACGGGATTCACAGCAGAAGCCCTGAATAGAAAATGGCTGACGTTCGAGCTTGATCAGCAATATCTTGCTGCGTCTGTCTTTAGGTTTCTCGAAGGGTATAGTGTTGAGGAAATAAGGGAAATACTATCCAAACTTCAAACCAATCAGTCTTACCCACTCGGAAAAATCTACTGCAGCCTTGAGCCAGTTAAGGCAATCAAACAAAGGCGACAGCGCATTAGTCAGTCATCCCTATTTCCCTCTGAAGATGATTGCGTAAAAAAAATGGACGGGCAAAACGCCCAACAAGGCGCCGCCCGGATGGCAATTCCGCTTCGCTCCATTACCACCGGTGAGCTTGGTCGTTAACTCATCGAAACAGGTTGAAACGATATATGACAGACAGACTTGACATCATCGAGGATCACCTGCTTAATCGGAAACTCGTTGGGGTGTGGGAGATGGTCAGTGATGATTCTCCCACGACTGTCGAGGGGTACGCCCTCAGTTTGGAAGGATATTTCCTTGATATAGAGACAATGTTCGATATCTCTGCTATAGGTATTGGGCGTGGACACTCCCGGACTGATTTCCCCCTGGATGTGAGACCAGACTGTTCCTACCATGAGGTATCTTATGATATACCCTGCTCGCAGTTCCTTGGTTAGCGGCTCTTAAAATAGCGTCTGCTGTCGGGCGAAGGGGGCAATTGGGAGGGATTGATGGTAATCTTTGGCACATCCACAGGGCTCTGCTTTATCTCAGTGGATTGCTCAATCTCAGTTCTGACGTTGAATGGAATACAATGTTAATGCAGGAGCTGACAAATCATTGGTAGGTTGAAAGTCTCTTCTTATTCATTTCTGATAGGCATTAGGGAGTGAGGCGAGATGGGAACTTAAATTGAACCGGAAAAAACGAAATTGTAAGGTTCTCGAGTTCCAGGGGAGCATTAGCCTCGATCCGGGTCCTGTACAATCCGCTGGCCATCTTGTCCCTGTCTGCTTCAGGTGTTCCAATGCGGCTTAGCACAACCCGGACCAGGTCAACAAAGGATTTCCCCAACAGATCTTCCTTGGTAACGTCTCGAAGCGGCAGGGGAAACTCTAACTGGTGGCAGAAAACCTGCTCACCCATATTGTCAAGGGGCACCGGGCTGCCATTTATTTGAATAACAACAGGCTTGCCTTCGGCCCTGAATATTCCCATCACTGTAAAAGTTTTATACTTGCTGTATGAAAATAATAGGGCAGTCTCTGATACAAGATCGTTCAATCCCTTAAGTTTCGCAAACAGAAGGAACTGATTTTTTGATTTGGGTTCCTGAAAAAATCTCAAGTAATAAAGATTCAACGGATCCGGTACCAACTGCCCGGTATTTTTCAGATCCTGAACCACCGTAAGCTTCTTTTCAGTTTTCAGTGTAAAATAGCGTGTCCAATATTCTTGTGCAGGCCTGAGAATTCCCCGTGAATTGAGCCAGAGCGACGGCGCATAAATCGTACTTCCTTCAGGAATCTCCCCAAATTCGTTTGTCTTCATGAGTTTGTCAACACAAGTCCATTTAAGCTGGGACAATTGTTGATCAAGGGTTACATAGTAATTGTAATAATCTGTGATGCCACTGGTAAAAAAAACAAGTAAACAGACACAAAGATGATAAATTCTTCTGATGACATTCTTCTGGTTGACCGCATGATTGATAAACAGAAGGATCGAGCTGAGGGTCAACATGGTTCCAAAATACGAAAAAAAGGACGGCGTATATGCCAGGGTGCCAAAACCTATCCAGTACTGGTACTTGGATGTAAGCCCTAACAGAACAAAAGGAATGATCATCAATAAAATGCCGATTAAGATCATTCTGAAACACCAGATCCAGGAAGTTCTGATGTCACTCTTTTCTTTCAAAAGATACCAGCAACACCCCGAGGCTAAAATTCCTTTTACCAGCCATTCCACCTTGAACTGGTCCAATAACGGCAAAAAACCAATGGAATGGTTTGAAAAACCGTCAAATGTCCCATTGATCGTCATGGAGTCGGTGAGATAGAGAGCTCCTGGAAACGTTCCTACAGAGAATTGAAAAACAACCCGGATAATGGCAGGAAATGAGATCACTGCCATCTGAGTTCCGTCATAATTACCAGGATAGAACCTATGAAAAATCAACCAGCAGCAAAGGAAAACCAACACCGACGCTAAAGCCGGCAGGGTGAACCTGAACACCTTGGAACAAAAGTTTTTTCTTTCGCTGCCCCATGCAAAACCAATTGCAATAATGAAAAAAACAATACAATAGGGCACAAAAAGTTCAGAAACAAACAATGTAATCAGATAACAGAGTCCATAACTGATTGCCCATGGTTTTCTCCCTGATATCTTATAGCGGTAAAGAGAATAAAGCGCCATCAACAGCATGCAAAAACCAAACTGAAACACAAAGGGATACGACGTCAATAGACTGTGCTGCCAGTTGTTCTGGAGAAACGACAAAACCAGCAGCGTTGTAAGACAGGCAAGAACCAGTGATCGAAAATAGAGCCTGACCACAATAAAAAAAAGGACAATCGATGAAATAACAGGACCAAGCTTGGTGGCCTGATAAATGACAGGGTTATTAAAAAGGTAAGGGATCCAGTGCAGATAGGTATTGATTGCCTTGTTAAACCGGCCCTGGGCCTTTGCAAACAAGAACCCCATCGAATTTTCTGCATTCCAGCCAATCAAGGCGGTTTGCAGATCATCTGTTGTGGTAAATCCAGTCTCCAGAAGCGGGAAAAAAACAATGATCGACACAAGCCCCATGGCAATAAAAACCAACCTGGAATCAATTTCCAGTGGGATCTGATCGGCAGTCTTTTTACGTTTGTCATTCATTGATGATGTATCAATTCAGCGTATTTATGATGGTATCAGCTGCTCGAACCCCTGATGCCATGACACTGCTGACAGTCCGATCACCTGGATAAATATCTACCATTCCGGCAAAAATTATATGTTTCATACGTTCCCGAAGATGTGACATCCTTTCTGGGAAATGAATATCAAACACCGGTGTAGCGTACCGGGTTCTACTTATTTTAACATCCCTGCAGGTAAACTTTCCAGCAACTGCTTCCAGGTCTTTGCAATAGAGTTGAAAGATCTTTTCATCAGACATTTTCATCATCTGATCATCAGGGTTGACATAGTTTGCACAATAAATCATGGAAAAGGGATAATCTGCCAGTTTTGACTGGTTCACCATAAGCCGGCAATTGATCGTTTTATCTAAAATATTTATCCAGTACGGAATCTCTATCCTCTCATTGATTGCAAATATAGCACAGATCGAGGCCTGGTAATCAATATTGATGAGAACCTGAAAGTTTTTTGGGATTGCTTCAAACCGGGGAATGGGGATCGTATTGATTACCCAGTCTGCATTAAATTCCCCATTTTCAGTCAGAATACGATATCCTTCATTGATTCTATCGATTCTTTCCACTGGCGTGGACGTTAAAATCCTGCAATTGAATGACAGTTCGTTTTGGTAATGATCAACAAGAGGACCAAGGCTGTTTAACAGGTAACCGAATTGGGTTTTACCTCCGGTTCTGGATTTGGCTTCTAAAAGATTTTTAATTCTTCCATGAAAAAACGCGGATGAGACCTGCTCTGGTGAAATGCCAAATTTATTAAACAGCATGGGTTTCATCATGGAATGATAAATAGTAGGGTTCCAATTCTTTATGGCCCACTGTTCCGCATTGAGATCCTTGAGTTGACCGGGGTTTCCCTTTCGTACACCCAGCATGCCAATGACAAACTGTAATTTATCGATCAGGTTGAGCGGTGTGTAATATAAGAGATCAACAGGGCGGCTGAACGGGTAGAGTCTGCCATCCACATAAAACGCCATGTCGGTCTTTTTCCAGACCAGATCCTGATCCATCCCGGATGTTTTAATTTTATCTATCAGAAATGAATCCTGGGGTTTTATGTGGTGGTAATATCGCTCAATTGGCTGACCAGCCACCTGTATAGAGCTGCCCAGTCCTCCAAGGGTTGATTCAGCTTCAAAAATGGAACATGAAATGCCTGCCCTGCCTAACCGTTCAGCAGCAGCCATTCCGGCAAAGCCACCGCCGATGATTGCAACGCCCTTCATTTCACCTCCATGCGGTAACGGATTAAATCACCGATCGCCTCCAAAAATCGTGAAGGCGAATCATATTTTGCTTTCCCTGCCTGTCGTTTATAATGAAGGACCGGGAAGCATTTAACTTTACCTCCTTTTAAGACGACCATTAAGGGGAACAGACGGTGAGCCCCTCGTATCCAGACAATTGATTTCACTGCCTCTGACGTAAAAGCTCGAAAACCGCAATTGATATCAGTAAAATATTTTCCATAGATCAGGAAAATCATCAGGTTATATAAAAAGGATGGGATTTTCTTGACGATCATGCTGTCATTTCTATGCAACCGTACTGCCTGAACACCATCATATCCTGATGACAAGAGTTGAATCATGTTTGGGATCTGGGAGACATCCTCCTGAAGATCAGCATCAATTGTTACGACAATATTGCCTGTTGTAGCCATAAAACCGGCTTTCAGTGCGCTTGTTTTTCCAGCGTGCTTTATCTGGAGAAGCTTAATGTCCTTATGGTTTTTAATCGCTTTGCCGCTGTCGTCCTCACTGCCGTCATCAACAAAAATGATCTCCGAAGGGATACCTGTTAATGCTTTTTTCAATTCTCTGTAAAGCCGATCAATGTTTCCCACCTCATTATAAACCGGTACGACAACAGAGACCTTGATGGTGCTTGGGGACATATCCGTTGTTAATCCGTTGTTTACCATGCTTATCTATTGCCTTTAGCAACTCTCAAGATTGCCTTCACGGTTTTTCTTTAACCACTGTTGAAATATTAACCTTTTCCTGTTTTATTCTGTCCGAGGATACAGCCAAGAATATGCCGACTGGAACTGTTGACAGATAAGCCAGCAAAACTAAAAAAGCAAAGGTCAGGATCTGCTCTTCTGGATAACCTTTCCCGGAAAAGAGCAACAGGAATATCCCTTCCCTTAATCCAATACCCATCACTGAAACAGGAAGCAGGGTCGACAATGCACCAAATGCTGCTGCGGCTGAAAGCGATGTCAAAGAAACGTTCATCCCGGCTGCCTGTGACACAAACCAGTGAACAACAACAGCCCCGAAGAGTCTGAACATGGTTAGAACCAGCGCATATCCTTTGATATCGCTTTCCAGGCTAATTTTATCCTTGCTCCATTTACCTGTGACCTTGGGGAAAATTCGTTCAATGGGTTTAGATGTAATCGTGAATAAAAAATCAAGATGCCACATCGTCAGCAAGGTAATGCAGCACAAAGAGACAAGAAGCAACGGATCCACAAGGCTGATGTCGGTCATCAGCATTCCGAATAAGGCTCCCATGGCAAAAAAGCCGGTAAGATCACACAACTTGTCGTATATCACATTGGCAAACCCGTCACCAACGCCAATGCCACGCTGATGAAGCAGGGGTACCTGTGTGACAGCGCCAACCCTTCCAGGGGTGGCCATGCTCGATGCCATTGTGACAAAATAGAAACGGGCATAGGTCCTGAAATCAAGTTTAAAGCGTTCCTGACCAAGCAGAACATAGCCTCGCCAAGCCTGAAGTAACACAACTAAGTTCACGGCAACAATAGAACCTGCAAAAAACAGGAGATCAGCATTTTTAATGGCACCAAGGATCCTGGTAAAGTCCCAACGCACATAAAAAAAGATCAAGATCCCGACACCGATCAACCTGACACTGTTTTTCCCGACAAACTGAACCATAAAAAACGCTGATTTTTTCCTGCCCATTCGTTCATAACCAATCATTTTAAAATAGAATGGAATTCGATAGAGAACCTGTAGTGAGATAATCTAAGGATGTCAAGCAGATATTTTACACTTTCGGAGGACTTTTATTTGAAGAATGCCCATAATACCAAGCCTCGCTTTTTGGGGTTAAAATTGCCCATTTTTTTGGACATGCGCCAATTTGCTTGGAGCATGTCCAACTTCAATTATCAATCGTTTGCCTGTCTATATTCTCGCACTTTTAGATCTTCAAGTCCGTTTGTCGGAATACTCAGAGATATTGAAAGATAAGTGATATTTGAATTGTATAGCAGAGACAAACAGTTAAAACTGCAATAGTGCTGTAGGGTCTAAACCCGTCGGTCAAACGGACAAGGCTTCTCCGCTGTGCTCCGGGAACCCTGGCGCTTCATTCTGGTTGGTCCGGTTATCCATCGAAGTATTTGCAGGGTCTGCGCTTCATGATGTGCGTTGTTCTACAAAGCCATCAGCGGCGCATCATAGGTACGGACAAAATCCGGAAATCTCTGGATCAGCAGGCAGGTCTTGGGGCCGGGTTTTCCGTTTCCGATAACGGTGTCATCTACCTTGACAACCGGGACAATGCCTTTGTTGGTGCCGCAGATGAAAACCTCATCGGCCTCAAGCAGCTCCGAAAGAAAAACATCCCGGATTTTAACTGAAAAATGAGATCGTGCCAGATCCAGAATGACCTGTCGGGTAATTCCTGGAAGAATTCCCCTTCCCGGGGTGATCAGTCTGTCGGCTGTAATGGCAAAAATATTGGATGTGGTACCTTCAAGCACCAGCCCCTGGGGAACCGTGTAAATGGCTTCCTGGGCTCCTCGCTTGCGCGCGGTTTCAAGTGCAAGGGAAGCTTGAACATAGTTGATGCTTTTGGCGCCGGCCAGAGCTCTTTCGGCCATATGGGTAATGATGTGAATACCGTCACTATACCACCCTGCCGGCATGTCGGGAAGTGGCGAAACCATGATGATCAGTCGGGGATTCCCCTGGTGGTTCATGAAATCCGGGCTGGACCCGCCGGTAATGATAATCCTGACATTGGATTCTTTGTGGGAATTGCGGCTGAGCGTTTCCATTACGAGCTGAGCCAGTGCATCCCTCGTCCAGGGGAACTGGAGCCCGATTTTCCGGGTGGAGACTTCAAGCCGTTCCAGGTGCGCTCGAAGGCAAAACGGCTTGCCCGCATAGGTTCGCATGAAATCAAATGCACCCAGGCCCCGAAGAATGGCCAGGTCGGTTACAGGAATCACCGCTTCATCAGACGGAACAAACTTGCCGTCAACGTAATAAATATCCACTGGGTGAATGCTCCGGTTTTAGCTTTTTTTGCTTTTTAGCGGCAGCATGGCCTTGATTTTTTCAAACAGGGATTTGCGCAGTGTGACCTTAAGAAACAGATCTCCGGAAGGCATTCCATTTTTTCCTTCTTCCCCCATTCCCGCCAGCCGGATTTTCTGACCTTCACGCGTTCTCGGAGGAATTTTAACCACAAGCTTTCTGCCATATGCCCGAAGATGATAGGCGTAAGGGCCGCCATTATCCGCCAGAGACGGATCGATGCGAATAACATCATGGTAGTCGGCACCTTTTTGAGGCTGGCCGGTGGTTGCTTTGTGAAGCAATTGCTGGGAGATGTTTCCAATTTTTTCTTTAATGGATTGTTTATTTAGAAAAGGCATTTCACGGACTCCACTGAAAAAAAAGCCCTGGATATTCAGCCCGGGCCGTTTGAGTTCAAATGTTTTATAGTTCTGGCCGTAGTATTCCTTGAAAATGGCATCAAATCCCCGAATGCCGAATCCCCTGGCCATTTCTTCAAAAATCTGCTGGATATCGGATCCCTTGAAAATATCCTGTTCCGAATAGGATTTGCGGAAATGACCATAAGCACCATCACCATACTGCTGCTGCATCAAATCGTATTCCTTCCGTTTCTGGGGGTTGGACAGAACGGCATACGCCTCGTTGACGGCCTTCATCTGATCCGCGCCGGACGGTTCTTTACAGCGGTCCGGATGATACAAAAAAGCCTTTTCCCGGTAAGCGGTCTTGATTTTCTGTGAGGGGGCATCTTTGGAAACCCCCAGGACCTGATAATAATCATTCATGGGCATCATTTTTATGGGTTGATGGTGAAGCGGGGCCCGTTTCCGCAGGGCCATGGATACTGACATCATACTCCATATGTTTCGGTTTGTCCATAAAGGGGAAGGGGATCGATCATTTATTTTGACTCTGAAACTTCTTTGTTTTATGAGTAAATTAGATTTTAGGCTGAAGATTGGAGGTTCAGGCAATTGCATAGAATACCGTTTTACCTTCAATCTGAGTCGTAACGTTTTACGAATGAATATACATAAAAGAAAATCATCAAAGGCTTTGTAATGATCATAGATTTAGGTGAAAAAAAACCCCGTATCGGCAACAATGTCTTTATCGCCCCCACCGCGGTGATTGTCGGGGATGTTGAAATCCGGGATGGGGCCAGCATCTGGTATGGTGCGGTGCTCAGAGGGGATATGGCCTCGATTTTTGTTGGAGAAAACTCCAATATTCAGGACAACTGCACGGTGCATACGGATTACGGCAAGCCCGCGCATATCGGAAAGCATGTCACCATCGGCCATAATGTGGTGGTGCATGGCTGTTATATTGAAGATAATTGTCTCATCGGTATGGGGTCTCTGCTGCTGAATGAATGCCGGGTCCTTGAGGGCTCCATGGTTGCCGCCGGCTCTCTTTTGAAAGAAGGCCAGATTGTTGGGCCGTTTCACCTGGTTGCCGGCGCTCCGGCGACATTCAGAAAGGAATTTCCCCATGAAATCATTCCCAAAATTGCCGATCCCATCCGGAATTATCTGGAGACATCACATGAACACATGACCTTCAGCCGGGTTCGCAAAGGAGGTTAGCATGAATCACATCATCATCGGAAACGGCATTGCCGGAGTCAGCGCCGCTGAGTCCATCCGTGAACTGGACGGTTCCGGCAGTATTTTCATGATCAGCGATGAGACGGTCGTTCCGTATTGCCGTCCCATGATCAGTCTTGTCCTCGAAGGAGTCATTTCCCCCTCGAAACTCCCCATCCGCGATCCCGGCTTTTACGAGGCCCTCAACATCACCCCTGTTCTGGGAAGCCGGGTCGTTCGAATGGATGTGGATGCGAAAACCCTGTTTCTTTCTGATGGAAAAACCCTGCCCTTCGATACTCTTCTCATTTCTTCCGGCGCAGACCCCCGGCCCATCAAGGCGACCGCAGCCCATTTAGCCAACATTTTTTTCATGCGGAATCAGCATCAGGTGCTGAAGATGCTGGAAGCGCTTCCCCAGACACGTCATGCCCTGGTCCTGGGTGGCGGCCTGGTGGGATTCAAGGCTGCCAGCGGCCTGCTTCACCGGGGAATTGATGTGACCATGCTCATTCGATCCGGTTATCCGCTCTCCCTTCAAGTGGATGAGACCGCCGGCGGAATGATTCTGGCCGAACTGACCCGCCGGGGACTGAACGTTCGGGTGGGCGTGGAGGTAACGGGCTTCACGGGGACCGATACGGTGACGGGCGCTTTTCTCTCTGACGGATCCGAGATATCCTGCGATCTGGCCATTGTCGGCAAAGGGGTTCTGCCTTCCGTCTCTTTTGTTCCCCGCGACCGGATACAGGTGGATCTGGGTATCGTGGTTGACGATCACCTGGAAACTACCTGCCCCGGCATTTTTGCCGCCGGCGATGTGGCGGAATCCATGGATATTGCCAGAAAAACCCGCTGGGTGAATGCGATCTGGCCGGAAGCCGCTACTCAGGGGCGCATTGCCGGCATGAACATGGCCGGACGAGCAGTAGTCTATAAGGGAAGCTTGAGCCGGAACGTTATTCGCATCTTTGACCTGGATATTCTGGCTGCCGGATGGGTGAATGCGCCGGATGATCCGCGTTTTACGGTGCTTAGCGAACACAACAAGCGCCTGAATACCTACCGCCGACTGGTCTTTGAAGAAGACCGGCTCATCGGCGCAACTCTTGTTAACCAAATTGAAACCGGCGGGATTCTGACGGCCATGATCCAGAACGAAATCCCGGTCCGGGTTTCAAAGAGAAAACTACTGGAACCCCATCTCTCCCTCAAATCATTGATGTTCTGAAAGGAGGTTATTATGAACCAGGTTATCGTTCATCCGGAACGGTGTGTGGGATGTATGCAGTGCATGGCGGCTTGCGCCACGGCTCATTCCCATACCCGTCAGCTTTTTTCGGCGATCCGGGAAACCCCTTTGCCAAAACCCCGGATTCATGTGGGTGCGGGGCTTTACGCCGAGGGGTTTCCCAACCGCTGCCGGCACTGCAATCCGGCGCCCTGCATGCTGGCCTGCCTGCCCGGTGCGATCTACCGGGATCAGCGAACAGAAACGGTTATTATCGACCCGGATCGCTGCATCAACTGCGCCTCATGTGCCATGGCCTGCCCGTTCGGCGTGATCCGGTACCATGAAGATGCGTCCGCGCCGCCGAAAAAAGC
>Ga0315270_10001941_pt1 | contig 10996 bp, 8 predicted proteins | sample C1_bottom_MG_FD_204932 | JGI IMG/M metagenome (GOLD analysis project Ga0315270, IMG submission 204932) | Sediment microbial communities from Yellowstone Lake, YNP, Wyoming, USA - C1_bottom | ecosystem: Environmental > Aquatic > Freshwater > Lake > Sediment | place: USA: Wyoming | collected... | reverse complement strand
TACGCGATCATGCAGGCGCTGATCAGCCGTGGCGTGATCGGCGACTTTCGCGCGCCCGATGTCCTGCGTTTCGGCTTCGCGCCGCTCTACACGCGCCATGTCGATGTGTGGGATGCCGTGGAGCACCTGCGGCAGGTGCTGGAGAACGGCGAATGGCGTGAATCCCGCTTCGGCCAGCGCTCGGCGGTGACCTGAAGCCCCGGCGCGGCACTGGATTTCGCGGAAGGGCCTTTCTTGTGCCCGGTCAAGAGCGTGCCTGTGCTGCGCCGCGATAATAGTTTTCCTCCGCACGCCACTCATTCCCGATGTCTTTCCGTTTTCCCTCCCTGCCGGAGCGATTCGCCGCGCTGCGCGGACCGTGGACGCTGCGCGTCGCGCTTGCGGCAGTTGTCTTCGGGACCGCGGGTTATGTCTTTCGCGACGCGCTGCTAGGCACGCCCGTCGCCACGGCCGTGGTCGCGCGCGGCGACATCGTCCAGACGGTCGTCGCGAGCGGTCGCGTGATGACGCCGCAGCGCATGTCCGTGGGCGCCGTGTCCACCGACCGTGTCGTTCGCATTCCCGTGGAAGAGGGCCAGGACGTCAAGCGTGGCGCCGTGCTGGTCGTGCTGGACGATGCCGATGAACGCGCGGCCGTCGCACAGGCGCGGGCCGCCGTCGCCCAGGCCGAAGCGCGGATCCGGCAGATCGGCGAAGTCGCGCTGCCCGGCGCCCGGCAGGCTTTCGCGCAGGCGCAAGCCAACCTGGTACTCGCGCAACAGCAATTCGACCGGGCACAGAACCTGAAGGCGAAGGGATTCGTCAGCGCGGCGGCGCTGGACGATGCGAAGCGCAATCTCGACGTGGCGCAAAGCCAGCTCGAATCCGCACGCCTCTCGGTCGGCAGCTATGGCCCCGCCGGCAGCGACTATCTCGTTGCGCAAACGGCGCTCGCGCAGGCGCGCGCGGCGGTGGAGGCAGCGCAGGCACGGCTCGACCAGTCGATAATCCGCGCGCCGGTCGACGGCACGCTGATCGGCCGCAACGTCGAGCCCGGCGATGTCGTGCAGCCGGGGAAGGCGCTGATGGTGCTGGCGCCCGCCGGCGAAACGCAGATCGTCGTGCAGATCGACGAGAAGAACCTGTCGCAGCTCCGCCTTGGACAGTCGGCGCTGGGTTCGGCCGACGCGTATCCGCACGAGCGATTCTCCGCAGAACTCGCCTACATCAACCCCGGCATCGATGCGCTGCGCGGCTCGGTCGAGGTCAAGCTGCGCATTCCGAAGCCGCCCGCGTATCTGCGCCAGGACATGACGGCGTCCATCGACATCGAGGTCGGGCGGCACGCCAACGTCATCGTCATACCGTCGGGCGCGGTGTTCGACGCCACAAGCGCGAAGCCCTGGGTGCTCGCGATAGATGGCCGCCGCGCCGTGAAGCGACCGGTGACGCTGGGACTGAAAGGCAGCGGCAGCGTGGAGGTGGTCAATGGCCTGGCCGCGGGCGACACGGTGGTCGCGGCCGCCGGTGCGGGCGTCCTTCCCGGCCAGCGCGTTCGCGCGGAGGCCGAGGCTGGCGGCGGCCCCTGATGAATCCGTTAACGCGATTCGAGACCATCGTCGCGTTCCGCTTCATGCGCGAGGGCCTCACGCAGACGCTGCTGATCGTCTTCGGCGTCGCGCTCGGGGCGGGCGTGATCATCTTCATGTCGGCGCTGCTGGCGGGCCTGCAGGCAAACGTCGTGCGCCGCACGCTCAACTTCCAGGCGCCGATCGAGATACTGGCGCCGGACCAGGTTCCGCGCTCGTTGCGCGATGGTGAACCGGCGAGCGTCGCTGCCCAGATTCAGCCGCGTTCGCAGCAGCTGCGCTCGGTCGACCAGTGGCAGAAGGTGCGTGCCGACGTGGCGCGGGTTCCCGGTGTCGTCGGTGTCACGCCGGTCGTTTCGGGGCCGGGCTTCGCGCGGCGAGGCGAGGCGATCAAGTCGGTCACGATCACCGGCATCGACATCGAGTCGTATTTCGACGTCATCTCGCTCCCGGAAAAGATCGTCGCCGGCCGCGACGACGTCGGGCCGCTGGACATCATCATCGGCATCGAGCTCGCCAGGGACCTCGGCATGGCCGTCGGCGACAAGGTGAGCCTCACGACGGCGGGCGGCATCGCGTCCACGCTCACGGTGATCGGCATTTTCGACTTCGGCAACAAGGGCGTGAACGAGCGCAGCGTCTACGTCGCGCTGCGCACTGCGCAGAGCCTGCTCGACCTTCCAGGCGGCGCGTCGAGCATCGCGGTCAAGGTGCACGACCCGTTCGCGGCGGAAACGATCGCGGAAATCATCCGCGGCGGGAACAATCTCCAGGTGGACAGCTGGATCCGCACCAATGCCCAATTCTTCAGCGCGATGGCTGCGCAGATCCTCGCCAATACGCTGATCCGGGTCTTCGTCGGGCTTACCGTCGCGCTGGGAATCGCGAGCGTCCTGGTGGTCTCCGTCGTGCAGAAGGCGAAGGAAATCGGCATCCTGCGCGCGATGGGAACGGCGCGGGCGCAGGTATTGCGCGTGTTCCTGATCCAGGGCGCGTTCATGGGATTGACCGGGGCGCTGGCCGGGGCGCTGCTCGCATGGTGCTTCCTGCTGCTCTGGCGCGGCGTCGCGAGAGGCCCGGACGGCACGCCGCTGTTCGTCGTCGTCATGGAGCCGTCGCTGTTCGCGATCGCCTGCGCCGGCGCAACCCTTGTCGGCGTCCTGTCCGCTGCCATTCCGGCGCGGCGCGCAGCGCGCCTCGATCCGGCAGTCGCCATTCGTGGATGAAATGCCATCCGTCCCGACGCTGCGCCTGGAAGGAGTGTCCAAGTCCTATGGCGTCGGCACGCCGGTCGAGGCGGAGGTACTGCACGGCATCGACCTCACGCTGCAAAAGGGCGAATTCGCCGCGTTGATCGGCCCGTCGGGATCGGGCAAATCCACGCTGCTCAACCTGATCGGCCTGCTCGACAAGCCCAACGCGGGGCGCTTGTATATCGCGGGGGAGGAGGCAGGTTCCCTGGACGAGATGTCGCTGACGAAGCTGCGCGGGCGCGCCATCGGCTTCGTGTTCCAGTATCACCACCTGCTGCCGGCATTCACGGCGCTCGAGAACGTGATGATGCCGATGCTGGCGGCCCGGGGAAAGCTTGACCACGCGATGCACGAGACCGCAGCGGGACTGCTCGCGCGCGTCGGACTCACGCCCTGGCGCGATCACAAGGCATCCGACATTTCCGGCGGCCAGCAGCAGCGCGTCGCGATCGCCCGTGCGCTGGCGATGAACCCTGCGCTGGTCCTGGCGGACGAACCCAGCGGCAACCTCGACACCGAGAATGGCGATGCGGTGTTCGATCTGATGCGCGACGTCAACGCGACGAGCGGCACGACGTTCCTGATCGTCACGCACGATCCGCGCCTCGCCCGGCGCTGCGACCGCATCGTCGAACTGGTCGACGGACGCATCACCTCGGACCGGCCCAACCTCGACGTGCGGCAGCGCGACTAGCGCGCGCCGCCGTCACCTGAAATCGGAGGTTACGGGAACTGGCTGACCCAGCCGATGCCGCCGTAGTACGTCATGCCGCCGTCCCACCACATCTGCATGGCGTTGTCCTGCACGTCGTTCCAGTAGTTGTAGTACTCGGAACTGATGCCGCCAGCGCCGCCGCCCGTGCGGCTGTATCCGCCGTCGCCCGCGTCCTGGGCGCTCCAGCCCGTGTTGGAAGCGCCGGTGAACCGCGTCGTGTTGCTCATGCTGTAGCTCGCCGCCGCGACGTCGGAATTGGCGCGCGCCTGCGATTCCTGGTCGGCCCACGACGTATCGGCCGGCGCGCTGCTCCAGTTGCCGCCGGTGTTCTGCTGCCATCCGCCGTCGCTTTGGCGATACACGTTGCCGCTGGCATCGGCGTAGTAGTTGTTGTTGAAGCTCGGCAGCGAGTACGGCTGCCACTGCTTCGTCTGCGGGCTGGGCGCACTTGTGGGTGCATAGGTGGGCGCGGCGCTGTAGCGTTGCGCGCTGTAGTTGCCGTCCGAGGCCGCCGGGTAGCTTCCCGTCCACTGGCCGGCAGCGACGCCGCCCGCGCCGACATTGGCGGAGGTCATGTTCGCGCTGGTGTCCCAGCGGCGATATATATTGGCGGACGCGGTCGCGCAGCACGGATAGATGCCCCAGTAGCCGGGGTGGTAGTACATCGTGCGCAGATAGGGGGACGTCCACGACGGCGTGCCCAGCCCCAGGGCGAAGGCGTACGTGAACCCGGTGTCCTTGTTGTAGATCGGCGTGGCGGCGACGCCGTAGGTGGCCGGCGCCGGATACCACGCATTGCCGATCCATGGCATGTACGAGTAGCCGGTGCCGTAGACCACCGTGCCCCACGGCGACACCGCGGTTCCCAGGTAGCCGGGCGTGTAGCCGGCGTGCACGACGTTCGCCGTGACGTCGTAGATGCGCACGTAGGTGACGTAGTAGATCGGCGAGGAGGGCGGGATCGTGTAGATCACGTCGGGGACGCTGGTCGCAATTGCCCACGGCCCCATCGCTTGCACTGAAGTGAACCAGACGCCGGCGCGAACCGCGTAAAACGCATCGGGCGCCACGCGGACCACGGGCACCGGCGAGTTGATCGCGTACGCCATCGTCGTGCCCGGGATCGGCGCGAATTGCGGCGCGCCGTCGAACTTCGGCGTGAATTTCGGACCGTTCTTGAGCGGGATGCTGGCGGTCTGCGCGATGGAATTCTCGTTCAGCGCCTGCTTCGCCTGCGGCGTTCCCGCGACCGTCTGCAGCACGGTGCCGGCGACCGACGTCGGCGGAATGCTTGCAAAGTCCGGCGGCAGCGCATTGCCCGCGACGAACGTCCATTGCCCGTCCAGCGCCGGCGCGCGGAACCAGCGGCCGGAGAGCAGCATGAAGTAGTCCTTGCTCGCGGTGTCGACGAACACGTCGCTCGTCGTGTTCGCCGCCCACAGGAGGCCGGTGCCGACGATCGGCACGAACTGCGGTGCACCATTGAAGACGACGAGTTCGGCGGGACCCTGGCTTACGTAGAGCGTGGGCACGCCGCTGGAAAGTGTGGGCCGGGGGACCGCGCCGGGACCGCCGTCGAGCATGTCGACGGCTCGCGCTGCCTTGACCTTTGCCGCGACCGCGTTGATGCCTGCGGGGGAAATGAACGTCTGCGTCCACGGGCCCTGGATGGAAGTGGCCGTAAGCCAGCCGTCGAACACGTGGATGAAATAGTCCTTTTCCACGATGCGCTGCAGGATCATCGCGCGCGTGTTGATGACGCGCTGGAAGATGGCGTTGCCCGCAATCGGCTGCACGACGGGCGCACCGTCGATCGGCACCAGGATGGCGGGAGACTGGCTGAAAAACACCCGGGGCACGTTGTTCTGCACGGCGGCGGCGGGCGCTGCCGTGCCGGGCAGCGCCGGCGACTGCTTGAGCCGGTCCAGGGAGATGGTGCGCACACCCTTCGCCAGTTTCTTCTGCAATTCCGCCACGTAGGCGGCGCCATGGTCCGGCAGCGTCGGGAAGTCGCTCTTCGTGATCTGCATGTTGTCGAGCGTGACGCGGTGCGTGGCCTTGTCGACGCCCGTGCGGGCGGTGGCGAAGAGGAAGCCGAAGGCCTCGCGCTCCGCGCCAATCGGCTTGATCGACAGCGCACTCCGGAAGTCCAGGCGATTGTCGGTCCAGCTGTTGATCTGCGGCTGATAGATGACGACCAGCGCATTGGCAAGCTTGACGTGACGCGGCCAAGAGCCCGGCTGCACCGGCGTGGGCGACGTCGCGGGCGCGGTCGTGGCGGCATTCGTGGCAGCAGCGGCGACACAGGCAAAGGTCATGGCCAGGCTGAACAACACGATATTGCGCGGGAGGGGAAGTCGCATGGTCGGGATAGGGAGTGATGGAAGGGCTGGTCTGGCGCTGCCGGAGACTAACATTTTCGCGCCGGTCAGTTGGAGGGTGTGCCCGTAAGGCGACGCCCTGGGGGTCCGCAAGCTTATAATGCGCGCCTGACAAATGCGCATTGGGGAACGATTGCCATGACCGACGCCGAACAGAAGAAGCCGGAGACGCCTGCGCCGAAGGAGCCCCAGGAGCGCATTGTCGTGACCGAGCACAGCCGGATGATCGGCGGCAAGAAGATCGAGTACACGGCGACCTGCGGAACCGTCGTGGTGCGCGATTTCGATCACCAGGACGACAGCAAGGACGGCAAGAGCCGGGGCGACAAGTCACGCGCGACGATCTTCTTCACCGCGTACACCCGCAAGGGCGTGAAGGAGCCGGAGAAGCGTCCGCTGACGTTCAGCTTCAACGGCGGCCCCGGGTCGAGCAGCGTGTGGCTGCACTTGGGCATCCTCGGGCCGCAGCGCGTCGCGACCGACGACATGGGCAATTCGCCGCCGCCGCCGTACACGCTCGTCGACAACGAGTTCTCGCTGCTTCCGGAGAGCGACCTGGTGTTCATCGACCCGGTGGGCACCGGCTACTCGCGCGTGGCCGAGGGCGAGAAAGTGGCCGAGTTCCACGAATACCAGCGCGACCTCGATGCGGTGGGCGAGTTCATCCGACTCTATCTGACCCGGTACGGTCGCTGGGGCAGCCCGAAGTACGTGATCGGCGAGAGCTATGGCACGACGCGCGCCAGCGGTCTCTCGCTGCACCTGCAGGACAAGCACGACATATTCCTGAACGGCGTGATGCTGGTGTCGCTCGCCGTCGACCTGCAGACGCTTTCCTTCGATCCTGGCAACGAATTGCCGTATCCGCTGTTCGTGCCCACCTACGCCGCCACCGCGTGGTACCACAAGGCGCTTGAGCCGACGCTGCAGAAGAAGCCGCTGGCGAAGGTCATCAAGGAAGCGGAAGCGTTCGCCACCAACGTCTACAGCGTTGCGCTGCTGCAGGGTTCGCGGCTTTCGGCTGGCGATCGCGCGCAGATCGCCGCTCAACTGGCGAGCTTCACGGGCCTGTCCACCGAATACGTGCTGCGCTGCGACCTGCGGCCCGAGCCGTTCCGGTATTTCAAGGAATTGCTGCGCCACCGGGGCCAGACGGTCGGCCGTCTCGACACGCGCTTCCTGGGCCACGACCGCGACGACGCGGGCGAGCATCCGGAATCCGACCCGATGCTCGCCAACCTCATCGGCGCGTACGCCTCCGGCATCAACCGGGTGCTCCGCGATACGCTGAAGTACGAGGCCGACGCGCCCTACGTCGTGCACGCGCCGATCTGGGACAAGTGGAACTGGAAGGACTTCGCCAACAAGTACGTCAACGTCGGCGACAGTCTGCGCCGCGCCATGCAGGCCAATCCCCACATGCGCGTCTACGTCGCCAGCGGCTACTACGACCTCGGCACGCCGCATTTCGCCGGCGACTACACGCTCGCCCACCTGGGCCTGCGGCCGCACATGCAGAAGAACGTGCACGTCAGCTATTTTGAATCCGGGCACATGATGTACATCCACAAGCCTTCGCTCCAGCGGATGGCGGCGGAACTGAAGGCGTTCGTCGCGCCGGTGGCCGCCAAGGCTTGAATCCGGGCGCGCCCGGCACCGCCCCGGCGGACGCGGCGAAGACCTGCGTCAACTGTGGCGCGATCGCCGGAGACGTCTATTGCCCGGCGTGCGGGCAGGAAACCGACGTACGCCTGCCGACGCTGCGGCAGTTCATGCGCGACGCGACGGGCAGCCTGGTCGCCATCGACGGGCGGCTGTGGCGCACGCTGCGCGCGCTGATCGCGCAGCCCGGATTCCTCGTGCGCGAATACTTCCGCGGCCGCAGGAAGCACTACGTGCGGCCGGCGCGGCTCTTCCTGGTGACGTCGCTGATACTGTTCGCGGTATTGCGCTTCACGACAGAGCCGATCAGGTTCGACGAGCGCGACGCCAACGCCAAGGGCAACCCGCAGGTCGCGGCACCGGATTCCGGCGCTGCCACGGAGAAAAGCGAGATCGCCTTTGGCGGCGGCCTCACGATCGGCATCGATCGCAACCTGAAATTTTTCGTCAACGGACCGCGGAACGTCGTGACGGACGAGCTGCGGGCAAGGCTCGAGCACTTCAATGGATTGACACCGCACGAGAAGGGCAGGCAGCTTTCGTCGATGCTGCTGCAATGGGGGCCGTATGCGATGTTCGTGCTGCTGCCGGTGTTCGCCTGGCTGCAGCAGATTTCGTACGCCGGCCGCCTGCGCGCATACCCGGGACGACCGAAGCGCTACGTCGAGCATCTGGTCTACGCGACGTACCTGCACAGCGTCATGTTCCTGGCCGCGATCGTCGCGCTGCTCATTCCCTGGACGTGGCCGCGCTGGCTGATCCTCGCGTGGGTCGTCGTCTACGTGCTGCGCAGCAAGCACGCGATCTATGGCGGATCGCACTGGGGTGGCATCGTGCGGACCTTGTTCGTGGTTGCCGCGTACACGGCGTTCATGGCCGTCGCGCTGGTGCTGCTGATCTTCCCGGCGATATTGCTGGCCTGAGCGCGGGCAGCGCACCTTCGCCGGCGTTGCGCACGCGGAAAAGTTGAAGGGCCGAGCGCATGCGCCCGGCCCTTCGGCAGCCGATCGTCTGGAGGGGTCCGACGACTGCGTAAAAATGACTTCGCGATGCCTTGACCGAAAATCCTAGCCCTGCAGGTTGCGCGAGCCGACCACTTCGACGGCGGGCAGCGTGCGGACGGCGTCCATGGCCATTCCAGCCGCGATGGTCGTCGCGGCGGTGGCGCCATATTCGCCCGAAGTGCCGTTGGCGGCGAGCGCGGCAGGTCCGGCAACGAACACGCCGAACGTGATCAGCGTGAGAGCAAAGGCGAGGGCGCCGAGTGCGGTGCGGGGGGTCGCCGGTTCGTAGTTGTTCATGGTCTTTCTCCTCGTGAGTCGGGTGCTGGTACTGACTTGGATGCGGCGCCGGGCCATTTCGGATTCACCGGCTTCCAAGCGGTTCGGCATTTGCCGCGTCCGTCGATGGAACGCATCCTAGGGGGGCGCGCAGGCGGCCTCAAGGCGGAAGCGACGAAACAGGGGATAGCGGCGACGAAATCAGCCCTCGCCGGACAAAGCGGGTGCGGCCGGCGCGGAAGACGGGCCCGAAAGTCGCGAGGACGGGCGCGACTACGTCACTTCGGCGGCGCCGCCTGTGGATTGCGCAACGTCAGCGGGTAAGTGGCCATGCTGCGCTGGCCGCCGCTGCCCACGGCGCGAACCGAGAACAGGTAATCGTCCTTGGACAACGGAACGCTCGCGCGGGTGACGTTGCCGACGAATTCCGCGCCCTGCCAATACGGCGCCGTGGTGTCGCGCCAGACGATCTCGTAGCCGGCGATATCGGATTCGGGATTGGCTCGCCACGACAGCGTCGTCTGGTTTTCCAGCCGTATCGTCTCGATGCGCACGCCGACCGGCGGGGAAGGCGCACGGGCAAGCGATGCCAGCGCCGCGGCGTTGACCCGCGCGACACCCGCCAGGTACTCGAAGTCGACGAAAGCCGGCAAATCGCCGAACTGCACGCCGTCGACGACCCGCACGTCCTGGTGCTGGTGCCGGAAATCCTCGTGCGCCTCGGTGAAGCGGACAGCCGTGAAGCCTTGCGCCAGGAACGGAATGTGATCGCCGCCGCGCAGGTACCGGTCGCGGCGATAGACGATCTTCACGGTCATGTCCGGCACGAAGCGGGCCGCCGCGTCGCGGATGGTACGCGCCAGCTCGCGCGCGGGCGAATCGTTCTCGCCGCCGGTGGCCAGCCGCTGTTGCCATTCTTCGGTCACCTGCTTGTCGGCCGGGACGCCTTCCGCAAACAGCCGCAGCGTGGTCGCGTCGCGGCGGCCGGTCTCGTCGTGCGCGTTGCCGACGATGTCGTTGGTGATCATCGCCTCGACGTTCACGCCGCGGTCGTGCGCGACCTTCGCCCAGTGCGCGGCGCCCAGCAGCCCCTGTTCCTCGCCGGCGACCGCCATGAACACGATTGTGGCCGGAAAGTGGCTCCTGGCGAACACGCAGGCCAGTTCCATCGCGACGGCCGTGCCCGACGCGTCGTCGTTGGCGCCCGGAGCGTCGCATTCGGAATTCATCACGTTGCCGCACATCGAATCGTAGTGGCCGGAAACGACCAGCGTGCGCGACTTCGCGATCGGGTCGACGCCTTCGAGCGTGGCGACGACATTCACAAGCGGCGCGGGCTTCGGCACGCGCGGCGATGGTTCCTGCACGAATTCGTCGAATTCCACCTTGAGCCGCGCGCCGGACTCCGCGGCGCAACGGTCGAGCGTCGCCTTGATCCAGCGGCGCGCGGCGCCGATGCCGCGCTTTGGATCGTCGGCCAGCGAAAGCGTGTGGCGGGTCCCGAATCCCGCCAGCGTGCGGATGGTGTTCTCGAGTCGGGCCGGCGACACCTCGCGGATCAGCCGCGCGATGTCCGGATCGGTGGCGGACGGGATTTCGGCGGCGGCGACGGTAGTGGAGGACAGCAGCGCGCAGAAGGTGGCGGATAGGGCGGAAATCGCGTGTCGGTCCATGGGTCGTTCGCCTGGGGCGTCGGGGCGGGGAGGCACGATCGCCATGATGCTACGACGGGGCATCGCAATGCTACCCTGATGATCCCGATACGCCGCGCGTTCCGATGCCGCTCCACCACAGGTTGTCGCCGATCCTGCTCGTGCTGCTGCTCCACGTGGCGGTCGCGGACGCGCAGCCGGCGACCTACACCAAGGACACGGCGACCCTCGACTACGCGGGCTTCGAGGGCAGCGTGGACATCTACCGGCCGGGCGACGGCGCGTCCGCCGGCGTGGCGATCATCGCGCACGGATTCACCCGTTCGCGCATCCGTCACCGCGACCTGGGCCGGGCGCTGGCGGAAGCCGGCGTGACCGCGGTGATCCCCGACCTGCCCAACGTGATGGACCTGTGGGGCAACGGCAACGCTATCGTCGAACTCGTGGACAAGCTCGACGCGGGCGCCTTCGGGCCGATGCCGGCG
>Ga0315270_10001940_pt1 | contig 11004 bp, 12 predicted proteins | sample C1_bottom_MG_FD_204932 | JGI IMG/M metagenome (GOLD analysis project Ga0315270, IMG submission 204932) | Sediment microbial communities from Yellowstone Lake, YNP, Wyoming, USA - C1_bottom | ecosystem: Environmental > Aquatic > Freshwater > Lake > Sediment | place: USA: Wyoming | collected... | reverse complement strand
TTGGGCAAAGCGCCAACCGTTCACGCCGTCGTTCTCTTTGCCGTGCCGCTGTCGGCGGGCCAGCCTTACCTGTCGCTTGTGGTGACGTTCTCCAAATTTCTGCAAGACCAAACAGCCTTCTCCGCTCTGCGCCAGTGCGCTCAACCGGAGGAAATGTTCGCCGCCTTGAAACAAGTTCGTTTGCGTCGAACCGGCCCGCAATTGGCGGTTGCCCAACATTGAGGAACATGCCGATGCCCGCCAGTGAACCCATCGCGGATCTGCGCCAGCGACTTGAACAGTTGAACCAGTTGGAGGACGACGGCGCACTGGCTAAAAGAACAGGACGTTCCGCCTTGAACAGTGAGGCGCTCATGGAATCGTTACGGGCCAACATGCCGGTTGGTGTCCTCGCGCATCACGACCGCTTGCGGGCGCGAGGCCGACGGAGTGTCGCCGAAGTCCGCCACGGCGTGTGTTCCGGTTGCCACATGAGCTTGCCCACGGGGTTGCAGGCCGAAGTCCAACGTGAATCCACTCTGCTGAAATGCGAAACGTGCGGGCGCTTCATTTTTCCAGCCGAGGTGTCAGTCGAGCCGCCGTTGCCCGCGAAAATTTCGCAGTCAACCAAGCGGTCGAAGAACTGACGCATTCACCCCGGACTTCTGCCGATCCAGCGTGAATCAGGCTCGGTGACGGGTGGCTTGGCGAGCCATCGCCCGGATATGCAAGAATCGAAACCATGCGCAACACTGCCGACAACAATCACGGTGATGAAGAGAACATCTTCCGGCTGCACCTTCCCGCCACGGTGGACAATTTTCACTTGGCGGCCTTGCTGAATCCGCTGCTTGAAAAGCAGCAGTGTCGAGTCTGCCTGGATGTCAGTCGCGTGTCGCGGTTGGGCATGGTGGAGTTCCGCGTGCTGAGCAGCTTTGCCCGCGATTTCAAAAATTGCGGAGGATGTTTGAGTCTGGAGAATGCCAGCGCCACGCTAACGGCGCTCGTACGCGAATTCGGTTTCACTGATTTGCTTGCCGACCGCCGTCAACAATCTCCCGGCTAATATCGCCTGCACCAAATGACAAACCACCACTGCCAATCCCGCTGGCTGCCGGTGATTTTGTTCGCTGGCTCGAACGCTTTCACACCGTTTGGGTCACATCACCATTCGGAGGATCAATGAATGGCGCAACGATGCGGCGGCGAATCAAGGAGCACGGCGCAAAACTCCTGGTCATCAAGGATACGCCGAAGTCCATTGCTTTGGGCGCGGCCATTGGAGTCCTGCTTGGATTCACGCCCTTGTTTGGATTGAAGACGCTGCTGGCGTTGCTGCTGGCCGCACTCTTTCGGGTGAACAAAATCGCTGCTGTCGTGGCCGTGAGTCTGCACGATCTGGTGCTTCCCCTCTGGCCCGTGGTGCTCCGCCTTGAATTCGGCATCGGCTTCTGGCTGCTCCACGCCCCGCATCAGTGGCCCCCACACCTTGATCTCCACCACATGGATTATCGGCTGTGGTTTCATTGGCAACACTTCGCCGCCGTCGGCGGCCCGACACTGCTTGGCTCAATTATTCTGGGCGTGCCGGCAAGTGTAGCGGCGTATTGGCTTCTCAAAAAGGTGCTGGTGCGAAGGCAGCAGCGACAAGCGAACAATCCTGTCCACGCCGGCCTTAATAAGTAATCAGGTCAACAATATCGGCTGGTCGAAACCGCAGTTCGAGTTCCCCGTAAACGGGTCGGCCTCCGGCCCGGACAATCTCACCACCTTTGCCAACAACGACATCATAAATGGTTCGTCCATTCTTCAGAATTAACTTCACATGAGCTTGACCAGAGGACGATTTGCAAAGTTGACTGGCTTTGGCTAACAGGTGATCAGGGACGCCCGGTTGCATTGTTGTTGGGTGGCTCGTGATCCGGGCCAAGCTCCGACGTTTTGAAGTTCTGCGATCTTCTTGGTCATGGGCTGGTCAGGTTCTTGTCGCGCTCTACTCCGTGTAAAATAGGGTGCAGAATAGAATAATGGCTGCCTCCTCCTGTGGCATTGCATTTGGCTGGGCAGGCGAGACCACTGTGCTGGTGTGCGACGCCACCAATCGAAGGTCCGGGTGTTGCCCGAGAAAATCGTTGAGCTGTTCCTCCAAAGCACTCGCCGGTGACTTGCCTGACGGCAGCTTGTGCAGAATGACTTCAAATACTTTTGCTTTCATGTGTTGTTCGCAAATCTGCGGTTGCAAATTCCTATTTCTGCTTGCCGACGATGTTAATCAGGCCACCGGCAAGGACGCTGTCAACCTGCCGCGAACTCATGGAATGTTCAGCTTCGTAAGATTGATTGTTGGTTTTGTTACTGACCTGGACACGATTCCCTTTTTGCAGTGCATCGCGCACGCCTGAGATCACCAGCACATCATCCTGACTGATTTTATCCCAATCTGCGGGATTCACGAATTGCAGCGGCAGGATTCCGAAATTGATGAGGTTCTGCCAATGTATCCTTGCGAATGTTTTCGCGAGGACAGCTTGCAATCCCAAAAAGCGCGGAGCGAGTGCAGCATGTTCGCGGCTCGATCCCTGCCCATAGTTCTCACCGCCCATCACGAATGAACCCTCTTTTTGGAATTTTATGGCGCGTTCGTGATACGTCTCGTCAATCTCCTTGAAGACAAACTTGCTGATCGCTGGAATGTTGCTCCGGAAAGGCAGCACCTCCGCACCGGCAGGCAGAATCTCATCGGTGGAAATGTCGTCGCCCATTTTTAACAGAACGGGACCTTCGAGTCGGTCGGGCAGAGGACCAAACAGCGGCAGTGGTTCAATGTTCGGCCCTTTCACCAATTCACCTTTTTCGCCCTCTTTCGAGGGTTGTATTAACATGCTGCTATTGAGAATGATTTCTTCAGGCTCGATGAACCTTGGATATTCCATGGCAAGCGTGCGCGGGTCTGTGATCACGCCCGTCAAAGCAGATGCGGCTGCGGTTTCCGGGCTGCAAAGATACACCTGATCCTCCTTCGTTCCTGAGCGACCGGGAAAATTGCGCGGAACCGTACGCAAGCTGATTCGACCAGTGGCCGGCGCCTGCCCCATGCCGATACAACCATTGCACCCCGCTTGATGGAGGCGCGCGCCGGCTCTGATCAACTTGCCCAGCAATCCGAGAGAAACAAGATTTTCGAGGATCTGACGCGAGGTTGGATTGATATCGAACGAAACTCCGTCGTGTGCGCGCTTGCCGTCCATGATCAACGCGGGAATGGCAAAGTCGCGAATACCCGGATTGGCCGAAGACCCGATGTAGCTTTGATAAATCTCGCGCCCCGCTACTTCTCGCACCGGCTTCACGTTGCCCGGACTGCTCGGACAGGCGATGAGCGGTTCCAATTGCGATAGATCAATTTCTTCATGCTCATCATAATTTGCGTCAGTGTCTGCGGTAAGTTCCCGCCAATCTGCTGCGCGATCCTGTGATTTCATAAACGCGCGGACGGCTCCATCGGATGGAAATACGCTGCTCGTTGCGCCCAGTTCCGCTCCCATGTTGGCAATCACATGTCGATCCATGGCCCCCAGATTCGCAAGGCCTGAGCCGTAATACTCGATGATTTTCCCCACACCACCATCCACGTTGTGTCGGCGGAGCATTTCCAAAATGACATCCTTGGCGCTGACCCAGGGTGGAAGTTTTCCCGTAAGCCTTACGCCCCAGACTTTGGGCATCTTCACGCGGAACGGCATTCCTGCCATGGCCAGGGCCACTTCCAACCCGCCCGCACCCATCGCCAACATACCCATTGAACCTGCGGCAGGCGTGTGACTGTCCGATCCTAACAACGTCTTGCCTGGCACGGCAAACCGCTCCATGTGGACAACGTGGCTGATCCCGTTTCCCGGTCCGCTGTACCAAAGGCCAAATTTCCGGCACGCGCTACGCAGAAAGAGGTGATCGTCTGCATTCTTGAAATCCGTTTGCAGGAGATTGTGGTCCACGTATTGCGCGGAAAGTTCGGTTCGTACGCGCGGAATTTTCATGGCCTCAAACTCAAGCATCACCATCGTTCCCGTGGCATCCTGGGTGAGGGTTTGATCAATCTTCAGCCCGATTTCTTCACCCGGCTGCATCCGGCCTTCCATCAAATGACTTTCGATCAATTTCTGCGTAACATTTTTCTTCATGTCATTCTTCACATTGTTTGGTTGCAGCCTGTGTTATCTTGCAGGGGCTTCCAACAGGAGTTGACTGGCTGCTTGTATCCGATGCAGCATCACTTCCGCCATCCGCTTCATCATTTCATAGCCGAAGTCATGATCCTGTTCACACTGTTCGCGAAGCCGGGTTCCATAAAAGAAAATGGCGTCCGTGGTCTCCAAGGCGGTTGCGGAAAAATGCTCGTAGTGCTGCGGTGTTAGAATCCACGACCAACCGATCTCCCGGCCCGGCCCCAGCGTTTCGATCAGAATCGGCGCGCGGTCTCGCACTTCCAGTTCCACCGCGACTTTGCCGCGTTCAATCAAATAGAAACGATTCGGCGGGTCACCCGTGCGGAAGATGCTCTGGCCTGATGTGAACTCGGTGTGCATCGCGCTATCGGCCAGCATTCGGAGATGCTGCTCGCTCAAGCCCTTGAAGAACGGTTGAGCGGCAATGGTAGTCAGGAGAGCAGGCATACGTTTCTCGCTTTCTCTTGCTGCTGGAACTGCGCATCACTGGCTCGACGAGACAGTCACGACCGAGTTGCAGCCGCCGAATGGATTTAGAGCGTATTCATTGGCTGCCACGTCACACATCCATCGCCCATCCACCACGAAGAGATACTCATGTCGACCCGGTGCAAGAGCGAGGTCGCCAGTCCATCTGCCTTCAAAGCAGCGAGCGAGCGCAGCCAGTGCGGGATTCCATTCGTTGAAACTCCCGGCTACGAATACGGAATGAGCGGTTGGGGCGATGCACTCGAAATGAACAGTAACGGTGCCGGCAATCGTAGTAACCCTTCCCGTCTTCGCCGCGTTGTTCTCTTTCGGTCGGTCACTCCATGCGGGCCGCGACCTGGATGAATCGCGTCCCGTCCGCGGTTTAAGCCGTGTGCTCTGTGTCGGTGCGATGCCCTGGCTCGCTCCTGCGAGTCCGCCAGTCATCGGCGCAGGAACTGGCTTCAGGATGAGGACTGGGTGGCGAGCAACCTCCTTCTTCGGAAAAACCTTCGGCATCGGGTTCAACGTTGGCGTTGGCAGCGTAACAGTGTCTGGTGTGTTCATAATGTTTGGCGCGTTTTCATCGGTTCATCGTGTATGTGCAATTGGTTCATCGCATCGGACGTGCCAACCACTTCACCTTCCCGGGGTAGTCCATCTGGTGGCGTGAGTTGCGCGGAACTCAATTGCCGACGATGCCCGACAGCAGTTCGTGTTTGAGGCTATCAGCGCAATTGTTGCACTCCAGATGGCTTCACTGTGCAACCCATCCTCTTTGCCCGTCGCTTGAAACGCGTTCGTTGCACGAAACGGCGTTTACTTCACCGCGCGCGGCCCGGTTGCACGAATGGAACGGCGCCGATGCAAATTCTGCACCGGCGTTTCCGAATTGCACCCGCCAGATGGGAGCAACGCCAGCAACGCTCCGCACAACTCGCCCCCGTTCAGCCGGTTGCACGAGGGCTTGGTCCCACTGGCATCTATCATGCGTAGGTAAGCAATCGTGAACAACTACATCCAAGCAGCCCCGTCCACCACCTCGACGCTTGCAGACTTCACCACGGCGAAACTCATCCTGCCCGAGTTACAGGAGCGCTCGACGATCGGCGTCATCAACGAACTGAACTACGTTCTGCAAATGAACGAAGGATTGCCGGCGCATCTGTTCGCGACCTCCGCCGCCATCAATCATGAACTGCTCACGAGCATGAGGCTGGATGGAGGCATGGTCATCGCCCAGGTGCGCTTGACGACCCTGCCGCACACGCGGTTCGCGCTGGGGCGCGCGCAGGAGCCGTTACCTTGGCGGGCCGGGCGCTTGACCCCAATCACCTTCGTGGCCTTGGTGGTCGAACCCTCCTCCAAGCCGGGCGAGTATCAGCGTGTCGTGGAAGTGTTGAATACGCTGGCGCAACACGCGGAGGCGCTGATGCTCATGCGTGAGGCAACTGGCGCGGAAGGCATACTCGCGATTTTGGCAGGTTTTTCGTTCCACTGCCGGTGAATCATTTCCCGGACACGAGCGCCTCATCGCCCGCTACGATCAAGCCTTCTTCACGAAGCAAGCTTTGAGCATCACTGCGACGCCGTCCACCTTGCAGTCAATTTCGTGATCGCCATCTCCGAGCCGGATGGGCCTGGACTTCGAGCCGCCTTTGAGCACGGATGAGCCGCCGAGCTTCAAATCCTTGATGAGGATGACGCAATCCCCGTCCGCCAGCACGTTGCCGTGCGCGTCCTTCACCACACGCGGGGCGTTGGGTGTTTCCGAAAGTGCCTCCCGAACCCACTCATGACCACAAGTGACGCACTCGTAGCGTGCGGCGTGGGCCAGCATTTCATTCATCTCACACATCGGGCAGACAACGGTTTTACTCATAAAGTGACATGGTATCCAAACTGTGATGGTCGAACAATATCCCAATCAGTCATTCATCCCCCAATCTGCTTTCGGTAATCGTCCGGCGAAAGCAGCGCGTTGAGTTCCGCTGCGTTGCCCAATTTGATCTTGTAAAACCAGCCGCCGGTGTGCGGTTCGGTGTTCACGAGCGCGGGATTGTTCACCGCGGTGGGGTTCACCTCAATGATTTCGCCGCTGACCGGCGAATAGATGTCGCTGGCGGTCTTGACGGATTCCACCACCGCGCAGGCTTCGCCCACCTTGACCTTGCGGCCCACGGCGGGAAGCTCGACGAATACAATATCGGTCAACTCGTGTTGCGCGTGGTCGGTGATGCCGACCGTCGCGGCGTCACCGCTGACGCGAACCCATTCGTGGGTTTTGGCGTATTTCAAATCAGAAGGAATGTTGCTCATAAAATTTGTGTTGCTGAAGGTTTGCGTTCGGCACTTTTGATGGCAAAAGCGGCCCTCACTTTCGGAAAATCGGCTTCGGCACGACGACGGCGGCGAAGCGGTTGCCGCGAATCTCAATCTCAATCTTTGTGTCGGGTTTCGCGAATTCTGGCGGGACGTAGCCCATGCCGATGCCAAGATTTAGCGATGGGCTTTGCGTGCCGCTGACGACTTCGCCCACGGCCACGCCGTTCGCCCAAATTGGATAATGCGGACGCGGCGGCGCGGATTTGTCAGTCATCTTGAACGCGGCGAGTTTCCTTTTCATGCCGTTGGCCTTTTGCTGTGCGAGCACGGAACGGCCCGAGAAATCGCCCTTGTCGAGCGAGACGAAAAAACCGAGGCCCGCTTCAATCGGCGTGGTGTTCTCGTTGAGTTCATGACCGTAAAGCGGATAACAGACCTCCGTGCGCAACGTGTCCCGCGCGCCAAGTCCGGCCGGTTTCAAGCCAAAGGATTGACCAAGCTTCAGCACGTTGTTCCAAACCTGGAGGATCGATTCATCGGAGCCAACAATCTCAAAACCATCTTCGCCAGTGTAACCGGTGCGCGCGACGAGCAGTGCGCCTTTTTCATATTTGAAGCCACCGATCTCATTCTTTTTCAAATCGGTCACGGCAGCGACACGTTTGGCGGAGATGGATGCGCCGGGGATGACGGCGTTGATGAATTCTTTCACACGCGGACCTTGCACGGCGATGGCGGCGTATTGGTGCGACGCGTCCGTGAGTTTCAGTTCTCCAGAAAACTTCGCCGCCTGCGCCTGCAACCACGCGATGTCGGCTTCGATGCGCGAGGCGTTGATGATGAGAAAATAGACGCCTTCGGAAAGTTGGTAGGCGTAAAGGTCGTCAATCGCGCCGCCACCCGGATGGCACATCAGAGTGTATTGCCCCTGACCGGCGGCGAGTTTGCCGATGTCGTTGGTGAGGACGGAATTTAGAAACCCCTCCGCGCCCGCACCGCTGACGGTGACTTCGCCCATGTGCGAGATGTCGAAAATCCCGGCGGCATTGCGCACGGCGAGATGTTCGTCGGTGATGCTGGTGTATTGGACGGGCATTTCCCAGCCGCCAAAATCAATGAGCTTGGCCGCGAGTTGCTGGTGCGCGGAATAGAGAGTGGTTCGTTTAAGCATGGTTAAAAATTAAAAGTGTTTCGGTTTTCATTGGTTTTTCACGACGACCGTGTCCGGGGCAGCCCTTTCCGGGCGACGCGAGTTTTGATGGCTGCCTGCTCGACCGCTGCCGTCACGCGACTGACGACATCCCGGTTGAACACGCTCGGCACAATGTATTCGGGACTCAATTCATTCGACTTGATGCAGCCTGCAATGGCGTGCGCGGCGGCGAGTTTCATCGCTTCGTTGATGCGGCGGGCGCGCACGTTCAATGCGCCCCGGAAAATTCCTGGAAACGCCAGCACGTTGTTGATCTGGTTCGGATAATCGCTCCGCCCGGTCGCGATAATCCATGCCTTCGCGGACGCCGCTGCTTCCGGCATGATTTCCGGAATCGGATTGGCCAGCGCAAAAACCATCGGCTTGGCGGCCATGAGTCGCAGCGACTTCGCCGCGATCAAGCCCGGCCCGGAGACGCCGATCAAAACATCGGCTTTCTTCAAAGCCACCTCCACCTTGCCGCTCAGACTGCGTGGATTGGTGGCGACCGCGAGTTGCTTCTTGGCGTCGTTCAAATCGGTTCGCGTGCGACTGTTGATGATTCCCTGCCGGTCGCAAACTATGATGTCTTTTGATCCGGCACTTTGCAGCATCACGGCGATGGCTGTGCCCGCCGCACCTGCGCCAAGAATCACAATCCGCAATCCGGCGAGCGGGCGACCGGACAGGCGGGAGGCATTCAACAGTGCCGCCAGCACCACGACCGCCGTGCCGTGCTGGTCGTCGTGAAAGACCGGAATATCCAGCCGCTCTTGCAGCCGTTGTTCGATTTCAAAGCAACGCGGCGCGGAAATGTCTTCGAGGTTGATGCCCCCAAAACCAACCGAGAGATTGGCAACGGTGTTGATGATTTCTTCAGTATCCTGGGTGCGCAGGCAAATCGGATAGGCGTCAATGCCGGCAAATTCCTTGAACAACATCGCCTTGCCTTCCATCACCGGCATGGCGGCTTCCGGGCCGATGTTGCCGAGGCCCAGCACCGCCGAACCGTCGCTGACCACGGCGACGGAATTGCCTTTGATGGTCAGTTGCCAGGCTTTGGCGTGCTGCTCGGCAATGGCGGAACACACCCGCGCCACGCCGGGCGTGTAGGCCATCGAGAGCGTGTCGCGGGTGGTGAGCTGGACCTTGTTCTGAATCGAAATCTTCCCGCCTAGATGCAGTAGAAAAACCTGATCGGAGACATTGGCTACCGTGACATCCTTCAATTTGCGGATGGCCTGCACGATGGCTTCCATGTGCTCATGGTCACGCGCCCGCACCGTGACATCACGCGTCATGCGTTTGGCGTCGGGATTCACGATGTCCACCGCGCCGAGGTCGCCGCCCAGCCGACCGATGGTGTGGGTGAGTTTGGCGAACATGCCAATACAGTTCGGATAGGTCAGCCGCATGACAAAGCTATGACTGACCGAGGGAGGAGGTTGATTCGTTTTCATACTCTTACCATTGGATGATTGTTGCGCCCCACGTCAAACCGCTGCCGAAGGCCACCAACAGAACCAAATCTCCTGGCACAATTTGCCCGGCTTCCACAGCTTCGGCGAGCGCGATGGGAATGGAGGCGGCAGAGGTGTTTCCGCACTTTTCCAAGTTCACGAAAACCTGACCGGACGTGGCACCCATGCGCTTGGCAAAAGCGTCTATGATGCGCCGGTTCGACTGGTGCGGGATGATGCACTTGATTTGCGGCACCGTCAGACCGCACCGCCGCAAAGCATCGTCTGCGGCACCGCACATCACCGCAACAGACTGTTTAAGCGTCTCCTTGCCCTGCATCCGCAGGAAGTGCAGCCCGAGAATTACAGAATCTCGACTGGCGGGAATTCGACTCCCGCCAGCACTCATCGTCAGTAGATCACACTTGGTTCCGTCGCTGCCGAGGCTGGACACCAGCAACCCCGACGAGTGCGGGCGGTGTTGGAGGACGACGGCACCCGCGCCGTCGCCGAAGAGAACGCAGGTATCGCGGTCACACCAGTCCAGGATGTTGGACATTTTTTCAGCCCCAACGACCAGCACAGTCTCACAGGTGTGTGACGAAATGAACTTCCCGCCAATCTCCAATGCGTAGAGAAACCCGGACCCACCAGCCTTCAAGTCGAACGCCGGACAATGTCCAGCGCCGATCTTTGCCTGCACCAGACACGCAGTCGCGGGAAAAAGCATGTCGGGCGTATTAGTGGCAACCACAATCATGTCCAGGTCTTGGCCGCGAAGGTTTGCCTTGCGGAGGGCGCGCAAGGCCGCTTGCACCGCCAGGTCAGACGTGAATTCGTTCTCAGCCGCAATGCGGCGCTCCCGAATTCCCGTGCGCGGCAGAATCCAATTGCCGTCTTCTCCGATTCGCTTTCCAACATCGGCGTTCGTTAGCACACGCTCAGGCAGGTAGGAGGCAACCGCAACAATGGAACAAGTCCGCAACTCCAAACCGTGGCGCGTGCGCGGATTGACGAGCGAGTTTTTCGCGCTGGTTATCATTTCCGCACCCTTGGCCTTGCCATGAACAGGTTAATTTTCCACGGTGCGTTCATCATCGCCACGGCTTGCCAACGATATCGCCAGTGACCGCTTTGAAACGGCGCGCGGTGCTTCGATTGCTTTTCGCGTTCCACTGGACGGCATTGTTTTGCTTGGGAAGTGGGGTCTTGAAATGCCTGACCAGCCTCCTTCGTTGGAGCGGCGAGAGACTGCGATAAGTAGAAACCAAAACCGCCATTGCGAATATCTCCGGGCATGTCAGGAACGTTCGCTCCGTCGTTTTCATCCGGTCGTAATGGTCCAGCACCGTGA
>Ga0315270_10001939_pt1 | contig 11006 bp, 8 predicted proteins | sample C1_bottom_MG_FD_204932 | JGI IMG/M metagenome (GOLD analysis project Ga0315270, IMG submission 204932) | Sediment microbial communities from Yellowstone Lake, YNP, Wyoming, USA - C1_bottom | ecosystem: Environmental > Aquatic > Freshwater > Lake > Sediment | place: USA: Wyoming | collected... | reverse complement strand
AGGTCAAGACCATTGTCCTGGATGATTCGGAAATGCCCATGCGCAGCCCGAAAAATACCGAAAAATTCAAGGAAGCCAACAAAAATTTCGTTCAGGGTCTGCGCAAGCATCCGGTTACCGGAGAAGGACTTCCCACCTATGGCACCAATGTTCTCACCAACGTGATCAATGAAGCCGGCGGCTATCCGACGCATAATTTCAAGGAAGGTCAATTTGCCGGCGCCTCCAAAATCAGCGGCGAAGCCCTGGCTGAACTTGAAAAAGCCAGGGGCAGCATCGCCACGCACGGCTGCCATAAAGGCTGCGTGATCCGCTGCTCCGGGATTTTTGTGGATAAGGACGGGAAGTATCTGACCAAACAGCCGGAATATGAAACCGTCTGGGCCCATGGCGGCAATTGCGGGATCGATGATCTGGATGCCATCGCCATGATGGATCGCCTGGATGATGACTTCGGCATTGATACCATCGAGATGGGGGCGGCGATTGGTGTCGCCATGGAAGCGGGACTGGCAAAATTCGGAGATGCCGATGCCGCCATCAACCTGATCAAGGAAGTGGGGAAGGGCAGTCATCTGGGACGCATTCTGGGAAACGGCGCCGGCCTGACCGGAAAGGTCTTCGGCATCGAAAGGGTGCCGGTGGTTAAAAACCAGTCCATGCCGGCCTACGACCCCCGGGCCGTCCAGGGCATGGGCGTGACTTACGCCACCACCACCATGGGCGCGGATCATACCGCTGGATATGCGGTAACGGCAAATGTTCTGGGCGTCGGCGGAAATGTCAATGCCTTGAAACCCGAAGGCCAGATTGAACTGTCCCGAAACCTTCAAATCGCCACCGCCGCCCTCGACGCCTCCGGCATGTGCCTGTTTATCGCCTTTGCCATTCTGGATCAGCCGGATACGTTTCAGTCGATGGTGGACATGCTCGGCGCCTTTGCCGGCAAGGATTTCACCGGAGATGATTGGGTCGCTCTGGGAAAATCCATTTTGACAAACGAAAGGGATTTTAACGCCAGAGCCGGCTTCACCAGCAAGGATGACCGGCTTCCGGAATATTTCAAGAAAGAATCCCTGGCGCCGCACAACGTCACCTTCCAGGTTAAAGACGAAGATCTGGACCAGGTATTCAACTGGTAACCAACAAAGAATCCAGTGCAAGCGGGAGAGCTTGATTCGGGCTTTCTCGCTTGCGGTTCGTTTCATCCGCCTGCCAAACCATTCTTACCTTTTGACTTCAGATCCGGCTTTTGTTATTCATCATTGGCTATATTCGTGCATGGGTATGCCTTTACTAAGTGAATGAACCGGATTCATACAACCCTGAAAACAATTTGATACCAAGGAGGGACTCGCATGGGTAAGAAAACTGCTCTACTGATCACCGCTTTTGTATTTCTAATTACCGGTGCCGCGCTGGCTGCCGGTCCCAAATCCGGAGGAACGCTGATTTTCGGACGCGGAGGGGATAGCGTGGGGCTGGATCCCGCCTATGAAACTGACGGCAACTCGTTTATGATCTGCGACAATGTGCTCGAAGCCCTGGTGGAGTACGCCGATGAAACCACCGCCATTGAACCGGGTCTGGCGGAAGCCTGGGATATCTCCGCCGACGGCAAGACATATACTTTCCACCTGCGAAAAGACGTTAAATTTCATGACGACACCCCTTTTAATGCCGACGCAGTTGTCTTTTCCATCGGCCGGCAGATGAAAGAGCGAAAACTCAAGTTTTTCGGTAAAGGCTGGGAAATCCCCGCCCAGGAAAAAACCCCGGAATACTGGGCAACCATGGAAATGGAAAATACCGTGGACAGCATTGAAGCCATCGATGACCATACCGTCGTTTTCAAGCTCAAGAGGGTTGAAGCCCCGTTTCTGGCCAATATGGGAATGGACTTTGCCGATATCATCAGCCCGACGGCTTTTGTGAAAAACCCCAAGGAATTCATTCGGAATCCCGTGGGAACCGGACCATTCAAGTTCGTCAAATGGGTAAAGGACGACCAGATTCTTCTGGAAAAAAACGCCGACTACTGGGATAAAAAAACCGGACCCTACCTGGACAAACTGGTTTTCCGGGCGATTCCGGACAGCTCCGTCCGTTTTCTGGAACTGAAATCCGGAGGTATTCACATCTGCCAGTTCCCAAATGCCGCCGATGTTCCGATGGCGGCAAAAGATCCCAATCTGGTGCTGATTTCCCAGCCGGGCATGAACATCGGCTACCTGTCCTTTAACCATACCAAACCCCTGTGGCAGAATGTCCACATGCGAAAAGCCATCGTCTACGCCATCAACCGGAAAGCCATCGTGGACAACATTTACCAGGGGATGGGCCAGGTTGCCAAAAATCCCATTCCGCCCACCATGTGGGGATATAACGACGCGGTTCAGGACTATCCGTTTGATCCGGAAATGGCCAAGAAAGAACTGGAACTGGCGGGCTTTCCCGGCGGCAGCAATCTTCCGGAAATCACACTCTGGTCCATGCCGGTTGCCAGACCCTACAACCCCGAAGGCTTGAAGGTCGGCGTGGCCATGATTTCGGATCTGGCGAAAATCGGCATCAAGGCCAGAATCGTCAGCTATGACTGGGGCACCTATTTGAAGAAACAGAAGGAACAACCCGAAGACATGGATCTGTTCCAGCTTGGGTGGACCGGCGATAACGGCGATCCGGACAATTTCCTGGCTGTGCTTTTTGACGGGCTGGCATCTTCATCTGTCCGAACCCAGTGGAAAAATGAGGAATATCACAAACTGATGCTGGAGGGAAAACAGACCGTTGATCAGGCCAAACGGGCGGAAATCTATAAAAAAGCCCTTCAAATCATCCATGATGAAGTGGGCACCATTTGCGTGGCGCATTCCACCGTCGTCAGTCCTCAGCTTAAAAACGTCAAGAATTTCAAACTCCATCCCACCCAATCGATGCGGATGAAAAACGTCTGGCTGGAATAGTCATTCGTCCCAAGTGATTCCCTCTTTTTGTATCATTTTCGGTTAACATCTCCCCCTTTACAAAAGGGGGAGAACATCGTTGAGCGGTACATGCAAAGTGGTCATTAGAGAGGGTATTATTTACCTGTTTCAGGATTGATGACCTCATGCAGGCCTACATTCTTCGACGCGTACTGATGCTTTTTCCCACCCTTTTCGGGGTATCCATCATCGTCTTTCTCATGCTTCACATCACCCCCGGCGATCCCGCCGAATTGATGCTGGGAGAGCGAGCCACGGATGCGGCGATTCACGAAATCCGGGAAAATCTCGGGCTGAACAAACCCCTTTATGTTCAGTATGGTTTGTTTATCGGCCGGCTCCTGCAGGGAGATCTCGGTGAAACCATCATGACCCGGCAAAAGGTCTGGATAGAGGTTAAAGAGCGTTTCCCTGCAACCATCGAGCTGACCTTTGCCGCGATGATCATCAGCTGTTTTTTTGGTGTTATCTTCGGCATTATTTCGGCAATCCGGCAGCACTCCATATTTGATTATCTGAGCATGATCGGCGCCCTGATCGGGGTCAGCATGCCCATTTTCTGGCTGGGTCTGGTGCTGATGCTCGTCTTTTCCCTGTTTCTCCGATGGCTTCCCATGTCCGGACGGCTTACGATCGGCGTTGACCTGGATGTAAGCACCCAGTTTTACATTCTGGATGCCATTCTCTCCAAAAACTGGGCCGCTTTAAGGGATGCACTCTGGCACTTAACCCTTCCGGCCATTACGCTGAGCAGCATCCCCATGGCCATTGTCGCCCGGATGACCCGATCCAGCATGCTCGATGTGCTTCGGCAGGATTACATCAAAACCGCCAAAGCCAAGGGCCTTTCCGAATTCAAGGTCGTTATCAAGCATGCCCTTCGAAATGCCCTGATTCCGGTTGTTACAACCATCGGGCTTCAGTTTGGCATTCTACTGGGCGGCGCGATATTGACCGAAACGATTTTTGCCTGGCCGGGCGTTGGAAAATGGATATTTGATGCGGTCATGAAGCGCGATTATGCGGTCATTCAGGGCGGCACGCTGTTTATTGCCTCCACCTTTATTGTCATCAATTTGATTGTGGACGTCCTGTATGCGGTGATCAATCCCAGAATCAGCGTCAAATAATATAGCTTTTAAGATAAAGAATCGTATGACTATCCTAAGTTCTACCCGGAATTTCGAAGACCGCCATCCTTTTCTGGATCAGATCGAACAGCTCTGGCGAAACAAGACCGCGGTTGCTGGGCTCATCACTGTTCTGATTTTTATCCTGACGGCATTGTTTGCGCCGCTGCTCAGTCCGCACAGTGCGGTCGAAGCCTCTCTCTATGACCAGTTGAAGCCGCCGGTCTGGTATGATACCGGAACGTGGAAGCATGTTCTGGGAACCGATGACCTGGGCCGGGACATATTATCCAGGCTCATTTATGGCGCCAGGGTTTCTCTGATGGTCGCGGTTTTCAGCGTGGGAGTGGCTTTTTTCGCCGGATCGCTTCTCGGAGCCCTGGCCGGATATTACAAGGGGATTCGGGACAGCCTGATCATGCGTTCCATGGATATTCTGCTGGCTTTCCCCCACATTCTGCTGGCCATTGTCATGGTCGCTTATCTTGGCCCCAGTCTGAGAAACGCCATGCTGGCCATCGGCATCATTTACATTCCCCGCTATGCCCGCATTGTCCGCGCTTCTGTTCTGGAAGAATGCGAGAAAGATTATGTGACCGCATCCAGGGCCGTCGGCGCCAAAAACCTGCGGATCATTTTTGTGACCATCTTCCCCAACTGCCTGGGGCCGCTCATCGTTCAGACAACGCTCGGATTTGCATCGGCGATTCTGGATGCGGCGGCCTTGAGTTTTCTGGGGCTGGGAGCCCAGCCGCCAACGCCCGAATGGGGCGCCATGATTGCCGATGGCAGATCCATGGCGCTGCGTGCCTGGTGGGTCATGACCATGCCGGGCCTGTCGATACTGGTTGCGGTTCTTGGTTTCAATCTGTTCGGCGACGGCCTGAGAGACGTCCTGGACCCGCGGATGCGAGACTGAAGGTATACAATGGAACCCACCCAACCGGTTGTGGATATTCAACACCTGCGAACCTATTTTTATGTGCGTGGCCAGATTGCCAGGGCGGTCGATGACGTGAGTCTGACCATCCCTTCCGGCCAGACCCTGGGGCTGGTGGGGGAATCCGGTTGCGGGAAAAGCGTCACCGCCCATTCCATCATCCGGTTGATTTCCGATCCCCCTGGGAAAATCGTTGGCGGCAGAATTGATTTTCAGGGAACCAATCTTCTTGAGCTTTCCGAGCCCCAGATGCGAAAAATCAGGGGCAACCGGATTTCCATGATTTTTCAGGAACCCATGACGTCTTTGAATCCGGTGTATTCGGTCGGAAATCAGGTGGGTGAATCCATTCGCATCCATCAGAAATCATCCGGAAAAGAAGTCCGGGACCGTGTTCTGGACATGTTCCGGCTGGTGGGAATTCCGGCTCCTGAAAAGCGAATGGATGACTATCCCCACCAGATGAGCGGCGGCATGCGCCAGCGGGTCATGATCGCCATGGCCCTGGCCTGCAACCCCCGCCTGATGATCGCCGATGAACCCACAACCGCCCTGGATGTGACCATACAGGCCCAGATTCTGGATCTCATGAACAAGCTGAAATCCGAAATCGGCGCATCCATTTTGTTTATCACGCACGATCTGGGCGTTATCGCGGAAATGGCCCAGCATGTTGCGGTCATGTATGCCGGAAAAGTTGTGGAATATGCGGATGTGAACGCCTTATTCGCCAACCCCAAACATCCTTATACCGTCGGCCTGCTTCAGTCCATTCCCGTCTTGGGGAGGAATGCCGGAAAGCGCCTGAATACCATCAAGGGCACGGTTCCCTCGCTTCTGAATCTGCCATCCGGATGCATGTTTAACGATAGATGCCAGGATGTGTTTTCCGACTGCCGGCAAATTGAACCCGAAATGGTTGCCGCAGGACCCCATCATGCCGTACGGTGCCTCAAATATGTCTGACCCCAAACCCGAAACCCCTTCGCTGATTCGCGCCGGCAATATCGTCAAGCACTATCCCATTCTGGGTGGCGTGTTTCTGAAACAGGTCGCAGCCGTAAAGGCGGTTGACGGCGTTTCCTTTTCGATTCGGCTGGGCGAAACGCTCGGACTCGTGGGAGAATCGGGTTGCGGAAAGTCGACACTGGGCCGCGCCATCCTTCGTCTGGAAGAACCCACATCCGGGGAAGTCTTTTTTGAAGGCGAAAATATTCTGACTTTCCCGCCCGAGCAAATGCGCAACCTTCGAAAGCAGATGCAAATCATCTTCCAGGATCCGTTTTCATCCCTGAATCCCCGAAAAAATGTTTCCCAGATTATCGGCGAACCCCTGTTGATTCACGGCATGAAAAGCAGGGATGAAAGAGATCAGCGGGTTCTGGACCTGCTGGAAGTCGTAGGCCTCAGGCAGGAGCACATGCGGCGCTATCCCCATCAGTTTTCAGGGGGCCAGCGCCAGAGAATCGGCATTGCCAGGGCCCTTGCCTTAAATCCCAAGCTGGTGGTCTGCGATGAGGCGGTATCGGCCCTGGATGTCTCCATTCAGGCCCAGGTGATCAATCTCCTGAAGGACTTGCAGAATGAATTCGGGTTGACCTATCTCTTTATTTCACATGATTTGAGCGTTGTGGAATACATCAGCGACCGCGTGGCTGTCATGTATCTGGGCAAGATCGTTGAAATCGCCGGAAGCAGCGAGCTCTACAGCCATCCCCTTCATCCCTACACCCAGGCCCTGCTTTCAGCCTCCCCCCTGCCGGACCCCACCTTGAAGCGCCATCGCATCATTTTAAAAGGCGATGTTCCCAGCCCCATCGATCCGCCGCCCGGATGCCGGTTTCACACACGGTGCCTGTATGCACAAGATGTCTGCAGCCGGAAAGAGCCGGCGCTTCAAAACATTCATGGCGATCATCAGGCGGCCTGCTTTTTTGCCGGTTCTGTTGGTACGGCAGTTCTTGAGGCGTGAATCGTTTCTTGGCATTTTTATCCCAGGGCACGCGTGGGTTCATGAGAATTTCTTTACCAGACCCAACCTTCTTAACGTCAAATAGCGCATCGTCTCATAAAGCGCCTTCACAAAATCCGACCAATTCCCGGCAGGCTTTCGCTTTCGCGCAGTGCCTTTCACGCCGCCCGGGATAAAGATAAGCGCCCCTGTTTCTTTCATGCAGAGAGACAACTCGATATCTTCCATAAGCTTGATTGCAGGGAAATGATGCGGGAATACACCACGCCTGAAGAATTTCACCTGATCCCCAATGGAAATGCCCGAGACAACCGTCCAGAACCGGCTCAACAAAGGCGCAAACCGGTTCTGGACGGTTGTCTCGGGCCCCGAATCATCGTATATGGCGCCAAAGTATCCGCCCACAGCGCTATCGTTTTCCTGAAGCGCGCGCAGCATGCGGGGAATCGCGCCCTCTAAAAGCCTGGAATCTGCCTGAAGCAGGACAATAACGTCGTTTTGAGCCGCGTTGATGCCGCTACTGATCTGCATCCCCCTACCCGGCGCGGACGAAAGAATCTTTACATCCGGAAACGCTACAGCGGTGTCCGGGGAGCCATCCATGGAGCCGTCATTGACAACAATAATTTCAACCGGACAATTCCGGTTGTCTATGGATTGGATGCACCCGGAAACATTCTGCGCATCATTATCCATTAGTATGATTACGGACACACTTTGAGTCGGCGGAAACCGGGCCGGCCAGTACTGGCGGTTTTTCCAGAAACACCAGATTCCGGCAGCGATAAAGGGTAAAAATTCAATTCCTTGAAGAAATGGTTTGCTGTGCCATAAAGGGTGGGCGGCCCAGGGGTGAAAAAAGAAAACAAGCGGCAGAATAGTCGCATGAAGAATGATCCAGGGAGTGGGACGATACAATACCAGAAATGGGGTGATCAGCAGCAGATACCAGGTGTGAAATGTCGGGGTAAAAATCAATAACAAGGCGGATAACAGGAAAACAGACCGGAGCCTGTCCGGAGTCAGAAAAAATACAAACCCCGAGAGGCCTGCCGCACAAATCATGGCAATCCAGGTTGAAGGCAATTCTCCGAGGATGATCTGGCTGACATAATTGAACAGGCCGTTGAAGTGAAAATCGGAAATGAAGATATTGAAACTGGATAGAAAATTGATTCCCGGATCAACATAAGGCAGCATCAGCCCAAATGGAAGCAGAAAAAGGAGAAAGTATTTAAGATTGTCGCGTTCAACAAGCAGGGGCAAAAAGATGACAGGTGTCAGTTTTGTCATGGCGGCAAACCCGAGCGCAAGATACATCAGCCATGGCTTCTTATGCCTGCAACCATAAAGGGACAGCATGATCCAGAAAACCAGGATACTTTCAAGATGGCCTTCCCCTGCCACAGTAATGATCGTCAGGGGATTCAGCGCATACAGGACAATTTCCCTGAAATCTGAAGAAAATGGTCGTATCATAAGCAGCAGCAGGAAGATCGTGCCCAGATCAAAGAGAACGAGGATTGTTTTAAAAAACCAGAAGGTCGGCGATATCGCAGCGCCTGCCTTAAACAGTATCTGCGCAAAAGGCCAGTATATTGCAGGGATATTTTTAAAATTGATATCCTGCCAGTTTTCATTCCTGAGTTGTTTCAGTGCCTCGGCATCCGGAGCAAGCAGATACGGGTTAAACCCTGCAAGCTGGACTTCTCCTTCCCAGATATAACGGTTGATATCGCTGTTCTCCGGAAACTGAAAAATTGCAACCACCCTTACCAGGAGCGCCAGCAACAGAACGCCGGCAAGTATCTGCTTTCCAGGCCAGTGTTTCATGATCCAGAGCATGCTCAGAAACATGCCCGCCGACCCGATAATATAATAGGCGCTTCCGATAATGTTGTCGCCGGGGACCAGAAGAAGCGCCGAAAAAAGCGCAAAGGCAATAAAAGCTCCGATACCATAAACCTTTTTCAGATGAAAACGATTTTCCAATACCACCTCAGTCCAGCAAAAACGCTGAAAGACGGCCAACTCGTTTTAAGCCGTGAAAGAATATAATAATCCCTTTTATACATAGGCATGCAATATGACAACTTCTTTTTTACCTTGAAGCCGACAGGTCCAAACCTGCTTGTTGTTAAGCGGTGATCAGCGAATGAAAACAGGAAGAAATAAAACTTCGTTTGACACGACCGGTGCTATGCGATACATCAGAATAACGCTGAGTTAGGTGCGCGATGGGAGAATTTTATAACATAACCGGTTTTAAAATGAAAAAAGCAGCCAGTTGGATTTACAAAAGAATCTGGATTTACCGCCTGATCATGAGTTTTCTGTATTTGGGCCGATATCGTCAGCGATTCCAAGACATCATCGCTGTCATGAATCCCGAGGATCGCCGGATTATCGAGTTATGTTTTGGAGATATTTACATCGCGGAATACTGCAAAAAAAGCTTAAGGCAATGGACCGGCTACGACATAAATGATGTGTTCGTTGATTATGCCTTGAAACATGGCCATCATGCTGTTCACGCTGACATTCTGTCCTTGAAAAAACTTCCCCAGGCGGATGTCCTGATTTTTGCCGGCTCTTTATACCATTTTAATGAGAACTTGCATCATATCTGGCAATTAATGACTTCGTGTGCACCCAAGATTATTCTCTCTGAGCCTATAATAAATATCACTTCAGCCAAAAATTTCATCGGAAAAATCGGGGCCAGGGCTACTGCCGTACGAAATGGCGCCGAGGCCTTTCGTTTTGAACGTGACTCATTGATTGAAATGCTGGATTATTTTCAAGAAACATACAATTTTACTTATGAAATTGTTTCAGAAAAGAAGGATATTCTAATAATAATTAATGAAAGACATCAGCATCGTCATTCCGGTTTATAACAGCCAAGACAATTTAATTGAGCTGGCCAGGCAAGTTCATGATGCTCTATCTGAAATGAGCTATGAACTGATATTGGTCAACGATGGAAGCTGGGATGGAAGCTGGGAGATTATTGTTCAATTATGCCGGCAAAATCATCATGTCATCGGTGTGAATTTACGAAAGAACAGCGGGCAGGATAATGCCATCATGGCCGGACTCTCGTATGCCACTGGCAATTATACGGTGATCATGGATGATGATATCCAGCACTCTCCTTATGACATCATCAAACTATATGATGAATGCCGGATAGGGTATGATGTCTGTTATGCGAATTTTGTAAAGAAGAATCAGGCCTTGTGGAAAAACATGGGCAGTTGGTTCAATGGAAAAATCGCTGATGTTTTAATCGACAAACCAAAGCATATTTACCTTTCCCCATTTCAGATCATCAGAAAAGAGGTGGTGGAAGAAGTATTAAAATACAAAGGTCCCTATCCTTATGTTCAGGGGTTGCTGCTTCAAATAACCAACAACGTCACACAGATAACCATCGAGCATCATGAACGGTACCAGGGGAAAGGCAATTTCAATCTTTTTCGATCGATGTCCGTTTTTTTTAAACTGGCGACCAGTTTTTCCGTTTACCCCTTGAGAATTGCTTCGCTATTGGGTTTTTTTGTTGCCTCCATCGGTTTTGGGCTGGCCTTGTTTTATTTGCTTGAATACTTTTTAACCGACCATGCGGTTGAAGGCTGGTTGACGCTGGTTTTGATCAATTTGATCATCGGAGGGTTGATTCTGGCTTCCATTGGTTTGATTGGTGAGTATATGGGAAGAATGTATCTCAGCCTGAATTTCAAACCGCAGTATACTGTCAAAGAAACAGTCAGATTCAATGAAACCGAATAGCATTCATAAATCTTTTATGTTGTGAATAAGCAGATGATTCCCTTGAAGTTGCTGTGGAGAACTCATTTCACGGTTGACTTGATCCTTTGATTTGAAAGCGGGGTTTGCCGATCCAGTAGGCGTCTTCCATCCCTTCTCGAAAAGCGCTGAGCGCTTCGGGTGAAGAATTCACCCGAAGGTTG
>Ga0315270_10001937_pt1 | contig 11008 bp, 14 predicted proteins | sample C1_bottom_MG_FD_204932 | JGI IMG/M metagenome (GOLD analysis project Ga0315270, IMG submission 204932) | Sediment microbial communities from Yellowstone Lake, YNP, Wyoming, USA - C1_bottom | ecosystem: Environmental > Aquatic > Freshwater > Lake > Sediment | place: USA: Wyoming | collected... | reverse complement strand
CTGCAGGCGACATGTACACTGATGCAGAGGGCATGAAGCAAAATGCCATGCCGCAAGCGATGAGCGAGGCTGATATCAAGACCGCCATCGAAGAATTCGCCCAGGCTGCGAAGAACGCCGTTGCCGCGGGATTCGATGGGATCGAACTGCACTCTGCGAACGGATATCTGCTTGAACAATTTATCCGCCCGAATTCGAACCAGCGCACGGATCGCTACGGCGGTTCAATTGAAAATCGTGCGCGCTTCGTGCTCGAAGTTGCCGATGCGGCAATCAAGGCGATCGGTAAAGAGAAGGTAGGCATACGTCTGTCGCCATATGGTGTGTTCAACGATATGCCTTACTATGACGCGATGGAGGCTGATTACGTCTACCTTGCGCAAAAGCTGAATGCGCTCGGGCTGGTCTATATCCACCTGGTCGATCATTCATCAGCCGGTGCACCGACAGTGCCAGACTCGATCAAACAAATGTTTCGCAACACGTTCAAGGGCAAGCTGATCCTTTCCGGCGGCTACGATGCGAAGCGCGCAGAAAGTGATCTGGCAGCGGGAAAAGGCGACTTGATCGGCGTGGGGAAACCGTTCCTTGCAAATCCAGATCTGGTTGAGCGCTGGAAGACCGGCGCAGCGGTAAATCAGTTCGACGCGAACACGTTCTATACCCCCGGAGAGAAGGGATATACGGATTACCCATCACTGGGTTGAGTGGTGTCGCTGAACGCTGTCTATTAAAGCTGGATTCCATCCTTCGCGGGAATCCAGTTTTTCCTGTCCATGCAAGCGCTGAATTCATTTGTCCGTTATTGACGCGAATCAGCTTGGTATCAGGCCTTCGTGTGTTTTTTCCTTAGCTTTTCCATCGCCTCTTCTGCTATTTCCCGCACTTCCTCGTGAGCATCGTTGAGACAAACCTCAACATATGTGCGCGCGCCTGCGCTGCCAGTGAGGCCGAGCAGGTGGCATGCGTCGGCACGCACGCGATGGTCGGCATGGCGGATCAGGTCGGCCAGTTGCGGCAGCAGCTTTTGTAGTTCTGGTGTGTCGGCATGGGATTCCAGCAGCGCACTGACGCCAAGGCGTACTTCGATATTGGCACCGGGATTGGCGACGATCGCGAGCAGTGGCTTGAGGCGCTGCGTATCTGCATCGACGAATGCCACTGCCTGTTTGTAGCCACCTTGCTTCAGCAGATGTTCGACATATTGCGCCGTGCCTTCCTCGCCACTGGCCCACTTGGCCCACTGGCGCAATTCGGCCGGACTGTGCGCGCCGGTGAGGGTGAACGGTCCCAGGCGCAGCCAGGGGGCGGTGCGCACGCCATGTTCAGCGGCCTGCTCGGGATGTGCGGCAACATCCACTACCGTCACTTTTCCGATAAGTGCCTGCTTGACCAGCCCGTTCAGCCCTTGCAATACGGTGGCGCAGTGCGGGCAACCGGGGGTGGTGAACAGCAGGGCATCAGGTGGCGTATGAGTTATGGTTGATCCTTCAATCATTGGGGCATACATGATTTAGTGGGTTAAATCCTGAATCAGTCGTAGTCAACATCCATCTCGCTACCGACGTATGAATTTTGCATCTCGGTAAGGATCGTTTTGATTCTGGTATTGGACAGGATCTTTTTCACGATGGTGTTTCTGTATTCATCCATGCAGGAACGCAGTATGGAATGGTAGGTAGAGGGGACTTTTTTCAGCAATGCATCCCATCCCGCATCGATATCCGGCAGTGTTTTCCGCACACCCTCGATCAGGGTTTCGAGATCTTTTTGCCTGACCCGCGCGACAATGGGCCCGTCACCTGCGATCGCGAATATCACCGCGATAGCGATCACGGCATGGGCGTCGAGGTCGGGATCTTTGACCGGGCCGGCGTAATGCTTTTGGCGCAGCCATTTTGCGCAAGATACGATCTTCTGGTTGTTCTGCCGTTCCAGTAATTCGCGCTTATAAACTTCATCACCCGTCCATGACGCGGTAGGGTCTGCGCGGCAGATATCCGCGAACAGTACTTTGATATCGCGCTGTTGTACAAATGAATCGTTATCGAATTCGGAGACATATATCGTATATGGCAGGGCGGACAATTCCTTGATATGCCGGAAGCCCATCTGAAAGACATGTTCCGCACCGTGGTGCAGCAAAAAGGACAACTGCGCATCGCCGTCTTGCGGAATATTCGCCTGGCTGATCCCTAGCGAGATACATCCCAAGGTGAGATGAAAGGCATCGAGCAGGCCATCCGCGGTCCGTTCATTGGTAAATCTTTTGGCGACTAGCACCGTGATGGCGCTAAGTTCATCGAGCAGAGTCTGCGCGGCCTCCTGATTGTCCGCACGTTTTGCCAGAGCCTCTAGCGCTTTTACCAAATGGGGACTATGCGTGGTGAGGTGGGCGAGTTGCATGGCTGATATCTCGGTAACGAGCTGTTCTGGAGATCTATGGTTAAGCAAAAATATCCTCACCCAAGCTAGGACGCTTGCCTTTTCTCGGCGTGCCGGACGTCTTGCCAGGCACTTGCTTGCGCAGGCGCAACAGCAAATCATGCGTAGTGCGGGCAATTGCAAATTCATGATGATGTTCGTCGTCATCACCTTCTTCAGAGCGTGCCCGCAATTGGTTTTCGCCGGGTTGCCAGTCCGGGAACATCTCGAATAACACCCGATCCCAGGCATCCGCATCGCTACGCGCGATCTCCAGCGCGAGCGGGATCACGTCGTGATCGGAAGTGGTCTGTCCGCTGCTCTGCGCGCCGCGCGCATGGATGTCATTGGCGAGCTCGATGATCTCTGCGGTGGCGGTTGAAAACATTACGGCAAAAGCAGTCGTCCCCCAGTCGGTTGATAACGCTTCATGTATTAGCGCAATGCGTCGCTCTGGATCGTCGGTGGAGAAGATGATGCCGTGGATATGCGCGAACAGCGATTCGGTCAGCACCTCCGGCTCATCCTCTATCATGTCCTCGCTCCAGGTGGCGGCAAAAAAGGCCAAGCTCTCGGCCCAGGCCTTGGGTGAGATCAGCAATGTGGCCAGCGACAACTTGCCACCATCAAAAGCGGATAAGTGCATCGCTGCCACCTGCGGCTCCAGTGTATCCAGTACCGCCACCACGGCCAGATCGCCGAATTGCTCCGCAGTTTCATTGATTGCTTCTTCCGCATGAGCCGAAGAGCCGGCCAAAACCAGTTCGGTCACCTGCCGGCTGATCGCCGGAAAATTAGAGTTGTCAGCCATTACCGTCCTCGCGTGTATCGAACAAATCAACGAAGTCCTGTCCGGGTGCGACATGATCCTCGTCCTCCATTTCGTTGCCGCCTTTTTCATTTTCTTTCTCTTCTTCTTGCAGGGCTTCGAGCGAATTGTCTTCGGTAGCCCAGCGTTTGGTGTTCTTGAACAAGAAGGCCGTAATGATCGCCTTGCGCGTCAGCTCGGGATTTTTGGCGGAAACGGCGGCCAAAGCCTTGCCCGCTTCGGCATCTGCACACGACACCATTTTGATGGTCTTCGCGGCATCGCCGCCATCATATTGCTTGCATTGCGCCAGCAGTCCGGCAGGGTCGTCAAAGCTCAGGTAATCGGCCAGCGCGAAGCTCAACAGATTCACATCGTCGATGTCTGTGCCGTTCGCGTATTCGCCGAGCAGCGATGCAATGACTCTCGCATAGTTCTTCCGGTCGGGCGGCTCGCCCAGGGTGTCCTCGATCTGGGCGCCCAGTTCGCGCGACTGATAGGCAAATTCGTGATGGATGTTTTTATTCATGGTGTGTCATAAGTGTATTGTTTAATGATGAACGTGCGGCACAGCAATACCGCAGCGATCGAACAGAGATATCCATAATGCGTGCGCTTCGCTTTCGGAATCGATGATGATGCGATTGTTCAGGTTCTGGTTATATTCAGCCCGCTTTTTAGGGTCCGAAAGCAGCTCATATGCTGTCTTGATCGCATTGAATCTGATCTCCGCATTCGAATGCGTACTTCTGTCCGGATGATGGCGCATCGCAAGAGAGCGATAGGCCTTCTTGATCTCTTCGGTCGATGCGGTCGGCGAAACGCCAAGGATATGGTAAGGATTTTCCAACGGTTGTCTCCTTTAGGCGGGGATTTTACACATTAGTTTGATCTGGGTATAAAAAGTTCGGTAATGTCGACAACGCCAGCAAGAGCGTGATGCCTTGCGTCCTTACAGTGCGCGCACCTTCACTGTCTTGCCCTTGACCTTGCCTGCCGACAGCTTGCGTACGGCGTCGTGCGCGATGTTGCGCGCGACGGCGATGTAGGTGGATTGGTCGGTCACGGTGATCTTGCCGACTTGCTCGCGCGTGTATCCCAATTCGCCGGTGAGCGCGCCCAGCACGTCGCCGGGGCGGATCTTTTCCTTGCGTCCACCGAGCATCAGTAGCGTGACCATAGGCGGCACCAGCTTGGCTTCGCCCTCGCTTTGCAGCTCGGCCAACTCATGCCACTCTGGTTTGATGCGCATCATTTGGGCGATGTCGATGACGCGACGTTGGTCGGAAGGACTGCACAAACTCAGCGCCCAGCCGTTCTCGTCTGCGCGACCGGTGCGACCGATGCGGTGGATGTGTACCTCGGGGTCTGGCGTGATATCGACATTGATCACCGCTTCGAGCTGCGCGATGTCCAATCCCCGCGCGGCGACATCAGTTGCCACCAGCACCGAGATGCTGCGATTGGCGAACTGGATCAGTACCTGATCGCGTTCGCGCTGTTCCAGATCGCCATTCAAGGTCAGCGCCTTGATGCCTTGCGCATGCAACACTTCCAGCAACGAGCGGCATTGCTGCTTGGTGTTGCAAAAGGCCAGCGTGCTGACCGGACAGTAATGCCTGAGCAAGGTACCTACGGCCTGCAATCGGTCTTCATTGCTGACCTCGTAGAAGCGCTGGCGTATCTTGCTTTCCTCATGCTGCTCGGCCAGTTTCAATTCCTGTGGATCACGCATGAACTGGCGCGCCAGCCGCGCGATACCGTCGGGATAGGTCGCCGAGAACAGCAGTGTCTGGCGTTGCGCCGGACAGCGCTTCGCGATATACGCGATGTCATCAACAAAGCCCATTTCCAGCATCCGGTCGGCCTCGTCGAGTACCAGCGTATTGAGTGCGTCCAGGTTCAGTGTGCCACGCTCCATGTGATCCATGATGCGTCCTGGCGTACCAACCACGATGTGCGCGCCGTGTTCCAGGCTGCTCGTCTGCGTACGCATGATGCTGCCGCCGCACAATGTCAGTATCTTTATGTTGTCTGCGGAACGCGCCAGACGGCGGATCTCCTGAGTCACCTGATCGGCGAGCTCGCGCGTGGGGCACAGCACCATCGCTTGCACAGCAAAGCGGCGCGGGTTGAGATTGGTGAGCAGCGGTAGTCCGAACGCCGCCGTTTTGCCGCTGCCGGTCTTGGCTTGTGCGATCAGGTCGCGGCCAGCCAGCGCGATCGGCAGACTGGCCGCTTGTATCGGCGTCATCGTCAGGTAACCGAGCTGTTGCAAGGTCTCCTTCATGCCGGGCGATAGCGGCAACTCGTTGAAGGAGCGCCCGGTAGCGTTGGATACTGGAGAGGTGACTGTATCGGTCATGCTTTCATCCCTCCTTGCGCCGGCGTGTAGCGAAGGACTTGTATTGCTTGCGCTGTCCAGGACGATTATCCACTTCCGGTTTGGGCTTGGGCACCAGCAGGTTTCTGCCTGTGCTTTTTTTAGCGGCTTGGTGTTGCGCAATGGCCTCAGTAATCTGTTCCACCGTCAACAGGATGATCGCGTGCTCGCCGTTAAAGTGGAAGTCGGCGAGCTTTTCCTTGATGTCGTAGATGCGTTCCGGAATCTTGGCTTTCTTTGCATGACCGGACATTATCTGCTGTGCATCTGGTGTCAGCGTGTATCCGCCATCCTGCGCGCAGAGCAGACCATATTCGGAGAGCCGATAAAACGAATCGGATAATTTTGTTTCGGGCGGAATGGCGCCTTGCGTCAGATCAGCTGCAGCGATGATCTCGACCAACTCTGCAGGGCGTCGCTTGGCAGCAAGCGACAGGGCCAGCAAAAGGATTGCATCAATATCGTGGACTGGGTACATCGGATAACCTTTGAAGAATCGAACAAGAGCCAATAGGCCGGAGATGACAAACGCGCGGTGGTAAGGCGGGAGATGCCCTATTTTCTCATTTTATCGGTATTGGCGCTGCAGAGAATTGCGTGGGGCGTGCCGAGAGCAGGGTGTTGGCTGACTAAACGACCACATTCACGACGAGCAACTCACTTCGATCTGCTGTGCCCCTGCTGGCGGGGGCGCAGCGTAACTTTGCATTTCGGGCTGTTCGTCAAACGGCTTGCCGAGCAGTTTCAGCAGGCGGTCAACTTCCGAGAAGTCCCTTTCCTTTTCGGCTTTTTCGATGGCGGCTTGAGCCAGGTGGTTGCGCAGGATGTATTTCGGGTTGACCGCATCCATGCGTGCCTTGCGCTCGCTGTCTGTGCCCGGTTCATATTCCAAGCGCGCGCGATAGCTTGCGGCCCATGCATCGAACGCCGCGCGGTCGATGAACTGGTCGCGCAATAAGTCGTTTGTCACATCCGCGGACGAGTTGAAATTTCCCAGGCTGCGGAACAGATTGGTGTAATCAATCTGGCTGGTGCGCATCATTTCCAGCAATTCAGTGATCAGCGGAATATCTTCTTGGGAAGCGTGCGTGATCCCAAGTTTGGCACTCATCAATTCAGTGTAGTGTTCGTAGAATATCGGCGCGTAGCTGTCCAGAGCTTTTTCGGCGGATTCTTTGGTTATCAGCGGGGACAATGCATTGACCAGGCAGGTGAGATTCCACAGGCCGACTTGGGGTTGTTGGTCGAAGGCATAGCGTCCGTGCGGGTCGGAATGGTTGCAGATGTAGGCGGGGTCGTAACGTTCCATGAAGCCGAACGGACCGTAGTCGAAGGTCAGCCCGAGTATCGACATGTTGTCGGTGTTCATCACGCCATGCGAGAAGCCGACTGCCTGCCAATGGGCCAACAGTTTTGCAGTGCGCTGGACGACTTCATTTAAAAATAATTGATACTTGTCGGCATCATCGTCGAGATGCGAAAAATGTCGGGCGATGACGTAATCAGCAAGCTCGGCGATCTGTTGATGCTGCCCGCGATGGAAGAATACTTCGAAAGAACCGAAGCGCACATGTGAAGGAGCGATGCGAGTGAGGACTGCCGCGGTTTCGATGCGCTCGCGATAGACTTCCTCGTCGCTACCGACGATGCAAAGTGCGCGGCTGGTCGGGATGCCCAGGCCATGCATGGCTTCGGAACACAGATATTCTCTGATGCTGGAGCGCAGCACGGCACGGCCATCGGCGCTGCGCGAATAGGGTGTGGTGCCCGCGCCCTTGAGCTGAACATCCCAGAGTTCTCCGGCGCGATTTCTGATCTCGCCGAGCAGGATCGCGCGACCGTCACCGAGTTGAGGGACGAAGTGACCGAACTGGTGTCCGGCGTAGAGCATGGATAGGGGTTCGGCTCCCGGCAGCAAACGGTTGCCGGTGAAGTGTTCGGCGAAATCGGCGCGCGACTGTTCTGCGCTGTCCAGATCGATCAACTGCGCAGCATCCGCATTGAAGCTGACCAGATATGGATCAGGCAGCGGAGTGGGATGCAGGCGACTGTGGAAATTATCCGGCAGGCGAGCGAAGGTGTTTTCGAAATTCAGTCGATCGAGTGTTTGCATAGGGAGGTGGCGTAGCACTCCGGTATGGAGGCGCTATGCGATGTTTACTGTAGCAATGGAGATCAGACGCAGCCAGTCGGTTTCGGAAGGCCGCCGTATTTGGTGATCGGTTTCATCGGGCCGGTCATCCACAGTTCAAAGACTTCTTTCTGGTCCTGTTCGATGAATTTTGCGAATTTTCGGATCGGCGGCACGGACCCGAATTCTTCGTAGAACTCGCGGGCTTTCAAGATTTGCGCCCATTTCTCATCATTCAATTCGTAATTGTCTGCTTCGGCCATGGCCTTGGCTATTTCCGGTGTCCATACACTCATGTCTTCGAGGTAACCGTCGCCGTCGCGTGTTGGGATGTTCATCTATAGATCTCCTGATAATTGAATGGGGCGAATTTTACTTAACCTGAGTTTATTGGTCAAGTATTATTCTTCTGCTGTTGCTTGATTGCAATGTGGCCAGAAAAAGATGGGACAATGCAAAGCAGTGGTGCAATAAGATTATTGGGAGAGAGATGATGAAATGGCTATGGTTTGGCGCTGTTGTGTTTTTGACAGGTTGTTCCGGCGTGCCAGAGGGACTCCACCCGGTGACGGGCTTTGATGCGGATAGATATCTGGGACGCTGGAATGAGATTGCGCGACTCGATCACAGTTTCGAGCGAGGTCTCACTAAAGTGTCGGCAGAGTACAGAAAGTTGCCTGATGGCCGCATCGAGGTGATCAATCGCGGATTCGATGCGAAGAATAACAAGTGGAAAGAGGCAAAAGGCGTGGCGCGGTTTCAGGGAAAAGCGGATGTCGCGAGTTTGGAAGTGTCCTTCTTCTGGCCGTTTTACGGCGCGTACAATGTGCTGGTGCTCGATCCGCAATACCGTTATGCACTGGTAGCCGGTCCGAACCGTGATTACCTGTGGATACTTGCACGTGATCCTAAACTCGATCCCGCGACGCTGTCCAGTCTGGTCGCACGCGCCAGGGAATTCGGTTTTGCGACCGATGCGCTGATCTATGTTGAGCAGATGAAAATGCCAAGAACGCTGGAGTGAGATGATGCAAAAGATTTCTGTGGTATTTGTATGCATAGAAGGCAATTGTGAAATTGTCAGGTTTGGTCAGGGCTGAGTTGATCCGTTTTTGTTAGGCCGGGCGTGAGTTCTTGTTCTCCCTCACCGGGAATTACGGCTAGCGGTGGATTGAGGGGCCGCATGATTCGAAGCAATTCTTCGGCCTTTGCATCATCCCCCGATAGAACTGCTGATAAAGCTTCCCGTCCCATTTGTTCGCGGCCACCAACAATGACTATTAATTCCACCATACTGTTTTCTCCCTAGGTTGAAAAAAGTCTAGCATGGTGAGCAGGGTGTCCGAAGAGCTAAATTCAATGAGAAATTCTGCTTCGATTCTCTTCATCGGCATGCCTTGACTATTATCTAAATATAGATAAACTGTCATATATGACACATGCTATCAATCAAAAGCAGGACATCATTCTGGACAAGGTATTCTCAAACTTGGTCGAGATGGGTATTACCAACTGTATCCTCGCTGGGGGCACGGCGTTGTCCAGGTATTACCTCCACCATCGGGCTTCCTATGATCTGGATTTTTTTGTGGGTGGTGGATTCTCTCCGGAAAAATTATCCGTAGCGTTAGGCCGCATTGGAATCAATCTTAGTGACGTACATATCGAATCTGGCGGCGTTTACGCGCATCAATTGCACGGATACGCAAATGTTGATGAGTCCATCGTCAAAATATCGTTTGTTGAGGACGTATACGAAGACATGTGGCCAAAAAAGAAATTTGGCCAAGTGGTTTCTGAAGAGATCGGCGGCTTATATCACCGTAAACTTCGCACCATATCTGGCAGCGGATACGGGAAGAATACGAAGGGAGCCCGCCAGACCGCGAGGGACTTGTTCGATGCGTATGTGCTAAGCAGCCAGGTTCAGCCTATACATAGCTTTTTGAGTGAGGCAAACCAGCATGGTGCCAATTTTCCGCAAGATGCGTTCTGCGCGAACATAATGAGCATGCCGTGGATTGACTTGATAGACGAATTCGAAGGGCTTGAATTGTTCCCGCCCTATGTTGGGCTGACGTTGATTGGCGATATTAAATCACTGCTGATGAATGAAGCGGTCGCAATACAAAAGTTATAGAGGACAATGATGAAAATGACCCGTAGCCAAATCGAAGCCTGGGAACGTGCCAAGCGTATGGCTTTCTGGGACCAGGGTAATCTGGATTATGCCAAATGGTTGTCGGAATTCAGGGCAGGGAAGGCCAATGTCATCCGGCAAAGTATCAATCACATGCGAGTCGCCGACTTGATCGCACTGATTGGCAAGCAACAATTCATCAAGATTTGGCCATCATTGCGAAATACAAATGAACTGAATGAAATCAAGAAAGCCATTCTGGATGGGGCCTGGGGCTGGAATGTGGTCGGGGATACCTCATTTCCTGTGAATGCGTCTGCAACCCGTTTTCATCCTAAAAAGCTTGGGACATTGCGTGTGCTGGCAAAGGCAACTGGGCATGATTCCATCTATCAGATTGCCAAAATGGCAGGCAGGGATTATCGACGTGTATATGATGACATCAAGGACTTTGTGAAAGATGGAATTGCGATCGTCGTAACGGAAACCAGGAATGGACGTATCACCAAGGTGCCACGGCTTTATGGCGTGCATAACCCGCGGCCTGCACAGTAAGACATGAAATCGTCGGGATGATAACTTTTTGTAAAAGGCCTTTATTATGGAAAGATTTTGGAAGAGGTAGGATTGTACTTCATGTAAATTGTCAGGCCGGATATAAACTTTAGCAATAAAAGTCCTGAACAGTATGTCGAGAGGTCTGCTATGTGAAGATAAGCAGACGTCGAGGCTGTTACGACTGACTTCCGCAATGCACCCATAGCTGACTAAAAGTTTTTCTGGAAAAGATCAAATCTCGATGTCCGCTTTGGTAATCACTAATGCGTGCTTTCGACACCTATGCATATTGACAACAGAACGATCGTTCTCTACAGTGCAACTACTGTCTTTGGCAACCCGCTTCTGCAATGCCAGCAAAACCCGGAGCCTACGCAACACGGAACATCAAATCAGGCTGGTTCTTGACCAGAATTGGGTTGCCCCATGGATGCCGCAGTCAAACGTATCGCGCCGCAAGCGCAGTGCTATCAGCGCCGCCGACCCGAGAAAACGCTCTGGTATCGCACCGTCCAGGCGCACTTCGAAACATGGCTAGCGCTTTCAACCGGGCAATTTGATGAT
>Ga0315270_10001936_pt1 | contig 11009 bp, 9 predicted proteins | sample C1_bottom_MG_FD_204932 | JGI IMG/M metagenome (GOLD analysis project Ga0315270, IMG submission 204932) | Sediment microbial communities from Yellowstone Lake, YNP, Wyoming, USA - C1_bottom | ecosystem: Environmental > Aquatic > Freshwater > Lake > Sediment | place: USA: Wyoming | collected... | reverse complement strand
CTCCAGCAGATCGCGTACACGCAGTTTCGGTGGACCGCTTAACAACGCAAAAAACAACAGCGTGTCGTAAATTTTTGGTTTAGCTGGCATCATAACTTTGCGCCACAATATCGGCCGTTTGCGTCCAGGAAAAGTGCTGCTTGATCTCGCTCTGTGCCGCTTGCGCTAAACGCGCGAGGCGCGCTGGTTCCATAAACAAGCCCTCTATCGCTTGACTGAACTCGCCGACAAACTGCAGCGGATCGTGGGCCGGCACGAGCACACCAGTATAACTATTCACCAAAACTACCGATCCACCTAATTCAGCACACACGGGAACACAACCGGCATTCATCGCTTCCACCACAACCCAGCCGCCCGATTCGTGTAAAGCGGGATGCAGCAACATATCGGCGCGCTGTAATTCCTGTAACACCGTTGCACGTGGTAACGCGCCGCAAAACGTCACGCGGTCCTGTAAACCGAATTGTCGCGCGAGCATTTGCAGCCGTTGCAGCTCCGGTCCACTACCGATTATTCGATATTCGAAGTCGTATTCACGCAAGGATGCCAAGGCTTGCAGCGCCAGATGAAACCCTTTCAAATGCAACAATTGGCCGACACTGACCAATACCAGTTTCTGATTGCGTGGTGGCAGTGCACGCGGAATATGCGCCAACTCTTTCGCTGGCAATGCCACTTGCGAGAGCAACTGTATATTGCGCGCACCCAATTTTTTTAGTCGCACGGCTGTTTCCGGTGTAGCGGCAAAGACAATGCGCGCGCGCCGCAACATCACACGCACAAAAGGATCCCACTCGCCCAATTGACGCGCGCCGGCACGAGCGAGCTCAAACAAGAATCCGCGTACGCCGCATGACCACCAAAATGAAAACGGCGCCGACTCACCGCCGCCGACTGGACCCAACACAAATGGCCGCGGCAATAGCGCAAGAAAACTGGGCGTCCAATATTTCGCGAACGTGATGTGATGGATAAGATCGAAATCCTGTGTGCTAAAGACTTTGCGGACAAAGAAATACGCGCCCAGTTGCCAAAGAAAATAGTAAGCCCGCGCCCACCGCGGCCCCTGCTTAAAACGAAGCAATGGGGCTGGTAAATCATAGTAGAGAAATTCAAGCGACACAGCCGGCCCAGTGCGAAAATATTCTTCAATGGCCGCGCGATTATTAGCGCGCGTTAACACCGTCACTTCGTGATGCGCAGCCAGGTGCCACGCCAATTGCCAACCGACGCCGGGCTCCGAACCGCGATTCGGCTCGCACGCGTACGCCGACAACAACACCTTTTTGCGACGCGCCGCCGTAGTCACCAGTAACAACCTCTCAACAATTTCAAGGTCACGCGCAGCGACTTTGCCAGCACGCGCTTCGCCAACAAGCCCATTCGCGTCTGTTTGCCACAGTAGTGTTCTCGCAACGCCGCATCTTCACGATCACTTTGCTCGCGCAGGCGTTGATTGCGCTGTTCTGGGTAACGACGAATGCGCGACCATGTTCGCGTCACGTGTTGCGGCGTTGTCGTTGTTAAGAATTTTGCGATTAGCGCCGTGTCCATGGCGAGTTCGTAGCTGGCATCCATGCCACCCACCTGAAGAAATAATTCGCGCCGCCAAAACAAGGAAGGTTGTGGAATATAGTTATGATCGAAAAACCAAACAAAGCGGTTAAAGTCATGCTCCTTCTTCGGACCGACTATCTTCCCCGTGCGATCCATCCACAACGCGTCGCCGTACACAACTTGTACGCTGGAATGTTGGACAAAATATTCGGCCACCTGCCTCAAGGTGTCTGGCTCAAATAAATCATCGGAGTTGAGCCAACATAAAATATCACCTGTTGCGCGCGCAAAGCCTTTCACCAATGCGTGCGTTTGCCCCTGATCCGGCTCGCTGACCCAATACGATAATTGTTCCGAATAACGTTCGATGATTTCTTTCGCGCCGTCGCTGGAGCCGCCATCAATGACAATATACTCAAGATTGGGATAGTGCTGTCCTAATACGCTTTGCAAAGTCTGTTCGATAAACGGACCTTGGTTGAAAGATGGGCTGACGACGCTGATTTTGGGCCAGATCATGTTACCGCCATCAGCGTATCAAGCTCGTGACCAAACCATTCCCAGACGCCGTCTTCACCCTGAGCCGGCGCGGCAACACGCGCGGCAGCGTAGTACAAGCTAATATCTAATAAATAGGCAATCGCTAACAATCGCCACTGTTTCGCCAGCGACGAGCTGGTCGCAGCAAGCCAAGTCCTCATTGCGTTGCCCTGCCAATGAAACTCGCTCTGCGCCAGTGCTGCTTGGATCGCCGAGAAGTGAAAGTAGTCAAACCAAAACGGCACCTCAGGGCGCGCCGCCTCCCAATCGAAGACGAACAAACCACCATCACGTACGCGCACATTCCACGGCGCAAAATCGCCATGTCCGGCACAAAGAACCACAGTTTGCATAGCGAGCTCGCTATGGAGTATCGCCAACGCTTTCTGAAGCCGTCGTTGCCACACAAGTGGCAACGACTTACCTAACACCTCGACGCTGTCATTAACGGCCGCCCACCAAAAACAATCCGCGACACATTTCTCTGTACGGGAAGCTTGGCGCAACGTGGCCAAAAACTGCAGCACGGCGCCGTCCATTACTCCTGAACTCACAACACCTGAGCCATAACTCAGCGCTAAACATTGCCAGCCGGCACAAGAAAAAATACCCTTCGTGTCTGGCACATGCCGGGACAACACCGCCATCTGCTGCAATTCACGCAGACGCTCCACTTCGTTGTGCAATGCCTTTTGCGCAAGTTCGTGCCGCGCCATCTTCACACAAACAATGGGCTGCTTATTGGAATCCAAAAGCAACACAGTAAATTTTTGGTAAGCGCCCGGCGTTCCCCGCAAGATGGCCCCGACCGCTAATGTTTGCCCCAACTCCGTTGCTACGCGATTTTGCAGTTCGCGCCAAAACGTTTCGTTAGCACCAAAGCGCGGTAACAATGGCGCCGCCAACAAGGAAAGTTCGCGTAGCCATTTACCTTTAGCGGAAAACGGCTGCCAAAAATCGCGCAGCGCGTGCGTATCCACCACCGTACGATCGACAAGCACGCGCGGCTCTCTGCCAACCGGCAACAACTGCAGACTCCCCGCCTCGCTGGTCGATGAAACAATCCAATCGGGAAACAAAGCCTGCGCCGTTTTAATATCCACGCTGGTCTCGCAAACGTTGTGCAGTCTTGTTTTCGCTAAGCGACAAAACTCGCTCCATGACCTCGTCAGCCACGGTCGCGATGTCGCGCGCAGCATCGATCGTTGCGATGTTCGCTACCGTTTTCTCTTTTAAGGATTGGTACGCCGCCAGTTGGCGCTGTAACTCGACGCGGGTTAACTCAGCTTTGCGTTGCACTATGACATCTGCATCTACATCAAGAAGAAAAACAGCGTCCGGCTGCGGCAGTATGCGGCTCACCCATTGCAACAAAGCGTATGGACCGCCGTAACGATAGCGCACTGGGTCGACCAAAATATCGAGATAGCATCGATCAAAAATGACGAGACGTCCTTTGGCACGCAGTCGAATCCACCGCAAAAAATACCAAAGCCACCAATCTGTAACAAACAAACCGAGCTTGCAAACAGACGCCACCAACCCACGGGACACCTGCTGCTGCGGCGCGCCAATCTGGTCTTGCGTTATCGCTCGGCTCCAGATCATGCCCGGTCGCCAATGCCCGCGCTCGACACCGGTAAAGATTCCCGCTAACTTTTCTTGCAGCCGTTGAATTAAGCTCGTTTTGCCGCTGCCATCTGGCCCCAAGACAGCGACCCACGGTATCAACGCTGTCGTGCGCAAACTCACTTCGCAACGCCAGAACTCCAGGTGACGCTGCAAACTTTGCCGTGGCTCGCGCCGTAGCGCCATCCACCACAATTGCATTCGCAACGGCCAAACGCGCGTCGCTGCCAGCTCAGGTTGACCCTGCTCGGCGACAGTCATTAACCAATCGCTCGTCACGCGACCAAAGGCATCACACAAGACTTGGCGCATTCGCACGGCGTCTTCCTGCACCGCGCGCAGAATAACGGCGCGATATTTTTCTTTGAAAAATCCGCCCCACAGCACACTCGTTAACCACGAGATGACCGCTTCGTGCACTAAGCACGGTTGCCGCAAGCCATAAGACGAATCGCTTGCCTCAGCGATTACCGCTTGTCGATGAAGGTATGCCGCGCCACGCCACTCCAAGCGCGTGACAAAATCAATGTGCCCCCAACGATAATAATAACTGTTGCCGTAGGCACGCACGGCTAACCATACCGGTGTACCAAAGTGGTCGAATAATCGCTTTTCACTGCTAGCAAGATCCGCCACCAAAATGTCGATGTCGCCACCGCTGACCAAATGCGCCACCACGTCGTGGTTGCGCAACACCACGTAATCTTTTAGCTCGGCAAAAAATGCGCTGAGCTTGGCACTGGGAATTGATATCGCCGTCATTTTTGCTTCTCGCTATCTCAGCGGCGCCTTACTGAGACAGGGGCGTGGCCAAGCGGCGGTTTACCTATCGTACTATTGTGTGCCAAGATCGCTTGCGATGAACCCAGCCACTGCAAGTAGCGTCGCACTCCCAACCCTCACGGTCGTCATGCCCGTCTATAACGCCGCGCCGTGGCTTGCCGCCGCTATTGGCAGCGTCTTACAACAAAGCTATCCGCACTTCGCCTTTATCATAGTCGACGACGGCTCAACTGACAGCAGTCTTGCGATCGCCCAACGTTTCGCCCAACACGACGCGCGTATTGTTTTGTTGCGAGCCTTGCACGAAGGTGCGGGGGCGGCGCGCAATCTCGCTATCCACGCGGCGCAAAGCGATTGGATCGTGCAATGTGATGCCGACGACTGTATGCACCCGGAACGTCTGGCACGGTTGCTCGCATTTATCGCCCAGCACCCGGCAATCAGCGTCACTTCGTGCTTTGGTCGCTACATCGCGCCAAATGGACGTTACGTTGGCCGGCTCACGCATGACCTCATCACGGCGGAAAAATTTGACTGGTACATGAGTAACAATGAGGCTATTGGCATTATGTGCAGTGGCGCTGCGTTCAAGCGCACCGCGTTTCTCGCCGTCGGAGGGTATCGCGAACATGTTTTTCCCGCCGAAGACATCGACCTTTGGAATCGTCTTAGCGAAGCAGGATATCGTATTTGGGTGCAACCGGAATTCCTGATGGATATTGCCATACATCTACAATCGACGCTGGGACGCGATTTCCTTGCAACACGACTAAAATACGAGTGGGTGCGCAGCATGATGTCAGCGCGCCGCCAACAACGCAGCGAACCGTCATGGGAACAATTCTTAGCAATTTGGCACGCCGCCCCGTGGACCACTCGACTCAATCGCAAGCGAAAGATTCTTGCCAAACGGTGTTTCCGTCACGCTGGTTTGGACTGGGCGACGGGACACAGAACAACGGCTCTGTTCAATATCGTTGTCGCCTTGCTTTTACAACCATCCTACGCGACGCAAAGACTGTGGCAACGAATACCAAGATTGGGCCGGGAAACATCTTAGAAACGCATTGTCGCGCCCACTTCGCGGAAATACACCCGCCACAGCACAACAGCGCTCAATAACGAAGTTAGCACCCAACCAATCGCTGCGCCCTCGGTGTGCCACAAGGACATCAAGGCAACACCCACCGTAACGCTGACACTGGCCGCGAGCAAGTTAGCGAAAAATAACAAACGATTTTTTTCCAACGACCGCAAGGCAGTGCCGATGATGGCGATGATAACGCTGAATACGGGCGCGATGCCGATCAACCATAGCAAGTGACTTTGTGCTGCATATTGGCCGTGATACAGCAAGGCGATCAGGAATTCGCCAAATAGTCCCAGCAGCAACCAGTTCAGCACTGCCAACACCGAACAGAGCGCGAGTGTGACCTTCAGCAAACGATCGAACTCTGCGGTGCCACGCGCCCGCACCAGGCGCGGCATATTCAAGGTGGCGATAACGCTGATTACGTGCAACACCGGCATCGTTAGTGTTGCCAGCGCTTTTAACTCTGCATTGGCAACATCATCGGCGACCAGCGGTAGCACAAGAAAATAGATATTGCCCGGTATCCAACTCAGCAGCTGTGTTGCCAAACCCCAGCCACCCAAACGCCAATGTTCAGCCACAACGGAAATTTCCCGAGCGGCAACAATTGAAGCCGCCGTCTTTGCGCGCAATGCCGAGAACAAATAATAGGCCGCAACAGCCGCCGCGACGGCAAAACACACCAGCGTGGTCGCCACATTCAGCCGATCGACAGAATGAAACAGCGAAATTAGTGCAAGCAAGCCAAAGCAGTAGATCGCCATGGCGCGTACCGCGGCCGCCAATTGATCCACCAAGTAACAGCAGCGGCGCAAAAACCATAACGTAGCGATGAGGCTCGACGCTATCACCACGCCTGCGACGCGCCCACCCATTTCCCAGTTTACAAATTCGCCAAGGGTCCAGGCCAAGAGCAACGCACAGGCAACGGCCGCCGCCAGCATGTGACGGTGGAACCGCACAGCAACACGGAAATAATCCACATAGCGCGACTGAAACTTACCTGCACCCAAAACCAGATAAGGATCGACCACAAGAGCGGAGTGAAACACACCAACAAATAACATCACGGTGTAGAGCGTTACAAACTGGCCGTAATCCGCCGGCAACAACCAACGCGCCAGAAGAATATTGACGAAGAAATTTGCGCCGGCGAAAAACGCTTGATCAAATAGTGCTAACGCTCCTTGCCTAAACACAGCGCACTCAATCGCTCAAGAAGGGATTAGGAACACTGCCGGCCGCGGAACTGGCAATCGGTGGCTTAGGCTCCTCCGCCCTGGGGCCATAGCTGCGACGTTGCGGCGGCAATTGCCGATTGACAGGGCCCGAATGAAAAAATAACGCCAAACACGCAGCAAAATAAATAGCGTTTGCCGGGATGTGAAAATTAAAATCCAAAGCACTATGCAACGCCATAACCAAGGCGGCAACACCGGCACCCATCTGCAAAAGCATTGTCTCGTTGCCATCACGCGTTTGCCATAGCTTTAGCCAGCGATAGAGGTAAAGGCTAAGAATCCACAAAATCGCAAGCACGGCTAAAAAACCCAACTCCACGGTCCACTCCAAATAGTCATTGTGCGCATGATTGACGAAATAGTTGAGCGCGAGGGGCTGAAAGCGAGGATAAACATCAGCAAATGTGCCAGGGCCACTGCCTATCGGGAAAAACTCACCGATTGCCTGCACTACAGAACCGAAGACCGTCCAGCGAACGTCCGTGAGTGGATCAACAGACGAAAACCGCGCCAAAATAGGACCCAAACCAATCACTGTCGCAAGCGCGGCGGCCGCCACGGAAACACCGCCTACCCAGCCCAACAAGCCGTCGCGACCGACGCGGCGCGCAAGAAGGAGCAAACTGATCACGAGGCCAAATAATCCGACAAGAATGCCCGCTCGTGAACCGGTAAAGAGCAGACCCAACAGCAATAGCAGTAAAGCAAAAGTCCACCATGCCAAATGCACAGCATGGGCGCCGCCACCAATGGTATGTCGTCCACCCGTTGACACCCGCCGCCGCCACCACGCCGCAACCAAAAAAGCCGTCGCTAGCGGGAGAGAAACTGCCAACATGTTGGCCAGGTGATTACGATTGGCGAACGTTCCAACTGCAGAGTGCGTGTAATTTAGGTTGCCGAACCGAAACCAAGATTGCGGGCCATCACCGTATTGAATAAGCCCCAGCATCGCCTGAGCTACCGCCGTAACAACAAGCGCGACGGTTAGCATTCGCAAATAATGCGTTGGTAGTTTTAGTAGCCCGAGAAACACCGCAATCGGCGGCAACAAAGCCAACCATGCCGATTCCGTCGCGAACGCATAGACAGACAACGAGCGCCATTCCGTGGAGGAATTGAGCGCATGCAAAACGTCGCCATAAATGTCTCGGCCGGGTAGCACGGAAAAACTATCGAGTGGAAGCGGAATAAGGTAGGCGCCCGGCAAGGCCAACAACGCCCAAGCTGTTTTCCGCACCAAACTTGACCCACGTTCCCCGCTGTCAAAAGCAAGAGTCAGCCAGACAATCGCAACCGCGAGCAGTTCCAAACTCAGCAAGGCTAGAGGTCGATTGCCGCCCCAATACCAAGGGCTGCTGGCGATCACGAGCAACAGCAGCAAAAAGAGCGCGATTGGGAACGAACCAAGTTGGCTTGTAGTAACGTGCGGGGCGTCAGCAGATATGACGGCGGCCGTTTCCTCGCTCGGTGTAAATGCAGCGTTATTGCGCTTGAATCCTTTCAAACTATGCTCCCGCTCCCCCAATCCTGCGTCTCCACGCCAAGGAACGCGTGTCCGGAATGGCCCCACGAAACACCCCGGGGGAACATAGACTACTGAGGACTTAGCACCGGTGGTTGACCTCCACCACCTGATCCGCCACCGGAATTGCCAGTCCCTGCCCCACCGCCGTTGTTCTGTGAAGGTTTGGCGGAAATTGGAGGCGGCGAATCACCGCCTCCCGCACCACCTCCGCCGCCAGCAAGCGCAACGATCAGCCCGACGCCGCCCGCAATAGCCCCGGCCACAGCCGCTACACCACCACCGCCGGCGAAGAAGCTCTCGCCACTGTCTTTATTTGGCGCGTTTGCACGGATAGGCTTCCTCGCGACAACAACGGTAGTTGCCGCATCGCCCCCGGAGGGCGTTGTGCCTGGCACTTTGCCGCCACCATTCGTTGCCGATTTCGTATTCTTCGCATCGGGAAGATCCGGTGATTCTTCGGCTCGCTTAATATCCTTCGGCGTCAATTTGTTATGTGGCTCGGCTCCAATCGCGCCAAAACCGCCCGTGCCGACGTCTGATTTCGGTCCGACTGGGTCAAAACCAATTGCCTGGGCGAGCAGTGTTGCCGCTGCCGGATGCACAACGGCCGAGCAATCATCGCCTTTGCCGACGACGAAATGCGCGTTTTCGGCAATGCGCACGACGCAACCGCCGCGGCCAACAACCACCGCACTGGCACCCTCTAAGACCATTAGCCGCTCGCCAATTTGCAGTTCTACACCGTTGAAAGCACGACGATAGCCAGCAGTGTGCTCAACGAGAACCGTGCCCTGCACTTGCCGCAAAGTCGCGATGGGCGGCTCGGCTAATGCTGGCGTCGACGCTAGCATTGTGGCGCCCAGAAGACATATCGAAAAAGCTACACGTATTTCGTTCATGATCCTGTTTTCTAGCCGATTATCGATTTCGATTTAAATCAAAACCGATGCTTTCGGGCAAACTCCCAGCATCGCTTTCCACCCGTATATCGGCGGAATCACACATCCCATTTACTGGGCGAACCAACGCCGCTGCGACTCGCCACAATATGGACATCGGGCGCGCAAGGAGAAACTTCAAGTTGGTGCGCACATTGTACCGCATATTTCGAGTACTGTGAGTCGCACAAGGCGAACGTGCACAGCACGCGAAAAAATCGCAATCGAAACTTTAGCGATCGAGCGAAAGCCGCCACAGCACTTGTACCTACTTGCGTGACCCGCTGCGCCGCGACTCGCTACGCTGTATGGTTAGATCGTCAAACCACAGATCACCGCGCAGTTGAATCGCACTACCTACTTCGGCGACCGCGCGCAGTGCTAGCCTCTGTGCTGCGCATCCGGCAGCCGGAACGACAAACTCAGCTGAGAATTTCTGCCACTCGGCAAGTCCTAACAAGCGTTCGGTTAGGGTTGTGCGTTGGGCAAACTCTCCGACGCATTGTAGCTGCCAAATAACGCCCTCGTTACCGGTCAAGCTATCTATGCGAAACCGGCCATCCAGCCGGTAACGACCTGGACTTAAAACAAGATATTGCGCAACATAATCTGTTATTGGGTGATCACCGCGAAATACCAAATGCAGGGCACCTTTGCCGCCCGTTCCGTAAGTGGATTCGATGGCGATTTTAACGCCGCCCAGATCGGCGAAACGCCAATCAAAACCCGGCTGCTGCACGGGCAATTGCGAGAAATCCCCGTTGTAGAGCAGCCCCACTCGCTCAAGAGCCTCGGTCGGTTGCTGGTTTAGCCACTCAACGTAAGCGTCGCCCCAGAGGTTCTCGCGTTGCAGGCGCTGCACGACCAACCCCCGCTCTTCATCGGAAGCCGGGCGCACAGCGCGCGTCATCCGCAATAGCTCGCGCAGATTTGCGACCGAAAAAGCATTTTCCGCGACATAACGAAAAAACGGTTGCCACCATTTGGGTTGGCTCGCCACCACGGGGGTCAATTGCGCGCGCAGAGATGCGTCCTCTAACACCGCGAGCAAAACAGGAAACAATTGGGAACCGAGTGTCACATCAAGCGAGAGCGCCGTATTCCACAGACGCAAACTCTCATCGAGTCGCTGCTGGCTTAAATAATAGCGCGCCGCGTCAACCGCCAGTTGCGCATCGGCAGGCCGTAATTTTAGCGCCAACGCAATACGGGTTGCTGCCGCCGCGTCTTCGCCCTGCGGTGGCGCAATCTGCGCTAACAAGTCACCGGCGGTAGGATTATGCAGTAAGCTCTGTCGTCGCGCTTCGTTGCGCACCGCGTCGGCAAGACTCGGATTCGCCGCGCGCTCACGCCAAGCGGACGCATTGCGCTGATCCCATGCGCGCGCCTCGTCAGCCTGATCACTTGGTAATTCCGGCAAACGCGGCGAGTAAAAATCACTTAGTCCAACGGCAACAATTCGCGAGACGATGAAGATCGCAACGACGACGTAAGCTGCCAGCAGCCAAGACTTACGCCCACCGCTCCTCACGACTATTGCCCGTTAGTTTTGCGCTGAGAATGAAACAGTCCACGGATGAGTAATTGCCCATCCTGCCGAACAACTTGAAACGTCAGCCGCCCTTCATAAGAACGCGGGCGAACTTCGCCACGACTCACGATACTCAAACTAAAATCTGTTTCACCAAACGCTTGCT
>Ga0315270_10001934_pt1 | contig 11011 bp, 14 predicted proteins | sample C1_bottom_MG_FD_204932 | JGI IMG/M metagenome (GOLD analysis project Ga0315270, IMG submission 204932) | Sediment microbial communities from Yellowstone Lake, YNP, Wyoming, USA - C1_bottom | ecosystem: Environmental > Aquatic > Freshwater > Lake > Sediment | place: USA: Wyoming | collected... | reverse complement strand
CTTCGCCGGAATCGTAAATTGGCGAAAGTTCTTGAATAAATTGGGTTCTGTAATCTTTGATTTTCATATTTATGATTTAACTTAAATCCTTCAACATCCAAACCGGACAAGAAACGTGGCCCGTACTTCCCATTGGCGAACAAATATATTCAAACCCCACTTTTTTGTAAAGTTTCTGGGCGTCGTGCATAAAAGGCATCGTTTCGAGATAGCATTTTTGGAAACCAAAATCCTTGGCTGCTTGTAAACATTTCTCCATCATTTGGCTTCCAATTCCCAAACCACGAGCTTCCGGCAAGAAATACATTTTTTGCAATTCACAAATGGTTTCGGCTTCGTTTTCAAGTGGCGCCACTCCAGCAGAACCAATTATTTTTCCTGCTTTTTCAACAACAAAATAAACCGATTTTGGCTTGCTATATTCCTCAAACATCAAATCTAAATAGGAATCAGCATAAGCAGTTCCTACTTTCGGAATATTTAATTCGTCAAAAACGGCTCTTATTAATTTTGCCACCGCAGGATTATCTTTTTTTTCAATTTTTCTAATGACCCAGTTTTCCATTTTTTTTTAAATACTAATTTAGAATACAAAAATAGATATTGTTTGTTGTAATTTTCCAAAGATTCAAAACTAAATCCTAAACACAAAAAACATTACTTTTGTAATTGTGGAAAAACATCTAAAATATATGCGCCGTTGCATTGAATTGGCAAAAAATGGTTTGGGAACAACTTATCCCAATCCGCTAGTTGGAAGCGTTATTGTATATAATAACAAAATCATTGGCGAAGGCTGGCATAAAAAATCGGGAGAACCACACGCCGAAGTCAATGCTGTGAATTCTGTAAAAGACAAGTCATTGTTGAAAAAATCCACTATTTATGTGAGTTTAGAACCTTGCAGTCATTTTGGAAAAACGCCGCCTTGTTGTGATTTAATTATTGTAAACGAGATTCCAAATGTAGTTATTGGAACCGTTGACCCCAATATAAAAGTCGCCGGAAACGGAATTAAAAAATTAATCGAAGCTGGAAAAAACGTCACTGTTGGCGTTCTTGAAACTGAATGTGTAGAGTTGAACAAGCGTTTCTTTACTTTCCACGAAAAGAAAAGACCTTATGTAATTTTGAAATGGGCTGAAAGTCAAGATGGTTTTATTGCGCCAATGATTCTTCGGCAAGCTCAGACTCGAGGCAAAGCCGAACTGAACGAAGTTAATGACATAAAAAAGAGAAAACCAGTTTGGATAACTAACGAGTTTTCACGACAATTAGTTCATAAATGGCGAAGTGAAGAACAAGCTATTCTTGTGGGAACAAACACTGTTATTGAGGATAATCCAAAATTAGACGTTCGAGATTGGGAAGGAAATAGTCCAATTAGGATAATTTTGGATAAAAATAATCGAATTCCTAAAGACAGCCACATATTTGACAACAAGATAAAAACTATTATTTTTTCAAATTTTGCAAACGCTAATGCTGGAGAAAACACTACCTTTGAGGTAATTGATTTTGAACAAAATCTCGCTCAACAAATACTGATAGCATTATATAATCACAAAATTCAATCCGTAATTATTGAAGGAGGCGCACAGACTTTGCAAACTTTTATTGACGAAAACCTTTGGGATGAAGCACGAATATTCATTGGAAATAGTTGCTTCGAAAATGGCACAAAAGCACCAATTATTGCTTTAAAAAACGTTGAAAAACATTCCATTGGAAACGATATACTTATAATTTCTAGAAATAATGATTAATACTATTATTTTTGATTTTGGAGATGTTTTTATCAACTTAGATAAACAGGCTACCATTAATTACTTGAAGAAATTGGGATTGACACAATGGGATGAAGACTTAGACCAATTGAATCTTCAATTTGAAAAAGGGCAAATTTCACAAGAAAACTTCCTACTTGGCATTCAAAAACACATTCCAAATGCATCTATAGATGAAATTTTAAATGCCTGGAACGCCATTCTTCTGGATTTTCCATTAAAACGATTGGAATTTTTACAAAAACTTTCAAAAAAATATCGCTTGTTTCTTTTAAGCAATACTGATGCTATTCACATAGAAACTTTCGAGAGAGAAAACGGAGTTTCCTTTTATAGTGATTTTTATCAATGTTTTGAAAAAATCTATTTTTCATTTGAATTGGGAATGCGAAAACCGGATGCCGAAATTTTTAATTACTTAGTAAAAAAACACGATTTATCTGCAAAACGCACTTTGTTCATAGATGACAAAAAAGAAAATACTGATGCAGCACTTTCGTTAGGTTTTCAGGTATGGAATTTACAAGTAGGAAAAGAAGATGTGGTAGAATTGTTTTCGAAAAAAGATTTTGAACTATGAGAAATCTCAATAGCAAGGATAAATTCAAATTTCAATAAATTTGGAAGACACATACAAAACCATAGCTTATCCATCAGAGGAAGTTCTTTTTAAAGAAAAAAACAGCAAATTCTTTGGCTACTCTTTTCCTATTCAATCTGAAGCAGAAGTAAAACCCATAATCGATAGTTTACGAAAACAACATCCCAATGCTGGACATTATTGTTATGCATACCAAATTGGCACAGACACAATAGTTCACAGAGCAAATGACGATGGCGAACCAAGTAATACCGCTGGAATGCCAATTTATGGACAAATTCAGTCTTTTGGAGTCACTAATATATTACTTGTAGTTGTCCGGATTTTTGGTGGAGTAAAATTGGGAGTTGGCGGATTGATTTCAGCTTATAGAACTGCAGCTCAAATGACTCTGGAATCTTCTGAAATCATCGAAAAAACAATAGATATTCATTATCTAGTTTTCTTCGATTACAAAAACATCAATAAAGTGATGCGAGTGATTAAAGAAAAAAACGTGGAAATTGTATCCCAAAAAATGGAACTGAGTTGCGAAATCGAAATTGTCACCCGAAAAAAAAATGCCGAAATGATTTTTGACATTTTTAATTCAATGTTTGAGATAGAAATAAAATTACTTTAAGATAATCAAAAAATCTTCTTTTTTGTCATATTATCAAAAAACTGATGCCTTTATTCCGTTCTATCCAAAATGTCTAAAATATATTGCGGAGGAGCAACAGGTCTTCCTGTTTTCATATCGACAAAGACTAAAATTGAGTTGCCAGTTGTTAATAACTCATCCTTTTCATTATAGAGTTCATAGTCAAATTCAATCTTGACAGTCGTCTTGTTTTTAAGAATAGTTTTCAAAGTTAAAAGCTCATCATAATGAGCAGGTTTTTTATAATTTATGGTTAAAGAAACCACAGGAAGCATAATCCCGTTTTCTTCCATCCATTTATAAGAAATTCCTTTGTTTCTAAGCCATTCAACCCTTCCTATTTCAAAATATTGAGCATAATTACCGTGATATACTACACGCATTTGATCCGTTTCTGAATAGCGAACACGGATTTGAATTTGATGATATTCCATTAAATTATTTATTAAAAATTTTAAATTTTAAAAACTCCATACAACAATATTTTATAAAAATTACATATAAAATATTTTTTTTTAGTGAATTTTATTCACATATTTGTTACCCCGAAAAACAATACTAATTCAACCCTATTTTTTATTAGAAAACAATTACCAAACGAAATAATTTAACCAAATTTATGAACAAGACTGCACAATCAGTATGGGAAAACTGCCTATCTTTTATTAAAGACAATATCGCAGACCAAGCTTATAAAACTTGGTTTGAACCTATTAAGTCAGTTGAGCTTACCGATAATGCATTATTCATTCAAGTTCCTAGTAAATTTTTCTACGAATGGCTAGAAGAACATTATGTTAAATTATTAAAAGTCGCACTAACCAAAGAACTCGGGAAAAATGCAAAGTTACTCTATAAAATCAAAATGGAAAACACTTATGGCAATAAACAACCGTTTACGGAACAATTGCCTAGTGCTAATCGTGTGCCTATGAAACCACAAGATGTTGATGCTCCATATAAGAACCTTAATCCAGAATTAAGAAACCCATTTGTTATTCCTGGTATTCGAAATTTAAAAATCGAATCACAACTTAATGCAAATTATAGTTTTGACAATTTTCTGGAAGGAGATTCTAACAGATTAGCTCGTTCAGCAGGTATGGCTGTAGCCAATAAACCAGGTGGGACTTCATTTAATCCCTTATTAATTTTTGGAGGTGTTGGTCTAGGTAAAACGCATTTAGCCCACGCTATTGGCGTTGAAATCAAAGATAAATATCCTGAAAAGACCGTTTTATACATTTCAGCAGAAATTTTTACCCAACAATATATTGATTCGGTAAAGAAAAATAATAGAAATGATTTTATACATTTCTATCAATTAATTGATGTTTTAATCATTGACGATGTTCAATTCCTTTCCGGAAAATCAGGAACTCAAGATGTGTTTTTCCATATATTCAATTATTTGCACCAAAACGGCAAACAGGTAATCTTGACTTCGGACAAAGCGCCTGTTGATATGCAAGACATTGAACAACGATTATTATCGCGTTTCAAATGGGGATTGTCTGCAGAATTGCACCAACCTGATTATGAAACCAGAATCTCCATCCTGAAAAATATATTATATCGTGACGGAGTAGAAATTCCTGAAGAAATCATAGAATATGTAGCTCGAAATATCAAATCGAACGTACGAGAACTTGAAGGAGCAATTATTTCTTTGATTGCACAATCTTCTTTCAACAAAAAAGAAGTGACTCTGGAACTTGCTAAAAATGTTGTTGAAAAATTCGTAAAAAATGTAAAACGAGAAATTTCTATCGATTACATCCAAAAGATTGTTTCCGATTATTTCCAACTTGACGTAGAAACATTACAATCCAAAACTAGAAAAAGACATATCGTTCAAGCTCGTCAATTGGCTATGTTTTTTGCTAAAAAATTCACCAAAGCTTCTTTGGCAAACATTGGTTCCCAAATAGGTGACCGCGATCACGCTACCGTATTACACGCTTGTAAAACCGTTGACAATTTAGTTGCCACTGACAAACAATTCAAAAAATTTGTCGAAGACATCAACAAGAAATTAACGCTATAAACGCACTATGCCCATAAAAATTTTAATGGTTTGTCTTGGCAATATTTGTCGGTCTCCTTTGGCCGAAGGAATATTGGCATCAAAACTTCCAAAAAACAAATTCGCGGTAGACTCTGCCGGAACTGGTTCTTGGCACATTGGTCACCAACCTGACGAGCGTTCTATTGCAATTGCAAAAAACAACAAACTAGATATTTCACAACAAAAAGGACGTCAATTCACTGCAAATGATTTTGATGCTTTTGACTACATTTATGTCATGGATAATTCCAATTATTGGGATGTTGTTCAACTTGCCGATAATCAAGCGCAAACCGAAAAAGTGCAACTCATTTTGAATGAATTATTTCCAAATGAAAATGTAGATGTTCCTGACCCTTACTTTGGGATGCCTAATGGATTTGATTCCGTTTATAAAATGCTCGATGACGCTTGTGATATCCTTGCCAAAAAATTAATTGAAAAGTACTCATAAATTCTGTGTTTTTCAATTTTTATAGTATCCTTTTAAAATTGTTCTATTTTAATGGACAAAAACAATAAAACTGCACACATGAAACCAAATCTTCTTTTAGGAAAATTATATTTGATTCCAACTACTTTAGGAGAAGGTGACCCCAATGATGTTTTGCCTCAAACCATAAAAAGGAGCATTGATTTCATTGATGATTACATCGTAGAAAACGAAAAAACGGCAAGAAAATTCATAAAAAGTATTCAACCCGAAAAAGTTCAAGCCACACTGCGGTTAAGTGCTTTAAATAAATACACTGAAGTAAACGAACACGCCAAAATGTTACAACCTTGTTTAGAAGGAAAAAACATTGGATTAATGAGCGAAGCGGGTTGTCCCGGAGTTGCTGATCCTGGCGCAGTAATTGTAAAATTGGCCCACGAAAAAGGAATTCAAGTAATTCCATTAGTTGGTCCATCTTCTATTTTATTGGCCATTATGGCTTCCGGAATGAATGGCCAAAGTTTTGCATTCAACGGATACATTCCTATCGACAAGGCTGAAAAAAAGACGGCATTAAAAAACTTAGAGAAATTATCTCAGGATAAAAATCAATCTCAAATATTTATTGAAACTCCTTTTAGAAACAACAAAATGCTTGAGGATATAATTCAGGCTTTAAATCCTTCAACTTACCTTTGCGTTGCCACCGACATCACTCTGCCAACGGAATTCATCAAAACTATGAGAGCATCAGAATGGAAAAAAATAAACGTCGATTTACACAATCGTCCCACTATTTTTATTATTCATAAAATGTAAAAAAAAGTTAGCCACGAATTACTCTAATTTACACAAATTGATTCGTGAAAATTAGTGCAATTCGTGGCTAAAAAACTTATGTAAGCTTAAATTATTGCACTGTTGCATTGCTATCTGCAACAATTCCAGAAGTTTCATAACCTCCAAAATCTATCATATAACTTCGTATCGATGTTCCGTAAGCATCTTTAAAATAACGACTTCTATTATTCTTAAAAAACTTTTTTACTGAACCTACACCACCAAGATGCGCTGCAGCTAATATTCCAGATTCAGTAACAAGGATTCCACTGATAATTCTCCCTTCATATTTGTCGATAACATCTCTTAACTCCCATTTATTTTGAGCAAGAAGAGCCACAAAAGCTTTTTCCTGCAAATTAGGACTATTCAAAAACCGCTTGCTGTCATTTACACCAACTGTTTTCAAGGTTTCAGTACCAAACTGGTATTTCCCCAAATAACCCAGAGAATTAATTTTTTTGTATTTGCCTTGCGATTCCCTGAAAGCAATTGCTTCCTTGTAACCAATGAAGAATTTTCCTGTATAAGGAACGCTTAAATTTGTATAATCGTTTTGTTTTTGAGATGGATATAAGTAGTATGTTCCATCGGTGTCATTTGTAAGAAACCATTGGTTGGTATCTAAATCGAAAGGCTTAAAACCTGAGCTTAAAAAAGCAATAATAAGAGTCAAAATTGTATAAAAAGACCACTTCTTTATCATAAATTGTTTTTCTTCAAACGCTGTCCCGTATTGAAATTTCTACGCGGCAAATATACAATAAAAATCATAAACCTGAAAATCAAGCTGTTAAACTTATCTAAAAGTACACTGCATAAAATTTGAATCCTCTGTGAGGCGAGTACTCAATCGTTGGCGACGGAATTTTCACAGTATTCAAAACCGAAAAAATGGTCTTCAAAAAGTGGGATTTTGTGTCAATTTTCGTCAAATCTACATCCAAACTGAGGTAAAACTGTCTGAATCTTTCTGGTTTTAGAACCAAAATCGGGGTGTTATTATCGCTATTTCCGGCAATCATTCCTTCAGCTCCATACCCTAATGCGATATTAAACCATCTAGGGATTTTGGACCCTTTAGAAAAAGAATATAAATTGTAAGAAAGCCAATAGGTTTGCCCGTTATAATCTTTCAGGATTTGTTCCGGAAAAGTGCTTCCCAAAACATCTGGTCTGTAACTAGAATATTGCGTTTTATGATAGGAGAATTTAGGAATAATGCGTTGTTCTTTCCAAATTAATTCTTGTGAAACGTATAAAGCCGTTCCGGAAGCATTTGCAATCACATCGCCCATTGATGCGCCCCATTCTTCCGAAAATCCGTCCATAACCTCAACAGCAGTCAGGAATACAAATCCCAAACTGGCTCCATAAATTAGTTGATTTTTTTTGTTAGTTCCACTCCAATTCAGCGCTTCTGCACCAAATCTCCCAATTTGATAGGAAGAAAAAAAATGTCCCACTTTATCTACTTGCATCCACTCAGAATTGTCATTTATAAAATGAAAATTGGATCTGGGATAATCAGCATACCAAAGTTGGTTCAAACCAATCAAAGCTCCGGAAGCCAAAACTCCTTCGGAAATAAATACAGTGTTCTGTCTTTTTTTGTTTAAGGAATCGGATGGTTTTAGAAAATTTTCAAATGAGTTTTGCCCAAAAACACTTTGGAACACAATCAGAAACAAAAAACAGCATTGAATTTTGTATTTCAAAATTATCGTATAACTCCTTGACTGTTGATCCAATCAGAATATTTCTTGGCATTTTTATTATGCTCTTCTAAAGTAGCAGCAAACTCATGATACCCAAAACGATTCACGCTGGCGCAGAAATAAAGAAAATTATTTTTTTCCGGATTCAAAACTGCTTCTAAAGCAGTAATGTCAGGCATTGCAATTGGCCCAGGAGGAAGACCAATCACTTTATAAGTATTATATGGGGAATTCAAAAACAAGTCGTTATAAAAGACTCTTTTGATTACTTGGTTAAAATCATTTGATTTCTTTTTTATGGCAAAAATTACTGTTGGATCAGCCTGAAGCGGCATTCCTTGTTTCATTCGGTTCAAATAAACTCCGGCGATTCTTGGTCTTTCATCTTTTTTAACAGATTCTTTGTGAACGATTGAAGCCAAAATTGTTGCTTGAATTGGAGTCAATCCTTGTTTTGCTGCTTCATCTGTTCTTTCTTTATTCCAAAAATTGCGATATTCCTTGATCATTTTATCTCTAAATTTCTCGGCAGAAATATTCCAATACACTTCATACGTATTTGGAATAAAGACGGCTAAGACATTTTCATTGGTAAAACCATTTTCTTTCAGGAAAATCGAATCCTTAAATGTATTTAATAACAACAAACTATCCGGCTCAATTTGTGAACCCACTCTTCCAGCAAAATTCTCTAATCGCTCTTGATTGTTGAACGCCAATTTCACGGGAACATTGCTTCTTAAAGCTTTAACCAAATCATAACTATTCATTCCTTTGGTAAATAAAAAACGACCCGGCTTCACATTTTCAGGATAGTTTCTTTTGCTCGCAACCATCTCAAAACGATTCATGTTTTCGACAAAAGGGGCAATTATTTTCTTGACATCTTCATAAGTTGCACCTGTTGGCACGTGAACGTATAATTCATTTTCGGAAAATTTGGTGTTTTTAGAAAAAACTTGGTTTGCCAAAATAAATCCGTAAATCAGTAATGCTGACATTAAAACAACGGATGCGATGGTTAAGATTTTTTTTAAATTCAAAACTAAAATTTTTATAGTTGATTATTAATTAATTGGAAAACAGCCTCATCTTTATAAACTCCATTGACTAAAGTCCAATCTTTTTTCGTGCCAATCTTTTGAAATCCAAATTTAGTAAAAAGTGCAATACTAGCTTCGTTTTCTGTGCCAATATTTGCATACAATTGATGTAAATTAAGATGATAAAAAGAATATTGAATCAAAAGCTCCAAAGCTTCGGAACCAATATTCTGTTTTCTATTTTCATTTCCTTGAATTACAATGCCAACACCTGCCCTATTATTCTTAGGGTCAAAATCAAATAAATCAATTAATCCCAAAGCTGGAAAATCCTGATCTTGACAAATCGCCAATCGCAATTGCTTGGCTTCATAAATATCCTGATGGGCATTTTCGAGATATTGCTTCACTAAAAACCGACTGTAAGGCGTTTGTGTATTGCTTACTTCCCAAATACTTTGGTCGTTTTCCATCGCATAAACAAACTCCAAATCGTTGGGTTCTAATGCTCGAAGGTAGATATTTTCGCCTTTTAATGTGATCATTTTAAAATAGGTCTTGGGTTTTGGGTCTAAGGTATTAAGTTTTGAATTATTTTAAAAGCTTATTCTTTCGGGTTTAAAGGTTTATTAATACTAGGATATTCTTTATTATATTGAACTTCGACTGTATCACCAATTTTAAGTGTCTGATCGTGAGAATTACCTCGGTATGATTTTCCATCAACTATAAATTCATAAGAATACGTAAACTCAAGTCCCACTGGTGAATTTGGTTCGTAATTTTTATCATTAATAATTATAGCTTTTGTAGTTTGAGGATTATTTCCAATAATGCTATCAGTAAAAGAATTACGAATTATTTTACTGATCAGATAACCGAAAAGTGAAATAGCTAAAATAATCCAGAAATAATTTTTAATTTTATTTATCGCATAAATATTTGCGGATTTATTATTTCTTTTTTGCATCACTAAACTTTAAATTTCAATTTACCTTCTAAACACTAGCCCTACTCACTTTTAATTATTTTTATACCCAATTTTTTTTCTTGGTTCAGAGTTTTCTTTTTTGTCAATCAACTCATCGAGATAGTTAAAAACCAGTTCAATGTTTTGAGTATGATTAGAAAGTTTCTTTTTAATTTCTTCTATTTCCAATTTCATACTTAATGTATCGGTGAGCATTTCTCTAATTTTGGTAAAGACACGTATAATTTGTATATTAACCTTTATAGCGGTTGGACTGTTAAGAACACTAGATAACATTGCAACTCCTTGTTCTGTAAATGCCATAGGCATATATCTTGAACCTCCCCAACTTGAGGTGCCAAATTGGCTCCTCAAGTTATCGAATTCTTGTTGACTAAGTTCAAACATAAAATCCTCTGGAAACCTTTCCAAATTTCTACGAACCTGCCTTTTTAATTGTTTAGTTTCTACAGCATAAAGTTCAGACAAATCTTTATCTAACATCACTTTTTGCTTTCTTATCAAGTAAATTTTACTGCTAATAATATCGTCTGGAATTAGAATCTCATTACTCATATTTTTTATTTCGTTTTTACATAACTAAACCTCAATCCCTCCTTTAAACACAAATTCTGCTGGACCTATCAAGAAAACATTAGTAAACTTCCCCTCGTTTTTATCAAACGAAACTTCTAATTTTCCGCCTTCCACATTCAATTTTATTGAGGTTGAATTAGTTTTCCCAATTGCATTCATCGCAATGGCTGCTGCGGTTGCGCCAGTTCCGCAAGAAAGAGTTTCGTCTTCCACGCCTCTTTCATAAGTGCGAAGCGAGAAAGTATTCGTGTCAATTTGTTTAACAAAATTAACGTTACTTCCTTCTTTTCCGTATAATTCTCCGTATC
>Ga0315270_10001932_pt1 | contig 11023 bp, 16 predicted proteins | sample C1_bottom_MG_FD_204932 | JGI IMG/M metagenome (GOLD analysis project Ga0315270, IMG submission 204932) | Sediment microbial communities from Yellowstone Lake, YNP, Wyoming, USA - C1_bottom | ecosystem: Environmental > Aquatic > Freshwater > Lake > Sediment | place: USA: Wyoming | collected... | reverse complement strand
GTGATGCCTGCAAGGGCGAAGGCATCATCGCCAGTGACCGACGCTGGAAGAAGGCGCTCAAGATCGTCCAGGCAGTCGCGTACATGGCCGGGGAGAAGAAGACCTCCCCCGAGGACCTGGCCGTGCTCGTGGATTCTCTTTGGAGGGAGCCCAAGGACCGGCCCAAGGTGGCCCGGCTGGTGGGCAAGCTGGCTGATCCAGTAGGTGCCCAGGCTGCCGAGATCCTCGATGCTGCCAGGGAGACCGCCTCCAAGGTGTCGGCGCTCAAGGCCGGGGATCGCAAGGCATATATCAGCCAGGCGGCGCAGGCCCTGGAGCAATTCCAGGCCCAGCAGAAGAAGCTGGGGCAGCTCGCCAAGGGCGCCGGCCGGAGAGCTTCCAGTGTCATCCAGGATGCGACAGAGGAAATCCTGTCCATTCACACCGACCTGGCCCGTACCGTCAGCGTTGGTCTGGGACTCCGGAGTGCCCGATGAAAAGGGTCCTGTACGACGTACCCCGGTGGCACGTGTACCTGCACCGGGATTCCCGTGGTCTGGAGAACGCCACCGACCGGGACGATCCAGTCACCAAGTTCGAGGACGAGGTCTTCGACAAGCTGTACTCGGGCGATCTGGAGCGGCTGGATGAGAAAGACCAGGATCGGAAGCTCGGCACCTGGGCCCACGGCGTCCACCGGGCCTGCGAAGAGCTCCCAGCGTTCACCAGGCTCGTCCAGGAGTGCCAGGGCGAGCCCATGGCGGCAGGTACAGCCGTGGAGACCTTGATGGCCGCCCTCAAGCCCCAGGTGCCCCAGGACGGCGACGAGAAGCCTCCGGAGACCATCAGGAGAAGTATCGGATCAGCTTGCGAGAAGGCGTCTCAGGCAGTTGAAGAACTGCGCGAGACCATGGACGGCCTGGCTGATGTCGGGCTCATGGCAGGTACCAGTTCACAGATGGGCGGAGCGATGAATGCCAAGCCCATCCGTGCGCTGGCCGCCAGGCTCAAGTCGGATCACCGGCTGAAGCAGATCGCCACGCTTGCAGGCAGGTTCAAGCGCATCGCGGCATCCAAGCGGCGCCAGAAGGTCAGGCACGGGGCCGACGAGGTCACCGACATCGAGATGGGGGCAGACCTGGGGCGGCTGTTGCCGTCGGAGCTGGTGAAGCTCACCCACCGGACCCGCCGGATGGTTCTCATACGGGACCTGATGGAGCGCCAGGCCATGCAGTACCAGCTCGTGGGCAACGAGCCGTTGGGCAAGGGGCCTCTAGTGGTCCTGCTCGACAAGAGTGGATCGATGGACGGCCCCCGGGACATCTGGGCAACGGCGCTGTCGTTGGCTCTAATGGATGAAGCCCGGCGGACCCGGCGGATGTTCGCCCTGCTGGCCTTCGACTACAGGGTGAAGCACGAGGTGGTGGTCAAGCCAGGCGAGCCTCTTCCGGAGGATGCCCTCTTCACCTCCTGCGCTGGGGGGACGGAGATTTCCATCGCCCTGGCCCGGGGGCTGGAGTTAATTGCATCCAACCCTGGCGCGCTGAAGAAGGCCGACGTCGTCCTTGTCACCGATGGCGGCAGCGATGCTGGTACAGCCCCGAAGCTGCGGGAGCAGGCCAGTGGCATGAACGTCACCATCCTGGGCCTTGGCATCGGGGTAGAACGCGAGTGGCTGGCGCCCTGGTGCGACGAAGTTCAAGTCGTGACCGATCTCAACCATATCGACGACACCAGCGCGGAGGTGCTCTTCGCGTCATAGCGGCGTGAGTTCTAGGCGCCGCTGCTCCTCCGGACCCCTTTCGGCAGGCCTGCCGGAACGGAGGAGTGAGATGCATCCTGTTCTCATCCTTCTTCGAAATCCCAAGTTCCAGAAGGTCGTTGTCGGCGTGCTGATCGTGATCGCCGACGTGATCGCCACGGAACTCGTGAAGAAGAAGGCGCGGTAGCCGGGGGCGCGTCGCCAGTGCCGGGGCGCGCCCCGTTGTTCACTTCAGACCAGGCCATCGCTGACGGGCTCACGCTGACCGTCAAGTTGGTGGTGCACAGGAGAGAGAATCAAGATTAAGAAGCGGGCGGCCCCGTCGCAAGGACCGCCCGCGGGATGCCAGGCTCGCTAGCGATTCCCGATGACCTTGTTGTGGGTCCCGAGGTCCACGACTCCGTTCGGCGTCCGGTTCCAGCCGACGAAGCAGTCGTGCGACCACTGGTGCAGCAGGATGGAGGCGAGGGAGAGGGTTGGGAATTCGCAGTCGAGGCTTGCGCTGAATCCGCGAAGGTCGTTGCCGATCACAGCGCTGGTCGCCGTCCTCCCGAGGTATATCCCGGCGCATCCGTCTCCGGAGATCCGGTTCCCCTCGACCAGCGCGTCCTTGAGCCAGCGCAACCACAGGCCGCCCCCAAACCCGCCGGTGACCTGGACGGTGTTATCCACGACGTAGGCGTCGACCGTCTTCACGCCCCCCCACACAGGGTCGACCCAACGATCGTCGACGTAAACGGCGGTCCCCCCTTCCGCGTTCACGGCTAGTTGGTTCTCGCCAATCCAGAACGTGGAGGGGGCGCGAGGTTGCGACATCTCCCCGGGTAGCTGCACGATGAAGAGGCCAATGCCGCAGTCCCCCCCCGTCACGCGGTTGTGCGTGTAACGGACCCTGAGACCGTCGGTATTCCAGAACACTCCGCCGGCGGATCCGCGCTCAAATGAATTGCCGTCCACCGTGATTCGCGTCCCGACCGTGCAGTCGGCGATGAATCCGTTCGCGCAACTCGCGCGGACGCGGCTCGACTTCATCTCGAACACCTTGCCCGAGGCTAACATGAAGGCGTTGTTGAAATTGGAGACGCCCGGGTCCGCCGAGGCGTCGAAGCTGACGCGCTCGACGCGGCCATCGCCTTCCACATAGATGCCGTTCATCCAGTCCGCCCAGTAGTCTTGGCTCTCGTACCAGCCGTTGGTGGCGGGCGAGCCGGGGATGCTCAAGGTCAGGTCGGAGATCGAGAAGTCGGAGTCGCCGACGAACGTGAGCACGAACGGGTACGGGTTGGTGGCGCTCGGTGGGCTGGCCCTGAAGCCGCCCGCGTTTGAGAGCGTGGCCTCGCCATTTACCTGGCTGACGTCGAGGGGGGCCAGCGCCTCGATCACGGTGGCCTCCATCCCCGCCCCTCTCACCGATCCGTGGAATCCGGACACGAGAAGTTGCTTTGTCCGATAGGTGCCAGCACGTAGTTGCACCTTGCAGTCGTGCCCGCCGGGCACGCACCGGTCGAGAGCGCGCTGAAGGGCCTGCGTGTCGTTGGCGCCTCCGGGCGGTGGAGCCCAATGGGTGTCCGCCAGGGCCACCGGTGCGGCGAAGATGAGCAACGCGGCAGCGAGCAGCAGAAGGTGATTCGCGACAACCTCACGCATAGACACGGATGTTGAATTCCGAGCGCCTTGCATTGACTCCCCCTCTCGCGAGCCGAACGCCCGCGATGATCACGACGACGACGGGGAGCGGAAGTGGCGCTAGGACGACGATGCTCGCCTGGCTGGATGTCAGGGGTTCCCCGTTACTCGGAGCGTGAACGGCCTGCGCGGTGGTGGCAACCGCTGGAGGTCGGACTGATGGGGCGACCACGGGGGGTGAACCAGACGGGGGCGTCTGGACCTCGCAGGTCGATGTCTGCGGTTCGCGAGCCGGGCCACACCATCCCCATTCCAAAGCCCCCGATTGGGATCCGGTGATGGAAGGGATCGCGGCCTGCTGAACCAGAAGGCGGCTGCCTGGATAGGACACATGCGACTCGACCGTCGCCCTGGCGAGGGAGGCCTCGCATCAATGCATGCCACTGCTGACGGCCCGCACTGATCGTGAGGATCGCGGCGCACAGGAGAGGGAATGAAGGTGAAGAAGCGGGCGGCCCCATCGCCAAGACCGCCCGCGGCCAGCATCTCCCCCATTAGTCAGCGCGGCATCAGCGTCGGGAAACCGGGGGCGGTCAGCAGTCTAATTCGCCGCTGGCTGTGCACAGCACGCTATGGGATGAGGCGAGGTGCAGATGTCATTATTCGGTCCGGCAAGCCAAATATGGCCATAATCTGATTGAGGATTAAGATTTGTCCATCCCAAGCAATCAGCCAGCCAACCGGAGGAACCGCTATTACCGCTATTGAAGAATACAGCGGTTCCTGTTGAGTACCAAAGCCCGGAACCGGCGTTAAGGGTCAGTCCCTTCTCGCGGGATAGGATCATGTCGTTGGCTCTACACATCCTAGCCTGGACACCAGGACCGCAAGCTTGCTGGCACAAGAGCGTCGCCGCGAAGTACCCGCCTAACCCTCCAGTTGTGGGGGCGGTCTGCCCACAGTACTGGTACTCCGCTCCCCCCGCAGGCCCCCGTGGTCCGGCATCGCCGGTGTCACCCTTCGCTCCCACCGCTCCCACAGCTCCTGTCGGGCCTTGCGCACCCACCGCTCCTGCCGGACCTGCTGGCCCTGCCGCTCCCGCTGGTCCTGCCGCTCCCGTGTCGCCCTTCGATCCTTGAATGCCCTGATCGCCCTTGTCACCCTTCTGCCCGGGAGCGCCCGGGATGCCTGGGGGTCCCTGGATACTGCATATGACAGCCTTCGACGATCCCTCCTGGAAGACTTCCACGCCACCAAGCGGGCCGCAACGCAGGTCAGTGATCGGGTCAATCGAGGACGCCGTCACGTTCGTGCCGTCCATGCCGGGAGCACCCGGAGCCCCAGCCGGTCCTGGAGACCCGGGGATACCTTGCGGCCCCGTTTGGCTCCAGCTGATCTTCACCTCGATCTTGTCGAGGCACTTCTGCCTCGCATCAGCAGCATCGATCAGGCGGAGCGTGCCCAGCGCCTTCAAGTAGCAGGCGGTGTAGACGCCATCCTGGGGAATCGCAGCCACGGCGCGGCCCGCGCCGAGCGCAAGGGTGACCAGCACTACGCCTTGAAGTAGTCGAAGCATGGACCTCATACAGTTCCCCTCCCTGCGGCACTCGCCGCGTTCCTTCCAAAGAACCCGCGCATCCACCAGCGGGCTACTTGCCGACCGGTGACCTCGCGGCGGCTGAAACGACCCCGTCCGCCTCGTCCTCCGTCAACACTCCCAGGCTAGTTAGATCGCCGACGAGATGCGTCACGCACCGGACGTACTGCCCGTGATTCTTCCAGGGAGGGTCAGCGACAACAGGGCAGTTCAAGTAGATCTCGTCGTTCGACATCGTCACGCTACCGACAAGTGTTCCGGGACTTGCGAAGGCGTAGAGATCGAAAGCGGGAGAGAGGAGCGTCGCCGGGAGGGCGGGGGGAGAATCCGGCTCGACCGCGTGCGATGTCGCCTGGGGAAAGGCGTATCCGTTGAACGGCGATGGACCGACGCCCCACGTGGCACCGATCCTCCACCTCAGGATGTTGCCGGAGATCTGGTGCTCGCCAGGCTTGACGCTGAAGACTCTCGTCTCCCCGGCGGTGACAACGCCATCGCCTGCACCGACTGCACCGGCTAAACCAATAAGTGGAATGGGGATGGTTCGAGTGAGCGGGGTGCCCGTGTCGGAAACGCCCTCCTCGACCTCTAGGTAGAGCACGAGTCCAGTCATCGGCTGCCCGTGAAGCGCAGAACTGACATCAACGATGTCAGACCGGTTCGCGATCATCAGGTGAAATGGAGACGGCTCTATCCCGCCTCTTGCCAGCCCGGGAATTCCAAAGCCAAGCACCGCGCACGCCACCAGGAGCCGACGCTTCATACTTCCCTCCCTGCGGGCGAGATGCCCGCGTTGAAGTTGCACACCAGAGAAAGAAAGAGGGGAGCCCGCCGACGATGTCGGCGTTCACAGCATGCGCGGTCTGCGGCTCTCGCCGGACCAGCGACCATGGAGGCTCCCCCTGCGGATGAGGGTCCGCCTCCTGCACGGTGGTAGCAAACGGTGGAGGCTGGACTGATGGGGCGACCTCAGGAGGTGAACCACACGGGGGCGTGTGGACTCCGCAGGTCGATGTCTGCGGCTGGCCAGCAGGGCTGCCATCCTCGATCTGACGCACCCGATTGGGATCTGGAGATGGATGGGGTCGAGACACTGGTGAACCGGAAGGCGGCTGCCTGGCCGCGACGGGTGTGACCCGACCCACGTCTACGCCGGTCTCAATCCTGGAAGATCGCGTCGGCTTCGATCACATGAGCGCCGGGCGCCGCCCACTTCGCCGAGGCGACCATCATCCTTGCCACGTTCCCGACCGGGGTGGGCCGGTACTTCCCCAGCAATGGGCCGAGTGCACGGGCAACGACCAGCCCAAAACGTTCAACTGGGCGACTCTCCTCACGCTCTCCGTCCAGAATCGAAGGGCGCAGGGCGTAGACGCTCGGGAACCCGACGCTGGCCACGTCGCGCTCGATCTCGCCCTTGACGGAGTTGTAGAAGTGCCGCGAGCGAGGGTCCGCGCCGAGCGCTGAGACGTGTACGAAGGTGCGGGCGCGCTTCCCCCAAGCCGCGTGCGCGAAGGTCAACACCGCGTCGTGATCCACCATTCGGAACGCCTCACTGGACCCCGCCTTCCTGATCGTCGTTCCGAGGCAGCTGAACCCGATGTCCGGTTCGATCAGTGCCTCGAACGCGGACGGTGATGAGAATCCGGACAACAACTGCGTGAGCTTTGGATGCTGGAGCGGCAGGGTGCGACGCCCCACGGATACCACCGCGCCGAAGTAGTCATCTTGAAGGAGCCGGTGGAGGAGCGCCCCACCCACGAGCCCGCTCGCTCCGGCTATCCATGCGGTCGCCATGTCACCCGCGAGCGTACCGCTTGACGACCCACAGGTCTCACAACCCGATGGGGCCCTCGCTCATGGCCTGCGCGCCCGTGACCGGCATCCAATGTCGAGTGGCGCACAGGAGAGGGAATGAAGGTGAAGAAGCGGGCGGCCCCGTCGCCAGGACCGCCCGCCGCCTGCCCGATCGCGCTAGTCAGAGCACCTAGAACTGGGTGCAGCAAGTCTGGCAGTCGTTGGTCGGGGCCGGGGTGCACTGCCCGTTCGTCGCGTTGCAGATACCATCGACGACACCGCACAACCTACTCGCTTCCCCACAGGAAGGTACGCATGCGGCGTTGTAGTGCGGCTCGTTGACGACGCACTTCCCTTCCACGCAGACCTCGCACTGGGCTTGCTGACCGCAGATGTTCTCGGTTCGGCACTTCTTTTCAGCGCACTTGTCAGGCGGAAGCGTGATTGCCTTGCATTCCCGAGCGATCTTGGCCACTACGGCCCCCGTACTGTCCGTGTATGTGATCTCGCTCCATCCATCAAGGGGGTTCAAGGTTCCGCCCTTGTTCCCGTCACGAGACCAGTAGACGATGAAACGAACCTTGGGGCTGCCTTCACTTGGAATGCACCACCCCGCCAGGGGTTTCGTCAGGAGAGGGCCCATCTGGTGAGGGTTCAGTACCAGCAAGTCTTGGAGCGTGCAGGCCAGATGACCGTCATATCCGTACACGAGTAAGCGGTCGATCCTGATGACCCCTTCGTCATTGTCGTTGGAAAGAAGGATGACCGAGTTGCCCACCAGGTCCCTGTGCATCGCGCTACAGGCGAGGATGCCGCCGTTCGGAGTGGGCGAGGCAGTCAGCGCCGAAGAAGAAACCCGCATGTCCGTTTCGGACGCCGTCGCGCTGCACCCAGCCAGCACGACCACCCCGAGCGCGAATGTGATCAACACTCCTCCTTGAAGCAGTCGAAGCACGTTTCTCATGTCGCTACCCTCCTTCGGCGGGACGCCCGCCATCCGGAGCACCCGCGACGCACGATGCGGGCGGAGTGCCCAACTCCACGACCTGGGATGCCCCACGGATGTGACACTCGCGCCGACGATGTCGGCGTTTACGGATTGCGCGGTCTACGGCTCTCGCCGGACCAACGGGCATGGCAACTCCCCCTGCGTGTCAGCGTCCGCCTCCCGCGCGGTGGTAGCAACCGCTGGAGGTCGGGATGAAGGGGCGACCTCAGGAGGTGAACCACACGGGGCCGTGTGGACGCGGGCGGTCCAGATAGGCGCCTGGCACGCAACACGACCCGCATGGGCGTACGTCGCTACAGCGATGCGCTCACCCGCCATCGCTGGCTCGCGCTGCCCGTGCCCTCTCATCTGCGAGTCGCACCAGGGCTCACCGACCCGTCTCGGGGCTCCGGCCTTGAGCGGGGAACTGCCGGCGCGGTCGAGCAGTTCGCGGACCACGGGCAACAGGTCCATGGGCGTGGCTTGGGCGCCCCGGGGTGGTGCCGGTCCTACTGCGCGTAACAACCCAGTCCTAGGACTGGATTATTCCGGCACACTTGGCCGCTCTGGGTGCAGTCAACGGTGTCCCAATCAAACACGGCCTTGTTGTTGACGATGGAAGGGCCGGAGCAAGTCAATAGGAGGTTTCCATTGCAGTGGTTGTCGGAAACTCGGCAGTTCTCGACGACCTCGTAGCACGCAGCCGTGTTCGATTGTCCCCAGACACAAGTCGCTCGTGGGACCAGACTGCTGCAACTGGTCATCGACCAGCGGAGGGTCTGATCGGACGAGCGCAGCAGGCAAGACCATAGCGAAGAGTCCGGGGCCGTTCCAGAACACGCTGTAGCACCTTCACTTGGGCAGTACGCGTTCGGATCGAAGCAGCCATTCTCGATGTCACCCAAATCCACCATGGGTCCCGCGGTGTCCACCCTACACACCTGTGGTGAAGTACACGTTTGGAGGTCATGCCAGGAACCAGGCCCCAGAAACTCAGTACTTCGGCAGTCTTGTAGAGTGTTTCCGCTACAACGTACTTGACCGGAAGAGCAATCGCCCTTCGGAAATGGGCTGCACGCGCTCATGACAAGCAGAACTGCCAGTGCCACGGCTAAGAGACGTGTCATGGGATCCCCCACTTTCTGCACGGCGAAGGAAACAGCAGGCGCACGCAGGATTTCTTAACTCAAGCATGGACTTCGGCGCGGTGTCGGCAAGCGACCGCCCCTGCTCATTGGGGCCACCTCGCCTGAGTCAACCAGGCGGGGGCGTGTGGACGCGGGGAGTCCAGATTGGGGCGAAGGCTCAAGACCCGGGCCTCCCCGGACAAGGCCGGGCGGCACTCCAGGGCAATCCCTCCAACATTCTCGGCATAAGCCTAGAGTGAAGTCGTTGGCTTCACTCCGGGCTCATTCCCGAGTTCTGGTTCCCTGGAGATGCCATGACGAACGAGGAGAAGAGGAAGATCTACGCCGCACTCGCCGCGCCGTTCCCCGAGCACTGCATCCAGCGAACCGAAGGCCGGTTGACTGGTCGTGGATACGACACGACGGGGATCGGGTACCAGCACATCGCGAACAGGTTGAATGAAGTTCTGGGAGTCGGCGGCTGGCGCGCTCATCGGACGGTAACGGTGAAGGAGATCGTCCGCTCGAATGGCCGTCCAGCCTTCGAGGCGATCTGCGACATCACGTTGGAGCTGGGCGAGTGGATCGACGGCAAGTTCATCGTCTTCGCAGAGAGCCTGGCTGACGGCGGCCACCTGGCCAGCTCCGAGGCAGATGCTCGCAAGGGCAGCTACACCAACGCATTCAAGAAGGCCGCGGCGTTCTTCGGCGTCGGGCGGCAAGCGTACGAAGGCAGCCTGGACGACGACAACCTGCCCGGCGAGCACGTCGTGCAGACTGTTCAGCAGCCCATCCAGCGGCCTGTGCCCGTCGCTGCGCCTGTCGGTGTTCCCCAGGGCCCGGTGATGCAGCAGCCGCGGGCTACACCTGCTCCGACCAGGAACAGGCTGACCTCCAAGCAGCTCGGCGCCCTTCAGGCGATCTCGCGCAAGCTCGGCATGGACCACGGTGGCCTCCGCGCCATCTCCAAGCAGCGGTTCAACGCCCAGCCGGAGTTCCTGACCAGAGACCAGGCGAGCCAGTTGATTGCCAGCATGTCGGCGCAGTTGAACGGCAACGGCCAGGGGTACGGCGAGGCTCACGCCGACGAGCCGGGCATGGAGGGCTGAAATGCCCAGGCCCAAAATGCCCGACGGGTTGTACGTCTCGGTCAGCCAGGTGAAGACCTGGCTGATGTGCCCGCGGAAGTACGAGTTGAAGTACATCCGGGGCGAGGCGCCCGAGTTCGTGCCGGTGAACCTGGCCTTCGGCAGCGCGTTTCATGAGGCACTCGCTGGCTACTACGGCGAACTGAAGGTCTCGGGCATCCCGCTCCGGCGGGACCTGGTGCTCGACGTCTTCCGGGCAGCGTGGGCGAAGGCATCGGAGGGGGATGTTCCCCTCCAGGCCGATGAAGATGACGACGGCGCTGACCCCGGCGTCATGATCGACAAGGGGGTGAGCATGCTGCACGCCTTCTACGAACAGGCCGGGATACCCGAGGTCGTGGCCGTAGAGCACGGCTTCGCCATCACGCTGCACGACATTGATACCGGCCAGCCTCTTGAAGAGCAGTTGGTTGGAACGATGGACCTCCTCATCCGTGAAGAAGGCCATGTGGTCGTCGTCGAGCACAAGACGGCCGCCAGGAAGTACACCGAAGACCAACTTCGCTACGACTTCCAGCCGACGGCGTACCAGATTGCTGCACGGGAGTCCGGTCTGGGTGACGTGGCGTTACGCTTCCAGGTTGTCACGAAGACCAAGGTGCCCGCAGTCCAGGTGGTGGATATCCACCGCGACGAGCAGGCTGAGGCCGACTTCGTGAGGACGGCGACCGGCGTGCTGCGAGCCATCGACGCCGGGGTCAGCTATCCGGTCAGGGGCTGGCAGTGCAGGGGGTGCCCGTACGTGTCGGCGTGCAACCAGCCTGCGCGGTCGAGTGTGAAGTCGGCGGCGTAGGTGTAGTCGGGGACGTCGGCCAAGATGGCCGCTTCCTCTTTACCCCTTGTTCACGCCTCGGCAGGCGCGGCGGGCAACTCCACGCGAAACGTCGATCCCTTGCCGACCTCGCTCTCCACCGTGATCGTCCCTCCGTGGGCCGTCACGATGGCGTGACAAATGGAGAGCCCGAGCCCCATGCCCTTCCCCACGTCACGCGTGGTGAA
>Ga0315270_10001931_pt1 | contig 11023 bp, 5 predicted proteins | sample C1_bottom_MG_FD_204932 | JGI IMG/M metagenome (GOLD analysis project Ga0315270, IMG submission 204932) | Sediment microbial communities from Yellowstone Lake, YNP, Wyoming, USA - C1_bottom | ecosystem: Environmental > Aquatic > Freshwater > Lake > Sediment | place: USA: Wyoming | collected... | reverse complement strand
TGCCCAACCTAATTCAATTTTTGAAAGTTGAAATTCGGGTTCTATGAATTTGATTACACCAGAAATAACGGATGCATCAAAACCCATCAGAAATCCACCCATTGCAACTACTAGCGCAATTAGTGTTACAGAACTTTTTCTTGTTTGCATAAAATTTGGTTTGTAGGTTATTTATTAATTTGGTTGGTTTATTCCGCATATAAGTTGCTAAGAATTCAACAAAGTGGTTATCTTAATTCACCATATAGACCAAAATTTGATTGTCACTTCCTTCAATATTAAAATACATCTTGCAATAGATTATTCAATATTGAAAAAAAATAATTGATTTTCATTATTGCTTCTGCTTAATAAAAAACAGAAGCAATAATAAAAAACCAACAAACATTAATTATAAACTCTAACGTAGTCTATTTCAAAAGTTGAAGAAACAAAATTAGGGTCAATTGCTCCTCCAAAGTCTCCGCCCATTGCAGTATTGAAAATGAGGAAAAAATTCTGGTTGAAAGGCAAACTTGCCGAATTTACAAAAGTTTTAAACAACTGACCGTCGACATAAAATTTGATAGTATCTGCTCTCCAGTCTATGGAATAAATATGAAATGAAGTAGTTGCGGTAGTATTTGGAATAAAATTAGACGAATCACCACCTCCACCGGAATGACCTGGATAATGAAGTGTACCATATATTTTATTTAAGTCATTACCTTTATGTTCCATCATATCGATTTCTCCACAAGCCGGCCAAACTGCAGTATCAATATTATTTCCCAACATCCACAAAGCTGGCCAGGTTCCTCCTCCTGAAGGCAATTTTGCTCGAATTTCTACTCTGCCATATTTGAAAGAAAATTTACCTTTAGTTTGAAGTCTTGCAGAGGTATAACTACTTCCTTGATAGGCTTCTTTTTTGGAAATAATTTTTAGAGAACCTCCTTCAACAATTACGTTTTCAGGTCTGCTGGTATAGTATTGGGCTTCATTATTTCCCCAGCCACCAGCACCTATATCATAACCCCATTTTGATCCATCGGGTGCTCCGGGAGTATTAAATTCATCTGACCAAATTCCAGCAGGAGCTACATACAAAGTTATGGTAACACTTGAGCTAGCAAAATTAGGTCCATTATAGGCAGATACATAAACCTTAAAGGTATTCGTACCTAATGTCTTATATTTATACGTATAAAGCCCACTAGTCACATTCTGAACATCTCCTTCTCCAAGAGCTATTTTATATGAAGTCGCATCTGTTGCGCTGATATTAAAAATCACAGTACCATTGCCATCACCGTTTGGGAATTGTGCACTTGTGCCAACAATTTGTGCTGTAACCACAACATTAGATGGAGTAGTTCCATATGTTCCGCCTCCACTACTATCAGAGGTACAAGAAACCATAACAAAAACACATAGTACACATAGTATTATACTGCTAATAAATGTGTATATTCTCCAGTTATTTAATTTTGAAACCAAGTTTTTTTGTATCATTTGAATTTTATTTTGAATTAATAAAAAAATTAAAATACCCAGAACCAAAATATAGTTCTGGGGTTTGTTTAAAAAATTAGGATGCTATTTATGGTTTTAAATACTTAGCATTCCCTGTTTGAATCCTATTACTAATAAACATAGCTTTTGAAAAATTGTTTGTGACATTTATAACAATAGCTGTGTTTGGAGTATTAATTTAAATATACTGAAATATCTTTAGTGGCATTAGTCGAAGTACCTCCTACTCCTGAAGCAACTACTGTAACTCTATATTTATACACCCCTGAAATTTTGGGATCGGTTTTATTAATGTATGTGTAAGTAGCTGAATTAACATTAGACAGAATAACAGGATCAAGTGCATTTGTGTCATCATAATCAATTGAAGCTCCAAGAATATTGTCCCCAGTTATTGAAAAAATCACTTTACCGGAGCCATCACCATCAGGATGTGTTGCATCTTTACCAACGATAACCGCATTGATAACTATATTATTAGGAGCTGTTAAATTCCCAAAAGAATAGTTGTCTTCAGTACAACTTGTAACTACAAAAAGAAGTAAGAAGAGTACGCTAAAAATGTATTTTATATTTGTTTTCATATATTTTATATTAATTAGTTAGTTGGAAATTATCTACATAGAAAACTTCTTGTGCTCCCGCTTGCGTATCATTAAAACGCAATATTAATTGTCCAAATTTAGCTCCGGCTGGAATAGCAGCAATAGTTCCATAATCAAAAACAATTTCTTCCCATGCTCCGGAAGTTGTTATTGGCATCTTTTTTATTGCAACACCATTTGCTGGTTGTCCTGTAACAATAGCTCCTTGTAATAACAAGGTTATATTTTTACCAATATTGGCTGGATCAGGATTGTAAACCATAACTTTTATTTTTTTACCATAAGCAAAATTTACAGGAATATTAAATGCGCTAAGCGTTCCACTGGTTGTTCCTCCTTTAGTAAACATGCCTACTTTTGCACTGGTATTAAGACCTGTTGCATTAGGATTGTTAACCGTTGCAAATTGTGAAATAGGACTACCAAAAGGCGTAAATAAATCCACATCCGGAGTTTCGAAATCGATAGGTAAATCAAATAATGTTTTATTTACAGTTGTTGTTGCAGCTCCACCACTGAATGCCACGACTTTCATAACAAAAGGACTGATTCCGGGAGCGGGATAAGTATGAGCCGGCAAAGTTTTACCCAGATCCAATGGAGTACCCACTTCATTAGCTACATCTCCATAATACACCAAAAATGATTTAGCATATAAAGCCGTTACACTTACTTTCATTTCACCAGTAGTTTTAATAACCACATTTTCTGGTGCTCTGTAAGTTACAACCAACGGATAAGTATTAGTTGTTTGGTTTCCGGCAATATCGCTAGAAATTATACTTACCGTATATGAACCTTCTGGATAAGTATGTGTGGCACTTAAACCAGGTTTAACTACAGCAGAAGCATCAGCACCAATTCCGTGTCCAAAAATAACCTTAGAGGAAGTTACACCTTCACCTATTGGCGTGATTCTGACTATTCCTGAATTATCAGTACTTATATCAAAAATTTTGGAAATGTTTGCTGAAGTTGCAGAACTTAAAAAAGAAGTATCCTGATCAATCCCGTCAGGAATGCTGCAACTTATTGTAACAGCCAGTAGCAATACAAAGCTGAATATTAATTTTATATTTTTCATACTATTATTTTTATTATTAATAACCAGGATTTTGAACTAACAAAGTATTTTCCAATTCTTTGTAAGGTATTGGGAAAACTTCATTTTTATTTGGTTTAAAACCTCTACTTGCTAATACAGTCGCTGCATCACCCCATCTCACTAAATCAAAGAAACGGTGTCCTTCACCAGCTAATTCTAATCTGCGTTCAGCTTTAATAGCGTCAAGGGAAACAGGTATGCTTGCTAAACCAACTCTGGCTCTAACGGCATCAAGTAAAGCTTGTGCTCTTGTTCCGGTTCCTCCTAGTGCCTCTGCTTCCATTAAATAAGTATCCGCTAAACGAATAACATAAGAATCTTGATGGTAATTTAAAACCAAATCTCCTGTACCTTTTGATTCATCAACTTTTCTTGGAATAAATTTATTGAGAAAGTAACCTGTGTCTTGGTAACCGGGACTATAACTTGCTTTACCTGCTGCACTTAACGCTTTCAAATCTAAAACCGTTGCTGCAAATCTAGGATCCGTTTTGATTACATCATAAAATGCTTGTGTAAAAACATTAAAACTCCATCCAGATGGTAGATCAGGAGCAGGAGCAGCAATTTTACTGTAGGATCTAGGTCCAACCATTACATTAACTACATTTCCTTCGGCCGAATCACCATAAGAAGTAATAGGGTGGTTAGCCCAGCTAGCACTAGATACAGATGTATGAGCTACTTCAAGAATAGATTCAGTATTGAATTTATTGTCAACTACCCAAAGATCACTATAATTAGTCAACAATTTATACCCATATTGACTTGTACCTCCTGGAGTTCCATTTACTGCAGCTAATTCAGTTGCTGCAAGACCCAGATAATCCGTGTTGTCAACAGGTGATTTTGGATACTTTTTATTTATATAATTATGATATAAATATACTTTTCCTAGTAAAGCTCTGGCGGCTCCTTGAGTAAATCGACCGGCATCAGCAGCTGGAACCGTTGCTGGTAAAACAGGAATTGCAGCTTTAAGATCATTTTCAATTTGAGCATAAACATCTCCTGGAGCTGCTTGTTTAACTGAATAAAATTCAGATGTAAGTAGAGGTACCGTTATTAAAGGAATGTTATTGAACATTCTCACTAAATTAAAATAATAATTCGCCCTCAATGCTTTACATTCTGCCGAATATCTTACAATTAATTTAGCATCCATAGGAATACCCGGTAATTTAGTGAGCAAATAATTAGCTCTAAAAATACCTTGATAATGTTCACTCCATAAAACTGGTTCCATAGTAGTAGGACTTAAGGTGTAATTTGAAAAACCCTGAATTCCTGCACCATCTGTTTCGGATCCTCCACCAGCATAATGATCATCGGAACCAGCATTCATCATGGTAATTATATTCTCGAACCCATTAGAATTTTTTCGCATAATATCATAAACAGCAACCAGTCCTGCAAATGCTTCGGTTTCATTTTTATAATAACTTGATTCTAGATTGGTCCCTTTTGGCTGTACATCTAAAAAGTCTTTCTCACAGGAAACCATTGTTATTATTATTGCAATAGCAATAAACAAAAACTTAATTTTTATTGTTTTCATAATTTTATATATTAAAATTGAACATTAACTCCAAACATATAGGTTTTGGCTTGCGGATAGTAACCTTTATCTATTCCTAAAACATTACCTCCAATTTCTGGATCATAACCTGTATATTTTGTAAGAGTCAATAAATTTTCACCAGTCACAAAAAACCTTAATTTACTAAGTTTACTTTTAGCAATTATATCATTTGGCAAAGAATATCCAAATGAAACCACTTTAAGACGTAAATAATCTCCATCCTCTAAGTAGAAATTTGACATATTACCAAAGTTTCCATTGGTATCACTGTTTGTAAGTCTAGGATAATCTGTTGAAGTTCCCGGACCTGTCCAACGACCTAAAGCTTCGGTTTGATAATTTGCATTTGGAATATCTAGACGACGTAAGCCTTGAAATATTTTATTGCCAGTTGCCCCTTGGGCAAAAGCCATAAAGTCAAATCCTTTATAATCCATATTTATAGTCAAACCAAAAGTATATTTTGGAAGTGGACTACCTAAGTATTGTTTATCTAAAGGAGTGATAGTGCCATCACCATCTGTGTCAGTCCAACGGAAATCCCCTGGTCTTGCATTTGGTTGAATTAAACCACCAGCAGCATTTGTATAGGCTTTAACTTCTTCTATAGTTTGGAAGATTCCGGCAGTTTTATATCCATAAAATGAATTATAAGACTGACCTACTTCTGTTCTTGTTACATCTCCCATCGATTGAAATCCTGCAGTACCTTGAGTGATAAATGTTTTACCCTGACCTAAATAAGTCACTTCATTTTTTAGATAGGATACATTTCCATTCGCTGAAAGATTAAATTCTCCGAATTTTTTATGGTATCCAAGTTCAACTTCAACACCACTATTACTCATATCAGCAACGTTGCCTAAAGGGCTTCCTGTTGATCCCACATAACCCGGCAATTCCACAGGTTGCAAAATCCCCGAAGTCTTTTTATCATAATATTCCATAGTTAAAGTAAAATCATTGAATAATCTTGCATCAAAACCAATGTTCAATTGCGATGTTTGTTCCCATTTCAAGTCTGGGTTCGCAGGAGCATTTGGGCTATATCCTGAAGAAACAACTGAACCAGTATTACCGAAAGTATAGTTTCTTCCACCACCAATAAGAGCTAAAAAGGCATTATCTCCAATTGCATCATTTCCTGTTATTCCATAACCACCTCTAATTTTTAAGGTGTTTACCACATCATTTTCTTTCCAAAAACCTTCTTTTGTCACTACCCATCCTAAAGAAAAGGATGGAAATACACCGTATTTATTGTTTGATCCAAATCTTGAAGAACCATCACGACGAACAATACCCGTTAATAAATATTTTTCTTTGTAATTATAATTTAAACGAGAGAACAAAGAATTAACTTTATGTTCTTGTGAAGTATAAGCGGTTCCAAATTTTTGAGCCTGAGGAATGTTAAAATTAAATGAAGCATCCTGATAGTTATTCACTGGTAAGTTCTGATAGGATATAGAAGTCCCACTAGAATGATTATCTACATAAAAACCTTGACCTACCAATATTGTAAAATTATTGTCTCCAATACTTTTTGTATAAGAAAGGGTGTTTTCAAGATTCCAAGCAAAAGTTTCATTAGTATTCCTACTCAAAGTATTTTGAGAAGTATTAACATTATTACTCAAAAAGAATTTAGGTGTAAATGATTCGTCACCCCAAAATGCTCTCTTCAATCCAAGAGTCGATCTGAATTTTAAATCTTTAATAGGATTGATTTCAAGAAATGCATTACCAATAAAATCATCAGACCAATTATAATTGCCTAATCTCGTATTTACATAAGCTACTGGATTAGTCATTTCTTGTCCTACCACAGGAGAAATCCCGTAAGGATTACCATTTGCATCTCTGAAAGCAGAAGGATTACTAACGTATATATTAGCAAGAGCCGCAACAGGGTCCAAAACTATTACCGGTGTTATAGGATCAAGATTGATTGCGGAACTTAAAGGTCCGCCATACTCACTATTTGTATTCCCTAAACCAACGCCTTTTTGATGGGTATATCCAAATGTTTGTCCGATTGTGAAATATTTGGATAATTTATGAGTTGAATTTAAACGAATATTTTTTTTGCCATAATTTGAAATTTCTTTAGAAACAATACCTTCTTGATCTTGAATTCCAAAAGAAGCAAAAAAGGTAGAAACATCATTACCTCCACTCAAACTAAATTCGTGATTGGTTTTCAAGGCATCATAGCTAAAAATTTCTTTTTGCCAATCTGTACCCAATCCTAAAGCACTTAAGTTTGGATAAGGGATAGCTTGTCCCGCGGCTCCTGCCTTTTCATTCATTAAGGCACCATATTGAGTTGCATTAAGCAAATTCAAGGTTTTTTCCGGGGAAGAAACCCCAGTATATCCAGTATAACTCACATTGAATTTACCTTCTTTTCCTTTTTTAGTTGTAACTATGATAACCCCTGAAGCAGCACGAGCACCATAAATGGCTAATGAAGCAGCATCTTTAAGTACCTCAATTGATTCAATATCCGATTGATTTACATAACCTATTCCTCCTGAGTCTACAATTACTCCATCAACAACCCAAAGAGGATTGTTTCCACCGTATGTATCAAAAGTAGTTAATCCTCTGACCCTAACCGTAGAAGCTGCTCCAGGCTGGCCTGATTGAGCTGAAACAATAACCCCGGAAACTCTTCCTTGCAGGGTTTGTTCGATACGGCCGTTAGGAAGTTTCTCAAGATCTTTTGCTTTAACACTAGAAATTGCTCCAGTATTTACACTTTTCTTTTGAGTACCATATCCTACAACAACAACCTCTTGTAAAACTTTCGATTCATCTTTAAGTGAAATAGAAATTTTCGAATCGTTGGAAGTTACTTTATACTCAAAATTTTCAAAACCGACATAAGAGATAACAACAATAGAACCCGATGGAATACCCTTTAAGGTAAATTTCCCATCAAAATCAGTTGCAGACCCTTTTGTGGTATTTTTTATTTGAATATTAGCTCCAGGGATTGGCAACCCGGAACCCATTTCTTTAACAACACCGCCAATATCATAACTTTGAGCAAAACCAAAAGTAGATAACAGCAGAAAAATAATCAATAGATAATTTGTCTTCATAATTAATGTTTTTGTGAATTGTAAATTTATCGGAACTAATTAATAAAACTTCAAAAAGAACCACAACAAAAAACATACAATGCAAAAAAAGGATCATTAAATTTTTGATACTTAAAAATATATTGAATTTAGTGAGAAATTACGAATAACGACGACTTCTGAAGAGCCTAATAGAATTAAGAAATAACGATAATGTTGTGGTAATGTATAGCTATTTTAACATCAAAGTAGTCATACTATACAGACAAAATATACTCAACAAGACCTTGTTCATGTGGCAAGTCCATTTTTTTACGCAAACGATATCTTTTAATTTCTACACTTCGCACAGAAATATTAAGCAAAGGCGCGATTTCTTTAGAGGAAAGGTTCAATCTAAGATATGCACATAATCTTAAATCATTAGGTGTCAATAATTGATGTGCTTGTTTTATTTTTTTCAAAAAGTCTTTATCCGCATTATCAAAAGCTTCTTTAAAAACTTTCCAAGAGTCTTCTTCAGTAATATTTTTATTTATCGTTCTTATAACAGATTTAACACTTGAATCTCCGTTTTCAGAAGTTTTCTTCAAGTCATCTTTTATAAAAGTCAACAACTCATTCTTACTATTTAAAGTCATAGAAGTAACTGCCAACTCCCGATTTTTCATATCTACATCTTGGGAGAGCTGCTCGTTTTCCAACTTCATTAGTTGTTGCTCCATTTCTAGTTCTTTAATCTCTAACAAAAGGTTGTTTTCTTCAATTAATTTTTCCCTCTGTTTATGATAATAGTTTTTATATGCTTTATGTATATAATAGGATATAATAATCAAAAGAAGTAAATAAATAAAAATAGCAAAATTTGTTGCATATAAAGGTTTAAGCACTGTAAATGAATAGACAGCAGTGTTATCGAGATAAGAATTTGCAAATTTTCCTCTTACCTTAAAAACATAATCACCTGCTGAAAGATTTTTAAAATTGACTGATGTCTTAGTATCCCATTCGCTCCATTCGTCCTGAAATCCTTCTAATAAATACTGATATTCTGCTTTAATGTATTTATTGTATTCCGGTACGGTGTAGTTAAAAGTTATATTGTTTTCGTTATATTTAAAATTACCTTCTTTTTTAATAGCATTATTTATAAGACCTCCATTAATTTTGTTTGATGTAATTTCAGTAATTAAGACTGTATAGTTTTTAAAATTTAAATCACTTATATTATATATATAATAACCATCAGTAGTCCCAATTAAGTAAACAGTATTTGATATTTGGGTTATATTTTCATAGCCCAACATTGCATTTGATAATGAAGCCGGAATAGGAATAACGTTTTGCTTGAGTTTGTTACTTAATTTACTCAACGAAAAATAATATATGTAGCTTTTTGAAAACAACCAGATTTTATTGGAATCATCAACAATCATTTTTCCGGATGTATATCCGTCTTTTTCAAAGACAGAGCTCAATAACTTGTCTTTTTCAAATTGTTTAGTTTGGGGATTTAATTTGAAGACACCTTCTTTATATGCATAATAAATGGTGTTATTAAACTTAACTAAACTGGCATTTCTTCCTTTTTTTGGAGATGAATACGAAATAAAAGGATTCGTTTTAAGTAGTTTATTATCTAATTGTAATCTAAAAATACCCTGACTTTCATGGCTCACATACACATCCAGAGCATTAGTAATTTCAAAATATCTCGATGAATAATCAAATCCTTTAATTTTATTTCTAAAAACCCATTGATTATTAATTTTTGTTAAAACTGAAATGCCATAGTAATTCCCTTGAAGTAAAAGTGATTTTTGATTCGGAACGGGTTCAAATTTCCAGGTTCCTGACATTGAAAAGATATTTCTAGCTGAATTACCTTCTACAATAAATGTTCCGGAATCATGCCCGCAAAATAATGTTCCATCGTACTCAAATAAAGACCAAACCTGACCTTTTGTTCCATTTATTAATTTAAATTCTTCATCACTTTTATTGTCTTTATAAAACAACCCTTGATTAGTTCCTATATAAAGTTTTCCCTGATACAATTTTGAGGCATACACTGTTCCTAAATTTCCTGAGTCATCAGTACAACTATGAACAGGTGATTGAAGATTAATACAATTGATTCCGTTATCTGATCCAACCCAAAGATTTTTGTCAAAATCCTCCAGCAATGACAAGGCGGTATTGTTTGTTAATCCCTTAATTTGCGTGATATGATATTTTACATTGCCTTCATTGGTCAATATAAAAGCTCCGTTTGAAACCGTTCCTATTGCAAATCCACCGTCTGAAAGCCTTATGCAACTATATACATTACTTGTTGCTAATTGTGAATCGGCTGCTGTTGAAAATTTGGACAAAATATTACCTTTTATTGTATAAAGTCCGTTAAATTCTGTTTGAATCAAAAGTCCTTCATCAATAGAGAAGACACTAACAATTCTATTCTTTTTAAGGATTTCAGATCCGGAAACTAATTTTGCTTTTCCACTTTCAATTTCATAAAGCCCTTCATTTAAAGATTGAAAATAGATTGAATTATTAGTGCCATAGGATTTTGTTATTCCATTTTTTGAAATTATAATTTTAAAATTACCCGTTTGTGTATCATAGATATAAATCCGGTTTAAGGATTGAAAAACTACCCATTGATCATAATTTATTATATTCCAAAAATTTTCATCATTTAAAATTTTATTCTTTATGGTTTTACTGAGCGAAGTATATTTTAATTTACCATCATCTTGCCTTTTCCAAAAACCAAATTCCATATAACAGCCTGTATAAATTTTATCATCAACTACTTTTACGGAACGAATAATCGTCTCGTTTGGGGACGGATAAAGTACCCAGTTTGAGCCATTGAATTCTAAAAGACCTTCATTATTTGCAAAGTACAGGTAATGATTTTTATCCTGCGAAATCATCCAATTTTGATTTCCTCCTTCATAATTAGATGTCGTATATTTTATTATGGGAGGTAACTCCTGAGAGAAACTCCATAAAAAATTTAGCATCAGTGCAAAAGAAAAATATCTTGAAAATTTATGCATTACCATATTAATATGAGGATAGAATAAAATTGGATTGAAAATATAAATATATAGATATA
>Ga0315270_10001930_pt1 | contig 11026 bp, 6 predicted proteins | sample C1_bottom_MG_FD_204932 | JGI IMG/M metagenome (GOLD analysis project Ga0315270, IMG submission 204932) | Sediment microbial communities from Yellowstone Lake, YNP, Wyoming, USA - C1_bottom | ecosystem: Environmental > Aquatic > Freshwater > Lake > Sediment | place: USA: Wyoming | collected... | reverse complement strand
CCGGGGGCTGGCTGGTGTATGACGTGCTATGCCGGCTCATGATCGAACGCAGTCAAGTGTTGTTCGGCATACTCTATTACGGCTTCGTTGTCTTGGTGGCCTGGCTGCTGATGCAACTGCTGCCGGGCCGCGCCGCTTTCCTTCATGTGGGGGCCATGCTGGCGACCGTCATGTCGGCCAATGTGTTTTTCTGGATCATTCCCGGCCAGAAGAAAACCATCGCCCAGATGCAGCGCGGCGAGACACCCGATGCTATCCACGGCAAGCGCGCCAAGCAGCGCAGCGTGCATAACAACTACCTGACCTTGCCGGTGCTGTTCTGCATGATCAGCAACCACTACGCCTTTACCTACGGCCATCCACACGCCTGGGCCGTGCTGGCGTTGATACTGTTGGCTGCCGTATTGATCCGCCACTTCTTCAATCAGCGCCATAGGGGTCAGCAACAATGGCGTTATCCCATTGCAGGCGCTGTGCTGCTGGTGATCGTGGCAGTCTGGCTGGCGCCGGTTGCGACTGCAATCACTCCTGCCGCATCCGCGCCCGTCGAATTCGCTCGTGTGCAGCAGATCATTGCCCAGCGTTGCGCCGGCTGCCACGCCGAACATCCGACGCTGATGCCGGCGGCGCCCGCCGGCGTGATGCTCGACAGCCCCGCGCGCATTCATGCCCTCAAGCCGCGCATCATCGCCCAGGCGGTGCAGCTCAAGGCCATGCCATTGGGCAACGTGACCGGCATCACCGATGACGAACGCGCCCAGTTAGGCCGCTGGGGCGCAGAGCAAGGACAATGAGTTCAGTGCTCTGCTGAGGTACCTCGCCGCCTAGAACTTCGCCTTGAACTGCGCACCATAGGTGCGCGGCTCGTTGATGAATCCAGTGAGGTTGTTGAAGTCGATGCCGCCGGTCACGCGTATCTGATTGGTGATATTGCGACCGTAAAGCGCCAGCTCGTAGTTGCCATGATTCCAGATGTAACCGAGTCGCAAGCCGCCTTCAGTCAGCGATTTTCCGGTGAACTCGACCGATTCATAGAGGAAGAAATTGACTTTGCTGCGGTAAACCCAGTCGGTATACGCATACCACTCGCCGTCCGGGGTGGGTACGCTGTAGCGTAGCGTGAAGTTGAGGTTTTGCTTGGGCGCCTGCGGCAAGGGGTTGCCGTCGATCAACGCCAGTCCGCCGGGGGTGCGCGGGTTGGTGACCTTGCAAGCGGCGCAAACGGCGACAGCCAGGCTGGGGTCCTTGATCTTGGTGTCGTTATAGCTTGCACCCACAGTCGCCAGTAGATTTTTGGCGAGATACGCCTGCAAATCCATCTCGAAACCCTGACCTTCGGTTTTTTTGGCATTCAGCAGAATATTTGCGTTGGCCGCGCCGCCGACTGCGGTCAGTTGTTGATCCTTGATGTCGTACTTGAACACACCAAAGCTCAGACGCGCCTTGCGCTCCAGCAGATCCGCCTTGACGCCCGCTTCAAAGGACGTGGTGGTTTCCGGTTTGGCGATCGACTGATTGTTGAAGGCGCTGGCGCCCTGCACGCTGGCGGCGCGGAAACCGTTGGCGATACGCCCGTACAACTTGACATCGCGATCCAGCGCATAAGTGCCGCTGAAGTCCCAACTCAGCTTGTTGTCGCTCGGCGCTGCGCTCAAGGGGCCGGCTGCACCGAGTTGCGCCAGGTTGCACTTGCCGGACAGTACGCAGGGTACGAAACCGCTATTGGTATAAGCTTCGACGTTGAAATTTCTCTTGTCGCGCGTATAGCGCAGGCCGCCGCGCAACTCCAGGGCCGGGTTCACCGCGTAGCTAAGCGCAGTGAAAATAGCATAGGCGTCATTTTTCTGGCGCACACGCTCGTAGCCGTCTTGCTTGCCATTTGCCGGTGAGTCATAGCTGAAGCTTTCAACTTTGTAGTCTTCGCTGAAGTAATACAAGCCGCCTTGCCATTTCAGCGGGCCTTTCTGGTTCGACTCGAGCCGCAGTTCCTGGGTGAATTGTGAATGCTTGGGAATCCCGTCCGCAGTTTCGGATGAGAACGGGATGAACCCCGGCCCCGAAGGAGGCGCGAACTGATTGCCGTAGCCGCCATCAATGTCACCGCGATTGAGGGTGTCCAGTGATTCGTAACCGGTGATCGAGTGCAGGGTATAGTCATTCAGCGCCCAGCGCAGACGGATGCTGGCGCCGGTGGATTTCAGCCTGGAGTCGTTCTTGCCATCGAGGGAAATTTTCGCTGGGTCGAAACCATCGACGAGGTCGTTGGCGCCGGGTTTGATGATATTGGCGCGGAACAGGCGTGCGCTGCCCTTCAGGTCGCGCGCATGAATGTTGAACAGCGCGCTGAAATCCTTGGCCGGTTGGTATAGCAACTGCACGCGGGCGGCGTTGTCGTTATAGCCTTCCAAGTCCTTGGTCGGACCGTTGGCGGTGTTATGCACCCAGTCGTCGCGGCGTTGTGCCTGGACCGAGAAGCGCATTGCCCAATCCTTGTTCATCGGCAGGTTTACCGCGCCCTCGAGCGCAGTGGTGTTGTAAGTAGCGGCGGAGAGGTTCACGTAGGCTTCCTGCTGTCGTCCAGGTTTGACCGAATCGAACTTGACCACGCCCGCCGGCGAATTGCGGCCGAACAGTGTCCCCTGCGGCCCGCGCAGCACTTCGATCTGGTCCAGGTCGAACATCGGGAAGCCCTTGAGGATGGGGTTTTCCTGCACCACATCGTCGAACACCAGCGATACCGGCTGGGAGGCGTTGAGACGGAAATCGTTGTTGCCGTAGCCGCGCAGATAGAAGCGCGGGAAGGCGCGCCCGTAGGAGGATTCGATATTCAGGCTGGGTACCCGTCCAGCCAGCGCGCGCACGTCTTGCCCGCTGGAATTGATGATGTCGAGGTCTTCGCCGCTGAGTGTGCTGATCGAAATCGGCACGTCCTTGATGTTCTCCGCACGGCGCTCGGCGGTGACGACTATGGTTTCCAGTTTTCCTTCCAGCTTCGAGGAAGATTTGCTGTCAACAGCGGCGCCGGTCGCCTGGGCAAACGCGGCGGGTGCGGCAAGCAAGGCGGCCAGTGACAAGCCGTAGGCGAACGAACGCGGCGAGCAGGCCGCAGCAAGGATTTTCTTTCTCATGGAGAGTTCCTTTTTCCTTTGGAAAAGTATTGCGATTCGATGGTGGCCTGAAAGCAGGAGCCTCTTTTCGGTGACGTGCCGTGCAAGGATTTTATGCCTTGTCATAGGCCATTGTTACGATTTTGGGATCGGTGTCGCAAAAATGCAACACTGGAGCGCGAGTGGCTATCGGGTTGTGAAATATTGCGTCTATTGCGTCATAAGTCACTAAACTATTAACGATCAATCCAACTCCCCTGCCTATGGAAAACACACTGACTGCCCCCCCTGCCGAGCTGCCCGACTGGGCGCAACGCACCGCCAACCTGGCCGATCCGCGGATTGGCGCCGAGGCCGTGGCCTGCTCCGACGATTTCTTCGCCGCCATGGCGCGCATGCTTCAACCCCAGGCCGCCGTCTTCGCGCCAGGCAAATATGATGACAACGGCAAATGGATGGACGGCTGGGAGAGCCGCCGCAAGCGCGGCCCTGGCCATGACTGGTGCGTGGTGAAGCTGGGGCGGCCCGGCAAAATTGCCGGTGTCGACATCGACACCAGTTTTTTTACCGGCAACTATCCGCCCGCCGCCAGCATCGACGCTTGCCCCGAAGGCCGCGACCCGGCTATCGCCGATAGTTGGCAGCCGTTGCTCGGCGCCACGCCTTTGGCGGGCAACAGCCATCATCTGCTGGCAACGTCGACGGCCAGTAAAATCTACTCGCATGTGCGGCTGAATATTTTTCCCGACGGCGGCGTGGCGCGGCTGCGGGTGTACGGCACACCCTCATCCAGCACCGTCAGCGCCGGCCCGGATGGGCTGGTGGATCTGGTGGCGCTGGTGCACGGCGGTCGCGCCGTGGCCTGGAACGATGTGCACTTCGGCGTGTGCGCGAATCTGCTGCTGCCGGGCAGGGGCGTCGACATGGGCGAGGGCTGGGAAACCCGCCGCCGCCGCGAGCCTGGTCACGACTGGTGCATCCTGGCTCTGGGCGTGCCTGGCCGGGTGCGCCGCATCGAGGTGGACACGGCCCATTTCAAGGGCAACTTCCCCGACCGCTGTTCTCTCCAGGCTGCTTATCTGCCCAATGCAAGCGATGATTCCCTGGTGGCCCAGGCGCAGTCCTGGAAAATTCTGCTGCCGGAAGTGAAGCTGAATGCCGACGCCATCCATCATTTTCAGGATGAGTGCGCGAACCTCGGCGCCATCACCCATGTGCGCTTCAACATCTATCCCGATGGCGGCGTATCGCGGCTGCGGCTGTGGGGTGAACCCGAATGAACCTGCTGCGGCCACTGCCGCTGACGGCACGGGCTTTCGCTCCCTTCGGCGAAGTCATTCAATGCGAGGGCGCACAACACTTTCCCATCAACGCCGACACCACAGAACGCTTCCATGACCTGGCGCGTATCGAACCGGGGGCGGATGGCCGTGTCATCGTCAGTATTTTTCGCGCTCAACCGCGCGACTTTCCTTTTTCCATCGCCATGCTGGAGCGTCATCCACTGGGCAGCCAGGCCTTCATGCCGCTGCAAGGGCGACCCTATCTGGTGGTGGTGGCAGAATCGAATCCGCTTACGGCAGAACCGGGAGCTTTGCACGCCTTCGTGGCGCGTGGCGATCAGGGCGTCAATTACAGCCCTGGTGTCTGGCATCATCCGTTGATCGCGGTTGGCGAGGTCAGCGATTTCCTGGTGATCGACCGCCAGGGCGACGGGCTCAATTGCGACGAATTCGCCTTGCCCGAAGTGGCGTGGTTGGAATTCAATTAAGGGCAATTTGTCGCAACCACTGTGGGTTCGACTGGACCGCCGTGGGCGACTACGTCCGGCAGCGGCCTGGCGCAATAGACTTTGCCGGACGGAGTGACGAATCTAAGGGAGCCATCAGCATATTTGGTTACGCCCACCGGCTCTCTTCTGAACGCTTTCGCCAACCCAGGTAACACCGGGCGATCCTCGAGACTATCAGTTTCTTTTTTTGCTAGCGGCGTGCGCTTGACCTGGTCGCGGGCGACACGCTTTGCGGAGTCGAGCAGGGATTCCACCGATATTTGCGGCGGCGCAGATGAGGGCGCCACGAAAGCCTTGTACTCTGGTTCGTTCTGGAGAGTCGGTGGCGGGAGCCTGGAGAAAATTTGGCGCGCCTTCGAGTTTGGCTTCCCTGTCTCTTGACTCGGTGGGATGTCTTTCGGCAACTGCTCCGTTGGCGTCAGACGCACTTCCAGCGCGTGGTCTGGCGCTATCGGGGTCATGCGGGGCGCTGGCAGCGTGATGATCGCCAGGATATGCAAGACGGCAGCCAGCAGCAGAAAAGGAATCAGCCGCCAACGCGCTACAACTCGTGTTGTCGGCTGATGCACACCGCTTGCGCTGGTGACGCTGGGCCTAAACTCAGCCGCAGCTACCCACCGCGCCGCAGGCGCTGCAGAAGTCGCAGCCGTCCTTGCGGATCACGGTGAAGTTGCCGCACTCGGCGCATAGCGCGCCCTGCATGATTTTGGCGCCGCCTTTTTCATGCGGCGCTTCGAGGATGCCCATTTCGCGTGTCGGGTAGCCGCTTTCGTCGAGAATGCCGAGCATGGCGTAGCGGTGCATGATCAGCCGCGCGATGTAGGCCACGGTGGACGGCCAGTTCTGCTGGCGGCGCGTGCCGGGGACGAAGGCCATGAAATCGCCGAGCGGCTCGGGGTAGTTGAGCAGCTTGCGCAGCTTCATGCCGATCCAGGCCGGATCCATCACCCGCATGTCGAGCGACAGCAGCTTGGTGAGGCCGTCCAGGGCGCGCGGATAGTTGCCCGACAGCCACACCGAGTAGGGTCGCGTGACGCCGTCGGGCAAGGTGATTTCCTTGAGGCCCAGCACGAACTCCTCGCCGGAGGCGGGATTGTTGATGTCCACCGTCCACGACAGGGTGCCGTCGGTGCCGGTCTTCGGCTCGTCGCGGCTGAACATGGTGTCGATCACCGGGGTCGGGTCGTCGCCTTCGAAGGCGCCGATCTGCTCGCAGCGGTAGCGGATTACCTGGGCCACGGCGGCGACCACGCCCGGCATCAGCTTCTGTTCGCCGTGCGGCGGGAAGTGCATGGTGAAGGGTTCGTCGCCGATGGTTTTAGCCAGCATGTCGAGTTTCAGTTTCAGCCAACCGCGGTCGTTGGCGCGCATGTCCATCGACAGCGTCTTGGCCACGGCGCCCAGGCCGCGCGGCTGCTCCGAGCCGTTGACCCAGACCTCGAAGGGAACTTTCTTGCCGTTGGCAATATGCCCGACGAATAGCGCGAACTCGCCTTGCGGAGTTTCGATCATATAGGTCCACGCGGCGTTGCCGTCGGTCAGGCGCGGTCGGCCCGGCCAGCGTAGCGAGGCCAGCACCGGCGCCGGCAGCGAGCCGATCGACAGGCGGCGGTTGGCGCCGTTGATGACCACATCCTGGGGCTGTTTTTTCTCCGTCGCCTTGCTGTCGGTGACCGACAACACGCTGCCCAGCACGGCGTTTGGCCGGTAGGTGGCGAGCCCTTTCAAGCCGGCTTTCCACGCGGCCATGTAGAGATTCTCGAACTCGGCGTAGGGATAGTCCTCCGGCACATTCACCGTCTTCGAAATCGAGGTGTCGACATACGGCGCCACTGCGGCGACCATGTCCTTGTGGGCTTCGGCGGAAATCTCCAGGGCGGTGACGAAGTACTCCGGCAGTTTGGTTACGTCGCCGCCGACGTGCTTATAGTAACGCCAGGCGTAGTCCTCGACCGCGTACTCCTTGAAAGTGCCGTCGGCCATGCGCTTCTTGCGGGTGTAGGTCCACGAGAAGGGCGGCTCGATGCCGTTGCTGGCGTTGTCGGCGAAGGCCAGCGAGATGGTGCCGGTGGGGGCGATCGACAGCAGGTGAGAATTGCGGATGCCGTGCTTGCGGATCTGCTCTTTCACATCGTTGGGCAGACGCGAGGCGAAGCTGCCGCCGGAAAGATACAAGTCTGCGTTGAACAGCGGGAAGGCGCCGCGCTCCTTGGCCAGCTCGACTGAGGCGAGATAAGAGCGGTCGCGCATGAACTCGGAAATTTTCGTCGCGGTGGCGCGCGCCTCGACGGTGTCGTAACGCTGCCGCAGCATGATCAGGGCATTGCCCAGGCCGGTAAAACCCAGGCCGACGCGGCGCTTGGCGCGCGCTTCGGCGAGTTGCTGTTCGAGCGGCCAGTGGGTGGCGTCGAGCACATCATCGAGCATGCGCACCGAGGTGTCGACCACCTTGCCGAAAGCGGTGTAATCGAACGCGGCTTGCTCGGTAAACGGCGCCTGGACGAACAGTGTCAGGTTGATCGAGCCCAGGCAGCAGCAGCCGTAGGGCGGCAGCGGTTGTTCGGCGCAGGGATTGGTGGCCTCGATGGCTTCGCAGTAGTACAGGTTGTTGTCGCGGTTCATGCGGTCGAGGAACAGGATGCCCGGCTCGGCGTGGTCGTAGGTCGAGCGCATGATCTGCTCCCACAGCTCGCGCGCCTTGGGCTTGCGATACACCCACTGCCCATCCTCGCGCTGGTAGGCGCCGGCAGCCTTGATGTCAGCGGAAGGCTGGGCCTTGTGCGCCAGTTCGACAACGTCGTCAGTTTCCACGGCGCGCATGAATTCGTCGGTGACGCCCACCGAAATATTGAAGTTGGTGAGATCGCCCTTGTCCTTGGCGTGAATGAATTCCTCGATATCCGGATGGTCGCAACGCAGCACGCCCATCTGCGCGCCGCGCCGGCTGCCGGCGGACTCGACGGTCTCGCAGGAGCGGTCGAACACCCGCATATAGGAGACCGGGCCGGAGGCGCGCGATTGGGTACCTTTGACATGCGCGCCGATCGGGCGGATGGAAGAGAAGTCGTAGCCGACGCCGCCGCCGCGGCGCATGGTTTCGGCAGCCTGCTGCAAAGCGGTGTAAATGCCGGGGCGTCCGTCCACCACCTCCGAGATCGAATCGCCGACCGGTTGCACGAAACAGTTGATCAGGGTGGCGCATAAATCGGTGCCGGCGGCGGAGTTAATGCGACCGGCGGGGACAAAACCGTTTTCCTGTGCTTCCAGGAAGCGCGCTTCCCAGTGGGTGCGTTGGTCTTCGGCTTCGACGGCAGCCAGGGCGCGGGCCACGCGCAGGCGTACTTCGGCGACATTCGTTTCATTGCCTTTGGCATATTTCTCGATCAGCACCAGGCCCGAAATCTCCTGCGGCGTAGGTTGGTTCCTTGAGTTAATCGATTGATTTGAAACTACTTCACCGGGAGGGAGGGTGTTTGTTTTCATGTTTTTATCCGGGAAAGAAATACGATCTGAGGGCGGGAGCATACCTCCGCTTTGTTGAGAAGAAAAGTAAAAATTTTGCGTTCCTTTAGAATCAAGGAAATATAAATTTCCCTAGTAGCAGAGCAAAGCTCATGCCACTACATATAGTAGGTCTGTATCGTGGAAAAGTGACTTAAATTCAGTCTATTGCATCAAGGCAGCGGTATGCCGGGCGATCATCCATTCTTCGTTGGTCGGCAAGACCAGCACGGCAACCTTGCTGGTCGCTGTGGAAATGCAATTGGCATTGGCGGAGTTGGCTGCGAGGTCCAGTTCTATACCCAGCCAGCTTGATGCCGCGCACACCGCCTGGCGTATCGATGCGGCGCGTTCGCCGATGCCGGCGGTGAACACCAGCGCATCCAGCCCGCCCAGGGCGGCGGCCAACGAGCCGAGTTCGCGCACGATGCGGTAGCAGAACATATCCACTGCTTGATGCGCCGCAGGCTGGTCGGAGGCGAGCAGCACGCGCATGTCCTGGGATATGCCGGAGACGCCGAGCAGCCCGGACTCCTGGTACAGCAGCTTGCTCAGCGTCTTGGCGTCCATGCCGTGGTAGTCCATCAGATACAGCAGCACGCCGGGATCGAGGCTGCCGCAACGCGACCCCATCATCAGTCCGTCAACCGCAGTGAACCCCATGGTGGTGGCGATGCTCTTGCGGTCCCGCATGGCGCACATGCTGGCGCCGTTGCCGAGATGCGCCACGATCACCCGGCCATGCGCGCGCACCTGATCCAGATGCGCGGGCAGCGCCTCGGCGATGTATTCGTAGGAGAGTCCGTGAAAACCATAGCGGCGCACTCCCTGCGCAGTGATGGCGCGCGGCAGCGCGAACTGTTGCGCGACCTCCGGTTGACTGCGATGGAAGGCGGTGTCGAAGCAGGCCACCTGCGGCACCTCGGGCAGGCGCTGGCGCATGGCGGCGATGCCGGCCAGATTGTGCGGTTGGTGCAGTGGCGCGAGCGCGATGTAACTATGCAGCGTCTCGATGATTTCAGTGTTGAGCAGCACCGGCTGTGAGAACTTTTCCGCGCCATGCACCACCCGGTGGCCGACGCCGACGATGTTCCAATTCATCTCGGGGGAAAGCAGCCACGCCACCAGAAATTCCAGCGCGGCGTGACATTGTTGCTCCAGCGTTCCCGACAATGGAATCGCAATATCATCCAAAGAACGGCCCGCGCCATCTCTGGCGGCGAGGCGCACGCTGTTTGCGTTAGCCACGCCGATGCCGTCAATCAGCCCGGACAACAGCGGCTTCTGTGTTATCTGCTGCGCGTGCCGGAATAGTGCGAACTTGATGCTGGACGAACCAGCGTTGAGGACTAGCAGTGCATCGTTCATCTGTTAAACCTCAGGCCAGTCGTCGGTGCCGATCCCTTCGCCCAGATCGGCTTCGATCAGGCGGCGGCGCACTTCCAGCAGGCGCTCGATCAAGCGCGGTTCATGGCGTGTGTAAGCTTCGGCATCGGCGCTGCGGTTGACCACTACCCCGAGCAGTTCGGTAATCGCATTGCCGATGGAATTCTGGCTGATGGTGACGATCAGCTTGCCCTGGTCATTGCGGTAAATGAGTTGCTTGAAGGCAGGCTGCCAGCGGATCGCGTTGGCGTATTTGGCGTCGACGATGCAATGCTCGCGCACTTTCTTGGCGGTCTTCATGAAATCGTTGTTAAACAACAGCACGCTCTCCACTTGCGCCGGAAAATACACATCGTCGAGGATGGGCGCATTGCGGCTGGAGACCTGCGAGAAGAAGCTGCGGTAGAAGTCGATAAAGCCCTTGAGGATCTCGTCGTACTCTTTCCAGAAACGCACGTCCTTGAGCGCCGCCGCGCCGCCCCGGATCTCCCAACTCGGCAGACCCTGCGGGTAGCCGGTCAGATCGATGCGGGCCTCGGCCTCGCTGGCGGGCTGGAGAATTTCCAGGTGCAGCGCCTTGTCGAAAAACTCCCGATACACCTCGCGCATATAAGCCTGGAACAGGCTGTGCTGACCGCCGTCGGTGAGATTGGGATTGTTCGGGTCAGCCAGTTTGGCGCTGCGCAGTTCATCCTTGGGAAAAATGATGAAGTGGTTGTGCAGCATGCGGATGCTCGGCACTCCCGGCGAGGTCAGCGGCCAGGTGGCGTCCAGGCTCGCCTCGCCGGCCAGGATCAGCGCCTCGTCCGGATCGGGGTACAGCGCCAGCATGTAGTCGATGATGATCTGGTTCATGCGGTTCCACACATGGATCACGTTGGCCGGCACCTGGGTGCGCCGCACCGGCCTGCCCAAGGGATTGAGGACTGCCTGCGAAGTGTTGTAGATGATCGAGGTGTCGAAGGTGGTGCTGTGTCCCAGCGCCTTGCGATACAGCAGCAGGTTTTCCGGATTCACCAGCAGGCCGTTGTTGTGCACCAGGTCGTTGAGATTTTCCGTGCTGTTGAAGAACTCGTTGTGTTTCATCCCCTCCGGCACCGCCAGGGGAATAGGTCGATACGGAGTAAGAATTTCGCGCGGGCCGGATGGTATGGATTGGGTCATGGCGTTCATTGAGTATTGGTATTCAATCAGCGGCGATACACGATGCGGTAGATCGCCCCGGCGTGGTCGTCGGAAA
>Ga0315270_10001928_pt1 | contig 11034 bp, 6 predicted proteins | sample C1_bottom_MG_FD_204932 | JGI IMG/M metagenome (GOLD analysis project Ga0315270, IMG submission 204932) | Sediment microbial communities from Yellowstone Lake, YNP, Wyoming, USA - C1_bottom | ecosystem: Environmental > Aquatic > Freshwater > Lake > Sediment | place: USA: Wyoming | collected... | reverse complement strand
CCCATTTCTTTGAGCAACGACATCGTGCGCTTCGTTGCCTCCGAGTCGTCGAGAATGACCGTCTCCGTAATCTCCATGTCCAGAAAATGGGGATCAAAGCGTCCGCCCAAGCAACGCGACAAAATATGCGTCCAAGTTGGATGCTTCAACTGACACGCGGAAATATTAACCGCGAGCCGCAATTGTTCCCCGCCATTGATCTTCCATTGACTCGCTTGTTTAAGCGCCGTATCCAACACCCATTCGCCAATCGGAATAATCATGCCCGTCGCCTCAGCGATGGGAATAAACTCGGCCGGGGGTACGGCGCCTAAGCGCGCGCTGGTCCAGCGCAACAACGCCTCGACGCCCGTGACGGCGCTCGTTTCCACATTGATTCGCGGCTGGTAGACCAAGTCGAACTCTTGTCGATCCAAAGCGCGCCGCAACTCTGTTTCCACACTCACACGCCGCTTGCCAAAGCGCGCCAACGAGGGCTCGAAGAATTGATAGTTGCTTTTGCCAATGCGCTTGGCGTGGTACATCGCCATGTCGGCACATTTCAATAGCTCGTTGAAGGAGCGACCATGCACCGGGTACACCGCAATACCAACACTCACACTCAGCACGACTTCGAGAGATCCCAGCTGGACTACTTGTTTGAGCTTGTCGCGGATCAAACCTGCCAATACCGCCGCCGATTGATTGCCACCCATGAGTGGCAATAGAACCGTAAATTCATCGCCACCAATGCGCGCCACCAAAGGCTTAATGAGCGCCTCCATCAGCTGTTGTGCCTCGGCGTGCTGATCCACAACTTGTCGCAACCGATTTGCAACCTGAAACAAAATGGCATCGCCGACATCGTGGCCGTGGGTATCGTTAACCGATTTGAAGTCATCAAGGTCGATGAACAAGACAGCACAAGTCATAGCCGTCGCCGCACACTGCCCAATCGCTTCCGCCAACTTTTCCTTGAGCAAAATTCGATTGGCTAAACCGGTCAAGGAATCGTAAAACGCAAGATGACGAATCTTGTCAGCCGTTTCACGTTGGCGTGTTATGTCGTGGACAGTACCCGAAAGCATGGCGTTGCTGCCGTTGTCGTTTTTGATAAATTCGGCGCGATGAGACACAACACGAATTTGGTCGCGGCCAAAACCCACGCGATGCTCGATTGCGAAAGGTTTGCCTAAGGCACCGGCTTGATGAAACGACTCGGCAACGAGCGGGTAATCTTCCAAGTGCACGCGCGTCAACAACTGCTGATAACTATTTAGCGCACCCGTTGGTTCAAATCCAAGCAAACGCGCCGTCTCCGGCGAGCAATTGATTTTGTTGTTGTGGAGATCCCATTCCCAGCTACCTACCGCGGCAATCTGTTGCGCGAGATTGAGTCGCAGTTCGCTTTTGCGGAGTTCGTGAAAGGCTTTAGTGGCGCGCAAAACATAGCGCAAACGATGACTAAGAATCGCCCAATTAAGTGGCTTGGTAACAAAATCGGTGGCGCCCACATCGTATGCAGCATCAATCGACTTGAAGTCATTCAGTCCAGTGATCATGATAATCGGCGTGTCGCGCCCCTGCGGCAGCCGACGTATAGCATCACATGTCGCGAAACCATCGCGGCGCGGCATGATGACATCCAACAAAACGACATCAAACTCACCACGCTCAAATAGCTCACAGCCTTCCACGCCATCACGCGCTGTTGTCACCGCCCACTCTGCCGCTTCCATTGTCTCGCTCACAAGCAAACACAATGATGGATCATCGTCGATGACCAACAGCCGGGGACGGCTATCCTCGACCAACGCTACGCGTGTCATAACCTTTCACTCCGATTCTCGCTAACAGTGCCTGACAAGTCTCCGCATATTTTTCCGCAATCTCTTCATCAATTGTGGCGACGATGTTCCAATCATTGGCCACACTCGCACGTTCCATGGCTTCGCTCAAACGCGCCAAATCACGGGCGCCGACGTTTAGACTGAGATTTTTGAGGCTATGGGCCTCGCGAAACAAAGTCTCGCTATCGCGCTGCTGCCGTGCCACCTCAATGGCTCGCAACAGGTCCTTTGAATGAGCAAGAAAAAGTTCAATGAGCCGGGCGACGAGATCCGGCCGGCCAACGCGTTGAATAACACGCACATTGTCAAATGCCGACTCGTCCAAAATTGCGTTATCGACACTGGATGTCGTCGACACCGCGCCTGACTCAACAGCTGCCGCGACCGAATAAATTGGCACGACACTCTGCAGTTCGCCGACGACCGGCGACTGAGAAACCGGCAACCAACGCTTAAGAACCTGCGAAAGCTGCGCGATGCTGTAAGGCTTCGCTACGTATCCATTAATAGTGCCGACCCACTGTCGCAACAGTTCGTCGGAAAGCGCAGTGGCCGTGACAAGTACAATCGGCACCGGCATCACTGCGCCCGCAAGTTCGCGCTGCCGAATGCGTTGCGCAGCCGTCAAGCCATCCATCTCCGGCATTTGCCAATCCATCAACACGAGATCGTAGTGCTGGCCACATGCCATCTCGACAGCGCGCCGACCGTCGGCGACCACATCCACGGCACAACCAAAATGTTGCAGCATGTTCACCGCGACTTCCTGGTTAATCACATTATCCTCGACCAACAAAATGCGTGCTGACCGCCACGCATCCGATGCGAGCAACGGGGAATCTGGCGCATCAATGATCGTATCGGTGTGCGCAAGCATCGCCATGCGACGCCGTAGTTCCCTGTAGCGAACTGGTTTTTCAAACACCTGAGCGCGAGTCAACTGGGGCAACGATGTAGACCGCAGTGCGCTATTTACTAGCCACAACGAAACAGCTCGTAACCGCACCAGTTGCCCTGCTAGGGCTTCGCCATCCAAGTCGTTGTGATCAACGTAACTATCCCAATCGATGATCAACGCCTGGTTTGTTGATAGCAGTTCCGCCTCGTACGCACCATTAGCAATCGCCCGCAGCTGACCAAGCTGCCATCGCGTTACGGTTGTGCCGTCCGCCTGCACTGCCAAACGGAGACTTTCCCATAGCGCGTCACTACGAGTCGCGACGACAATCCCCGCAAACGTAGGCGCTAACGGCAACTCCTCATCAACAGACAACACAGAACCGAAGCAGACGTTAAAATTGAACGTCGAACCATGCCCCACTTGGCTCACAACCGACAACCGGCCACCCATGAGGTCGACAAGTTCTTTGGTAATAGCCAAGCCCAGCCCGGATCCGCCGTAGCGTCGAGTCGTCGACATGTCCGCTTGTGAAAAGGCTTCAAACAGTTCGCTTTGTGCAGACTCTGGTATGCCGATGCCCGTATCGGTAACGGCGAACTCGATATTGATGTGCGCGACATTCGTTGCCTCAACATGTTCACCTGGATCGGCGCAGCTCACAAATACGGCGACGCATCCGGACTCGGTAAACTTAATGCCATTGCCGATTAAGTTCGCCAATACCTGGCGTAGTCGCACCGGATCGCCACAAACACGCCGCGGCACTTGCGGCGGCAACACATAGATCAAGTCGATACCTTTGGCGCACGCTTGGCTGGCAAAAACATCAATGACCGCTTCAATTGCATCAAGCAAAGAAAACTCAATTGACTCCAAGGTCATCCGACCCGATTCAATTTTTGAGTAGTCCAAAATGTCGTTAACAAAATGCAACAGGTTTTCTGTCGCTCGATGAATAGAACGCGCATAGTTCTGCGAACGACCATCGGGCTGCTCACGCACAAGCAACTCCGCCATGCCTAACACCCCGGTCATGGGATTCCGAATTTCATGACTCAGCGTCGCGATGAACCGAGATTTTGTGTTATTGGCCAGCTCAGCACTTTCCTTGGCAACGTTGAGCTCAGTGATGACACCCGCAAGCCTTTTATCACGTACCAGAATCTGATCCAGCATTTTATTGAAGCCCGTAATCAGCCGGCCAATCTCATCGTCGCCATTTTTTTCAACAAAAGCGTTGTAGTTATGATTTTCCGAGAAATCGCGCATTGCATCTTCTAGCGCTAGAATTGGCTCGGAAATTTTGCGTTGAAACCGTGCCGCCAAAAAATTTGCCGCGCTGCCTGCCGCCAGTAAAACAGACAAAAGAATAGCCAACTCCCAACGCCAACGTGCATCCAACTCCGTGAGATTGGCGCGTACAATGACGACACCCAGATCGTCACCCAACAGCCGAATTTTCTTGTAGACCTCAATCGCATTATCTACGCCACGATCGCCTTCGTTGCCGCCCGCGATGACGAATGTGGACCATGGACTCGCATTAAGCTGACTCGAAGCCGGCAACTCCGCCGGAGCAGCAGACGATCGGTATTCGGCAAACAAGCGGCCATCACGCCGAAAAATCGCAGCGTAAACAATTTGCGGCTCGGCTCTGAGACCGTCGAGCGTCTCACGTGCGGCTTGCGCATCAACAAAAGAAAGAGCCGCCGTGCTGTTTTCCGAAATCAGCCGCGCTAACGTGTAAAGATTTTCGGTGGTGAAACGTCGATAACTTTGCATGTCGTGAATGACGAACGCGACGCCAGCAATAGCCAACGCAAGACCACTCGTTAGCAACATGGCTACCGTGAGTTTGGTTTGAATCGACTGGTTGTCAAAATTCCGCATTGATAACCACCACTGTGACGAATCTGTAATCGCCGCTGGTTTGCTTGTCAACAGCCTGCGCCGCAAACCCGTTAGAGCTTTTTGTCCAAGCGGTTTGCGACCGACGCAGCACACGTGAATCTAATGTAAATTACTCTGCCACCCCTTCCTCTATGATCGCGAGTTTCAGCATTTTTGAACTCAACTTTATGCCGATGTGTTGCGTTCGCTTAAAATCCACTTTAAACCGCAAACGTGGTCCCTCGTGAAAGATTTCTATTGCTCCACCATGAGCGAGAAAATCCGGACGATCGCTAACCGTCAAGATGGGAAAAGTTTGTGTTGCTCCCAACACTACGCGCAACACATCCGTCTCGAGCTGCCCTACAATCAATATCTGGCAGCGCGGAATTTCCGTGACGTTACTCAGATAACTCACCTGAAGTGCTCGAGCACCAACCGGCTGTCCATCGATCACACCGAGACGGCGCTGAAAATCAATCCGACCATAAACACACGCGCGAATAACGCCTGTTTCGCCACCGTCCGCCGCCGGCGGCCATGTCGAGAACTTGGCAAAGTTATAGATAAACGCAACTTTTAAATCCTCTTCCTCCGCCGTTTGCGCAGTCTTATCGGGCGGCTGCCCCATCACCTCCGCCCCAATCGCCACTCCCCATAAAAAAAAGAGCGTGCGCCATGTATTATTGAGTTTGCGTCGACGCATTAACCCACTGTCTCATTGCTAAAAACGGTAGCTCAGCTTGCCGTAGAAACTCCGATCCAGCTCAGTTGCAACAATAAATGGAATGCTGGAAAACTCTGGGTGCTGGCTATCGAAGGCATTGCGAATGCCGACGACAAGTTCGAGTTGCCGCGAAGCATCCCAGGCGAATCGGAAATCCACTCTGCTGTAAGGATCCACGTGTTCCGCGTGATTTTGTGGATAAAGCTCGTCGACGTAGTAGAACATCGTATCGAAGTGAACGGTTTTGGAAATATCGTAAAACACGCGGGCGTTGGCTTGATGACGAGGGCTATTGCCGGTGATGTCATAACCGTCGGGCGCTAACACATCCATTTCAAGGAATGAATATCCAAAGCTCACTCGCGCCGCATCACTCACTTGCCAGGTGGAAGCCAATTCAAGCCCTTGGGTGCGACCGGCCGTGTCGTTAGCAAATTGCCGCGGATACACCTGGTGCGCAGGCGACGGATCCGTTTCGGGAAATCGTTCCTGTGCCTCGGTACCCAGAATGTCGCGGTAAACGTTATAAAACAATGCCAAATCTAAATAGATTTTTTGCGTAGGCCGCAGACGGTAGCCGAGCTCATATGCAGTAAGCTTCTCAGAATCGATATTGGGATTACCCTGAATCCGAATATCGTGAATTTCCCCATCACCCGCTCGAAACGCAGCAACATTGATGTTGACATCAGTATCGTTGCGCGACGGCGTGCGAACCGCGCGTGACACCGCGCCCCACACCGTGTGGGACGCATTCGGCGACCAAGCCAAGCGCAAATTAGGCTGCACTTCCAGACCCGTATAGGCGTAATGCTCAAACTTCATACCCAAGGTTGCCACGGTTTCCGACGTCCAAGAAAACTCGTCCTGGAAAAACAAGCTTTGCTGATCCGTACTTTTCACGTCGCTGTTGAAGCCGTAGCGAAAACTCTGCTGCGTGTGATCCTGCGTGTAGCGATAACCCGCCCCCCACACCAAAACGTTACGCGCTGACAGCGGAAAATTGTGTTGAAAATCGAAATCGAAGGTGTCATGCGTCTCGCGAAACGGCTCTTCGTCGCGCTCGATGCGGTCATAGTAAAGTTGCAAAGAAACATCGCCGTTGCTTTGTAATTTCCTCGTCCATCGACCAATAAGATTTGCGCCCGCCACATTCATGTCGAGCAACTCAGTACGTTGGTAACTAAATGGAACGGAAAGATCCGGATAGTTCAGTTTTTCGCCCAATGCTCCAGAATAAATATCGCCTTGCACACTCAGCGCTTCTGCAGCATTGAGACGCCAATCTGTACGAAACCCCGCGCGTGCCATACGCCAGTCGTCCGCCGTGGCCTGCCCCTCGCCGTCTTGTGAGTGCGAACTTGGGTCTCTATTGGAATATTTTACGTAGGCGCGATAGCTACCGTTGTCGCCCATCGTCCCACCGCGCCGCACCATCGCGACATCTTCGTTATTTCCAACAACAGCGCTTGCCAGCGTTCCTTTTGTGACATCGCTTTTTTTAGAAATGATGTTAATAACGCCGTTAACAGCATTCGCACCCCACAATGTTGCGCCGGGACCGCGAATGACTTCAATTCGGTCAATATCTTCCAACACCGTATCAATCGCATCCCAATGCACGCCCGAATAGGTACTCGAGTACGCGCTGCGGCCGTCAACCAGCACCAACAGTTTGTCGGCGTAAAGGTGATTGAACCCACGCACGCTGACCGCAAACATATTGCTGTCAAGTTGAGCAACGTCCACACCAGGGACCATGCGTAGCGCATCGGCGATGGTTGCCGCACCTGAGCGACGAATATCATCTTGCGTCAACACATAGATTGCGGCTGACGCGCCAAACCAAGGCTCCGCCTTTTTCGACACGGACGTTACTTCGATTTGCATTAAATCTTCGAATGCGAGCTGCGTCAGCACAGGAAGTGATACCGAGTCCGCCACAACAGGCGAACTGGCAACGAGCGAAGCGAAAGCGATCGCGCCATGAACTCCGTAACACTGCCCCAAGGTAAAAAATCGCACTTTCTTGTTCTTCATTTGTTTAGGCCTATTCCCTTGACTACTTTTTGTTATCTATAAAAACAAGGAAATCCCCTTCCTTCACGCTCCTGCGAACTTCCTGTTCGCAGCTTCGATCCATTGACAAAAAACGAAATAAATAAAGTAACAATACAATGTGACAGCAAGGACACTAACGCCAACGCGTAACCTGAAATGCGTTCTCCCCCAATCGAATCGGATCTACACCCGACATGTAAGCAGCCATCGCGGCGGAATAGCTTGCCACCGCGTCGCTGCCATACAGCCATACTTGCGCATTTTCAAATGTCTGTTGACCCGAGTTTGGCAACCAATCATTTAGCATGTGCGGAATTTGAGCTACCCCAACGGCAGTTTCGCCTATTCGCGGTTCAAAATACTGATTCCATATTGTCCTCACGCCGCTTTTGTCATCCACCCAAATCAGCTGCGATTTGCCAAAGTGCAATTGCTTGCTATCCAAGGTCGACTCGCCCACGGCTTGCACGGAAAAGTGAACACCGTGCAAGTCCGCATCGACAGCAATCGCATCGGCGCCTTGCTGCGCTGGCGTGCCAATTACGATATTTGGCATACGAATCTCAACTTGGTCGCTCGGCGCATTTGTGTAACGCAAAAACCGGTGCCGGGCAAAATTAAACGGCGCAAACCCCAACGGATCATCGTGACCCGCCAACTCGATTTGGCTATCTGGCAAGGCCATAAGCGGATTGGCGCCAACCGTACGCGCCGGCAAAAATGCTCCAGGCGCATGAAAGAGCTCGCCCTTCCGCCATACGTTTATCCAAGAAAATATTCCACCTTTGTCAGGATACAAACCGCACTCCGTAAACGGAGGAGCTTTGAAGTCGCAAGCACTGTTGGCGTCGCCTCGGCCGACCGGATCGGCAGCCTTGCGCCAACGTACGAGTTGCCGTTCGTGATCCATATCGGTTGCTTTTGGCGGCACAAATGCAAAGTGGCTTTCGTCGAGGATTTCAGGCTCCAAGTCCAAGGCATAACCATATTTCCAAGGAAGAAGATTTTCGTCCAACGCAACCAACATCAACGAGATTCGGCCATCCGATTGCAGTTGATCTTGGTAAAGACGCACTTTGTCGTAGTGACCAAAATTCAGACCACCACTGTCGTACGCTGGCTGCGGCAACAGTACTAAAGCACGTGCTTGCTTTTGCATTGGGCCGAAGGGCAGCCCGACAGAAAACACCGCTTCCCGTCGAACATCGCCGCTATTGGGCACACGAACGATAAGCGATGACTTCGACTCCAAATCATGGAATGTTTCAACGCGCCGCAGTTTGCCATCCCAGAACGCGACCGACAGCGTCACGGGCTGCACACTTCGCGGCAGCCGAGCCTCGCCAGTTGAATTGACGGGGAAAATTTTGTCGCCAACAAACACCAACGCGCCACGCACGCCTTGATGGGTAACTTCATCAACAATCTGGACAATGCTGAATTCGTCAGTGTCGGCCGCTTTCGCGACAGTGGAACTCGAAACGACCGCTGCGACAGCCAGTGAAAAAGCGCAGGAAATTCCGGCGCAAAAAGAGAGCCTGTTCATAAAATTCCGTTTTATTGTCTTTGTAGTTTTTCGTAACGACCGCTGATGCCGGCGCAATACCAGTTCGCAGACTTCATCGAGCGAGCGCTTTTTTCTTATGGTCTGGCCGAGCTTGAGCTTGACAGCGCTTTTCGGCAGCCTTTGACCAGAGACTACAGAAAAACAATTGCCGTGGCTAGGAGATAAACAGCCCGTGCACTCAGCATCCAACAGAGTCAACTCGACAACCAAAACATCGCGAACGGCCGCGCCACGACGCTGCCCTTATTAGGTATGGCCGGCTGCCGATACCTATGGTTAGGGACGTTTGATTTTCTCGCATCAAGGATCGATAACCGAATTTCGGAAGGAGAGCATCATGCGCATCATCACTACGCTGTGCCTATTGTTGTTCGCTTCGCTCGTTAACGCACAAGACTCATTGGATGAGTGGATTGGACGAGTCGCCGAGAAAGAGCCAGCCGCTGCACAAGTAATGCAACAATACCGCCACGTTTATTTGCATCGTTGCGGTGGCCAAGTCAACAAGGATCAAATGGCCTTAATAGTCAAAGTCGACCACACATTCACGCAGATGCTGTACTTTTACAAGCATGGAATGAAGGCCGAGTATCAGGTCGCCCTCGCCAATATCGTTTGCCCCGGCAACGTATAAATCACCGCCCGCTCATTTTTATGCTCACAACAACCAATACGCCCCGCTCAGGGGCGTAATGGTTTCCATGCACGCAAAACTTAGGTACTATCTCTCGTTAGTATCAGTATGTTCCCGTTAGTTCGGCCCGAACATGCGGCACGCACCGTCACGCGTCGCCTCGTCATTGCGCAAGGAGAGCGACCATGTCAGAGCCGCAAGAGCCAGCGAACCACCCGTGGCTGGCTAAAAGAGAGTGGATGTATTTTGCGATTCTGGCCGCTGCAGTTTCATATAGTTTTTTCCCCGGCCACGACACTCAGATCAAGATTCCATTTGGCGACAAAAATATCGAACTACAATTCAGCAACGATGCCAAGCACGCCGAACAAAACCTCGACGCGATTTTTGCCAAACTTCTAGCGAACGACATGCGCCCCAGCGCAGTCGCCGCAGCGCGCAAATACGATTTGTTTGAGCTGCACGATGCCGAGCTCGCCGCGAAAATAAAAGACCTTAGATTTGACGACCCACTAGCCAAATCATTGCGTGAAATGTTCACCACCGCCCAAGGGCCGTTTTCTGCGCCACTGAAAACAGTGCGCGTAAAAATTTTGAAACGAAGTGAAACAAATCTGCCAAAGGGGCAGGCGAAAGTGTGCCCGGACAGTGTTTTTCGCAACAACTGGCTACTCATAAACCTCCCCACCGGCTTACTCGTTCCAGTCAAAGCCACCGACATCTTGGCCTGCTCGCCGAATAGCGAGGGGGAAAACGAGCCACTATCGATAACCGAAGACACGCTTACCGAGCTGATGCCAAAAGGCAGCGTGATTGAACGCGACTTGTTTGCCCAAGCGCAAGTGACGTTCTCGCTCATTCCAGAACTACCTCGAGCAAGCAACGGCGTTAGCGGCAGTTTGGAAATAGCACCGGCAAGTTCGCTGGTCGCACAAAAATAATCTTAACGGGAGGTGTATGTGAAATTTTTCGGCTGGCTATGCTTAACGACGGTAGTGCTATTTTCCGCAGCCGCACAAGCTGATTGCATCTACAACGGAACATCGTATCCAACTGGAACTCAGATCGGCGGTTTTGTCTGCAGTGAAAACGGCACCTGGGTACCGGTCAAGAAATAGCGCTCTGCACGCGAGAAAAGAATGTGTTTTTAGTGATGCGCCGCAACACCTGTTGCGGCGCAGTTGATTGGCCTTGGCCTCGCGACCACGACATTCTGGAACCTAGACAAGCCCGATTTAGGCAAGCTTCATCGCTCGACGACGAGATAACCCGCGACCAAGCAGTAACCACAACGCAGTCAAGCCAAACGCACCACCGCCACCTCCTGACCCACCGCCGGAATCCACAGGCGCAGAGACATTGTTGTTGTCCGCGGGTGCAGCGGATGAGTCGCCGCTTGGCACCGGATTGTTGGCGTCTTGATTC
>Ga0315270_10001927_pt1 | contig 11035 bp, 14 predicted proteins | sample C1_bottom_MG_FD_204932 | JGI IMG/M metagenome (GOLD analysis project Ga0315270, IMG submission 204932) | Sediment microbial communities from Yellowstone Lake, YNP, Wyoming, USA - C1_bottom | ecosystem: Environmental > Aquatic > Freshwater > Lake > Sediment | place: USA: Wyoming | collected... | reverse complement strand
AGCCCGGTGCGCAACGCGAGATGGCAATCGTGCTGACCAATACGCCCGCCGATGATATGGATGACCGCATGGCGATTGCCGATTGGTATGTTGATATGGGCGACATCGCCGCCGCCCGCACCGTTGTTGAACAATTAAAAAAGACGGCACCGGACAATCCGCGTGTGCTGATCCAGGCGGGGCGTATTGCCAAGGCGGAAGGGCACTATGGCGAGGCGATAGATAATTTCAGGCGTGTCAACGCCACCGATGAAATCGCGGCCATAGAGCGTAGCCGTGCCACCGGCTATGTGACTACCGGCCTGGATTACCTGAATAAACCGGGAGGCGTACCCGGTGTTTCCAACCTGACAACCACGGAAATTCCCGTCGAGATGCGTATTCCGGCGGGTTATGGTGGTGGGCGGGCATTCGTGCAGGTGGATCCGGTCAGTATCAATGCCGGCAGCTTGTTGCTGAGCGATCTCTACAATCTCCGGCAATACGGCAAGATACTGACCGCGCCCGGCGGAACAATAGCCAGCGCACCCGTGCAATCGGCGAGTGGCACGGCGCTGGCGGTCGGCTATGAAGGAGACGGCATACGTGCCGACATCGGCAGCACGCCGCTGGGTTTCCCGGTGTCCGATGTGGTCGGCGGCATCAAGTGGTCGCACTATACCGAGGACTCCGGCTTTTCATTCGACGTGTCGCGCCGCCCGGTGACCAGCAGCCTGATCGCTTATGCCGGTGCGCGCGATCCGTTTACCGGCGAGGTGTGGGGCGGCGTGCGCAGCACTGGCGCGAGCCTGCATGTCAGCCGGGACAGCGGCCGCCTCAGCGGCTTCATAGACCTTGGATACTTTTTGTTGGCCGGCAAAAACGTGCTGAGCAACACGGAATATGCATTGCGTACCGGGTTTGACTGGAGCTTCATCCGCGAAGAGGATACGCGCCTGACTGCCGGTCTTGCGCTCACCGATTGGCACTATCGTGAAAATCTGCGCTACTACACTTTCGGCCAGGGCGGTTATTACAGCCCGCAGAAATATTATTCGCTTGCCCTGCCCTTCCGTCTGACCGGGCGCGAGGAGCGCTGGTCCTATTTGCTGCAGGCATCCGTTTCCATGTCGGTGAGTTATGAAAAGGACATGCCGTTCTATCCGACTGATAGTGCATTACAGCAGACTGCTGTCGCGGCTGGCATCACGACACCGACCTACACGGGCGGAAATGGTCACGGTACCGGCTGGTCACTGGGCGGTGCGCTGGAATACAAGCTCACCCCGCAATTGTTCGGCGGTGCGCGCTTGCAGATAGACCGCTCCGATTATTACACGCCGAACTTTGCCATCCTTTACTTGCGCTATATGTTCGATGCGCATACCGGTGCTGTGCCTTACCCGCCTGAGCCGGTCAAGGCGTATTCGCGCTACTGATTATTCCGAGGTGTCGTACTCGACCCAGTCCGCGTCCTTGGAATGGATGTAGTATTTCTTGTCGCGGCGCATCACCACCACATCTTCATTTTCCGCGACAAATTCCGTCGCGGGCAGGTCGCGCACATAATCGTCCATGCTCAAGCTGCTTTTGCCGAACGGCGTAATCGTGATGAAATTAGCCAGCAGTTGCGAGACGGCAAGGTAGCTGCTCGGCTTGGAGATCAATAAAATTTTGCCTGCCGGATTATCCGGCAGGCCGATCAGCTTGATGCCGACGGGCACGGTGCTGATGCGCGGGCTGGGGATTTCGCGCAGGCCGGCGATCTGCATCTTGTCGCCGCGTATCGAAGCGCCGTGCTCCGCGACGAACACTACCACCGCGCGCCGCCCGGAAGCCTGCAACACGCTGAAGAAGCGATCCATGTCCTCGAGCAAACGGGTAAGGCGTTGCGGATAAATTTCCATACTGTTGGTGCGGTGTCCTGAGTAATAGTTGCCGTCATGCAGGCTGATGGTGTTGTAGAACAAGGCCACGCGCTCGGTCGGCGACTTCAGGCGTTTCTCCCACCACTTGGACAGCACCGCATAGTCGTCATGCACCGGCGAGCCATCGAAGCTTTGCAAGTAGGGCGGAAGCCCCTTGGTGTCGAACGGCACCACCTTTAATCCACCACCATTCTGTACATCATCCAGAAAGCCGCCGTAATGGCCGTCGTGGTTCAGCGCCAGTTGGCGCTCGAAACCAATCTGGTGCAGATTCTCCAGTGTCAGGCACTGTGCGGAGGCGGGGTCATACAGCGCTTTATGTTTGGGCTGGCCGCAACTGCCGCGCAGCAGGCGGATGGCGGCGGGGCCGCTGTAGGAGGCTGCCGAACTGAAGTTGGTAAAGACGATGTCGAAGCGCTTGAACAGCGGATTGTCGCGCTGTTTGGTGAAATCCAGATCGTCCCACGACAGCGAGCAGACATGCACGAAGATGATATCGAACGGCGCATCCGGTTTGGCTGGCGCTGAGAACGCCACAGTGCGCCCGGCCTCGTTGCTGTAAAACGAATTCAGTTGCGAGTTCAGGCTGGCATTGGTCGGCGGGCCGGAAACACTGGTGGCCACGGCAGTTGCCATGTCGGGCGGCGGCTTGCCTTGGCCGATGGAAAACAGTGGTGCCAGCATGACAAGAAACACGACAGAGGAAATGCGAATTTTTTTCGCGGCGAAGAAATAAATGATAAAGAGCAACACCAGTCCGCCCGTGACCAGCGGGTTGAAAAAGCGTCCCGCCAGTTCTGTCAGATAGGCCAGGCTGAACCCTTCCAGTTCGGAAGCCTGGGTGAATACCCGCGAGATCGGCGGTAGCCAAGTATCGTAGTAGAACAGCGCGATACCGGCGGGTACGGCGATCACCTGCCTGGCCAGTTTCAAACGTTTCAGGCGTCCGTAGATATCCGGGAGCGGGACGAACAGCAACGCGGCGAATATCAGATTCAGCCATGGATGAAAGCCGATGTAGTGGCCGAAATATAAAAATAGCTTGGCGATGAAATAGAAATCCCATAAACCCATGGCGGCACCCTGTCTAAAATGCTTGCCAAAAATTATTGGCCAGCGGATAGCGGCAGTATAATGAACCGTGCCGTATCGGCACAACCCGCAAATTTCACGCGTAACCCTACATAAGCAACTTGCGCATATGAGCAGCATAATGCAAGACCTCTTCGGCAGGAAGATCACTTACCTGCGCCTGTCGGTCACCGACCGCTGCGATTTCCGCTGCACCTATTGCATGGCGGAAAAAATGGATTTTCTGCCGCGCAGCGAAATACTTTCGCTGGAAGAATGCCTGCGCGTGGCGAAGACCTTCGTCTCCCTCGGAGTGGACAAGATACGGTTGACCGGCGGCGAGCCGCTGGTTCGCAAGGATTTTCCCTGGCTGGCCGCGCGCATCCGCGAACTGCCCGGTTTGCGCGAACTGGCCTTGACCAGCAACGGATCGCAACTGCCAAGCTTGGCTGTGCCACTGGCACAATCCGGTATAGACCGCGTCAATATCAGCCTGGATAGCCTGGTTCCCGACACCTTTAAGCGCATCACCCGCACCGGTGATTTGCATCAGGTGCTGGCGGGGCTGGATGCCGCCATCGCGGCATGGGGTAGTCGCCGCATCAAGTTGAACACCGTGTTGCTGCGCGGTATCAATCATCACGAGTTGTCGGACATGGTGAAATTTTCGCTGGCGCGCGGTATGGACATCAGTTTCATCGAGCAGATGCCGATGGGCGACACCGGATCGCAGCGCACCGACACTTACTACAGCAACGAAGAAGCGCTGGCGCAACTCAAACAGCATTTCGATCTAGTTTCCAGCGAGGAGAACAGTGGCGGCCCCGCGCGCTATTGGCGCATTCCCGGCCACGAGCCGCGCATCGGTTTTATCTCACCGCACTCGCAAAACTTCTGCGCCGATTGCAACCGCATGCGCGTCACCGCGCGCGGCGAACTGTTCCCCTGCCTGGGCAACGCGGGCATGGTGGATTTGCTGCCTGCCGTGCGCGCCGGAGACGACGTGGGCTTGCGCGAGTTGATCCTGCAAGCCGTGGCGGCCAAGCCGCAGGCGCACGAATTCAATCCGGCGCAAGCGCAACCCGCCATCATGCGCTTCATGTCGCGCACCGGCGGATAAAACATGCGGAATTTAGCCACGGATAGACACGGATGTTCACGGATGAAAATTACAGGTTTAATCGGTGGCTATCGGTGTTAATCCGTGGCTAATGATTTTGCAATTACTACCGTGATCTTGGCGGGCGGGCAGGGTAGCCGCATCGGCGGCAACAAGGCACTGCAAATTTTGCGCGGTCGCCCGCTGATAGATTGGGTGTTCGATGCAGTCAGGCCACAGAGCGCCGAAGTGCTGATCAGCGCAAATGAAAATAAGCCTGCCTATGCTTATCTAGAATGTCCGGTGATCGCCGATCATCTGCCCGGTTATGCCGGGCCGCTGGCAGGATTGCAGGCGGCTATGCAGCAGGCCGGTTGTGAATTGATACTGAGCGTGCCATGCGATACGCCATTTTTGCCGCATAACTTGATCGGGCAACTGGCTGCTGCGCTAGGTGACGCCGAAGCTGTTGTGGCGGTGGTGGAGGGGAGGCGGCAGCCCACGGTCGCGCTTTATCGAAAGAGTGTGCTGTCCAAGCTGGATGCTTATCTTGCAGCAGGTGAGCGCAAGGTTGGTGGCTGGTTGGATACCTTGCGCGTACACGAGGTGATATTTGGCGAGACCTCCGCATTTATCAATATCAATACGCAGCTTGAATTGAAAGAGCTTTGAATGCGGCAACCTAAAAATTCGCCTGACGAAAAAAAGTCCCCGGCTCTTTCGAGCCAGGGACACCTGTTGTCTTAACCAAAGGGGGAAAGTTAAGACGTCACGTTCAGGGAGGAGAAACGTGAGGTGGCTTGCACCACCCGGGCATAAGATAAGCAAGCTGCGATATAGTTCAATTCAGAATTAACGCTTTGTAAAATTTAATAAATCTATACGAAAGATGTTCTTTTTCTCCTTCGTTTCCAGATTCATGCGGTCCCGTATAGAATGTGCGCTATGACCAACACACTCAAAATCGGCCTCGTCTCCATCAGCGACCGAGCCAGCAGCGGCGTTTATCAGGATGCGGGTCTGCCCGCCTTGCAGGACTGGTTCACGCTAGCCCTGAGCAACCCGTGGCAATCCGCCACGCGCCTGATCCCGGACGAGCAGGCGCTGATCGAAGCTTCGCTGATTGAACTCGCGGATGTCGAAGGTTGCCACCTGATCCTCACCACCGGCGGCACCGGCCCCGCGCCCAGAGATGTCACGCCGGAAGCCACGCTGGCCGTGGCGCACAAGGTGCTGCCCGGTTTCGGCGAACAGATGCGCACGGTGAGCCTGAAATATGTGCCCACCGCGATTCTCTCGCGCCAGGTCGGTGTGGTGCGCGGCTCATGCTTGATATTGAATTTGCCGGGACAACCCAAGGCGATCAAAGAAACGCTGGATGGAATATTTTCTGCCGTGCCTTACTGCATAGACCTGATCGGCGGGCCATACATCGAGACGCACCCCGAAATCATCGCGGCATTCCGTCCCAAGTCGGCGCAGCGAAAAAATTAAGCGGCAAGCACAAGGCGCGCAGCAGCGCCTTGTGCGCCATTGGGATCAGTCGGCAGCTTGGTCCGCTTCCTTTGGATTGCTGCCGAAACGGTTTTCGCCGGGTTGGCTATCCTGCACTGCAAACACGATCATGATGATCGCGCCTATCAGCGGCACGAGCGAAATCAGCAGCCACCAGCCGCTGCGATCGGTGTCATGCAATCTCCTGACGCCGACAGCCAATGACGGGACGATCATTGCCAGCAGGAACAGGAGCGTCAGGATTAAGCCGACAGTGCCCAGCATCTTGCTGAGAATAATCAGGCCAACGTAAATCAAGAGGTAGAACAAAAAGAAGTACCAATATTCGCTGCGCCGGGCGCGGCCAGAAAAGTCGGCGTATTTATTCAGCGCGAGTAGAAACCAATTCATTTTATCCCCCTGTCTGACTGACGACCTCTATTGTCCATGAGCGGCGGCCGAGGTGATTACCGCTACCCAGCTGTAAACCAAGCGCTGATTCTACTAGGCGATTGAAAACAAGCTGGGGCAGGGTAATACCTATCTTGGGAAAAGGCAAATCAACCCGCCTGTCCTTGTCTTGATTGTCGAGCATATTGTTTCCTGCTGGCAGATGTGGTTCAGTGCCATGCGATCTATTGCTCTGCCGATCACTATTGCACGCTGCCGAATGAGGGATCGCTGGAATAGGGCGGCAGTGGCAAGCCCGCCACGCGGCTGGCTTGGCTTACCGGTCCGCCGGGGAAGAGTTCGTAGAGGTTGCGCCGTCCGCGCCCATCGGAGAACTTCTCTTCCAGTTCGTGCAGCACTTGGCGTGCATTTTTTGCGTCGCCGCTTTTGCGGTAACGTTCCCGCAGGTAGATGATGATTTCCCAGTGTTCGTCGGTGAGGAACAGGCCTTCGGCGGTTGCCTGGCGCTGCGCGAACAGCGGCGACCAAGGGGCAAGGTCGAACATATGGCCTTCAGGATCGTGCTTGATGGAACGAGTGTCGCGGATGGATTTGTTGATGTCCAGCATGATGGAATCCTCCTTTCAGGTTTACGGTCGGAGTGTGATTCGCGAGAGATGAATGCTGCTCTTAATTGTGGTCGTTGTAAACCTTGTTATCAGCATGTATATGCGCAGATAAGGAACGTCCTGCTTGCCGCCATAGTCAAAGATTGCGTCAGGCTCACGATGGTTTCAACTTGAATATTGACCGGGTTGAAATTCCGGCATTACACGAGCCGTTAACACATCGTAATTCGATGGACTTATCCGAAGGAGAAGGGCCATGAGAACACTTCAACAGATCATCATCACCATTGCCGTATTGTCCCTGTTCGGTTGCGCCAGTTGGATGGCGCCCTCGGAACGGGAGATGGCTCAGGTTCCAACCGTCCATTTCGGCGAGGCGGCGCCCACAGGCAAGAAGTTTGTGGTGCTGTATCCTGCCGGAACTCCGTTGCCTATGGTTGCCTCGGTAGGCGGTACGCTGATGGGGCAAGCCGATAAGGCGACGCTGCATGTCACGTTAAAGCGCGATGTTTATGTCTACGGTCACTGGGTCAGCTTCGATGGCAAGAAATGGGAATATGTCCGCCATGCGATAGACGGCAAGTTTGACTTCAAGCTTCCCGGCATGGAAAACGGCAGCAATCCCGGCGCATTGGGCGTGGAATTCAATCTGAAGTGATGGTGTGGGTAGTCGGCGCTGCGAGCGGCCAAGTTATTCGCGGGTGATTTCCACTCCGGTTTTATTGCGCATCCCGCTATAATTCGCGCTTTCTTTGCTGCGGGTAATTATTGTGTCCGATCGTTTAGCTGTATTGCTGCAATATGTGTTGCCCAAGCAGGCGCTGACCCTGCTGGCCGGGAAATTCGCCAGTGCCGAGCTGGGCGGATTCACTACCTGGGCGATACGCCGCTTCGCCGCGCGTTACGGCGTGAACATGCAGGAGGCGGAAAATCCCGATTTTGCCAGCTATGCGCGCTTCAACGAATTTTTCACGCGGCCATTGCGTGCGGGCGCGCGTCCGCTGGCCGATGCCGCCTTTCTCTGCCCGGTGGATGGCGCGATCAGCCAGTTCGGCGCGATCGAGCGCGACAACATTTTCCAGGCTAAGGGTCACAGCTATACCACTGCCGCGCTGGTCGGCGGCGATGCGCACCTGGCCGCGCAATTCGAAAACGGCAGCTTCGCCACGCTGTACCTGAGTCCCAAGGATTACCACCGCATCCACATGCCTTGCGCGGGACGATTACGGCGCATGATCTATGTGCCGGGCGCGCTGTTCTCGGTGAACCCCACCACGGCGCGCGGTGTACCCGGCCTGTTCGCGCGCAACGAGCGCGTGGTGTGCGTGTTCGACGGCGAATCGCATGAAGGGAAACCGGGGGCTCCATTTGTATTAACGCTGGTCGGTGCCACCATCGTCGGCAGCATGGCGACGGTGTGGCATGGCGTGGTCAATCCGCCGCGTACACGCGACATCCGCGAGTGGCGCTACGACGATCAGCAGGTTGAATTGAAGAAGGGCGAGGAGATGGGCCGCTTCCTGCTCGGCTCCACGGTGGTGATGCTGTTCCCGAAAAATACGCTGAACTTTAATTCAGAGTGGCAGCCCGCGCGTGCGATACGCATGGGCGAGGCGATGGGGAGCAAAGTCTGAGTGATTAATGGCGTTGTTGGTATTTGAAGGATGCGCATGGGACAGGTGCTCATTGCTGAACTCGTGGCTGCAGAACCACGGTTCATTCATCATCTGCGCAAGGATGTGAATCACTGGTTGCAGGATGACGGTGAGATATCGCCGTGCATGCTATTCTCCTCACTCACGAATTTCGTGCTGGAAGATATCGCGGCTGATCATTGCTACAACTACAGAAAGATATTTGCACTGGTGGAAAATTATGTTGCGTGCGGCGAAGAGGTGCTTAGGAATGCTGCATCGACGTGTTTTATCGAGAATCTGCAGAACGTTTCCGCTAAAATTGATCCTGAACTATGGGTTCACTATCTGGGGGATGAGAGCCGAAAATTCGCGCAGTCTTGGGACCGTTTCACCGGTGTAAAAACGCAGGGATTGTATGACGGGCCATGCTGACCAATATTGCTGACGTATGATTGATCGACCTTCAATTAACGAATCTGAGCGAGAAGGACGAGTTGCATTGGTCGCCGCAGCACGCGTAGGTTGGGCTAAATGAAATAAAGCCCAACATTCTCCGCCCAATGTTGGGCTTCGCTACACTCAACCCAACCTACGAATGTCCGCTTTCCTGCAACGCTAATGATCGGTAAGGGTACAGAGCTGACTGAGTATCGCAGCAGGTCTAATGTGATTTGCTGGGCTTGCCCATACTTCATGCAGCAGCCACTCCAATCCGAATGCCGGATAAGGCCCTGACTTCAAATAGCTTGCCAGTGGCCGGACTTGCCGCCCTGCTTTTCGAGTAGCCGTATCTCGCCCAACACCATGCCGCGATCTGCGGCCTTGCACATGTCGTAAATGGTAAGCAGCGCGGTGCTCACCGCCGTCAGCGCTTCCATCTCCACGCCGGTGCGGCCTACGGTTTCGGTGGTGACGAGGCATTCCACTGCGCTGTTTGCATGGTCGAGTTTGAATTCCACCTCGACATGGGTCAGCGCCAGCGGGTGGCACAGCGGGATCAGCTCGGAGGTGCGCTTGGCGCCCTGTATCGCCGCGATGCGCGCTACGCTCAGCACATCGCCTTTCTTGGCCGTGCCCTCGGCGATCAGTTGCAGCGTGCTGGCATTCATGGCGATGCGGCCTGCGGCGCGGGCGATGCGTTTGGTCTCGCTCTTGTCGGCGACATCTACCATGTGCGCCTGGCCATCCTGATTGAAGTGGGTGAGGGGATTGCTCATTGCATGTCTCCTTGCTGGAATTCCTGGCCAGCATCCCAGCGCGCCATGCGCTGCACGTCCGAGTCTTTGGTGCCCAGCCATTCCGTCCCGTGCGATGTTTGTTCGCGCTTCCAGAACGGTGCTGCGGTTTTCAAATAATCTATGATGAATTCGCAGGCGGCGAAGGTATCGGCGCGATGCGATGAGGCGGTGGCGACCAGCACGATCTGCTCATTGGGCAGCAGTTGGCCGACGCGGTGGATCACGCGCACGCCATGCAGCTGCCAGCGCGCATTCGCTTCGGCGATGATTTTCTCCAGCGCCATCTCACACATACCGGGGTAATGTTCGAGATAGATATTTTCGATCTTCTCTGTGCCGCTGAAATCGCGCACCAGCCCGACGAAGCTGACCAATGCTCCAATGCCTGCATTATTTGCGCGCAGGGCGGCGAGTTCGGCGGCGAGTTCGAAGTCTGCTGTCTGGATCGAGATGCTCACGTTATTTCAATCTGAAAAAAATTGTTAATGGGGTTGTAGGTGCGAATTCATTCGCACGCGCACGCAAGAAAATCATGTGCGAATGAATTCGCACCTACAAAAGCATTATCCACCGGAAATGGGCGAGAAGATGGCGACTTCGTCGCCTGCCTTGATGCGCGCCGTGGCCGTGCTCATCTCCTGGTTCAACGCGCAGCGCACGCGGTTGTCGGCGAGTTCATGCGCCCACTTTTCGCCACGCTGGCGCAGCCAGTCCAGCAGCTCTCCCAGTGTGGCAATGCTGTCCGGCGCATCAATGGTTTCGCTGGATGTGGCTAGCATTTCGCGCGGGCGTCCGAAATAGAGCAGCTTGATTTTCATTGCTTGCCAAAAGAAAAATAATTCAGGATATGGTTGGCTACTTGTTGCGGCGCGTCAATGTCTAATGCAGGTAAAGGCAGCGCGGTCTTGCTGTCCGTCACCACAGCGATGATGTTGGCGTCGTTCGGGTAGAGCAGCGGATGGCCGGTTACGGCGCGATGCACTTCCAACTTGGGAATGCCGGAAAATTTATAGCCCTCCACCAGCACCAGATCGCAGGGCGAGAGCCGCGCACAGAGTTCTTCCAGGCTGGGTTCGGTCTCGTCGTGCAACTCGTGCATCAGCGCCCAACGGTAGCCGGAGGCGATTAGCACTTCGTGCGCGCCCGCTTCGCGGTGGCGGAAGGAATCCTTGCCAGGGCGATCTATGTCGAAATCGTGATGCGCGTGTTTGATGACAGAGATGCGCAGGCCGTGCTGCTTCAGCAGCGGGATGACTTTTTCCAGCAGCGTGGTCTTGCCGCTGCCGGAATAACCGGCGATGCCCAACAATTTATATCCCGGTAGTTTAGACATACAGCAGTTTGATGCCGCCGATAATCAACACCGCGCTCAGCACGCGCGCGATGGCGGTGTGATTCAGCTTGCGGCTGCCCAGATACGCGCCCAGCGATCCGCCCAGCAGTACCGCCAGCGCGAGCCAGTAAAAATGTGTCGGCATGGCATGGTTGTCATGCGCGAGGAATCCAACCAGTGCCGAGAGCGAATTGAGCAGGATAAACGGTGCGGACACCGCCGCCGCCTGTTTGGGAT
>Ga0315270_10001925_pt1 | contig 11040 bp, 14 predicted proteins | sample C1_bottom_MG_FD_204932 | JGI IMG/M metagenome (GOLD analysis project Ga0315270, IMG submission 204932) | Sediment microbial communities from Yellowstone Lake, YNP, Wyoming, USA - C1_bottom | ecosystem: Environmental > Aquatic > Freshwater > Lake > Sediment | place: USA: Wyoming | collected... | reverse complement strand
CGCTTAAGGCTATTCGGTGTGGCGAGAGGTAGCGCTCAAGCGGGTTTTTGAGGAAATCGTTACTGTCACCTCTTGTGATGATTAACTCTTTCCTCAAAAAAGGCACTCTTTCTGCGTTCGTGGCTGCTGCCGTGCTGGCAGTCACCGTCTCTGCAAACGCGGCCACCGTCTTCAAATCCGACCCCACCGCCCTTCCCGGCCCAATCATGATTGCCGATGAAGGCAACAATCGCATTGTCGTGGTTGATCCATCAGGCACGCCCCGATGGATCTTTCCTCAAAAAGGTGATCTCAAACCTGGTCAAACTTTTAGAACTCCAGATGATGTGTTCTTGTCGCCTGACGGAAAATCGATCATCGCCACTGAATCAGAACATCAGATGGTGAGCATTATCGATATCGCAACAAAGAAGATCACTTTTGAATACGGTGTTGCAGATAAGGGCTCACGACTCAAGGGCTACCTCAATAATCCTGATGACGCGATGATGCTTCCCGACGGACGATTGATTGTTGCCGACATAAAGAATTGTCGAATTCTCTTTATCGACCCCAAGACCAAGAAGACGACTCAACTTGGAACAACGGGACGCTGTTATCACAATCCACCGAAGAGCTTCGGCAGTCCCAACGGCGCATTCCCAATGCAAGATGGTCGCTTTCTCGTAACTGAGATCAATGGTGACTGGGTAAGTGCGATGACTCTTGAAGGCAAAGTCTCGTGGTCAGTTCACGCACCTGGAATTGCCTACCCATCTGATACCAACGAAATTTCGCCAGATGTCTATGTCACTGTTGATTTCAGCAAACCTGGAGCAATTATTAAATTCAACTCCAAAGGCAAGTTGCTTTGGAAGTACAAGCCGACTGGGGCAGCAGCACTTGATCACACATCGTTGGCGACTGGTCTTCCAAACGGAATGATCATCGCAAACGATGATGCAAACCATCGCGTGATCGTTGTTGACCCAAAGACGAAGAAGATTGTGTGGCAGTATGGACACAAAGGAATTAAGGGAACCGCTGCGGGATATCTCAACAACCCTGATGGTTTGGAACTCATCCCTGACAGCGCTTTAGCCAATTTCAAACTTTCGTAGGAGTCCTCTTTAATGGCGAACGCGAGAGCCATACCAATTGGTTATGGCCCTCGCGTCCGGATCAGATGGTTCACTTCATCCTCATTCCTTCGGAGAGTGAGAAATGAGGACCAACCACCACGTACCCACCTTGTTAGGTGGCGTACTAATCATCGTGTCGCCTATTGAACTCTGCTATACATTTTGCGAGTGGCAACCCTAAAAATGACTGCAGTACAAGCGTTTCTGGTATCGTTGAGTGATACCCCCTAGAGTATCCAAACTATCTAGGGTATCTCGGGAGAGGGAGTTATTTCATGGCCAAGAAAAGTGCGCCGGTTCTTACTCATGTGTTGCAGGATGAAGAGCAACTCATGGCGATTAGCAAACGCATCAAGCGAGCCCATGGCCAACTTGGGGCTATCTCTCGAATGATCGACGAAGGTCGCAGTTGCGAGGACGTCGTCACCCAGATGGCTGCCGTTGGGAAAGCGATCAACACCGCCGCGATTACCTTGATTTCAGCCAGCCTGAAAGAGTGCATTGAGAATGAAGGCGCAGACTCCGCCGCCATCACCGCAAAGCTCCAGAAGCTCTTCCTTAGCTTCGCTTAGGCCGGGGCTATTTTTCAATAGGTGATTTTGTGATACCCTAGGGGGTATGACAACTCTTACGTTATCTGCAGAATCCTTTGATGAGGTAGTGCTGAAGGACGGGATCGTCCTTGTTGATTTCTGGGCCGCTTGGTGTGGCCCATGTCGGATGTTTGCCCCAATTTTTGAAAGTGCCTCGGAGAAATACCCCGATATAACTTTCGCCAAGGTGGACACCGAGGCAGAGCAACAACTCTCTGCTGCTGCCGGAATTTCATCCATCCCTACTTTGATGGCCTTTAGAGACGGCATCTTGCTCTTCAACCAAGCCGGAGCCTTGCCTGCGGCCAGTCTGGATGAGTTGATCACGGCCATTTCGAACCTTGATATGGAAGAAGTTCGGGCTTCGTTGCCAAGCAAGGCATAACTCGATCAAAGGAAGGAGACGAAAATGGCAGAGACTGCATTAGATCAGGAGCAGAAGGACGCCATTAGCAAACGTCTCAAAAAGGCCCATGGTCAGCTTGGCGCCGTAGTGCGCATGCTCGAGGAAGACCGCACCTGTAATGAAATCGTCATCCAAATGGCAGCTGTGAGCAAAGCCATTAATACCGCTGCGTTCACGTTGATTTCAGCGAACCTAAAAAGCTGCATTATTGATAATGACAAAAGCGCTCCCGAAGTTACTGAAAACCTTCAGAAGCTTTTCTTAAGTTTGGCCTAGGAGAAAAATGAAAAAGAGAGTCGTAGCAGGCATTGTCGTTTTAGTTGCTGGTGTTTTGATCTTGAGTGGTTGCTCTTCAAAAGCTAGTGCGATCACCAACATGAATGCTAAAGATTTCTCGGCCATGACGCAGCAAGCCGGCGTAGTGACCCTGGATGTTCGAACTCCGGGTGAGTTCAGCCAAGGACATATTCAGGGTGCGATGAACATCGACGTTGAAGCTTCGACTTTCGATTCAGAGATTGCAAAATTGGATAAGACAAAGACTTATGCGGTGTACTGCCACAGCGGTCGCAGGTCTGGAATCGCTACTCAGACGATGGCGAAGATGGGATTTAAGCATCTTTACAATTTGGAAAACGGACTTGCTGACTGGATGTCACAAGGAATGATGACGGTTACGTCCTAATGAAGGTAGTCATCGTTGGCGGTGTTGCTGGCGGGATGTCGGCGGCCACTCGCCTGCGTCGCCTCGATGCCGATGCGGAGATTATTGTTCTTGAGAAGAGTGGGCATGTTTCCTACGCCAACTGTGGCCTGCCATATTTTGTAGGCGGAATCATTGAAGAAGAAGAGTCACTATTTCTTCAAACTCCAGAGTCATTACATGCGCGATTCAGGCTAGATGTCAGGGTTTCAACGGAGGCTACTCGCATTGACCCTTCGTCTAAAACGATTGAAGTCCTTGACCTAAATAGCGGAGAATCCTCTGAAATCTCCTATGACAAATTGATTCTCAGCCCAGGAGCTTCACCAGTTATTCCGCCAATTTCTGGTATTGAGCATGCGATCACGCTGCGAACGGTCGAAGATGTCGAGAAGATCGTAGCGCAGGTTAAGGAACGCCCTCAGAACGCGGTAGTTATCGGAGGTGGCTTCATTGGATTAGAGGTCGCGGAGAATCTGGTGCACAAGGGAATTCCGACAACCGTTGTTGAGGCTCTGCCGCAAGTTTTGGCACCTCTTGATCCCGAAATGGCAACTCTTGTAGTGGATGAATTAATCAACCACGGAGTGAAAGTTTTCCTAGGAAATGCAGTTGAATCAGTAACAGCAGAGTCGGTCAAACTTGCAAGCGGCGAGGAACTACCTAGTGAATTAGTGATCCTTGCCATTGGAGTCCGCCCCGATATCGCTCTTGCCAAACGCGCAAACTTGAATATCGGCGAGCGTGGCGGAATTGAAGTAAATGGTTTCAACCTCACCAGCGACCCAGATATTTATGCCGTTGGTGATGCAGCAGAGAAGCGAGATTCCATAGATGGAAGTGCAACTCTGGTTCCGCTTGCCAATCTTGCCAATCGGCACGGACGTGTTGTCGCCGACCACATTGCTGGCCGAACGGTCAGACCGGTTACGACAATTGGCACGGCGATTGTCAAAGTCTTCGACCTCACCATTGCAACCACCGGTTGGAATGAGAAAAGACTTGTCGCACAAAAGCGAGGCTTTCACGCAATTCATACTCACCCTGCATCGCACGCGGGTTATTACCCAGGTGCAAAACCCATGTCACTTAAATTGTTATTTGATGACTCAACAGGTGAAATCCTGGGTGCACAGGGCGTTGGTACCGAGGGCGTCGATAAGCGAATCGATGTAATCGCCACTGCGATGCGCGGTGGAATATCTGCCCCAGAGCTGGCCGATCTCGAATTGGCTTACGCACCTCCGTTTGGTTCGGCGAAAGATCCAGTGAATATGCTGGGTTACATCGCCGAGAATCGACTTTCGGGGCTTTCTAAGGCCGTCCAATGGAATGAACTTGAGGACTACCGCAGCCGCGGGTATGAAATTTTGGATGTGAGAACTGCGCGTGAGTTCGCACGCGGTTCGATTCCCGATTCGGTAAATATCCCAATTGATGAATTGCGTGAGCGAATTGGTGAAATCACCTCGAAAGACATTGTTGTTAACTGTCAGGTGGGCCTTCGTGGTCACACTGCGGCCCTTCTCCTCAGTGAGTTGGGCTTTAATGCTGTCAACCTTGATGGTGGGTATCAGACATGGAGCCAGTCATCGGCTAAAACTTCGGTGCCTGTACTTTTCTAAATGACACATCAAGAAGATTGGACTCGCTCACTTGCTAAGTGGGCAATTCCTCAGGAGATCCTGGATCAAGCGCAGACGAGTCCCTGGATACATCCGCCCGTCCTCTTCCAAATTCCCGAAGAGATCAACTTGACGATCTCCCACACCCGCGCATTCGAAGCACTGCCTGCAGGCGGATCTGTATTAGATGTTGGTTGCGGCGGCGGAATCGCGGCGTTTGCTCTGACACCTCCTGCTTCGCATGTGATTGGGGTTGATCACCAACCCGAGATGTTGGAAATGTTTATGGAGAATGCAAAGAAGCGCGGCGTTACATGTGAAGTTTTTGAAGGGTTCTGGCCACAAGTGGCACCAGAGGTCCCGATTGCGGATGTTGTTGTCTGCCATCACGTGGTCTACAACGTCGCCGATATAGGAGCGTTCCTTCAAGCGTTGAGTGCACACGCAAGATCTCGCGTTGTGATTGAAATGCCAATAAGGCATCCTCTTTCAAACATGTCGGGGGCGTGGAAGCATTTTTGGAATCTTGACCGTCCCGCAGAGCCTACTTCTGAGGATTTAATAGAAGTCTTAAAAGAAATCGGGATTAATCCACGCGTCCAATACTGGTCAGGTCCATTGAGAGACCGCATTGATATCGATCAAGACGCTGAGTTCATGCGAGTTCGTCTCTGCCTTCCAGCGGAGCGTTTGCCTGAAGTACGTGAATATCTGCTCGCCAATCCACTACCAAGACAGCGTGAAATTGCGACGATCTGGTGGGATGTTAGCGCTTAGATCGGAAGTAACTAAACCAGCCGTACGCTGCTGCGACTAAGAGATACGGCGCTGCGCTGGCCAACGAGGAGACGAAATCGACTCCTACCTTTGAGACGTGAAAGCCGTCTACCAGGGAAGTGGCAACAAAGGTGACTGTGGCAAAGGCAAGGGGAGCAGTTGCAGCAGAGACATACTCGGTCCCGCTTCGACCAAAGCGAATTGTCCCAAAGACAGCGATGCAGATCATGACTCCTGTAAAGACTCCTATGCCATGACGCAGGACAACTTCTGCAATCGCGAAGATCCCGATAAAGAATGTTTGCAGAACTACAACCCCTGCTTTGGTAAGTCCTTTTCTTGATATCTGCAGGTTGGCGGGGGAAGTCATTCGATCTCCTCATCTACTTCTTCAACGTCAATAAAATCCTCTGGGGCATCAAGGGCTAACTTGTTCTTGAGCGCACGTACATTTTCTGAAACTTCAGGAAACGCCTTAAGTTTACTGGAGTCACCTGACACACCCAGACTCATGATTTTCTTCGCAGGGCTCAAGACAGTGCTCTCGGCTGTGGGGATCATGTCGTTGTAGGCCTTGAGCGTTTGCTTGAGTCGATCGCCAACGGCAACTATTTTCACATGCAACGATGCGACGTTCTTGAGGAATGTTCCTGCTAGCTCTTGGATCTCAGTGGCGCTTTCTGCCAAGCGGTTTCTACTAAAGACATAGCCGACGGTGGCCAAAAGGGACATCATGGTTGTAGGTGTTGCGATTGTGACGCCTTTTCTAAAGGCTTTTTCGAGCAATCGAGGATCAACGCGTAATGCTTCAGTGAGTATGGATTCGAATGGCGCAAAGAGTACGACGAAACTCGCAGAATCATCTCTATCTGCATATCCTCGCTTGGCGAGAGCATCAACGTGTTTGAGCAGGTCCTTTGCATGTTGTTCCAGGAATGATTCGCGCGTGGCCAGATCATCAGTGTCGAATGCGTCGAGGAATCTTTCAAAAGGGAATTTTGAGTCGATGAATAGGACACTAGATCCTGGGAAAGAAATAGTGATGTCGGGGATGCCGATTTTGTCTCCATCGCCAGACATGGATTTCTGCCGACTAAAATGCACACCTTCAATCAGTCCGGCGCTTTCTAGAAGTTGCTCAAGTTGGGCCTCACCGAACTTTCCCCGAGTTTGCGAACTGGAAAGAGCGCCAGCAATCTTGGAGGTCTCCTCGAGCAAAGATTTATTTGTCGTTGCCATATTGGTGAGATCATTACGGATCTTCTGCTCCGCCGCTACGCGACTTAACTCAGCCTCTCTAGCTTGAGCTGAAAGAGACTCAACTGATTTCTTCATGGCTTCGAGTTCTGTCGCCAGTCTCGTCGTCTCGGTCTGGGCACCTTGCATCGTCGCAATCTGCTTTTCTAGAGTGGCAATTGAGCCTTTGGCTGCCACGAGTTGGGCTTGTGCCAATGTCGCGCGCCCTCGAGTCAGCAGAAAGCCGATGATTGCGCCGAGGACCAGACCCATTCCAAGTGATATGCCCATGCTCATGGGCTTATCGTGGCAGGAACCACCGACGAAGACGCGTAGGCTCTACTCCTCGTGAGCCTCTCTATCGGAATTGTCGGAATGCCCAATGTGGGTAAGTCCACCCTTTTTAATGCCCTGACCAAGAACAACGTCCTTGCGGCCAACTATCCCTTTGCCACGATCGAGCCCAATGTCGGCGTCGTCGGGGTGCCGGATCCACGCCTTGCGAAACTGGCCAAGGTCTTCGGATCCCAGAAGCTCCTTCCAGCCGTGGTCTCCTTCGTCGATATTGCCGGAATTGTAAAAGGAGCCTCAGAAGGCGCCGGTCTTGGCAACCAGTTCCTGGCCAATATCCGCGAGACTGACGCGATCTGTCAGGTTATCCGCGTCTTCAACGACAGCGATGTCATTCACGTTGAAGGTCGCGTCGATCCAGCCAGCGACATGGAGATCATCAACACCGAATTGGCCCTCGCAGATCTTCAGACAATCACAAAATCAATGCAGCGCCTCGAAAAAGAGGCGCGGATGAATAAGGATCGCCAACACGTACTTGATGCAGTGAAGCAGGCTGAAGTTGTCCTCAATGCGGGTAAACCACTTTCAGGCAGCGGTGTTGATCTCGAGGCGCTCGCTGAGTTGCACCTCCTTACTGCCAAACCATTTCTCTATGTATTCAACGTCGATGCAACAGAACTAAACGATGCTGATTTACGCGCTAAATTGGCAGCGCTCGTGGCACCGGCTGAGGCGATTTTCTTGGATGCCAAGACTGAAGCAGAACTCGCCGAACTCAGCGATGAGGATGCGCTCGAACTTCTCAATTCAATTGGGCTTAGCGAGCCTGGGCTTGCAACCCTTGCCCACGTCGGGTTCAGAACTCTCGGTCTGCAGACATACCTGACTGCTGGACCCAAAGAAACTCGGGCGTGGACTATCCACGTTGGTGACACCGCTCCAATGGCAGCCGGAGTAATTCACACGGATTTTCAGAAGGGTTTCATCAAGGCAGAAATAGTTTCCTTCGATGATCTCATGGCTTGCGGGTCAATGGCTGAAGCCAAGGCTAAAGGCAAGGTCCGCATGGAGGGCAAGGAGTACGTCATGCACGATGGAGACGTAGTTGAATTTAGGTTTAACGTTTAATTTTGTTTTGACTAGAGCAAGTAAGTGCGGCTAAGGGTGCACACAAGCCGTGTTGCAACGCGCGGTGCCACTCCGCCTCAGGGAGAGCCGCCATCGGAACTTTGATCCGGAAACTCTCTAAGAATCAATACGAGATTCCCTTCCAAGGTGATTTGCTCGGTTTCAACGAATCCCAATTTCCTCCAGAAACTCTGAGCGGGAGTGTTGTCTTGCTCAGGATCCACCGTAATTCGTTTCCAACCTTCAACTTGAATCAAGTACTTGATCAGCGCACTAACGGCATCGCTTCCAAACCCACGGCCACGCATCTCAGGCGCTAGGAACAAGTCGATACTTCCCGCGGCATTACAAGTTTGATTTCTTTGCGCGTATCCAATGGGCGTCCCAGTTGCTTCGATGATGTAACCCTCAACTTGTGGGCGACGAAAACCAAGGTATTTTCGCTTAACTACATCTGAATCAATTGGCAATCCACCCCACCAGCGATAAACCTCTGGATCATTTAACCATCGAAAAAGAAGTTCAAAATCATTTTGTTGAACAGTTCGAAGTTCTACTTTGTCACCAAATATCTTGGAATCCCCTAGTGAATTGGCTGGCATGTATCCTCGCTCCGTAGAAAATCTCGCTAGGCATTAACAGAACTATTAGAGGGCTTCGACAAATGTCTCCATGGCAGCCACAATCTCGCCGAGAAGACGAACGGAGGCCGAGGGATCTCCGGTGATTTCCAGACCGTGATGCGCACCCTGCATTTCTAGAACTTGATGGCCGCTTGACCTCGCTACCTTCCCGTCCCAGTAGTCATCTGCCGTCCCACCTACAAGAAGTGTTTTGCCGGTCGTGGTTTTCAAAGCATCTACCAGTTCTGGACGAGTGAGTAATGGCGTTAACCAAATTGCTGGCCATCCGTGTTCCGAGACCAACGGTAGGGCGAGGGTTCCCAACGACTTACCGACAATTAGAGGATTTCGGTCGGCGACTTTATCCAACGCCGCCCTTGAAGTCTGTACTACACCGGTCGCCGCCCAACCCAAGCGTTGGAATTCGTCAAGAACATCCGAACTCCACCAGACTTCCTCGACAGACCAACCGTGAGCCAGGAGCACCTGGCGCGCGAAATAAAGAAGTGGATGATTAGGCGTGTAAGTGGCGCCAGGCAATAACACCGCCACACGTTCATTGGTGCCCTCATAGAAAGCCACCAACCTAAGATAACAACGGAGGCAATCGTGTCAAGGTTCATTCGATAAACCGTGGAAATTCAAAGGACTGCGAGTCCACATCCTGAGGTTGTATTAACGATTAGTCGGGTTCCTCACGAATGACGCACCTACCTGATAAAAAAGTGCTTGGTCAATTGGTAAATGGACAGAGCGTTACACTCGATGGAGCACTAAGCGCGGTTCCAATTAAACAAGACGGTGATAGTTATGCGAACAAATGTCCTGTTAGGTAAGAGGCATCTTGCCCTGGTTCTCGTCCCGTTCTTTCTCACTGCGTGCGCCGTCCAGACCCCGCAGAGCGCACCAGTTCTCTCAAACTCATCGCCGACTCCAACTCCCGCCGCAGTTGTTAAGTCTTCCTATGCAAACATTTCGTGGGTCATGCCTGCGTCATGGAACAAAGTCATTCCTAGGGTTTGGAAAGCTCCGGGCGTGCCATTTGTATTTTTGAGCAATGCTCGGATCATCGACCCATGCGCGTCGAGTTTCCGAGTGACCGCCTGCTGGAAACCGCTCACTAAACTCCCGCCCGACGGTATCCTGCTTACTTTTCAGGGCTCTGCCGTAGTCACGCCATCGAATTCGAAGGTACGGGTGAAAGTTGCAGTACGTCGTGATTGTCAGGACATGGGTGGCGAGCTCGAATTCATGGACTTTTTTCATGGCGTAGTTATTGACGTTTGCTTGCGCGGTCCCGACTTCACCGAAAACGAGGCACTGTTCCAACAAATGATGTCCTCGATGAAGGAGTCGTTGGTAGGGGCGATTCCGGGCGGGTCTATGTCGCCGAGGGCGATCTGCGAAGGCAGTCTCGGCTCCGCTGTCATACTGGATTGGGAGCCAGGAACCGTATCTGAGTTCCGGGCGTATCAATATGGTGGCCCGAAAGCTACCGTGCCGCTCGCCCATGCGTTCGCCGGTATGCCGGGGAACACTCGCGGGGCATGGTGCGGTACGAACGGGGGAACCAATGCCACCCACTGGTGGGCGGTGGTAGTGGGCCACAAGCCTGCGACGGTCATCATCGTCCACGGTCCTGGCGAAGGGATCTGGCACGGATTGGTTTCAGGTCGGGTGGGAGGCCCGTGATGCGCATGCCAATGCTCCTTGTCGGGCAAAGCGGCTTGTATGCAACTTCAGGCTGGACTAGCGCGATCAACACTGAGAATAACGTCGTCGTAAACGCAAACACAGGCGAACTCGTCGAAGAGTTTACGTATCGCTGACGTGTGCGCTTTCGTATCGCCCTTCCTCCGCCACCGCGCTCCGAATCTTGTTGAGGTTAGGGATTGTATTAACGATTAGTGGGGTTCTCTCGAAACTCATACTCCGTGCCGGCTTATCCCGACACCTCAAATGAGGTGACATTAGCGATTAGCCGCGTTGCTGGTTTGGTTCTGTTCACCGAAATTGAAAGGGCCCCGAGTTTCCTCGAGGCCCTTGCTCAACTCTCCTAACACTTTGATCACTGCCAATAGATCAGTCAAGAGATCTTGAGACTACGGTGTCAGTGACGGGGATCGAACCCGCACCTCCTCTTTGGCAAAAACAGACGTGCTGCCATTTACACCACACCAACATCGCAGGTGAAGTATCAATTTGATGTGAGTTGAAATTCTGATTCAAATACAACTGTGTGGAAAATGTCTTCCTGTTGAAGGGTGGAGAAAAGAAAAAGGACTCAACTTAAGTGTCGAGTCCTTTTTCGTGCCAAAGAGAAGGTAAGGAAAGTATGCCAGAAATTCAGGTTACTCGGAGTAATAACAATCCGGATGGTTAAGGGTGTATTAACGATTGGTGGGGTTTACCGGTTTGGTTCCTTCACCCAAATTAAAAGGGCCCCGAGTTTGAACTGAACCCCTGAAGTTGGAGACTCAATTAAGAGTCCCAACCGAAGGGGTTCTTTTCATGGACGGAAGATTTAACCATTC
>Ga0315270_10001923_pt1 | contig 11048 bp, 7 predicted proteins | sample C1_bottom_MG_FD_204932 | JGI IMG/M metagenome (GOLD analysis project Ga0315270, IMG submission 204932) | Sediment microbial communities from Yellowstone Lake, YNP, Wyoming, USA - C1_bottom | ecosystem: Environmental > Aquatic > Freshwater > Lake > Sediment | place: USA: Wyoming | collected... | reverse complement strand
ACGCCATCATCGCGCCCCAGAACGCCCGATCGTCGTCGCCGGAAAGGCGGCCGCAATGTTCCCGCGCCTGGTCGCGCATTCCCGTGAGGAAGTCCAGCATGCAGCGACCTCCCTGGACGAACCCCGACCCGGGAGCCAGCTCGAGTGCGCGGTCGTTGAGGGCCCGCGCCTGGGCCAGGTCCCCGCTGGCGATGAGCGTGTACGTGAGCTGGTTGCGCGCCCGCGCGGACAGCGGATCGATCTCGATGGCCTTCCGGGCCGCGGCCTCGCTCTCGGCGAGCCGCCCGAAGCTGCGAAGCAGGTAGCTGTGGTTGAGGAGCACGAAGGGGGCCCGGGGCGCGAGGGCCAGGGCTCGCTCGGAGTCCTCCTCCGCACCCCGATGGTTCAGTTGTTCTTCCAACCGGATAATCGCCCGCGCGGCGTAGCCCTCCGCGAGCCGTGGGTCCAGGGCGACGGCTCGCTTCGCCGCTTCGACGCCGCGCCGCCGGATGGCGATGTCCTCCGGTGTGTCCAGGCCGCTGCTGAACAACCAGAGGCCGAAGGAAAGGCTCGCCCATGCCGGGGCCATCCCGGGATCGAGCGCCACCGCCTTCTCGAGCGCGGAGATCGCCTGGCGAAAATCCTCGTTCGTGTAGCGAGCGAGGAACTGGTTCCCGAGCAGGTACTGGTCGTAGGCCCCGAGGTTGGCCGTGGGCACGCGGCTCGCCGATGCCTCGCCTGCGGGCTGGAGCTTCACCTTCATCGCGTCGGCCACGGCCTTCGCCACCTGGTCCTGGACCGCGAAGACGTCGGCCTCGTCCCGGTCGAAGGTCTCGCTCCAGAGGTGATAGCCGTCGGCGACGTTCACGATCTGCGCGGTGACGCGCAGCCGGGTCCCTGCACGGCGCACGCTTCCTTCCAGCACGTGCGTGACGTTGAGCTTCCGCCCGATCTCGGCCAGTTCGACGTTCTTGCCCTTGAACCAGAACGACGACGTCCGCCCAGGCACGCGCAGCCCCTCGACATGGGCGAGCGCATTCAGGATCTCCTCTGCAAGGCCGTCCGCGAAGTACTCCTGGTCGTGCTGCGGGCTCATGTCGGCAAAGGCAAGGACCGCGATGGAGGGGCTGGCCGTCGTACTGGTCGTACTGGTGGAGGACTGAGCTGGAGCCGTAGCTCCAGCGGAAGTGCCTTCGGCCGTGCGGGCGCGGTCGTGCCGCGCGTACCAGACCCAGCCTGGAACGGAGATGAGTAGCCCGAGGCCGATCAGCAGCAACGCAGTGCGAGCCCGCCTCGCCGGCGTCGGCACCACGCCGGGAGCGGAGGGCGTCCGCTCGACCCCGCCCGGCCCCATGTCGAAGATCCAGGCGAGTACGAAGGTCGCCGGGAAGCCCACACCCAGAACGACGACCACCAGCGTGAGCGTCCACTCGGGGAGGTGGAGCCCGTGCATGACCGGTTCGTAGATCTGGAGAACGGCGAAGGAGAGGATGCCCCAGCCAAGGACGGCGCGCACCACGCGCCGCCGCCGAAGCTCTGCGATGAAGTCGCTGATCCCGGCCAGGCTCCCCCCTGCGAGGTGAGGCCGGATGATAGCTACGCGGAACTGCCCGCTACAAGTCGGCGGCCCTGCGGACGGGGCGAACTTCGCTACGCCTTCCCCGCCCCGTCCACCTTCACCACGATCACCGTGAGGGTGCTGGTCCGGGGTGCGCCTCCCGGTACCTACGTACCGGGGCGGTTCCGAAAATGGCTCCTGGGGGCGTTTAGGCGGCCTCCCAGTGGGAACGGAGTGGGAACGCCATCCGAAACGACGGGCCCGATACCGTAACTCTCCTGGACCGATCCAGCGACACCGAGCCCGTCGTCGTCCCACTACGGGATCGGCAGCCGTAGGTGGTGATCCCGCGAGTCGCAGGTGACGCGATGCACCTTGCTCTCGGAGTGAACCGCGACGCAGGATCCGGGTCCGGAGGTGCCCATGTTGCATGCCCTGCTCGTCGCGACTTTCGGCATTGCGGCCGCAACTTCCGCCGCACCGTGCGAGTCCCTGGCACGCCTCTCCGTGACCGGGGAGGAGGTCCTCGGGGCCGAGTTCGTTCCGGGCGGCGACTGGAAGCCGCCCGAGGGAGAGCCGTTGAAGGGGCTTCCCGCCTTCTGCCGCGTGCGCCTGCGCCTCACCCTCGGCACCGGTTCCGACATCCGCGCCGAGCTCTGGCTCCCCGCGGAGGGCTGGAACGGCCGCTTCCTCGGCACGGGGAACGGCGGCTTCGGCGGCATCATCCAGCACGGCTTCCTCGGCGACGGGATCCGGCGCGGATTCGCCACCGCCAACGACGACACGGGCACGTCCTCGGCGAGCGGCATGGACGGAAGCGCGCTCGTCGGGAAGCCGGTGAAATGGCTCGACTACGGCTTCCGCTCCACGCACGCCGCCGCAGTGGCCGGCAAGCGTCTCGCGGCCGCCTACTACGGCCGACGGCCGCACCACGCCTACTTCGTCGGCTGCTCGAAAGGGGGGAATCAGGGGCTCCACGAGGCGGAGAGGTTCCCGGAAGACTTCGACGGCATCGTGGCCGGGTGCACCACCCCGGCCTTCACCCGTGCGGTCGCGCAGTTGGCCTGGATGCACGCGGCCGTTCGGGCCTCGCCAGCGTCCCTGCCTTCGAAGGAGCAGGTGGAGACGCTCCACGCCGCGGTCCTCGCCGCTTGCGGCCCCACCGACGCGGGGCCTGTTGGCGAGGCATGGCTCGCCGATCCCTCGTCCTGCGCCTTCGACCCCGGGGCCCTCGCCTGCCGGGAATCGTCTCCCCCGGGCTGTCTCGCGCCGGCCCAGGTGGAAGCCCTGCGGAAGATCTACGCCGGACCATCGAACCCCCGGACCGGCGCCCGCATCTTCCCCGGCCTGCCCCGGGGAGCCGAGTCGTACCCGTACTTCGCCTGGTTCGCCGCCCCGCCCGAGCCCCCCATGGGCGCCACGTTCCGCTGGGTGCTCGGGTCGGACTGGGACGCAGCGCACCTCGATCTCGACCGCGACTTCGCCGCCGTGCTCGGCGTCCTCGCGCCCATCGTCGACGCGGGGGGCTCCGACCTGTCCCGGTTCGCGAAGCGGGGCGGGAAGCTCGTCCTCTGGCATGGATGGAACGATCCGATCATCCCGGCCGGCGCCTCGATCGACTACTACCTCGACGTCGTGGCGCGGCAGAACGGACCGGCTGCGAGGCGGGTCGAGACCACGCGCTCGTTCGCCCGCCTCTTTCTCGCGCCCGGTGTGGAGCACTGCTTTGGCGGCCCGGGGCCGTTCGGATTCGGCGCGGTCAGCCTGGGCGCCTCCTTCGACGCCGACCACGACATGCTGGCCGGCGTGGTGCGCTGGGTGGAGCAGGGGGTCGCGCCGGATCGGTTCGTGGCGAGTAAGCTCGTCGTCGACGACCTTCCCTCCTCCGGAGTGGTCTTCGAGCGTCCGCTGTGCGCTTGGCCGAAGGTGGCCCGGTACCGAGGAGCGGGGGACCGGACCCAGGCCACGAGCTTCGCCTGCGTCGCCCCGGTCAGGGCCTCGGCACCGCGGTGAGCACTGCCTTCGGCAGCGCACCGCCACTTCGAGTTCTTCGTAGCGCCTCGGGACGGCAGGGAAGCCTTCGCGGAGGGCGCGTCATCCTCCGACCTTGATCACGATCACCGTGAGGATGCTGGCGCGGGGTACGCCTCCCGCTACCTACAATCGCTCCTGGGGGCTCCCAGGAGGCCGTGCAGTGGTAACGGAGTGGGAACGGAGCCGATCCCTTCCAGCCGGCACCGTGGTTCAGTCTGCCGACAACTGCATCTTCTGGAGAAGGGTCTTGAAGCGCGGACCGGCCCGAAGGCCCTGCCATGGATTTCGCCCGCTCGCTCTTGGAGGCGCATAGCTGGGGCGCTAGCATCCTCCCCCAACACGTCCCCGGACCAGGGGTGACGGGGGACGGGAGATCCGATGGCACATCGACTGGCACGTTGCCTCGGCGCCGTTCTCGGGATCTCCTTGCTCGGGGCCTGCGCGTCCATCGGTTCTCATCCCGGCGCCGGCACGAACGCCGGTGAGACGGAGCGCGCTGCCGACCTGATCGTGACCGGCGGTCGCGTTTACGTGGGCAGCACGGGCGCTTTCGAGGAGGCGCTCGCCATCCGCGGCGCCCGCATCGTACGGGTCGGCTCGCGCACGGACGTCGAGGGGCTCCGCGGGCCCCTGACGGTGGTCCTCGATGCGCGCGGCGGGAGCGTGGTTCCCGGGTTCAATGACGCGCACGTCCACCTCCTCGGGGCCGGGTTGTCGCTCGGCAACGTGCAACTCGATGACGGTCCGTTCGACCGGATCGCCTCGCGCATCCGTGCCTTTGCGGCGGCCCATCCCGAGCGACCGTGGATCGTCGGGAGCGGCTGGTACTACGACTCCTTCCCCGGGAAGATGCCAACCCGCCAGCAGCTCGACGCCCTGGTCCCTGACCGACCGGCTTACCTGACGGCGGACGACGGGCACACGGCGTGGGTGAACACGCGGGCCCTCCAGCTGGCCGGGATCACGAAGGACACCCCCGACCCGCGGAACGGGATCATCGTGAGGGACCCGGTGACCGGCGAGCCTACCGGCGTCCTGGAAGAGACCGCCAAGTTGGCGGTCGCCAGGCTCCTTCCCGTAGCTTCTCGCTCTGAGCGGCTCGACGCGATCCGCGAGGCCATCCGTGAGGCGCAGCGCGTCGGGGTGACGAGCGTGCAGACGACGAATGGCACGGCGGAGGAGGTCGCGCTGTACGACGAGCTGCGTGGGTCGGGGGATCTGGGCGTTCGGGTCCTCGTCTCGCTCTGGACCACGCCCGACGTCTCGGAGAGCGACGCGGATCGGCTGGATGCACTTCGCACGGCGCATCGCGACGACCCGATCGTCCGGGTCAGCGCGGTGAAGATCATGCTCGACGGCGTGGTCGAGGCTCACACCGCGGCGATGCTCGCGCCCTATGCGGACCGGGACACGTCCGGGACTCCGAGGTACACGGCGGCGGAGCTCGACCGTGCCGTGACGCTTCTCGACGGACGAGGCTGGCAGGTCTGGACCCATGCCATCGGAGACCGCGCCGTCCGCATGGCGCTCGATGCGTACGCGAACGCGGCAAGGGCCAATGCCCTACCAGCGCGTGACCGCCGGCACCGGATCGAGCACGTGGAGACCCTCGATCCCCAGGACATCCCCCGATTCGCCGCCCTGGGCGTCATCGCCTCCCAGCAACCGATCCACAGCAACCCGGCCCCGAGCCAGCTCCCGGCCTGGGCGGAAAAGATCGGGCCGGAGCGCGCCACGCGCGGATGGGCTTACGCTACTCTTCTCCGCAGCGGTGCCTACCTGGCCTTCGGCACCGACTGGCCGGTGACGCCGCTCGACCCGCGCCTTGGCCTCCACGTGGCCACCACCCGAACGGCTCCCGACGGGTATCCGGAAGGAGGATGGCTTCCCGGAGAGAGGCTGACGCTCGGACAGGCAATCGACGCCTACACGACGGGATCGGCTTACGCTTCCTTCGACGAGCAGCAGAAGGGGCGGCTCGCTCCCGGAATGCTCGCGGACGTCGTGGTTCTCACGACCGACGTCTTCGCCCCCGGGGCGAAGGTCCTGGATACCTCGGTCGCCTTCACGATCTTCAACGGGAAGGTCGTGTTCCAGCGATAGCCATTCCGGCAGGAGGACAAGATGAAACATCTGGCAGTCATGGTGCTCGGAGCCCTGCTGGCCGTCACCGCGTTGGCAGAGGAGCGGGTGGTCGTGAAGACGATTGCCCCGAGGGCGGAGGACGTTTCGACCATCGATGGGATGATCAAGGCCTGGTACGAGGTCATCTCCGGCCCTGCCGGCCAGCCCCGCGACTGGGCGCGCGACCGGACCCTCTATATCGGGGACCTCCGGTTCGTTCAGGTCGACCTCGACAAGAAGGGGCGCCCGCAGCCGACGATTCTCGACCACCAGCAGTACGTGAACACGGTCGATTCCGGCATGCGCAAGAACGGGTTCTTCGAGAAGGAGATCCACCGGGTCACCCAGAGATTCGGCTCCATAGCCCACGTCTGGAGCACCTACGAGTCGCGCAGGACAGCGGACGGGCCGGTCTTCGCACGTGGCATCAACTCCATCGAACTCTACTGGGATGCGACCCGATGGTGGATCGCGAACGCCGTGTGGAGCGAAGAGAGCGAGACCAACCCGATCCCGCCAGAGTTCCTCCCCGGCGGGAAGTAGGACCCTGGCAACGGAAGACCACCGCATGCGCCTCCTCCAATCCCTTCCTTTCGTCGCCCTCGCCGCGCTGGCCAGCCCGTTCGCCGGAAGCGCCGCCGACCCGGCCGTGCGCCCGCGTGCCCGCGCGCTGGGCATCCCCTTCGAGGGCACGCCGGGTCCGCTCGACGCCATCACTGACGTGGCCGGGGTGGAGGTGGGTCAGGTCACGCTGATCTCGGGTGAGGGACCGCTGGTAGTGGGGAAGGGACCGGTGCGCACCGGGGTTACCGCCATCCTCCCGCGGGGCCGTGCCAGCGACGACCCGGTCTTCGCCGGCACCTTCACGCTCAACGGGAACGGCGAGATGACGGGCCTGGCCTGGTTGCGGGAGTCGGGCTTTCTGGAGGGCCAGCTCCTCATCACCAACACCTACAGCGTCGGCGTGGCCCGCGACGCGCTCATCGACTGGCAGGCCCGTCGTGACCCGGGAGCGTCCGAGGTCTGGGGGCTTCCGGTGGTGGCCGAGACTTATGACGGCTGGCTGAACGACATCCTGGGCTTCCACGTGAAGCCGCAGCACGTCTTCGAGGCCCTGGACAAGGCGCGAAGCGGCCCTGTGGCCGAGGGCTCGGTGGGTGGCGGGACCGGGATGATCTGCTTCGAGTGGAAGTGCGGGATCGGCACGGCTTCGCGCCGGGTGAAGGTGGGGGCGGCGGGCTACGTGGTTGGCGTGCTGGTACAAGCCAACTTCGGCTTCCGGCCGCAGGCGCTGGTGGCCGGCGTCCCGGTAGGGCGCGAGATCAGAGACGGAACTTTCCGCACGAAGGAGAACGGGTCGATCATCATCGTGGTGGCCACGGACGCGCCGCTCCTCCCCCACCAGCTCGACCGCGTGGCGCGCCGCGCCGGCATGGGTCTGGCACGCACCGGGAGCACCGCGGGCGACGGGTCTGGCGACATCTTCCTCGCCTTCTCAACCGCCAACCCGGGGGTGCAGAAGGCCCGCGCGGCCGTCGCCGCGCAGTTCCTACCGAACGACACGCTCAACCCGGTCTTCGACGCCACCGTGCAGGCCACCGAAGAGGCCATCGTGAACGCGCTCGTGGCCGGCGAGACCATGACCGGCGTCGACGGGCACCGTGTGCTGGGGATTCCGCACGACCGGCTTCGCGACGTCCTGCGGAAGTACGGCCGGCTTGAGGAGCGAGACCGCTGAAGAGCCTGATCACGATCACTGTGAGGGCACTGTGGGAGACACGGCACCCGCTACCTAGGGTCCGAAAATCGCTCCTGGGGGGGGTATAGGAGGCCTTGCAGTGGGAACCGAGTGGGAACGGAATCCACCGCTCGCGGCAGGCGCTGGTCCGATCATGACGCCGCCCTTCGGTGGCTGCCCTGTCTAGCGAAGCTTCCGCCACGTCAGCTTGTTGAAGACGGTTTCCCCACGCAGGGTGTACGGCGTCGACGTCAACGTCACCCGATCTCCCTGGAGCTCCACCTGCCGGGGCATGTCCTGCCCGATCTCCGTGGGCTCGATCGACATCGAGGCGTGATGGACCACCACGCGGGTCGAGGGGTCGTAGGTGTAGGTGCCCGAATAGGCGAGGTAACTTCCGAGGATCGCCTGGGACTCCTCGGGGGTCGGATTCGCCCGGTCCCGGATGGCCGGCCGTGGATCACCCATGATCTGGGACGCCATGTGGCCATCCGCGGTGTACGTGATCATCCCGGTCGGATCCCTTCCCCAGCGCGAGACCGTCTCCTCGCCGCTGGGCCGGACCGCCACCACGCGCTCCAACTGCCAGGACCCCACGAGTGGATTCACAAGGGGTGATTGCGCGCCCGGAACGGCGTGCGCGCAGGAACCGAGAGCCAGGACGAGCAGGACGGCGAGTCTATGGAGCATGTCTGGTCCCTCTCGCGGCACGGTGGCAGCTGCCTACTCGCCGGGAAGCGGCGGCAGCCCGATCTTGCGGGTCAGCGCGGCGTAGCGTGGGTCGGCCCGAAGGCCCTTCAGGAACGGATCGTAACGAAGGTGCGCTAGGCCGGCGTCGTGGGAGGCGAATGCCCGTTCCAGTTCCTGGAACGCCCCGTCATTCTCCCCGCGCCACGCGTGGATCTGGACCAGCTGGTAGTGCGTGAAGATGTTGAACTGCTCCCGCTCGCGGATCTTCGCGATGGCCGCGCGGGAGGCCGCGTCGTGGCCGAGCGTGTGCTCGGCCAGGGCCTCCCCGGTGAAGCGGTTCCACTCGATCGCGTTGCGGGACAGCATCACCCGGGCCTCTTCGGCCTTGCCCTGAAGCAACAGGGCAAACCCGATTCCCCGGAGCAGATAGGGCTGGGAGGGATCGATCTCCAGGCCGCGCTGGTAAGTCGCGACGGCCTCGTCCAGGTCTCCCGATGCGGCCTGGAACGTACCGAGCCACTGGTAGGCCTCTGGCATGAGCGGCTCGAGGGCGACGACCTGGCGCACGACCTCCCGGGCTTCGGCAAGGCGGCCGACCGAGGCCAGGGCCCGCCCACGACCGAGCAAGGCCATAGCGTCGTTGGGTGAGAGCGACAGCGCCTTCTCGTAATCGTCCAGGGCGCCGGACCATCGACTGAAGAACACTCCCCGCAGGTGGCCCCGAAGCGCGAAGGCCTCGGCGGCCTCGGGGGCCGCCGCCACCAAGGCATCGGCGCTGCGCAGCGCCTCCTCGATGATGCCTGCGCTGAACTCCGGCTCCATGCCCCGGGACGGGTCGGCCGGCCCGACGTCGAACAAATCGGCCGTCGCGCGGATCAGCCAGGCGCGCGCCGGCACGAAGGCTTGATCGAGCCGGACCGCCTCGCGGAGCGCCTTCACGCTCGCCGCCACGTCTTCCGGGCTGCCCCTGGCGTCCAGGTGGCGCCCGAGCAGGTAGAGACGGTATGCCTCCGGCACCGTTGGCCGTCCAGCGGCCACAGAGTCTGCCTTACCGGGGAGCAACCGCACCTTGAGCGCCTGCACCACCGCGCGGGCGATCTCCTCCTGGATGGCGAAGACGTCGGCCTGTTCCCTATCGAAGGTCTGCGCCCAGATCCTTGAGCCATCGGCGGCGCGGATCACCTCGGCGTCGATCCGGATCTTCGGGCCGGAGCGTCGCACGCTTCCCTCAAGGAGGTGGGTCACACCGAGTTTCTGAGCGATCTCGGGAGGATCGGCCCGCCTTCCCTTGAACCAGAACGACGACGCGCGTCCCGGGACCCTCAGCCCGTCCACGCGGGAGAGCGCATTCAGGATCTCGCCCGCGACCCCGTCGGAGAAGTACTCCTGGTCGTGGCCCGGGGACAGGTCGTCGAAGGGGAGGACGGCGATGGAGGGGCCGGCCATCGAGGCGTCGGAGGCGTGCGCCGTGGGGGAACTCCCAGCGGAAGCCTGCAAGGCTGGCCGTGCGCGGACGTGCCGTGCATACCAGAACCAGCCTGGAACGGAGATGAGCAGGCCTAGGCCGACGAGGAGCAAGCCCGTACGAATCCGCCGCGCCGGGGTGGCCGTGGCCCCTTCAGGAGAGGGCGTCCGCTCGACCCCGCCCGGCCCCATGTCGAAGACCCAGGCCAGCACGAACGTCGCGGGGAATCCCACCCCCAGCACGACCACGACAAGCGTGAGCGTCCACTCGGGCAGGTGGAGCCCGTGCATCACGGGCTCGTAGATCTGGAGGACGGCGAAGGAGAGGATGCCCCAGCCGAGCACGGCACGCACGACGCGCCGCCGCTTCAGCTCTTCGATGAAGTCGCCGATCCCGGCCAGGTTCGCCCCCCGTCGCGAGGGCGAATCATAGCGACGCGGAATGGCGAACCACAAGTCGGCGGCCCGCGGGCCGTCGCTACGCCTTCATTTCTCCGTCCACCCTGATCACGATCACCGTGATGTTGTCATCCCCGCCCCGCTCGTTGGCGAGGGCGACGAGCTTCTCGGGAGCCTCATCGAGCGTGGACCCACCGGCGATCTCCAGGATCTCGGGGTCGGTGACCAGGTTGGAGAGGCCGTCGCAGCAGAGGACGAGCACGTCCCCGTGCTCGATCTCGAGCCCGACCACGTCCACCAGGACGCTCTCCTCGAACCCCACCGACCGGGTGATGATGTTCCGGAACCGGCTCGAGCGGGCCTCCTCCTCCGTGATGGCGCCTGCCTTCAGCTGCTCGTTCACGAGCGAGTGGTCCTCCGAGATCTGGAAGCTGCGTCCGGCCCGGAGCAGGTAGCACCGGCTGTCCCCGACGTGGGCCATGAAGGCCGTACGCCCCACGACCAGAACGGAGGTGACCGTGGTGCCCATTCCCGCGAGGCTTTGGTCTTCCAGGGCGGTCCGGTAGATCTCCCTGGACGCTGCCTCGACGGCCCCGCGCAACACCGTGGGAAAGTGGTTCGCGTCATGCGGCGCGATGGACGCGAAGGCCGACGGGGCCGCCTCGCGTGCGGCGTGCACGCTCTTCTGGATGGTCTTGACGGCGATGGAGGAGGCGGTTCCCCCGCCGGCGTGCCCCCCCATGCCGTCCGCGACGACGAAGAGGCCCGCCTCCTGGTCGACGAGGAGGGCATCCTCGTTCTGCTCGCGGCGTCGCCCCACGTCGGTGACGCCCCGCGCTGCAATCGAAAATGGTGGGGAATGTGCCAAGAGCGGCGCGCATGGTATCCCCGCCCTCCAGCGCCGGTCAACGACCGTTGGCCCCCTCACGCGCGAGTCGCCGCCACTGCCTTCCCGCGGGTGGGTCGCCGCGGTCCGTGGCGCCGGGCGCCCGCGATGAGAGCCGCCGCGTGCTCGATGGCGGAGGCGGTCACGGTGTGGCCGGCGAGCATGCGGGCCACCTC
>Ga0315270_10001917_pt1 | contig 11062 bp, 9 predicted proteins | sample C1_bottom_MG_FD_204932 | JGI IMG/M metagenome (GOLD analysis project Ga0315270, IMG submission 204932) | Sediment microbial communities from Yellowstone Lake, YNP, Wyoming, USA - C1_bottom | ecosystem: Environmental > Aquatic > Freshwater > Lake > Sediment | place: USA: Wyoming | collected... | reverse complement strand
TTACACAACAGGAGATCAATACAGCGATGGAGCGATTAAACAACCGACCCAGAAAACGACTTGGATACCAGACACCCAATCAGGTATTCTTCAAGTCAGGCGTTGCACTTCAAATTTGAACCCGCGCAAACTCATCCCTTGTCCTTGAAGTCGTTACGCATAAAATCCCTCTCGTGATCAACCTTGCGAATGCGGGCTTCCGGCTGGGCCGGGCCAAAGATACTGTCCGATCTTTACTGAAGGGTGAGCGACTGCTGCAAAAATCTACGCTACAGGCTAAGTGCCTAAGGGTGGACACGGCATCCAGTCGCTCGTTCTTGAGATGCCTCTCAAGAGGTACAACACAGTTATGATGGTATCAATTCCATCAAGATTTGTTGTGCGGGGATAATACAAGGGTGGATAAAGCGCGCAGCGCGTATCCACCATAGTCTCGGCGGATACGGCGCTACGCGCCTTTATCCACCCGCCCGATTCCTTGTCGGTGAAACTTTCCAGCAACAACAGCGCCGCACCCAATGTGATCGCCGAATCCGCGAGATTGAACGCGGGAAAATGATTCTGGTTCCAATAGAAATCCAGAAAATCCACCACGTAGCCGTAAACAATGCGGTCTATCAAATTGCCCAGCGCACCGCCCAGAATTAAGGCCAGCGCGAAGCAAAAAAGTTTCTGCCCTTGGTGTTTGCGCAGCAACTGCACGATCCACACCGAGGCAACAATGGCAATCGCCGTGAACAGCCAGCGCTGCCAGCCGCCCGCATCGTTCAGCATGCTGAACGCCGCGCCCTGGTTATGCGCCAGCACCAGGTTGAAAAATGAAACAACTGAAAAAGACTCGCCATATTCGAGATGGCTGCCGACGGCGTATTTGCTCCACTGGTCGAGGAGGATGACCAGCGCAGATAGACTTAGCCAGCGCACATAGCCTCCGGCGGTTCGTTCTGGCTCCTGCTGAGATGGCTCACCTCCCGCGCGCCAAGCAGATTCCTCCTCTCTGGCGCGCCCCCGCGTGGAGGGAAAATCGTCTTCTTCAAGCATACTTCCGCGCCTCACCGCTACCGTACAAATTGGAAACGCAACGCCCGCAGATCGCGGGATGCGCCGGATCACTGCCCACATCCTCGCGGTAATGCCAGCAACGGCCGCACTTGGTATGCGCGCTTGCCGCAACCTCTATCAAGAGTTCCGTACCTTTATACACCGTGACACGCGAAGTAATAAAAATAAACTTGATGTCGTCACCGAAACGCGCCAGCACTTCATAATCTTTGCCGGTCGCGTATACATTTATCTCGGCTGCTAGCGCAGAACCTATGATGCCCGCCGCACGCTGATCTTCCAGCTTCTTGTTCACCAAATCCCGGACATAACGCACATCGCCCCATGCGCTGAATATCTCATCTTCCAGCATCGCTTCAGGCAACGCATACCACTGCTGTTCGAACACGCTGACATCACTCTTGCCGCTCAGCGTCGCCCACACTTCCTCGGCGGTAAAGCTGAGTATCGGTGCCATCAGCCGCACCAGACTTTGCGTGATGTGATACAGCGCGTTCTGCGCGGAACGGCGTGCGGGAGAATTTTCACCGGCGGTGTACAGCCTGTCCTTGAGAATGTCGAGATAAAAACCGCCCAACTCTTCGGAGCAGAAACCTTGCAACTTCTGCACCACCAGATGAAATTCATAGCGTTCGAAATCAGCACGAATCTCGTCCTGCAATTTCTGCGTCAGTGCCAGCGCGTAGCGGTCTATCTCCAGCCACTGTTCAACCGGCAGCGCGTGTTGCGCCGCATCGAAGTCTGCGGTGTTCGCCAGCAGAAAGCGCAGTGTGTTGCGAATGCGGCGATAGCTGTCGGTAACCCGCTTGAGGATTTCATCGGAGATGGTCAGCTCTCCGGAATAGTCGGTGGACGCCACCCACAGCCGCAGAATATCGGCCCCCAGCGTGTCCAGAATTTTTTGCGGCGCAATGACATTTCCCTTGGACTTCGACATCTTGTGTCCGCTGCCGTCCACCACGAAGCCGTGGGTGAGCAGTGCAGCGTAAGGCGCGCGGCCATTGATGGCGCAGGAAGTCAGCAACGACGACTGAAACCAGCCGCGATGTTGATCCGAGCCTTCCAGATACAAGTCGGCGGGAAAGCCCAGATCATCACGCCTGCGCAGCACCGCCTCATGCGTCGCGCCGGAATCGAACCACACGTCCAGCGTATCGGTCAGCTTGCGGTAGTGTGCCGCGTCGTCGCCGAGCAAATCTGCGCTGTTGAGATCGAACCACGCTTCGATTCCCGCCTCTTCCACCCGCATCGCCACCTGCTCCAGCAACTCCGGCGTGCGCGGATGCAATTGCATGGTTTCCCTGTGTACAAAGAACGGCATCGGCACGCCCCAATTGCGCTGGCGCGACACACACCAGTCGGGGCGATTTTTGATCATCGCTTCGAGGCGCGCGCGTCCCCAGGCCGGGAAAAATTCTGTGGCGGCGACGGCTTGGTTGGCGAGGTCGCGCAGGCTTAAATCCCCCCCCGCCCCCCTTTGATAAAGGGGGGTGTCCGATGTATGCCTACGCTCGGCGACCAAAACGTCGGCCTTATGCTCCCCACTTTGAAAAAGGGGGGCGGGGGGGGATTTCTGTTCCATCCCAATAAACCACTGCGGCGTGGAGCGGAAAATGATCGGCGTCTTATGCCGCCAGCAGTGGGGATAACTGTGTTTGAGTTTTTCCTGATGCAGCAAATGGCCGCTCGCCTCCAGCGCCAGCAACACAATGTCGTTACCCTTCCACACGAATACGCCCGCCAATGCGGTCTCGCCCGCAGGCGGCGTGGTGGAAATGAATTTGCCGTCATCGCCCACCGGGTTGTCATTCGGCAGATCGTATTTCTGTCCGACGAAATAGTCGTCCAGACCGTGCGCCGGGGCGGTATGCACCAGCCCGGTACCCGCTTCCAGCGTGACATGTTCGCCGCAGATGATCGGCACGATGCGCTGCTGGAACGGATGGTGCAGCGGCAGCATTTCCAGCGCCGCCCCCTTGCATGTACCCGCAACAGTGGCAGCTTCCGCCAAACCGTAACGCGCGAGACAGGCATCGGCCAGCTCTGCAATCAACACCAGATATCCGCGCGAGGTGTGGATCAATCGGTACTCGTGTTCCGGGTGGACGCTCACCGCCTGGTTGGCGGGCAGCGTCCACGGCGTGGTGGTCCAGATCACCGCATAAGCCTTGGCATCGCCCGGCAGCGACACGCCAAACGCCTTGCCCAGCGCAATTTTATCTTTCACCTCGAAGCCCACGTCTATCGCGGGTGAAACCTTGTCTTCGTATTCCACTTCTGCCTCGGCCAGCGCCGATTGGCAATCCAGGCACCAGTTCACCGGCTTCTTGCCCTGGTACAGGTAACCGTTATCGTTGATCTTGCCGAGCGCGCGAATAATGTCGGCCTCGGTCTTGAAATCCATGGTCAGGTAGGGATGATCCCAATCACCCAGGATGCCGAGGCGGATGAAGTCTTTTTTCTGTCTGGCAATTTGCTCGGCGGCGTAGGCGCGGCACAGCTCGCGGAACTGCGCGGGCGGAATCGCCTTGCCGTGCTTTTTCTCCACCTGCAACTCGATCGGCAAGCCGTGGCAATCCCAGCCCGGTACATAAGGCGCGTCAAAGCCGCTCAGCGTCTTGCTCTTGACGATAATGTCCTTGAGTATTTTGTTTACGGCATGGCCGATGTGGATGTCGCCATTGGCATAGGGCGGGCCGTCGTGCAGAATGAATTTTTTTCTGCCCTTGCCCGCGGCGCGGATGCGCTGGTAGCGCTGCTGTTCCTGCCATTGCGCCAGCATCTGCGGCTCGCGCTTGGCGAGGTCGCCGCGCATCGGAAATGAGGTCTCGGGAAGGTTAAGCGGGTATTTTTGTTCAGCCATGATTATTTTTGAACCACTGTTTCGATTGCTCGACATCGAGCGCAATCTGTTTCGTTAAACTTTCCAAATCGGGAAATTTTTCCTCGTCGCGCAGCTTGTGCAAAAACTCCACATGCAGATGCTTGCCATATATCTGCGCATCAATACCGATCAGGTGTACTTCCAGTACCGGCTTGCCGTGCGCCACCACCGTGGGGCGCACGCCCAGGCTGGCCGCACCGCGCATCCACATGCCGCCCTCAATGCGCGCGCGCACCACGAAGATGCCGGAGACCGGCGGACGGTTGTGCTTCAACTGGATATTCGCGGTGGGGAAGCCCAGTTTCCGCCCCATGCGGTTGCCGTGCTCGACATGGCCGCTGATGCTGTAATGCCGCCCGAGATAACGCTGTGCGGCCCGCAAATCGCCGCGCGCCAGCGCCTCGCGCACCGCCGTGCTGGAAACGCGCAGACCCTCGTGCAACACGCTGTGCATGGCCTGTACCGCGAAGCCGTATTGTTGGCCGATTTTTTCCATCAGTCCGAAATCGCCGCTGCGTCCGCTGCCGAAGCGAAAATCGTCGCCGATCAGCACATATTGTGCCGCCAGATTTTCATGCAAGGCACGGATGAAATCTGCCGCCGCCATCTGTGCAAACGTGCGGTTAAAGCGGCACACCTGCACCCTATCAATTCCCAGCGCCGCGAACATTTCCATTTTTTCGCGCAAGCTGGTGAGCCGGGTCGGTGCCTGTTGCGGCGTGAAAAATTCGCGCGGATGCGGTTCGAATATCACCACCGCCGAATCCAGGCCGCGCGCCTGCGCTTCCTGTTTCAGGCGTTGCAGCAATGCCTGATGGCCCAGATGCACGCCATCGAAATTGCCGATGGTCAGCGCAACAGGCCGCTTATCAGGTGTATGGAGTCCGCGCAGGATAAACATAAGGGCGCAGATTATACAGTGGGAAATGCCCTCGGAACGAGCTAAACAGCACGAGCAAAACAGCGCCCACCGACAGGTTATTTCAAGTCTGCACGGCCAGGCCGTGCATAGTCAGGATTATTTTGCTCCGGCCTTCTTACCGGTCAATAGCGCGGTCAGCGGGGCGGATTGATTGAACACCGCCATCACCAGCCAGCCAGCACAGGCCAGTATGGCAACAATAAATGTCCAGTTAAAAATACTCAGCAACGTTGCGCCGAGAAACGGCTTGAGCAACAACATCAAGACCGGGTATGCCAGCGCCACGACGAACAGGCTTACCACCGGCAGGATCAGATGCTGCAACAGCAACCCTTTACCGCCCTGCTTTTGCAAGACGATGGTGGCACGCTGCCCAAGTATCCAAACGATAACCAGCGCTGCGGCAAATCCCAGAAATTGCACGATATGCGCAGCGCTTAGCTTGCCCAGCGTGGTTTTCTCAAACAAGTCCATGTGGCCGAGCGCTGCCGCCAGAATGAGCGACAACGCAATAACCGCTATATAACGCCCCACCCATACCCAATCACCAAGCGCATTTTTATCTTGTGCCATTATTTACCTTTCTAATATTCAGAATCAGAACGCTACTTCAAGCCCAGCACATCCTGCATATCGTACATCCCCGCCCCGTTCGCCTTCAGGAAGCGCGCGGCGCGCAACGCGCCGAGCGCAAACGTGGCGCGGCTGCTGGCCTTGTGGGTGATCTCGATACGCTCGCCGGTGCCCGCGAACAGCACCGTGTGGTCGCCCACAATGTCGCCACCGCGCACCGTGGCAAATCCTATGGTGGAGGGGTCGCGTTCGCCGGTCACGCCTTCGCGGCCATACACCGCGCACTCGGACAGATCGCGACCCAGCGTCTTGGCGATTACCTCGCCCATACCCAGCGCGGTGCCGGAAGGCGCGTCCACTTTGTGGCGGTGGTGCGCCTCGATGATTTCGATGTCGTAGCCCTGTGCCAACACCTTGGCTGCCGTCTCCAGCAACTTGAAGGTGAGGTTCACGCCCACGCTCATGTTGGGCGCGAACATGATGCCGATTTTCTGCGCCGCCGCACCCAGTTGTGCCTTTTGTTGCGCGTTGAAGCCGGTGGTGCCGATCACCATATTCACACCGAGCTGCCGGCAAATTTCCAGATGATGCAGCGTGCCTTCGGGACGGGTGAAGTCTATCAGCACGTCCGCGCCTTTTAGTGCAGCCGCCACATCCGCACTGATTTTCACGCCGCGTACTCCGCCGAATTCTCCCGCATCTTTCCCAATGTGTTCGCTGGTTTCATGACCCAGCGCCGCGTGCAATTCGAGATCACCTGCCTGCGCCACGCAATCCAGCAGCACGCGGCCCATGCGTCCCGCGCTCCCGGCAATCGCAACTTTTATTTTGCCCACGACTACTTTCCCTCCTGCGCTACGGGTTCCACTGCCGCTGCGGGCAACGGCGGCATGGTGCCGTTATCTATGCGCGCCAACTTCTCGCCCTCGAAATACAGTGTCATACGCTGCTGGGTCACCTGCTTTTTCCCCTGCTCCAGGCTGTACACATAATCCCAGCGATTGGGATGAAAAGGGTCGCTCACCAGAGGGGAGCCGAGCAACAGGCTTACCTGGGTGCGTGTCATGCCGATTTTCAGCCGCTCGCGCGTCTCCGGCGTAATCAAATTACCCTGGCGGATGTCCATTTTGTAAGGGGTGCAGGCGCTGAGCAACAACGCCGCGAGGAACAACAACTTAACGCGCATGATAATAATCCGGTTCAGAAAACAGCGGCATGATAGCGCACTTTAGCAGGATCATTTTGATGTGGAAGTTTATTGGGCAAAACTTATGCGGTGCCAAATTTTGTTTCCACCGTGATACCGATCTCTTTAAGAAATGGGGTCGGCAGGATGCCGCCCGCACAAACTATGATGGCTTCGTTCTTTAACTCAAGGAGCTGCCCTTCATGTTCTATCGTGACCGTATCTTTCGTCACGTTCTTGACGCCGGATTTCAGCATAACCTTGACCCGCCCCCTGGCCTCCAGCGCCTGTAAACGATCACGGTTCTTCTGCTTGCTTCGCCCGAATGCCTCGCTGCGGTATGAAAGTGTGACCGTGGTGCCGGGTTCGTCGGCTATGGAACAAGCCGCTTCCAAAGCGCTATCGCCGCCACCCACCACCAGCACATGCATCTTCCGGTACTGCTCTGGATCAATCAAGCGGTACACCACCTTGGGCAAGTCTTCGCCGGGAACCCCCAGTTTTCGCGGCGTACCGCGCCGACCGATAGCCAACAATACCGCGTTGGTCTGGTAGGACTGCTTATTGGTCTTAACAATAAAACCCTTGCCGGTTTTGGTGATGGTTTCCATCCGCTCGTTAAGATTCAGCTTGATGCCGGTCTTGCCAATTACACTTTGCCAGAATTCGAGCAGCTTCTCCTTGCTCACTTCCTTGAATTGCAGCTCGCCGATGATGGGCAGTTTGACTGGTGCGGTCATCGCTACTTTGTTGCGCGGATACTGGAAAATCGCCCCTCCCAAAGATTCCTCCTGCTCCAACGTAACATACTTCAGTTTGGCTTCCATCGCGCCCAGCGTAGCGCCCATACCCGCCGGACCGGCACCCACAATGACAACATCAATGGGGTTGCCGCCGCCCTTCAGCTTCTTGATAGAATCGATCGCCTGCGCGCCTTGCGCCGCCGACTTGCGGATCAAGCCCATGCCGCCCAGCTCACCGGCAATAAATATTCCCGGAACATTGGTTTCAAAATGCGGGTCCACTTTGGGAATATCCATACCCCGCTTTTCAGTACCAAATACCAGCTTGATCGCATTGTGCGGACATGCCGCCTCGCACGCACCATGGCCGATGCAATGGGATGGATCAACCAGATAAGCTTTGCCGCCGATCAGACCGATTGCTCCTTCCGGGCAGGCTTGCACACAACCTCCCGCCCCCAGGCACTTGTTAATATCAATAAATGGGTGCAATGAGGAAGGTTCGGTCAGCCCGGCCTCCGTGGCTTCCTTATGGGCCGCAAGCGCCTCTGCCGTATGCCTGTTGCGTTTTCGCACATGAAAAAATGCGAATAAGAGTATAGGAAGCAGATAGATAGCGATCGCCCTGAATTCCGAGAATGACATAAGTTTGAATACCTGAAGGAAATTTTGATAAGATGCATCCGCTCGACATTATCGCGTAACCCCAAGCCTCAATCAACATGATGCATAAAACTCCAAGCGTTCCAGTTTGTTCACCCAAGCACTAATGACCACTCAGACAGCCCCCCCCCATTTGTAGAACGGCGCAAGCCTAGTCAAAACAACCAGCCCAAAGACTATGGCTGGACCATGTACTTGATCATCATCACCGTGCTGATGCTTATCGGGTTCGCTATTTCCCGTCTTGAACTTTACAAATCCGGCGACAAGATCGGTTACAACATCGGCTTGGTCGGCGGAATCATGATGCTGACTCTGTTGCTATACCCGATACGCAAACGGGTTGGCTTCATGAAAAATTGGATCATCCTGCCCAAGTGGTTCAAATGGCACATGATATTCGGCATACTCGGGCCTGCGCTCATCATGTTTCATTCCACGTTCCGCATAGGCTCGATCAATGCCGGGGTGGCGTTAACCTGCATGATGCTGGTATCGGGGAGCGGTATTTTTGGCCGCTTCTTCTACACCAAGATACACCATGGCCTTTATGGCAGACACGCTTCACTCAAGGAGTTGCAGGAAAATATGGATGGGGCCGGTGACGTCCGCTCCATATTCAGCTTTGCCCCCGAAATTCAAAAGCGGCTTGAGAAATTCCGCGATTCCGCAGTGGCTTCCACCCTGGGCGGAAAAGTCCGGCTCTGGAAATTCATAACCACGGGAATCCGCAAAAAGTGGTATTCCATATGGCTGAAGTGGTCGCTGAAGCGCGCCATGTATGCCAACGTAGATAAAAAGAACTTGAGCAGCAGGCAACAGCAGCAACTGAACGACCTCTTTGAAGAAAACAAAGCATTCATTGACGCCTACCTCGCAACAGTCCAGCAAGTCGCGCAATTTCAAACCTACGAAAGGTTGTTTTCCCTCTGGCATATCTTTCATGTGCCGCTCATCTATATGCTGGTGTTCAGTGCCATATGGCATGTAATCGCCGTCCATATGTATTGAACCAGCCATGTCGCTATTGATTAAAGCTGTTGTTTTCGCCGTCTCCTTGCTTGCCTGCACGATGTCGGCACACGCCGACTCCATGAACGAATTATTGATGCCCGGCAAACTCGTTCAGGGCCACCTCAAATATGAAAGCGATTGCAGCAACTGCCACAAACAATTCGACAAGGGTGCCCAATCCGGACTGTGCAAAGATTGCCACAAGGAGATCGCCAAGGACATCGCCGCAAAGCACGGCTTCCACGGCCTGATGAAAGAAGAAAAGGCATGCAAGGAATGCCACACCGAGCACAAGGGACGGGACGCCCGTATTTCCAAGCTCGACACCAGGGGGTTTGACCATGCAGTCACCGGCTTCATCCTGAAAGGCGGGCACCTGAAAGACAAGGTGCTATGCAAAGACTGCCACTCTCCGCTGAAAAAATACCGGGAAGCCCCGACCAAATGCTTTGGTTGCCATGAGCGTGCTGACAAGCACAAGGGCAAGTTCGGCACAGACTGCGCGGCGTGTCACGAGGAAAAAGATTGGAAGACCATCCACTTTGACCACAGCAAGAGTGATTTCCCGCTGCTGGGCAAGCATGCGGACGTCAAGTGCAAGAGTTGCCACCTCGATGACAAGTTCAAGGAAACACCGAAAAATTGCTTCGCGTGCCACAAGAAGGACGATGTCAAGGCCCACAACGGCAAGTTCGGACAGAAGTGCGAAACCTGTCACAGCGAAAAAGACTGGAAAGAAATAACTTTCGATCACGAAAAGAAGACCAAATTTCCGCTGCTGGGCAAGCATATGGCACCGGTTAAATGCACGGCCTGCCACAAGGGCGACATATACAAGGACAAGCTGAAAATGGCTTGCGTGTCGTGCCACAAAAAGGAGGACGACAAGGCCCACAAGGGCAAGTTCGGGCCAAAGTGCGAAACTTGCCACAGCGAAAAAGGCTGGAAGGAAATCCTGTTCGATCATGACCGGAAGACCAAATTCCCACTGCTCGGCAAACACCTGGATCCGGTCAAATGTACGGACTGCCACAAGGGCGACATCTACAAGGTCAAGTTGCAGATGACCTGCGTGTCATGCCACAAGAAAGATGACGACAAGATACACAAAGGAAAATTCGGGCCGAAGTGCGAATCCTGCCACAGCGAAAAGGGCTGGAAGGAGATTCTGTTCGATCACGACAAAAAGACCAAATTCCCCCTGCTCGGCAAACATATGTCGCCGCCCGTCAAATGTAGCGCCTGCCACAAGGGCGATATATACAAAGACAAGTTAAAGACCGAGTGCTTTTCTTGCCACGAAAAAGATGACAAGCACAAGGGACAAGAGGGCAAGAAATGCGAATCCTGCCACACCGAACAATCCTGGAAGAAAACCAATTTCGACCACCGTTTGTCACACTTCGCGCTGACCGGCAAGCACCTGCTGACCGAGTGCAAGAAATGCCATACCACGGCCACCTTCAAGGATGCCAAGTCCGACTGCTGGTCATGCCATGAGAAGGATGATTTCCATAAACGGACGCTGGGGACGGGCTGCGAGTCTTGCCACAACACGCGCAACTGGAAAAGCTGGGATTTCGACCACGACAAAACAAATTTCAAACTGGAAGGAAAACACAAAAAACTCCGGTGTGGCGAATGCCACAAAACCTCCGTAGCCAAAAAAATGAATTTTGCCGCGAATTGCAACACATGCCACAGCAAGGATGACAAGCACGACGGGGCATTTGGCTCTCAGTGCGATCACTGCCATGTCGGACTGTCGTGGAAAACCATCAAGATAGGAAGCCAGAAATGGATCAAGCCATGATGCTTGGCTTTTCACCCGGATCGTCAGCCGGAAATATTCCGCCGCTCGTCGGTTTTGCGGCATCCGATAAATGGCGTTTGCCTGTCGGCTTGACCTTGAATAATATCGCGGGTTCAAATTTGAAGTGCAACGCCTGACTTGAAGAATACCTGATTGGGTGTCTGGTATCCAAGTCGTTTTCTGGGTCGGTTGTTTAATCGCT
>Ga0315270_10001916_pt1 | contig 11064 bp, 11 predicted proteins | sample C1_bottom_MG_FD_204932 | JGI IMG/M metagenome (GOLD analysis project Ga0315270, IMG submission 204932) | Sediment microbial communities from Yellowstone Lake, YNP, Wyoming, USA - C1_bottom | ecosystem: Environmental > Aquatic > Freshwater > Lake > Sediment | place: USA: Wyoming | collected... | reverse complement strand
CACGAATACCAGAAGGATCGCTTCAAAAAGGGTCTTGGCCACTTCCTCGATGGCCACCTTGGTAAACGGGGTGGTATCGTAGGGATAAATCACCTTCATGCCGGGAGGGAAATAACGGCTCATCTCCTCCAGTTTCTGTTTGACGTTATTGGCAGTATCCAGGGCATTTGCGCCGGCAGCCTGACGGATGGCCATGGCTGCGGCGGGTTTGCCGTTGTAGTAGGCCACGACATCAGAACGCTCGGTCCCCAGTTCCGTTCGGCCGATGTCCCTGATCCGGACCACCGAACCGTCCGGATTGGTACGGATGGGGATGGCGGCGAATTCCTCCGGGGTATGGAGCAGATGCTGAACAATGATGGCGGCATTCAGACGCTGACCTTCCACGGCCGGCGCTCCGCCGAACTGACCGGCGGAGATCTCGACGTTATAAGCCTTGAGCGCCAGAATCACATCCTCCATGGTCAAGTGATAATTGGTCAGCTTGTCGGGGTTGACCCAGACCCGCATGCCATATTGGGTGCCGAAATTCTCCACTTCGCCGACCCCCCGTACCCGGGACAGGATTTTTTCCAGATTCGACTGGGCGTAGTCCCGCAGGTCATCGCCGCTCATGCTGCCGTCTTCCGAAATCAGCCCGACGATAATCAGGTAATTTCTAGTGGACTTGCTGACTTTGACGCCGGAGCGCTGCACCACATCGGGAAGGCTGGCCATGGCAAGCTGCAGCTTGTTCTGTACCTTGGACCAGGCAATATCCGGATTCGTCCCCGGGGCGAAGGTCATCTCGACGCGGGCTGCGCCGGACGAAGAACTGGTGCCGGAGAGATAGAGCATATCGTCCAGACCGGTCATCTTCTGCTCAATGATCTGAGTTATTGTATTTTCCACCGTCTCCGCCGAGGCCCCTGGGAAAAAAGCATCGATGGCAATGGCCGGCGGGGCGATGGGGGGATACTGAGCGATGGGCATTTTGTAGATGGCCAGCCCACCGGCCGTCATGATGATGATCGCAATAACCCAGGCAAAAACCGGGCGGGCAAGAAAAAATTTCGAGAGCATCAGACGCCTCCTTTACTTCGCTTTTTAGACTGGGCGTCCGGGCTGGCCGAGGATTTAGGGTCGGCTTGTGACTCTTTAAAGGGTGCAGCCTTAACCATCGTGCCGGGCCGCAACATCATCAGTCCCTCGACGATCACCGGATCCCCGGAAGCAAGGCCAGCCGATACCAACCATTTGTCTCCGATGGCCCGGTCAAGGGTGAGCGGGCGAAAAGCGGCCTTACTTTCAGCATCCACGATCAGTGCAAAGGGATTGCCCTTGGAATCGCGGGAAACCCCCTGTTGCGGAATAAGAATTGCCTGTTCATTGACGCCTTCCTTGATCACCGTCTGGACGAACATGCCCGGCAGAAGAATGTCTTCCGGATTGGGAAAAACAACCCGCAGAATAACGGATCCGGTGGTCGGATCCACAGTGACATCGCTAAATTGCAAGGTGCCTTCCTGGGGATAGGGAGTGCCGTCTTCCTGGATGAGCTTGACCTTATCCGGACCGGGTCCGTTCTTCTTGAGACGGCCGTCCTTCAGGCGGCGCTTCAAGCGCAATAGATCTGCGGTGGATTGTGGCACATCCACGTAAATGGGGTCCAGTTGCTGGATGGTGGCAAGAGAGACGGGCTGATACGCCGTCACGATGGCACCGTCCGTGACATTGGATATACCGATGCGCCCGGAAATCGGCGCCTTGACCGTCGTGTATCCCAGATTGATTTGAGCAGTAGCCACGGTCGCCTTCCAGTACGCGACTTCGGCTTCGGCCTGTTTCAGGGACGCGGACGCATCATCGTGATCCTGCCGGCTGACGGCGTTGTCGACCAAAAGTTCATGAAACCGCCCAACCCGCAACCGAATGGCGGGCACATTGGCTTCGGCTTTGCCAAGAGCTGCCTTTGCGTTGTCTAAAGCCGACTGAAAGGGTGCCGGATCGATTTGATAGAGCACTTGGCCCGCCTTGACGTCCTGACCTTCCGTAAACAGGCGTTTCAAAATGAGGCCGTTAACCTGGGGGCGGATTTCCGAAATGCGGTAGGCGGAGGTGCGACCAGGCAATTCCGTGGTCAGTGTGATTTTCTGGGTCGTTACCGATATCACGGCCACTTCTGGTATGGGGGGAGGCGATTGAACCGGTTTGCGGTCACATCCGGTCAGTCCATAACAGGCCAGTAATAAAAACAGACTCACCCATCCTGCCGGCGGGCCATAAACGATGTTACGAAGACGCATCGACAATTCCTCCACATGGTTACAGTCAAGAGCTTTTAAATCCATGGCTTCCTCAAATGATCAATGTAATATCAACCCGTTAAAAATAATGTTTAAAATCGCATCCGGATCTTCCGGATACGAATGTTTTTCGGGATTTTCGAGCCAGAGAAACAAAAATGCATTGCACAGGCTGTCGAGAGCGACGGCCAGAATGTAGGGCTCGGCGATTGGATGAAACCGCCCGGAGCGAATTCCGGATGCAAAGATTGCAGCAATGCGTTCCAGAAAGCCTTCTCGCCGGTTTCGTATATCCTGGTCCAGTCCGGCCAGGATATTGAAACTGGCCCCGCGCGTTTCGGCAAAATAGAGACGAATGGTGGCGGCTTTATCCCGAAACACCTCTCCTTTTGTCTGAACATACTGGCGCAGTTTTTCGATTTCGTCGCCAGGGGCTTCTATGGCTTTCGAGAGCGAGGCTTGAAACCGGTCAGACAGTTCCAGAATCAGAGCTTTGTACAGCACTTCCTTGTTGCTGAAGAATTTATACAGCGTTCCAATGGCGAATTCGGCTTTTGCGGCGATTTCGTGCATGGATACATTGTGGTATCCCTTTTCTGAGAACAGTTCAAGCGCAGCAGCGAGCATTTCCATGCGCTGCGTTATCTTCTGCCGTTCGCGGCGGGAAATCATTTTCGTTTCCATCTGTAAACCTTGCTTGATGCGAAATGTTTGAAAAAATCATCACCAGAGATAATGGCGGCACGTCATCATCCTATCCAAAACCCAATCCAGATGAATTGTTATCTTAGATGGCAACGTGTCAATTACAAGTCTTTTGTCGGTGATTAAAAAAACATGACGTCATAATATGAAATGAGGCGTCATATTGTCAATAATAATTTCTAAAAACGATAAGAAAGGAAAAATGGGACATCCTATAGGACAGGATGGCAAGATGTACATAAATAAGTTGATAATGGAAATCGGTGTGATATCTTAGAGGCTAAGCCAAGAAAAGCATGAATAGATACGTCGGCTGCATTGCATCACATAATCGCGAGAGGCATTGAGGACCGAAAGATTTTTTTAGATGAACCGGATGACCAATCTGGCGACGCTTTACAAGGTTCTGGGCGGGGGAGATATCTCAATGAACAGGCTCTGGCAAGTTATTTCGGCAGTGCTGATGATGGAGATGCTGATCGTTGCAGCAGTCCCTGCGCAGGAACCGATGGCGCTGCGCGAGGACTTCAACACGCTTGACAACTGGAAGCCGTTAACCTTCCCGAAGATTGAACGACACAGTGAATATGTGATCACCCTTGAAAACGCCGACAACCGGATTCTGACCACCCGCAGCAGTGCCTCCGCATCCGGAATCATTTGTAAGGGTTCCTTCAGCCCCTTCCATTATCCGATCCTGCGGTGGCGATGGAAGGTAGACAACGTCTACTCCAAGGCAGATCCCCACACCAAACAGGGAGATGACTATCCCCTGCGGGTGTATGTGATCTTCGAATATGACCCTGCCAAAGCAGGGCTGGCCCAACGCGTCATGTATGGCCTGGCAAAGAAACTCTACGGGGAGTATCCCCCACTGTCCAGTTTAAACTATGTCTGGTCCAGCCAAAATATCGCGGAGCCTTTTTTTGACAACCCCTATACCGACCGGGCCAAGATGATCCCCCTGCGTTCGGGTACCGGAGAACTTGGCCAATGGATGGAAGAAGAGGTTAATATTCTGGCCGATTACCGGCGGGTTTTCGGCGAGGAGCCTCCCGCGAGCGCATCGCTGGCCATCATGAACGATTCGGATAATACGGGTGAGGCCGCAGTCTCCCATGTGGATTTCATTGAGGTGAGAAGCAGCGCGCTGAAAGCGGAAACCCCCATCCGAGACCCCTAAATCCCTCATAAAATTGAAAGCGGCGAAAGCCAAACAGACGGATTTTATTCAGAATGTGCGCCCGTGGGGCGCTTAGTGAAAGGATAACACAAATGCCGATACCGGGAAATCTGCTGACAACCGCGATGGCCGTCATGCCGCATCAGGATCCGGAAAGAGCCATTGAAATCGCCTCAACCCTGGATATACCGTTCTGGCCCCAGCTTCCCAGGCTGAATTATTACGAAGACATGTATGTTCAGGCATCTGAACACTTTCCGGGAATTGTTCTGGATATGGTTGAAAAAACGCTTCGGTTTTCCATGGACAAGTTCATCGATGAAGTCGAGGAAACCCTGGCGCATTTTGAGGAACCCTCCTATTTTGACATCAGCCCGGCCTATTCGGTGGTGTATCACCGGTTTCTGGAACTGGATCATTCCAAACGCGCCGCGATTCGAGGGCAGCTTGAAGGGCCTATCAGCTTTGGATTCAACGTGATTGATCAGGACGAACGCCCCATCCTATTCAATGATTCGGTCCGGCCCTTTATGTTTGAATTCATGGCCAGGCGCATCAATGTTCAGTTGAGTCGCCTGAAAATGCTCAACCCCAATGCCTTCATGTTCATCGATGAGCCCGGTCTTCAGTTTCTCTTCAGCGCGCTGTCCGGTTACAACGACATGGCGGCCCGTAAGGATGTGGCCGGTTTTCTGGAGATGATCGAACGCCCGAGGGGCATTCACCTGTGCGGCAATCCGGACTGGGATTTTCTGCTGGGTCTGGATATGGATGTGCTTTCAATGGATATCTATACCAACGCAGAGGTGTTTTCTTCTTACGCATCGTCAATCAAACGATTTCTGGACAGGGGAGGGGTCATCGTCTGGGGAATTGTGCCAACCAATTTTGAGCCGTTTGAAAAAGAAAATATCGATTTGCTGGAGCATCGCCTGGAAGCCATCTGGGACGCCCTGCAAAAAAAAGGCATCGACAGGGATTTTCTACTGTCCCGAAGCCTGCTCTCTCCGGCCACCTGCTGTCTGGTCAACCCGGATGGAGAAAAGACCGTTGAAAAGGCGTTTCGGATGATCAATTCCCTTTCAGCCCGAATGCGCGAGAAATTTCATCTGTGAGATTTTGGCAGGGAACCGCCTCAATCTGTATGAAATATCGTTTTTTCATTGTGCGGCATGGAAACTATTTGACAATCTCGATCATTTTTAATAAAAAGAAAAGATTATGACCGGTCCTATCGTCTAGCGGTCAGGACGCTGGCCTCTCACGCCGGAAACACGGGTTCGATCCCCGTTGGGACCATTAATGATTTAAAGTATTTTCTTCCAGTTACAGCTTTTGTATCTCCTATACACAAAAAGCGGTTACAATACGGCTTTGAAGCTCCTGCTTCGAGGTCGCTCTTTAAAGCCTCTCTTGTCTTTTCAACTGTCCAGCGTTCGTAAAAGTCATTTTGTCGTTGTCGGATTAATCCCTCCAAAAACAGATGCTGATTTATTCGCTTGGTAAAACATAAAAGAACACCGACATAAAATGACAAAAACTACCTATTAAAACAAACAGATGAAAGATTGCGTGGTTGAATTTTATTTTTTCAATGCTGTATAATACGGCACCCACTGTGTAAGATATTCCGCCCGCAAAAAGCCAAAGTAACCCTTCCAAAGGGAAATTGCGAATTAATGGTTTTATGGCGAAAACGATAACCCAGCCCATTAATATGTACATTATAGTCGAAATTAAATCATATTTCCCTGTAAAGAAAAGTTTCAAAATAATCCCCGTTAAAGCCAACCCCCAGGAAATACCGAAAATCACCCAGCCTGTTGCACCCTTTAGAGTGACAAGTGTAAAAGGAGTATAAGTTCCTGCAATCAGAACATAAATAGATGCGTGGTCCATTATTTTCAATTTGTTTCTTAACGCCGGCTTTTTTGCGAGGTGGTAAAAAGTAGAAGCAGCATATAACATCATTAAACTTGCTCCGAAAATGCTGAAACTGACAATATGCCGGACATCTCCGTGAAGACATGCATGTGTCACCAAAAGTACCAAGGCAACAATGCTTAAAATGAAACCCATCGCATGAGAAATGATGTTTATTTTTTCTTCCAATGGCGAGTAGCATTTTATTCCTTCTGTATCTTTCATTTAATCAATGCCTCTTTTCTTCACTGGCCATAATTTATCCTTAATCGAAATTGGCAATTGCGATTGAAGAAATCGTGCAGAGAATCAGGATGACTCCCGAAGCCCGTTTGCTTTCAAAAAATTCAATAAAGAGTTTGGTCAGTTTGATTTTCAATGGTTCCATCTTGCGCCCGGTCGTTCTGTTAGCGGCAGGCGAGCAGCGCAGTGTTAAGCCTTTTTGTTCATTCTCCGCACGTTTCTCATTTCCTTGTCACGGCATTCCGGACAATACCCATGGGTGAAACCCATATCAGATTGATCCGCATCAGGCGCGGAGTTCTGATTTCCTGTCCGCACAACACGCCATTGGGGCGATTGACAAAAACGCGCAAAGCCCTTCGTATTCATTTGCATGTGCCATGTCAAGCGGTTTTCGCATGTTCCGGAAACTCATCTTCGGATACGGGGGAGCGGAAAAATTCCTCCGGCGGCGAAGTTGCGGCAAAGGAATCTTTATTATCAGAGGAGGTAAGAAGGATGGCTTCGTAAAAAGTCAGGAATCGGCTCTTCCCGTCATCCCGGTGAAAGCCGGATAAAGTATTTATAAAGGATAAAGTATCAATTGCGATAAGATTGAATCTGACAAAGTCATGTCAGATTCAATCTTTGGGGTTGGATATCCTTATGCGGCACTCACGAGTACGGGCAAGGTTCAGCTATCGGGATGAAGCGTAATCGATCATCCCCTGAAAGTCCACGATGACCGCAGGTTCATCTCCTACCACCCAGGCATCATGGCCTGATGGGAGGAAGGAAACGTCACCAGGTCGACAGTCGAACTCGCTGCCATCGTCCATTCTTACCCTTAACATTCCCGACACGTGATACTGGAAATGGGGTGCTTCGCAACTCTTTGTCTTGGCGATGGGTTGGACCGAAGTCGCCCATCGCCACCCTGGCTCGAAAACGGCCCGACCAATAGTCGCACCGCCGATTTTAATGAGCTCAAGTCGCCCCTTTGGGAACTCTCGAACTTCATCGGGTTTTCCGAAACTCTTCAATTCCGTCTTTTCCATAATGCACCTCCTGTTCGAATGATGAATTCCATATTACACGAGTAAAACCCGGTTTAAGTTTTATCAGGTTATCCGAAGTGGATATTGTTAGAATAATTATATATCATTCATTTTCAAGAGGCTGTTCGGCGTCCCGAGAAAAGTGATGCCATCCAAACGAACAGCCGGGTTTTCATAGGATCAACGTTCTATTGCAACATCACGTCTTCTACTGTATTCCATCGGTCTGACAGTCAGGACTATAACTGATTAATGGACTGGATCATCGAGCAAAGAGCAATCGGAAATTATCTTGACGTCAGAGAAGTATCGGATTAATTGACGAGAGAAAAGGCTGATTCGACAATGATGCTTTGAGCATCGAGAACTGCGGGCTATTTCTATTTGCTGTTGACATCCTGATGATCGTAAGGCTATACTAAAAAATTTGAGAAACCTAAAATCTGTCAGATGGTACTGACACGGTTGGGGGGTTCCTCGTCCTTGCTCTGAATGGTTTCAGGGCTTAATATCCACAAGGAGGCTTTATGAGAAGGTATGAGACAATTGTGATCGTTGATCCTGATGTTCCCGAGGATGAACGCAATTCCCTTTGTGACAAGCTCAAGGATGTCATTTTACAGAAGAATGGATCATTGATTGAACTTGAAGAATGGGGAATTAAACGGCTGGCCTATGAAATTCGAAAAAAAATAAGAGGATACTATTTCCGCCTCGATTACTGCGGTACCGGTATTGTGGTAGATGAACTGGAGCGGTTTTTCCGAATCAATGATCGGTTTTTGAAATTTATGACCATCATGCTGGCGGATAATGCCGATGTCGAAAAAATCAAGGAAGAAATCGCCGCCGCCAAGTCTTCGCCCGTTAAGTCCGTCGTGGACGGCATTCCCGGCGAACCGGAATCGCCATTTGATGAAAATATCGATTCATCATTTGATAATAATGAGGAGGAGGAGGAATAAATATGGCTCCATACAGTTCAAATAAACGTAAACCTGTAACCCGGAAAAAACGGGTTTTTCATCGCCGGAAAATCTGCCGCTTTTGCGCAGATGCCACCATTGTGATTGACTATAAGGATTCAAAGTCTCTTCGATATTTCACAACCGAACGGGGAAAAATCATTCCCAGACGTATTTCAGGAACCTGCGCCAAACACCAGCGCTTGTTGACCGAGGCCATCAAGCGTGCCAGAACCATTGCACTGCTGCCTTTTGTCGGATCTGTCGAGATGTAACTTGAGGCTTCTGCCCCGATGCTGTAAAAGAGGATTTGCCCTGTGTTTTTATCAATGGATGGGGATGTACTGAAAAAAATTGCGGCCGGCGTGGGCTTTACCTGCCTGATATTTGCCGCGACTCTGTATATTCCCATCATCGGGGTCATCAGCGTCGTGGTGATTCCCCTGCCGGTCAGCTATTACCGGTATAAACTGGGAAGATGCGCCGGGGGGTTGATACTGGCCATAAGCGGCATCGTCATAACGATCATGGCTGAAGGCCTTTCATTTGATCTTGCGCTGTTTGCGGTACTCCTGGTACTGGGTTTTGTGCTTGGGGAGATGTTGGAGGAGGGAGTCTCTGTTGAAAAGACGGTTCTTTATCCCTGCCTGTCGGTCATCGGCTCCGGCATCGCCCTGGCATTATTTTACAGCGCCTTCAGCCAGACAGCGATCAGCAGTCTTGTCAATCTTTATGTCAAGCAGAATCTGGAGCTGACCCTTGAGCTGTATCGACACATGGCGATGCCCGAAGAAACCCTTCAAACCCTTTCACGGTCGCTGGAGGCCATTCAGTACGTGCTGGTTCGGGTTATTCCGGGGATGGCCGTCATGTCCGCTCTTTTTGTAACCTGGGTCAATCTGCTGATGACAAGATCGCTGGTGAAATTCAGGGGGCTGAAAACTCCGGACTTTGGCAGTCTGACCCGATGGAAGTCGCCTGAAGTTCTGGTTTGGGTCGTGATTGCCGGGGGTTTGCTGCTGCTGATTCCGGTAAAATCCCTGAAGATTATCGGACTGAATATCGTGATAGCCTTGATCATGATTTATTTTATTCAGGGGATTTCCATTGTCTCGTTTTATTTTGATAAACGGAAGTTTCCGCGAATTTTAAGAGGGGTGCTGTATGGCCTTATCGGCGTGCAGCAACTGTTTTCCCTGCTGGTTATTGGCCTGGGTTTTTTCGATTTGTGGATTGATTTTAGAAAAATTAATAAAAACGAAAAGCTGAACAGTGAGTCGTGAGTTTTGCCGGATGCGGCAGGCCTTAAGATTCAAAGGCCAGCTTTGGTGATACGTGGAGGATACTATGAAAGTCATTTTAACTGAAACCATTGAATCTCTGGGCATCATCGGCAGCGAAGTCAAAGTTGCCGATGGTTATGCACGGAATTATCTGCTGCCCCAGAAAAAGGCTGTTCTGGCCAGTCTGCAAAATCACAAACTGTTTGCGCAACAGAAGGTCAGGGTCGATCTTCAAATTGCCAAGGAAAAAGGCATCGCTGAAGAAATGGCCAAAAAACTGGAAGGAGTCGTCTGCACCATTCCTGCCAGGGTGAGTGATGAAAACCGCCTCTATGGCTCGATTACGACTCGCGATATTATTGATGCGCTGGCTGCCAAACAAATCATCGTGGAAAAGAAAATGATTCTGATGAAAGAGCCCATCAAAACCCTGGGCGCATTCCGAATTCCGATTCGCGTGTACAAAGGGGTGGAGCCCGAAATTACGGTCGAAATCGTATCTGATTAAATACGGCTGAGTCAAATCAGGTAGACAAAATTGAGGATGGTTAAGAAAAAAACTCAACTTTCTAAACCTTTTTGAACTCGTAAAAAGTCAAAATTGTGATGGCAAAGTAAAAAGTTCAAGATCAAGGCGAGCGGCCCCGGAGCTTTTGGCGACAATTCTGAGGAATGAAGCGTACGATTAGTACGCCGCAATGACGAAGGATGAAGCTCAACGCAGATATTGGACTTTTTACGAAGCCATCAACCTTACACTGTGCCTGGTTATTCCTGATGAAATCCCAACAAGATCCCTCTCTATACCACCTTCCTCCCCACAGTCTCGAAGCTGAAGAAGCCATTATCAGCGCTATTCTTCATGACAACAGCACCCTGATGGACATTGTTGAAGTCCTGGCCGCGGAAGATTTTTATCGATCTGCCCACCAGAGAATATACGCAACCATGCTGGAGCTTTTCGGCAAGGGGGAACCTGTCGACCTGGTGACCCTGACAAACGCCCTGAAAGCCAGAGGCCATCTTGAGACCGTGGGCGGCGTATCCGGTATCGTACAGATTCTGGAGTCGGTTCCGATCGCCGTCAATGCCGTTCATTATGCCAGAATCATCCATGACAAAGGCTGTTTGCGCCGACTCATTGAAAAAGCCAATCATATTGTCAAACGGTGTTTTGAAGATCAGGGAGAGGTCGACGATGTCCTGGATTTTGCAGAAACCGCTATTTTCGAGATTTCCGAAAACAAGATCAAGCCGGCCTTCAATCACATCGGCACCCTGATTAATCAGAATATTGATAAGCTGGAAGAACGTCAGGGTAATAAAACTTTTTTGACCGGCGTGCCCACGGGTTTTACCGGGCTGGATCATCTGACGTCCGGATTTCAGCGCTCGGATCTGATCATTCTGGCGGCGCGCCCGAGTATGGGAAAAACCGCC
>Ga0315270_10001915_pt1 | contig 11066 bp, 6 predicted proteins | sample C1_bottom_MG_FD_204932 | JGI IMG/M metagenome (GOLD analysis project Ga0315270, IMG submission 204932) | Sediment microbial communities from Yellowstone Lake, YNP, Wyoming, USA - C1_bottom | ecosystem: Environmental > Aquatic > Freshwater > Lake > Sediment | place: USA: Wyoming | collected... | reverse complement strand
ACAGCTCTGCAAAAACTTTTTAAAGATTACGAGACTTTGCTGAACGCTTATAAACCATTGGGGACACCCCCTCAAAAAAAATATGCAACAAAAAAACAAGGTAATTTTGAATTTAAAATACAAACGTTAAATGAACAAACTAAAAAAGCCGCAGAAATACAACCTCTAATAGCTGAAGCAGCCGCAGTAGTCACAGTAGTAAACCCACCACCAGCTGATATAATTACAGTAGTAAAAGAAGCAGCCGCAGCTGAAACAGCCGCAGAAATAGAACCACCACTAGTTAAAGCATCCACAGTAGTAAAAGAAGCAGCCACAGTAGTAAAACAACTACCAACTAAAACAGCCACAGTAGTAGAACTACAACAATCTGCTGATATTATTTCGATAAAAAATGCTATTAATAATATGAAGTCTTCGTTTCCGAACAAACTTTTAAGAGGACCGCTGGTAAATACAAACTTAAATTATGGGGCGCCGCTCAATTTAAAGGTTAAAAGTCCAGTGCAAATAAATCATTCTAGATTAATGGAAGAAATTGAATTAATACATGCTAATAAATTAATGGAAGAAAGAAAATTGAAAAAAAAAAATCAAAAAAAAGCTACAGCTATGTGGAAATTTTTTAAGTCTTATTCCTTTAATGATAAACTAAAAATAAACGAACATAATGGCAAATTTGAAACTTCGCTATTTGCTAGAAAAGAACCCACAAAGTACATGAAGGATTTGGAAAAAGAAAAAGAACTCAAAAAATACTCAGAATCGGATTTCGAAACCAAAGAATATCTTACTAATCAAAAAATAGAAAAAGCAATTGGGATCAAATCTTGCTGCAGCAATAGTGGAATGTTCGGTCAATTGTATGATGGAATCCCCATAGAAATTTGCGAAAAAAAAGAAAAATTAAAAACTTACCCTGATTCGTTTTTTAATTGTTTTGTGGACTTTTTTAATTGCATCGGCTTTTCTATCAGTGAAAAAAAATTACGGACCCTTGTTTCTAAGGCAATTGAGAAATATTCATTTTCGGAAGAAGAACTGAATGAACTGTACATGGAGGTTGAAGTAAATGTCGATTTGCTTGGCAAATTAATGAAGCTGGAACAGGAAAGGATGCACAAGCTACTGAATGGTCCAGATTTATTAAAGTATAAATTGTCGAATGCAATCACAGAAGATTTTGTGCAGGTCGGGAGTGCTATTTATCCATTTATGAATAAAGTTTTGGAAAATTTAAAAAGAAAGGATTTTTCAAAAAAAACTTTACTCGTGCGCGATTTTGACGACGCGGAAATTTTAAGCGACAGCGATCGGAATTGGTTGGGAAATTCAACAAATAAAGAGTTTAGCTTTACAATTGACGGAAAGATGTACAGAAATCTGGAATTTGTTGTCATTGTTGGGTACAAACAAAGTAACTATGGTACAATTCGCTACGTGCTCGAAAACAATATGTCGTCTGAAAGCAACGATAGGCTTGTGCTCATTCAGAGTGATGGTTTTTTATATGACCTGGGTTATGTTAAAATAGACGGAGAACAAGTTTTTATAATGGACAAGACAAAAATTTTTGCAAAAACTTCCGAGAAACTAATTAAAGAAGAAACACTAGTGCGTAAAGAGAAGGAAAAACAGTTGGAAGTCGTGAATGAAAAAATTGAGCTACTTGACAATAATAAGCAAGAAAATATTAATGAAATAAAAAATATAAACAATCAAAATATACTTCTGAATACTGCCATTAGCAATAACTACAACAGAAATTATTACAAAAAAACAAAAAACTGTGACACCCTAACTATTGTCGGGTTTATGGCTAAAATATTAAATAATGTTTTACAAGAAATTGAAGAAACAGCGACCGATGACGATACAATCAATAGTCTAGAAATAAAATTTTTAGCCATAATGAATGAAAAAATTTCAAAAAAAAGGTCTGCAAAATACGACTGTCGCATCGAAAATATTAATGACGAGTACATTTTAATTACAAAAGACACTGGTATAAATACGCCGCGGGTAAAAAAACACAAACCATTACCTACAAATCCTCAGCCACTGTCGCCCACGACAAAATTGGTTTTGAATGGGTTTGAAACTAAAATACTGGCCAAAATAAAAGACTTTTGGCGTCGTAACACACAGTCATTGGTTAACAATATAATTGAAAACGAAAATAAAATAATAATTTTAGAAAATTTAATTAAAGATTATAACAATGAGAAAAATAAATTAATTAAAGACAAAAACCTAATTGAGGAAGAATTAAGTGTATTAAAAAAAAGTTTGGAGGAAAAAATAGATCAACTGCAAGAAACAAAATCTTCTCCTGCCGTAAACACTGTGACCCTTGTGCCACAATTGCCGGAAAAAGAAGTCGCGGATGTTTTAACGACCGATAAATTAAAAGAACGGTATGAGTTGGAAAAGAAGCATGGAAATCAAATTGATCTAAATAAAGTGACAATGAATGTACAGAAACATGTGTATATTCCTGGAATGTTCAAGGGCTTGTAAAAAAAATAAAAGTTACTTATTGTTGATGTTTTGAAAAAGAAAAATCCTTTATTTCTTGCTTTGCTAAAAAAAAGAAGTGAAAATAACAAAACTGTTGCCAATCGAGTTTAATTTTAAATTTATAATATTATATATATTATTAAAAATGTCTTTCATTGTTGCTCTACAAAAGCTTTTTAAGGATTACAAGACTTTGTTGGATAAGTATACACTACCATCCCGTGCAGTTGTTGTTTCGGATGAAGAAAAATACTATCAAAGTATATTACAATGTGTTGTAGTTGCTGAAGATAAAACTATTTATCAAGAATTACCTAAAACAACTATTGATTTTAAGAATTTAGCTCAACTATTAAAAACCATAAAGAGTCTGTTAGAGTCTGTTAATAAACCTCTCCAAACAACTTCTATTGGTTTTTTAAACGAAAAATTTTCAGAATTATCAAAAAAATCTCTTAGCCCAACATACTATCTTGTTAAGGGAGTTGACGCTGCACAATTTCCCGCATCGCCCCTTGCAGACAATTCAATACAACAAGTTGCAAGCCAATTTAATTTTCTTGAGTCACAGACAAAAAATTATTCAGAAATAACAGATTATCATGATGACCCTACACAAGGTCCAAAAGCCTCTTTGGCTTGTTTGTCTTCCTTGATTCTTAGAGACCATCAGTACAAACCTCCTACCAATTCACAACCTCTTTTTACTATTGGCTATAGTAATGGTTATTTAGAACCAAGTGTGATTTATGTTGGAGACCCCAATATGGAAAGTTTAAGAAAAGATTTGTTAGCACAAATTGAAAATAAAATTGAGGAGTTGAATGTTTTGGCTCAGTGGACTAAACCCAACCCTAGTTTTAAAAAAAATTCAAAAATACTACAAGTTTTTTGTGCTGCTCCTTCTTTTCAAAATTCCTCAGGAATTCCCCAAAAAGACACATTTTCTGAAAAATTAACAACGCTGTTGGTTGTTGCCGAATACACGGCAATTTGTCAAATTGCGGCTCTATTAAGTACTAAACAAAATAAACAAATTAACCTTCACCTGACCCTTGTAGGGCAAGGAGCTTTTAATAACCCACCGTATACGTTGCAAAAGGCTTTTGAAGCTGTGCGTGATACCCTTAACGGGTGTAATGTAAATGTATATATACATGCATATGATGAAAGTGCCATATACAAGGCAAAAAAAGCATTAAAAGATATGGAAGGAACAAAAATTGATTATTCAGAAATGACTAGTGCTGGATTTTTTGCTCCTCTTGTGACTCCCGTAGCACCCGTACTATTGGGCCAAACTTCATATGGGTGTAAAGATAATAACATGTGTGTCGAATTACAAGAATCTGCGAGTGTAGCTAATAATACTTTTTCCAACGAGCTTGCATGTATAGAAGCTCGGTGTTTAACACAAGAACGGCGCAAATATTGGGATAGTGTAAAAAACCTTATAATGAATAATAATTACCAGCGCCCAACACCGACACAAATAGAAAGTCAATTAGAAAATAATAATAGAAATAAAATAATAGATTATCTTTATCTGGGAGGCGCAGATGATACAGGATTTATAGATAGGTATAATGAGACTCCAAAAACATTTAACACATTTTGTGTAGGGTTAACCAGACATTCTTCAAAAAATTGTAATAAAGATATAATTATTGATCTTGGCCCTGATGATTTTAATAGATTTGAAGATCAAATGATTTTTGTAAACTGGGCTGTTGATGCAATTAAAAAAATAAACGAACGTATTTCAAAAAAACAAAACGTATCTGTTTATTGTCAGCAAGGAAAAGACAGAAGCCCTGCGTTTATTGCCACATATTTGTTTGTAATGACAAACATTCCAGTAACCGAAGCATCTGAAAATAAGGTTTATGATTTCTTATTAAGCAAACGATATATAGTTGTACAATATATTCAAGATGATACAAAACGCTCATATTTTAACGGAAAAATGCGCAATCTCATCCCAATGATAAAATTGCGTCTGTTTCCCTCAATTCTTTCGGTTAACAACAAAAATTTTATAGGTATCCAATGCTTAAATTATAATTATGTAATGACCGAGGGATTGAAAGATGGAAGAAAACAAGAACATTGGTTCTGGTGGTATTTCCCTAAAACTGATGGAAGTCCAGGCAAAGCTGACCCATATCAAGTGATTTTTGACAACTCAGACCAACAACAAGTTGAGGCACTGCTCAACACATGTGACCTAGACAACTGGTGCAATGTAATAAATAAACTGGCCGGATTTCTAGATAATGCCAAAAATATTCCAACAGGTGGTGGGTGGAACACTGATGTATTGTTAGTTGCTGATCAAGACAAAGCTAGATATTTCATTGAGTACTTTTTAAGAGGGGATGGAAAACCCACTATTAATAATAACCCACAATTTGCGTCGTTCAAAACAGCATTGCAAAATCTGGCGCGCACAAACAAACATTTCAATTATTTATTTTCCTAAATATAAATGGATCGCATCGCAATTGTCTTTGATATTTCAACAAGCACAACGCAAACCAGCGACAGCTCCACACGCCGCCGCGCCCGCATTGCCACAAATCAGCTACAATCCATCCTAACAAACCTGGGCTACAACCAGAGTGGGCCACTCTGGGTATCACCCCCTGGCCGCGAAACCACACTCGTGTCGGTCCTGTGCTTCAAAATCCTGGAGATTCCCGGGCTCCTGGAAGTGCTTCACACCCTAAAATCCATCAAGCTCAGCGAGCCCGTATTTGACCTGCTGGAAAATATGGCAACGATGCGGCACGTACAAGACGCAGTTCCCTACAAACACCCGTGGAACAGCACGCCGTTGGGGTATATACGAAGATAATTACTACATTTATTGGGGAACATTTGGGCCCGAGACTGTGGCAGCGCGCTTTCCTGCGGCAAACTGGTTTTGTGGAGAGAGGCGATAGATCTCAAAGCCGACATAGAGGGACCCGACTGCGGTCAAAATGCCACCCAGCACGTTCAAGCCGGTGAGGTTTTTAGTGATTGCTTGGCACTTCTTGCTATTGCTTCGAATGATGCCGGAGAGCACGAGCACAACAATGCCAAGGGCCAGGAAGAGGGAGCTGTAGACGATGTTATTTAGGCCGGTGACCTTGGGGCAGTTGCAGTCGGCAAGGAAGGAAAGGTTAGTGAAAAAGTAGGCGGCTGCAACAACGATTAGGATTGTGGAAATGACCAAAAGGCCTCTGGAGGAGTTTGTGGTGCTATTTTTAAGCGGGGCATCTTTTTGGTTGTTTGGATCGTTTATAGCGGTGTCGATTTTTGAAGTGGAGTGCATGAGCAAGATGCCCACGACTCCTATGGCAATCATTGCAATGGATGTGGAGATGTCGATTGGTTTTTTAATGGACATGTGGAAATTAACTTCTTTTCTTCTAATAAAAAATAAAAATTAAATTATTTTTAGCATATTTTTAGTTAAAAATACAAAAACTATTTTCAACCAAAACCAAAAATGCCGCACCGTGTTGTTTTTAAGATCGCAAACCCCGAAGACATCCTGAAGCTCTCGGTCGTGGAAATAACATCGCCGCGCCTTGTCAAGCCAAAGGCCCGTCTCCCCGACGAAAATGGCGTCCTTAGCCTCTTTATGGGCTCCTTGGACCGCCGGGTCCGCTGCGCCACCTGCGAGAACGACCTGCTGCACTGCCCGGGCCATTTCGGCCACATTGTGTTTGCTGCGCCCATCTACCATTTTGGCTTCATCAAGAAGATTGTCAAGATGCTGCGCCGCCTCTGCTACTGGTGCGCCCGCGTCGTCAAGCCTGCAACGGCTGTTCAGCAATTCAATGTGTTGGAACGACCTCCAAGCCGCAATTCCATGAACTCCTGCTCCAGTACCAACGCCGCAACCACCCTGCTCTCCGCAAAGCAGTGCTGCTCCGTGTGCGGTATTTTTTTTTAAAATTAAATGAATGCTTATACTGACATACATGTATAATTACCACCAGCGGGCCCCATTGCCCAGTTTCTGGCCGATGGGCACAAGGTGCGCGTGCAGTGGCCCGAGGCGGCCGGCAAGCGCTCACGCACCCTTCCCGCGGCAAAGGCGCTTTCGCTCTTTGAGCGGGCCATGCTACAGGATTCGGGCGAGGAGCTTGTTGCCGAAATCCTGAAAATCAAAAATGCCATCTTGACAGTTATGATTGTTCCGCCGCCCTGTGTCCGCCCAGCAATGGTCAACGACCTGGGCTCCCAGGCAAGAGGCCAGGATGACCTGACCAGACTGCTTGCCAACATCGTCATTGCCAATACAAAGCTGCGCGACGCCATCGCAGCCCCGACAAACATCTTTGGAAAGACGGATGCAGCCCTGCTGGCCGAGCTGCAGTGGACCGTGAGTAGCTACATGCACAATGACATTCGAGGCGAAAAAAAAGCAACCAACCGGACCGGAGGAACCACCCGGGACCTGCGCACCCGCCTTGTTGGCAAAAACGGCCGTGTGCGCAACACGCTGATGGGAAAGCGGGTAAATTTTAGCGCACGCGACGTCATTACCCCCAATGTTTTTATTGATGTGGACCAAGTCGGCGTGCCGCTCTGCATTGCGGAAACCCTGCTCAAGCCGGACCTTGTAAACGCCCTCAATTTCGAGCTCATGCAGACACGGCTCCGCAACGGCATCATCAAGTACGTGCACATCTCCGACGAATCGCAGCCCAGTGTGCGTCGGGTGCTAATTGACGATCGCAACGTCGCATCCATTGGGAGCATGTTAAAGGTCGGTTGGAAGGTCGAGCGCACCATGCTGGACGACGACTATGTCTGTATGAATCGACACCCAAGCCTGCACCGCATGTCCATGATGGGCCACCGGGCAAAAATACTACCGCCAGGGCAGCTTACCTTCCAGATGAATCCAGCCGTGTGCCCTCCTTACAATGCTGATTTTGACGGCGACGAAATGAACCTGCACCTGCCAACCACCTGGGAGGCCGCCGCCGAGCTGCAGGAACTTCTGGCCGTCTCCAAGAATGTAATTTCGCCTCAAAATTCCCGCCTATCGCTTGGTGCCGTCCAGGACTGTGCGCTGGGCATCTACCTGCTCTCGGAGCCCGCCCTGCTTGACTCTGCCAGCGTCTTCCAACTGGTGTTTTCCGCCGACGGAGTCTTGCGGCCCGGCCTTCCCCACAACGGCGCCGGGGTCATCTCCGCGTTTTTGCAGCCCGACTTCTGCTACACGGACGATGGCAATGTGCGCATTGTTTCGGGCCAATTGCTCTCGGGACGCCTGGCCCGCTCCCAGATCCACGCCATTCTGGCCGCCACCTCTATGGACTACTCCAGGGACGTCGCGGTACAGCTCCTGGGCAACCTGCAGCGGGTTGCCTGTGCCTATGTGAGTATGCGCGGCTTCAGCATTACGATGGACGACTGCCTGATGGATGCGGAGTCCGACGAAGCGGTGGTATCATTTCTGGACGAGTCTTTAGGCCAAATAGACTGCAGTGGGGCTTCGGACAGTGTAAAGAACGGTGCGCTTGGCAGTCTGTTGGGCTCGTTGGCGACTATTGCAGGGCGCAAGACAGGGCAGACCAACGCAATTGTGCTGATGGCGGCCAGCGGCGCCAAAGGCAATTCGGTTAACCTGACCCAGATCCGGTGCGCCGTTGGCCAACAGAACGTGAATGGGGCCCGCACCCAAGGCACGCTGCCTGCATTCCGGCCCTCGGACACCAGCTGCTCTCGGTTTGGTTTTGTGCGCAGCTCGTATTCGTTGGGGCTGACGTCCACTGAATTTTTCCACCACGCAATGTCTGGTCGCGAAGGCATCGTCGACACTGCAGTAAAGACCGCAGAAACTGGCTACCTGGGTAGGCGTCTTGCCAAGGGTTTTGAGAGCGTCAAGACAAATTGCGACCAGTCTGTGCGCAACGCATTTGGCGAAATCCTTCAATTCCGCTATGGCAACGACGGCTACGATACAATGTGGCTGGAACGGGCCTCGCTATCCGCATACCTGGCTCCCCCCGAACAAGACGAAGACCCCCGGGTTTCCTGCTATCGCGCTCTGGTGATTGCCCGTCAGTGTACAACCGTCTACATTCCCTGCGATGTAGAGCGCCTGTGTTTTTTGGCTGCAAATGCGATCTGTCAAAATCCATTGGAAAATGATGAGGACAATGAGGAGGACGATGCGGACGAGCACAATGACCGGCTGGACCGGCTCCTGGACTGTCTGGGCGGTCCGGGCGACTATGGCTCTTCCATGTACCAGGCTGCGATTGTCTGGTGTTTGCGCACAAAACCCTTCCTGCGCCAAGTCAAATCGGACGCAGCCCGACGACGTCTATTCCGGGAGCTTTTGGACCGCCACTGCCGGGCTCTCGTCAGTGCCGGCGAAATGGTGGGCATTGTGGCTGCCCAGTCTATTGCGCAACCAGCAACCCAGCTCACCCTAAACACCTTCCACTATGCCGGAGTTGCTTCCTTCAATGTCACGCTGGGGTTGCCCCGTCTTAAGGAGCTTACCGACGCATCCTCGGAGTCCCTCAGCCCCGCAATGATTATTCCGCTGCGAAGCACCGCCTCCCCCAAAATTGCCCTGAGGAGTTTGCGCTCAAGACGTCTTGGACCCTTGCTGCTCCGGGAACAGCGCAACTGCACTACCAACCAGCTCAAGCAGCTCATTCCCCAGGTCAATCTGGCATCGCAGCTGCGCTACGACATCCTTGTCCTTGATATGGCGCTCTGTGTTGCCGAAGACATCTCGCCAAGCTTTGTGCGCTCCTTGCTGTGTCCGCGCAATGGCCTATGCTCGCTGCCCAGTAGCGACACGTGGTGGGTTGCTCTACCCCACAAGCCTCGGGCGGACAATTACTACGCGAAATTCCGGATCTGTGGTAGCGAAGCATTTGACGACATTACGGAAGCTATCAACCAGCCTTCGAGCGCGGTCAGTCGCTTTTCCCCAATTGCTTCCACGACGCCGCAGATTGTGCTGACTCGGGGCAGCTGTCTGCTCACACTCTTTGGGGAAGCCAGCGAAGAGTACTTTGACCTGGCTGGTGCCTATAGTAATAATTTGCATGAGACGTACGCCTGCCTGGGTGTTGAAGCAGCGGGCAACATGTTATTTTCCGAGCTGCGGCAAGTACTCTCATTTGAAGGTACGTTTGTGCATGACCGGCACTTCCAGCTGATTGTGGACGTGATGCTGCAAACTGGAGCCATTGTGCCGCTAAGTCGCCATGGGCTCAACAAGAACATGAACACTGGGATCCTGGCACGGGCCTCATTTGAAGCCACCGTTGACCAGCTTCTTGACGGAGCACTGCGCAACGAAACCGACTATCTGCGGGGCGTTTCGGAAAACATTTTTTTGGGATTGCTGCCGCCAATGGGAACTGGGGCGTTCGATACCATTGCAGTGAATCAAAAAAAACACAATGGGACACTGGTGGTGCAAATTCCCAACGCAGTGTCACAACCGCTGGTAGCCAGTAATGAATCGCCTCTGATAAGAATCTTTCAGCTGGCTAATTTACTGGTTCCATTCTCAAGTGCGCCATTCTCCTGCAAGGTTACCACCAATGTGCCAAAATTCTTAAAGAATACGCCCTATCGTCCCTCCTCTCCGGTCGAATATATGCCTGATGAGGTTCATCAACCCGAGGCGCTTGATGGCTCTGCTATAATGCAGCTCTATTCTGACGTCTACTACCTGCTGGATCAAGTGTAGCTGTAATTATTTTTTAAAATAAAATAAAAAAAAAATATAGAAAGCTTTAATAAATGTTACAATCTTCAATTGGAAGGGATTCTGCGCTTGAAAGCATTGCTGCTAAACGAGCTGTTTTTTACAAATGTTCCGTGGACAATCTTGTTTTAAAACTTCCTCTTATAACCCCAATTGCAAAAAATGTCGTATATGTTGATCCAATTACAGGAGAGTTGAGCCAGTTTGGTGGCAGTTCACCAGGACCCACCACTGGCTCATACACTCCAGACGTTCTTTTCGCTGAACCTTCTTTGTTTGATACTGTTACTGTGCAAACAGCTCTGTTTACAAAATTAAATAATGTGGTTACTGTATATGGTACGTTATTGGCGAATTATTCTGGCGGTGGCGATGTTGGAGACCTTATATTAACAATTCCTCCTGGATTACCATTTGACGAGAGTGTGTATAGTTTAAATACTGTTGGTAGTGCTATGTTTACTGGAGGTAAAAATCCTGGCCTTTATTTACAAAAACATCGAATGGAGGGTGAAATTACAATTGTATTTGAATTGGCAACGATGACTACAAATCCTGTTTCGCCTCAACCTGATTTAGCATTTGCTTATTCGTTTACGTACTTAACAACAGCGGTATAATATATTAATTTTATAATTCCTTATACAATGGCCAAGCTGGTTTTTTAAAAAAAAAATATTGTTAATAAACACATGGATGATTTAAGAATTGATTTAGCAAAAAAATACCTTGCAAACATTTTGCAAAAAGAGGGGGATTTAAACCCTTCAAAACTTCTGCCCAAAACATGTTTTGCTGCTAA
>Ga0315270_10001914_pt1 | contig 11067 bp, 18 predicted proteins | sample C1_bottom_MG_FD_204932 | JGI IMG/M metagenome (GOLD analysis project Ga0315270, IMG submission 204932) | Sediment microbial communities from Yellowstone Lake, YNP, Wyoming, USA - C1_bottom | ecosystem: Environmental > Aquatic > Freshwater > Lake > Sediment | place: USA: Wyoming | collected... | reverse complement strand
ACAAGCCACCCTATCAGTATGCTATTATTGGGGTGTATTACAATGGTGTAATGTCCACGAATAACGACCCCATAGGATGCGTTACAATGCACTAAAATTACTCGGCAATACTAATCTATCAACCGCATCCAATAGGCTCACCATGCCCCATAGGACGCAAATTAGCCCTATACACCCATAAAATCCCACTATTGATACCCTTCATCCCTCACAATCCCCCACTATTGCACCCGCCCCAATCGTGGTAAACTCACCACAACACAGCCAAACACGCCCACGCGCACCTGCCTACGCGCCTGTTAGTCCTCCGCACGTTGCAGGTTTCTGGTTTTGATTTTCTGGGCGCATGTTGCAGGTGATTGGTTTTGAAGAGTAGGACGGAAGTTGCAGGTGTTTGGTTTTGAAATTGTGGCGCACTCTGCAGGTGGCTGGAATTAAAAAATCCTCCGCACGTTGCAGGTGTTTGGTTTTGAAATTCCCTGAAGAAATCCTCCCCCACATCCCTGCGAAAATCCTCCCCCACAAGCCCTGCAACATGCGCCCTATGGGGGGTGAGGCGGTAAACCTATTTTAATGCAAGCTGCACAACCCGTCAATACAGTTATCCGTGCCCTATCCACAGTAATTAACCCCCGCGCAAGCGGCAGAAAGGAATTAAAAATGACCTATCCGACTGAGCTTTCCAAATTTCCAGCGGAGTTCGAGCAGCTTGTTCTTCGCGCACACGCCCTTCGTGAGCCGTTGCTGTTGCGATTCCCAGAAGTAAAACACACTCGCCGCTTCCGCAGTCGCTTCTACGCATACCTGCGGCTGGTGCGGGCTACTGACATCAACAATACGCTGGCGCTGGCTGCAGCATCGGTGACTCTCGCGCTGGCGGATGACCACCTCTCCTGTACAATTGGAGTTGCTTCTGTGATGCAGGGGCTTAGTGTGGAAGTCCAGGTGATGCGGGGGGTGCTGGGGTCAGGGGTTGGGGATGTTGCTGGGGATGCTAGCGTGCCTGCCCAGGAGGCTTTGCGCGCGAAGTTGGCTGAGATTCGCAGCAGGAAAGAGATGGATGCAGCAGGTTAGGGGTTATTGAGGTGTATTACAACGGCGTAACCCATGCGAATAACCATCAGCCCCCTCTTCCTGTCTTTCTGGTAAAATAATTACAAATAACACTTGCCCCGCTGGGCATACCCGTATAATATCCATACATCGCACAACGAATGGCGAAAAGTTACAAAGGGGTTATCCCAGCACCCTCGCACAACGCGGAAGCTGGTCATTGAGTTAATTACTCAGTTATTGTAACACTATCAAGGAGCCTCAAATGAACACAGAAGCAGAAGCAGCAAAGAAAACAGTTAAGCCAACCACCTACGTTACAGTCACAATGGATGACAGTCGTGTTGTTGACTTCCCAGGTAACCAGCGTATGAAGAAAGAAGTCCTGATTGATGGTGACACTGTTAAGGTTCGCATGGACTTTGTGAATGGTGAAACCCGCATCTTTACCCTGGGCGATAAGTTGATGGCGAAGTTTGCTGGTCATGGTGCATCGCAGAAGTTAGGTGACGAATTGTCAGGCTTGAACGATGTTGAAGACTGCGTTATGGCGATTGATGAGCTGACAGAGCGTTTGAACTCTGGCGAATGGGGTGTTACCCGCGTTAAAGGTGAGTCAATGGCTGGTTCAAGCATCCTGGCTCGCGCTATGGTTGAAGTATCTGGCAAGACCCTGGATGAAGTTAAGAAATTCTTGGCTGATAAGAACCAGAAGCAAAAAATGGCATTGCGTAACCTGCCAACAATCGCGCCAGTTATTGCGCGTTTGGAATCTGCCAAAACTAAAAAGCCACGTGATACAGCTGAAGCTGATGCGTTGCTGGATGGTTTCATGGGTGACGCAGCAGCAGCAGAGTAAAAGCAGCCACCCAGCGGTGCAGGTCGTAATTGAGCCTCCGACTTCACTGCTGAGTAGTAGCTTTTCAGCCCCGCACTCGCGGGGTTTTTTGTGGGCTGGAGGAATAACTAGGGCGGATTACAGTATTGTAATACACACGAATAATAAATTATAACTGTGTTGCAAACTCGCACGGATAATGTATAATGCAAATGTTGAGGGTAAACCTATCCTCAGCTAACTAATACGGAAGGCTCAAACCATGTCAATGACGAAGAAGGACTACAAACTAATCGCTGACTGTATATCAGAACAGCTATTTTACAACATAACTGACGGCTCAGAAGCTTCGAAAGCAACCAAGCATACGCTTGAAGTTACAGCAAATGAACTTGCTAACCGCTTTGAACACGCAAACCCTGCCTTCAATAAGGAAAAATTCCTGCAGGCTGCTATTTCAAGGAGTGCCTTATGACAATGACAAAGAAGGACTACAGAATAATAGCTGAAATACTGGCAAGACAGCTATTTTACACCGACATCAACACGTCAGAAGATAAACCAACAGTCAGGGAATCAATTGAAATAACAGCTGATTTACTTGCTAATATCTTTGAACACACAAACCCTGACTTCAACAAGGAAAAATTCATGCTAACTGCTATTTCAAGGAGTGCGTTATAATGGAAACCTTAAAGCAGATATTCATGCGCCGTGACAATATGACTGCGGAGGAAGCTGACAACCTCATCAGCGAAATGCGCGAAGAAGTAACCGCAGGTGTAGACCCAGAAGAAGTATTGCAGGAGCATGGGCTGGAACCTGATTATATGTTTGAACTTCTGGACTTGTAACATTGCTTGTCCCTACAGGTTACAGCATCCCCGCCGTAGCCTGTACCAGCAAGCAATGTTGCTTGATGCAGTACCAATACAGTGAGGCTCCAAATGAACACAGTAAACCAATTTACAGACGAAGAGTTGCAAGAAGCAATCGACATGGACTGCCACTCAGCAGCCGCTGACGACTTCCTTTCCCTTGACGACCTACTCTCCGAAGCCACAGCTGACCTTGCGTCAGCTGAACGAGCAAAGACTGCCAAGAAGCTCCTAGCTACCAAGTTAGGCACAATGAGCAAATCCCGCAAGGCTTCCTTACAGTGTGAAGTTGCCCAGTATGAAACCAAGCGCAACTGGGCACCAGTCGCTAACGTGGCGATGTTTGACGTGCAGGTATGTAAGTACTGCAGTGCTCGTCACCGTCACTTCATGGGGATATTGCAGGAACAAATCCACAAAACAGCAAAAGTCACCCGCTGGGTGCAGGTCACAAAGACTGAGAACCTCCCCCAGATTGTTAAAGAAAACATTTTCCCAGTGGAAATGTGCGGAAGTTGCTGCTCAACAAAGGGATGGATTTAATCATGCGCAGGGGTCATAGCTGGAACATTCCAAACTGGCTCCAGGAGTACCTTTGGGGGATTTTCCTGGGGGTTCTCTTGGTGCTTTTCATTGCCGAAATACTGTACGGCATTCTTTACAGTTAATCATTGTAATCACTAACCAAGGAGTAATAAAATGGCACGACCTAAGAAGCTCATCCGAACAGTTTACAAAAATATCGCAATACCTGAAGACCTCGCGGCTAAGGTTGAGCTGGAGCTGTACAGCGAAGTGGAAGGCAAAATACCTTTCGGCGCACAGCAAGAGTTTTTCTCACGCCTACTGCGGGCGTACTTTGATAATCAAGTAGGGAGCGTACAGTCATGACAGATAAAAACACCAAGAAAACAATAGAAAAAACTCCCAAGCAACTAATGGCCTTCCACCATAACCATGCTATAAGAACCTTAGTAGGCTTCCAGGCGCAGACGCGTGAGTTGCAATACTACTTGTCCGCGGATACGGCAAACGAATTGCAAACTGTACTGGCAAAAGCCCATGAAGAACTGAAATCCTCGGAAGTAAAAGTCCTTGGGTTCGGTGCAAACAAGGTAATAGCCAGAAACTAGCCACACCCCATCAAGGGAGTATCCCTTACAGATAATCTTAAAGGAAACAGCATGAGTAACCTAGCAGTAGTACCAGTAACACCAATCACCCTAACACCTGAACAATCTGAAGCAATCAACAGCTTGATGGAATTCCTATCCGACCCTTCCCCAGACTCCCGCTTCTTCACCTTAGCGGGCTTTGCAGGTACTGGCAAAACATTCTGTATGCGGGAAGTTGTTGCACGAAGTAAGAATAGCCGCGCAAAGTTTGCCTTCACCGCACCAACGAACAAAGCGGCAAAGGTGCTTCGTGCTATCACTGGGGAAGCACAGACAATCTTTTCGCTTCTGGGGCTTCGGATTGACAAAACAGGGGAATTAAAGCAACTCGTTGCAGGGAAAGCCCCGCCTGACTTGTCGGACTACACAGCAATCTTCGTCGACGAAGGCAGTATGGTGAATAAAAACTTGTTCAAACTCCTGCATGAAAAAGCTATCACCTACGACTTGAAAGTAATCTTCATGGGGGATGCGGCTCAGCTCCCACCAGTAGGTGAAGCCTCTTCGCCCATCTGGACACAGGTTGGGAATGTTGCCAACTTGACAAAGGTAATGCGGCACGACAATCAAATTTTGACACTTGCTACTGAGTTGCGGGAAGTAATGAACGACTTTTGCCCCTCCATCACAATCAAGTCCTCTCACTCGGGCGACCAGGGAGTCTGGAAAGTAGCTAAAAACCTTTTCAAACAATCCATCTTCGACGCTGCGGTTGCAGGTGACTTCTCTGATGGCAGTAAGTCCAAAGTAATTGCTTGGAGAAATGCCAGAGTGTCGGAATACAACCTCCTGATACGCAATGCGATATTCGGCGCAGCGGCGCAATCCCAGCCATACATTAAAGGGGATAGGGTTGTAGCCGCTGCACCATGTATGCGTGGTGAAGACCCTCTCCTGACGACAGACGAAGAAGCAATCGTAGAAGGTGCAGTAGAGTGCAATCACCCGCTGGAGTCAAAGTACCGTTGTAGGGAATTATCAGTCCGTACAGAAGCTAACAAACTTGTGCGACTGTTAGTCCTCCACGAAGACAGCGCAGCTCGATACGCCCAGGACAGTGAGAAACTAGCTTACGATGCCAAGGCAACTCCAAGGCTCTGGAAGAAGTTCTGGGAACACAAAGACCTATTCCACGACATCAAGTACGCCTACGCCCTCACAGCTCACCGTTCACAAGGTTCGACGTATGAAAACGTCTGGGTAGATTACCAAGACATCCTTATCAACCGTAATAGAAAGGAGGCATTTCAATGCCTGTACGTAGCCTGCACACGGCCAACAACGAAGCTGATTCTAGCATGAAGGGCGTGAAAGATGTTTGCATTTGCGACCTGTGTGGAAAGGCAATGGACTTCACCCTTTCCGAGGATGAAGAAAAGGTGACAGGAGTAACCTGCTCTTGTGGCAACGGGGCACAGTTCAAATACACCGTTGGTTCACTGTCTGACCAACGACATTACATAACAGTCCTGTGGCGTTACTGGAAGAAAGCAGGAATATGACTATCATGCGAGGGGCTTTGTACGATGAGTGCAGGAAGAGGCGAGGGGATTTACAAGGACTTGTCCCTACCTCCCCCTTGCCAGTTCACTTCAACACCAATGCTGGCAGTATGGGGGAGCTGGAGAAAGCTGTGAAGTACCTACAAGACTTGATAGCAGCCCTACCCCCACAGTTATGTAAGTAGTTGTTGTGCTCTGGAGGGGAATTACCTATTATTAGGGCGTGTTACAAAATCGTAATGCGCCCTAATAACCCAAACCAAACTGAAAGGAAATAAAATGAGCGAAGTAGTACAAGGAAGTATCCAAATCTGGCGTCAGAAGTCCCTGGACGGCACAATCACACTGGACGAGATGCGGCAAGCCATCGCCGCAATCCGTAAGGAACGAGTCCAGGCATCAGAGAAATCCGCTGTATCCAGAGCCTCAAAGGCAAAAGCACCACCGATTGATGGTGATGCGCTGTTGCAAGGGTTTATGGAAATGTAATCACTGCGTTGTTGCAGTACACTTGAAGGAGTTATAAAGAAATGAAAGTTACACACGCAGCAAAAGCCTACGTTCACCTGAGGTTAAATGCAGAAGGCGAACCCAGATACACCATATCCACTTATGAAGGACTGGAGGACTTCTACGGAAAGACAGTAACTGTTATCCCTTTTACAATTGAGTATGACCGCCAGGAAGCTCTCATACGTGAAATTGCAACACTGCAAAAAGAAGCTAAAGCTCTGGAGGTCGAAGTTCCTTACTTGTCGGACGAAAACCGTAAAATTGTCCTAGAGCAGAACCAAAAGAAAGCTCAAGCTCTTCAAATACTTTTGGATAGCTTGCCAGTTGAACACAAACCACAAGTTTGTGAATCAGCCCAAAAGCCTTGCCCTATCCACTCCCACGAAGGGGATTACCCACTATGAGTAAAGACCTGTACGGAAACTTCCGCCCAATGTTTCCCCACACAATTGACAGCACCATCCTGTCAACCTTCCGTGCCTGCCCGCAGAAATTCCTGTGGCAGTACGTTGAGCATTGGAAATCGCGCAGCCCTTCCGTTCACCTAATCGCAGGTGGGGCTTTCGCTTCGGGCATTGAAGCAGCCCGTAACGCCTTTTACGTCCAAGGGCACTCCGCAGAGGATGCCGAAGCCCAAGGGCTTATCTCCCTGCTTGCTCACTATGGTGACTTCGTTGACCCGACTGGCAGTGCCAAGTCCCCCGAACGTATGGCAGGGGCATTAGAATTCTACTTCTCACAATACCCCTTAGGTGCTGACGGTGCAGAACCAATCACCCTTGCGAATGGGCAGCGTGGGATTGAATTTTCCTTCGCAGAACCACTGGCAATCAATCACCCCGTTACAGGTGACCCACTCCTGTACACTGGACGCTCGGATATGATAGCGGAACGTGCAGGCGGCATCTACATTTACGACGAGAAGACAACCTCTTCACTCGGCGCAAGCTGGGGTCGCCAGTGGGAAATGCGCTCACAGTTCACAGGGTACATCTGGGCAGCCCGTAAGCAAGGCATTGTCACGAATGGCGCAATTGTCAGGGGTGTGAGCATCCTCAAAACCAAGTACGACACGCTGGAAGTCCAAACCTATCGCGGGCAGCATGAAATCGACACATGGGAAAAACAAGCCCTGCGTGATATTGCACGGATGAAGCAGATGTGGGAAGAGGGCTATTGGGACAGGAATCTGGACAATGCCTGCAATGACTACGGTGGATGTTCCTTCACCCAAGTATGCAAATCCCGTGAACCAGCCGACTGGCTACCAGTGAATTTCGAGAAGCGCGTCTGGGACCCTTTGCTCCGCAAAGAAACCTCAGTGGCCGACTACGAAGCCTCTTGGTCACACGTCCGCGACGCTGACGAACCACCTGCACAAGGCCTAGCACCGACCCCAACTGGTAACGGTGACGACCTTATGCAGGAACTCTCCGACATGGGGAGCTTCTAATCATGTCCAAGCCCTTGCCCTACCTCCGCCACTTCTTCATCGGAAGTAAGCATCTAGGAACTGGTGAATGCACTTACCAGCAATTCCACGGACACAGTGAACCGCCGCAGTCCCTGTTGTTCATGTGCCCAACCTGCGGTGAGGTGTGGGCAAGGCTTCCAGTAGTATCCGTTGCTACTGGAAAAACTGTGCGATGGGCTGCTATGCACCTCCCCTGTGCCTTGCATCCAGAAGGGCGATTAGCCCCCGCAGGTAGTGTAGCCTTAGACTACATACAAGGCTTAATCGAATCCATGCCTGATGAAGTTGTCAGGCTAGAGTTTCAAATACTTATGAATCATTATCAAGGGGGACTGCCATGATGCTTTGGCTATATGGGGCAGGGCTAGTAGCCATTGCTGTTTGGTTTGTAGGGCTTCTAGCCATGTATGCGGTTTTAGCCGCTCTCAGCACTCTCCAAGACTACGTCATGCGCAAGCACAATGACGAAATAGAAGCTGTTGAAGTTTTACGACAATTACTTAACTCTGAAAGGAATCACAATGACTGAACTTACCCAACAACCAGCTACGGCTGAAAACAAATCACTACTCCCAGGTCCTAACGTCCTCTTAATGGGACCAGCTGGTACGGGCAAAACTCACAGCATTGGGGCATTAGTTGACGCTGGGGTAGAAGTATTCTACCTAGGACTAGAGCCTGGACTGGAATCCCTCCTTGGCTATTGGACTGATAAAGGCAAAGAAGTCCCAGCTAACCTGCATTGGCATCAGTTAGCCGCACCTCGCGCATCCTTCCTGGATATGATTGACAGTGCAACGAAGATAAACACAATGGGACTGGACTCCCTTGCCAAGATGTCCGACCCCAAGCGTTCCAACCATAACCAGTTCATCAAACTCTTAGAAGCTCTAAATGACTTCCCAGATGACCGCACCAATACCAAGTTCGGCTGTGTTGACACATGGCTACCGAACAGAGCTATTGTAATGGATGGAATGGCAGGACTTTCCCGCGCAGCAATGTCGCTTGTCGTTGGAGGTAAACCTGTCAAGAACCAAAGCGACTGGGGCATTGCAATGGATACCGTTGAGCGCATCCTTCGTATGCTCACAGACAATTGCCGTTGCATGTTCATCCTTATCGGTCACGTTGAACGGGAAACTGATGCAGTCCTAGGGGGTGTTAAAATCTCACTCTCTGCCCTGGGTAACAAGCTAGGTCCAAAGATAACCCCAATGTTCTCTGATGTCATCCTCACAGTTCGTGAAGGTGCTAAGTTTACATGGTCAACTGGAAGTGCACTGGCTGACACCAAGACACGCAACCTGCCAATTGCTGAGGGTATCTCCCCTGACTTTGGGTTGATTGTGAAGAAGTGGATTTCTCGTGGTGGTGCATTGTAACCACTCACTACAGTTATTAAAATAGTAGTTGCAAACTGAAAAACCCTATGTAATCATAGCCTCACTCACACAAAACACCGTGTGAGGATTAGCAGTAAACCGTTGCTCTTAACCCTTAGCTCTTTAGCTTAACTTTTAAAGGAAATTAAAATGTCATTCGATGCTCAAGCCTTTCTAGATTCTTCAGTTGTAGGCTCTAACGATACCAAAGTAATCCCAGTCCCAGTAGGTGAGTACATGGGTATCATTGAAAAAATCGCACCACGTCAATGGCAGTCAAAAGACGGTACATCCTCTGGCGTTGCATTGGATATCTTCTGGCTGGTTGAAGACGAAAACGTCAAGCAATACCTTGGTCGTGAAACAGTGACATGCAAGCAAGGCCTGATGCTGGACACAACCCCAGCTGGCGCTTTGGATATGTCTAAAGGTAAGAACATTGGCCTTGGCCGTCTGCGTGAAGCTATTGGTGCGAATGACCCTTCAGCACCTTTCTCTTTTGGAATGTTGCCAGGTTTGTCTGCTAAAATCAGCGTTTCACACCGCATCAACGGCGAAGACACATTCGCTGAAGTAAAAGGTGTAGCTAAGCTGTAAGCTCTAAACCGTAACTTGTAGTCTGTAGCAAGCCCAGAGGACTTTCTTCTCTGGGTGTTTTCCCTAACTGAACGCCTTTTGGCCAGTGCTTATACATGAAAATCTTAATCAAACACACAATATCCCCAGTCAGCTACTTTGCTATCTGGGTTTTTTTACGTCTAGCAAAAGGAGTTCAGCAATGCTTGGCCTTGCGCACCTAAAGTCGGAAGTTGCACCACAACATCCAGATGATGTTTACATCGAAGATGCGAGTTCACCAGAGGAATACTACATCTGGTATGAGAAACAACTAAATGCTTACACCGACTATTACAAGTTGGAACGTAAAGTCCCTTATTTCAAACTACCAAAAAAGGAAGCTGTATGCAAATCATAGACACCAAGAAACTAATCATAACAAAAGACAGACAGCGGAAGGAGTTCTCGGCTGAAGCCATTGGGGAACTGTCTGAAACAATCCGTAGCAAAGGTCTCATGCACGCTGTTGTGGTGCGGGAAACACCTGAAGGCCTAGTTCTTGTAGCAGGTGAGCGCAGGTTAAAAGCAATTGAGGATATGGAAATGCTGGGGGGCAAGCTCCGCTACAACGGACAAGACATCCCTTCTGGCTGCGTCCCTTACGTCACACTTGGGCAACTCACACCACTGCAAGCTGAGGAAGCTGAACTCGATGAGAACCTACACCGCAAAGACTTAACCTGGCAAGAAAGTGCAGCGGCTATGGCAAAGCTCCACCGCATCCGTTCACAGCAAGCACAAGCCGAAGGGCGCATCCACACGGTAGCTGACACCGCAATGGAAATCAAAGGGCGTAGCGATGGTTCATACCAAGACTCTGTGCGCAAGGACTTGATTGTAGCAAAGCACCTGGATAATCCCGAAGTAGCGAAAGCGAAATCAGCGGAAGAAGCCTTCAAAATTCTCAAGCGTCAAGAGATAACTCAAAAGAACATTGAACATGCGGCAACAGTAGGCAAGACATTTTCTTCCTTCCTGCACCAGGTTCACAATGTCGATTGTTTGGAATGGATGGCAACTTGCCCCGCTGAGCAATTCGATGTAATCCTCACAGACCCGCCATATGGTATGGGTGCTGACACTTTTGGTGATGGGGGTGATGGCAGACTTGCTAACAACGAACACCACTACAAGGACGACTACGAACACTTCCAGGCCATCATGAGTAAGTGGACTGCACTATCTTATCGCGTAGCAAAGCCAGAAGCCCATGCCTATGTTTTCTGTGACTTGGATAACTTCCACGAACTCAAAGCTATGATGCAAGCAGCTGGCTGGTATGTCTTCCGCACTCCATTTGTCTGCACCAAACCAAACTCTGGTCGTGTACCGCTCCCATTTGAAGGTCCTCGTCGCCAGTACGAACTCATCCTGTATGCAATCAAAGGTCACAAGAAAATCACAGCAATCTACCCAGATGTCATAACCACTTTCCAAGATGCAGGCCTCCAACACGGAGCGCAGAAGCCAGTTGCGCTGTATGAAAACCTGCTTACGCGTAGTGTTCGTGCTGGTGACAGCGTGCTTGATTCCTTTGGTGGCAGTGGCACTCTCCTCCCCGCCGCACATAACTTGAAGTGCAAAGCTACTGTGCTTGAAAAGTCACCTGAATACTACGGTATTTGCTTGAA
>Ga0315270_10001910_pt1 | contig 11078 bp, 9 predicted proteins | sample C1_bottom_MG_FD_204932 | JGI IMG/M metagenome (GOLD analysis project Ga0315270, IMG submission 204932) | Sediment microbial communities from Yellowstone Lake, YNP, Wyoming, USA - C1_bottom | ecosystem: Environmental > Aquatic > Freshwater > Lake > Sediment | place: USA: Wyoming | collected... | reverse complement strand
TCCATCTTGTACTTGGGCGCGTTCGGGAAGTACTCGAAGGCCACGTAGAGCTCGCCGGTGAGGTAGCTGCCGGTCTTCAGCTGCGCGCGCAAGCCACGCTCTTCCACGTTCTGGCGCAAGAGCTTGAGTCGGGTCTGGGTGTCGTAGTTAAGCAGTTCCTTGCCGTTCTCGACCTGCTGCCTCGCGGTCATGCGCCCGACGAGCTGGTCCGGGAAGAAGGTGACCAGCACGCGAGGACGGAACGTGCGCGTCGCCGGATCGAAATGCAGGCCGACCTGCGCGACTTCGCCGACGCGCAGGCCATACAGCGTCACCGGCGCGCCGACCGACAGACCGCGCACCGACTCGTTGAAGTAGAGGACGAAGCGACGCTCGATGGGATCCGGCTGCTTCATCGCCACAGCGCGATTGCGGTAGATGGGAAATTCAGCCTTTTCGGCAGCCGGCGCGGCCGGGGGAAGATACGCGGGCGTGTCGAAGGCGACGCCACCGCCGATCAGTGCTGCAAGCGATTCGGTGCGGATGTCCACGCCGTCGGCGCCCACCGAGACGTCGATGCCGCTCGCGTTCCAGAAGCGCGACTCCGCCGTGACGTACTTGTCGTAGGGCGCGTTGACGAAAATGGTGATCTCGACCGACTTGCCGTCGTTGACCAGGTTGTACAGCGCCACCTGGCCGACCAGGATGCCGCGGTAGTAGATCGGATCGCCGACGCCGAGCGAACCCAGGCTGTTCGCCTTCAGCACAAAACGCCGGCCCGGCTGGTCCATGATCGTCGGCGGATCGTCGAGCCCGGTGAACGTGCGCTGATCCTCCGCTGACTTGCCCGCCTGGAAGCCGATGTAGTTGCCCGAGAGCAGCGTGTTGAGCCCGGACACGCCGTTGATGGAGATGCGCGGCTCGACGACCCAGAACTTGGCATCCTCGACCATGAGTCCCGTGGCGTGCTTGGCGATCTTGGCCTTGACCAGCACCTTGGAATAGTCCTCGGACAGCGTCACCGCCGTGACCTGGCCGATGCGCACGTCCTTGTACTTGATGAACGTCTTGCCGGCCTCGATGCCGCTGGCCGACTTGAAGACGATCGTGATGACCGGCCCTTCGCTGAGCGCGCGCTGGACCGCGAGTCCGATGGCCACCGCCGCGGCGAGAATCGGGATGATCCAGATCACCGAGAACCGCATGCGCTTCCTGCGCACGACGGTGGCTTCGGGGATGTTGTCGATTACGGGTTCGTCAGCCATGGCGGTTTGGGTGCGGGTAGGCGGAATCCCAGATCAGGCGCTGGTCGAAGACCTCGGCGGCGAGCATCGTCAGCACCACGACGGCGGCGAAGAAGAGGACGCCGGCGCCGGGCGCGACCGACATCAGCGGCTGCAGCTGCACCATCGCAACCGTGAACGTCGCGACGAACACGTCCAGCATCGACCAGCGGCCGATGATCTCGACCAGGCGATAGAGCCGCGTGCGCTCGTGATTGCTCGTGATCGACCCGCGCTGCACCGTCAGCAGAAGGTAGGACAACGCGACCAGCTTGCCGAGCGGGATCATCACGCTTGCGACAAGCACGATGAGCGCCAGCGGCCAGGACCCCGTTGCATACAGAAAGGCCACTCCGCTCAGGATCGTGTCGCCTTCCGAGTCTCCGAGCGTCGTGGTCTTAAGCACGGGCAGCAGGTTGGCGGGTATGTAGCATATCGCCGCGGCGATCACGAGCGCCCAGGTCTTCTGGATCGAGCCGTAGTGACGGAACTCGAGCCTTTCGCCGCAGCGGCGGCAGTACGCCGGCTGACCGGGCGCTGCGGGCCGCGACAGCATCTGGCAGGCTTCGCACGACATGAGCCCGGCCTGCGCGGCGGTTGCGGCTTCGGCGGTCATCTCGTTGCGTCTGCCGTCGTAGCGCCGCCCACCGAACCGGCGGACGCGCCGTCGTTGTCCCATTTCACCCGCTTCCACAGCGCGCGGGAATCGAAGGTGACCACGATGGCTGGAAAGAGCAGGATCAGCGCGCCCACCGCGTACATCCCGAGGCCGGCATGCACGGTGGCCAGCTGGGCGATCTTGATCAGCGCGACGAGGATGCCCAGCATCATCACCTCGAGCATCGACCACATCTCGAAGTGGTGCACCCAGCGCAGCATCGCGGCGACCCAGATAGGAACGGGATCCTGGCGCGCGCCGAGCAGCAGCGTCAGCATGAACGCGATATAGCCGCCGGGGGCGATCACCGCGCAGAAGGCGACCAGGATCGCGGTGATCTCCTGGCCTTCCCGGAACATTTCCAATGCACCGCCGATGACCGTCGTGCTCGCGGACCGACCGAGGACGGAGAGATCCATCAACGGCGTGGTGTTGGCGACGATGAACACCAGGGCCGCCGTGATGGCGAGCGCCAGAGGCAGGTCGGGTGGCCCTGCCGGCTGCCGGGCGAGTGTTGCGCCGCAGCGGGAGCAGCACGCCCTTTCCCCCGGCGGGATCGGCGGAATGCGTTGCAGCAGGTCGCAGTCGGGACACGCCACCGACATCGACAGCAGGCGATCACTCAACACCGGGCTCCATTCGGGCGGGCTCGACTATTGAACGCGGCGGGTCATTTCCCCGACGATCGCAGTGAATTGGTCGCCTACCTCGTGCTCGACGAATTTCTTCGACATGACGGTACTGGCGAGGATGCTCGGCACGATCTCGAGGTGGTACACGATCCGCGTTCCCTTACCTTCGGCCTCGAGCGCTATCGTGGATTCGACCCGCTTCATGTTGCCCTTGACCTGGGCGGTCTTGATCCCCGACGGCGGCTTCAATTCGATCCTGCGCTCCGTCACGTAAGGGAAACTTGCCGCGCCGTACTTGGCCACGCCGCGCTGTTCGACGGTGACCACCGAGTCCTCGCGCTTCACCACCTTGCTTTCCGCCACGTTGGGCACCCAGCCCTGCAGCTTGTCGAAATCCGTGAGCACGTCCCACGCCACATTGGGCGGGGCGGGCGCAAAGAAGACGGCATTGACGACGTAGGCGTCGCCCTCGAAGGCGACGTCGAGCTTGCGAATGGGCGAATCGGCCGCCACCGCCGCATTGCAGGCCAGCGCAAGCGCCACGACAAGGGTGCGCGTCCAGCCGGTTCGGATCACCGATTGCGAAATAGCTTGCCGCAGAGGCATCTGGTCGACTCGAAAGAGGTTGAAATGTAGGGCGCCTGTTGCGACGCGACTGACCGCAGGATTCTTGCCCAAATGCGCGCCGAAGGCAAATGGCGCGCTGCCGCGGCAGTAGTAGACTACCGTACGTTCATGCGGATCTGCATTGGCAAGGGAACAGCACGATGACACTCACCAATCACCAGTTCCGCCTCCAAGCCCGTCCCGCGGGCATGCCCAAAGACAGCGACTGGAAATTCACCGAGGAGCCGGTGCGCGAACCCGGCCCGGGCGAGGTCCTGGTCAAGATTCTCTACGTCTCGCTCGACCCGGCCATGCGCGGGTGGATGACCGACCGCAAGTCGTACATCGCCCCGGTGGGCTTGGGCGACGTGATGCGGGCGGGCACCGTGGGGCGCGTGATCGCATCGAACAACGCAAAGTTCACCGTCGGCGATCACGTACTCGGCATGCTCGGCGTCCAGGAATACGCGCTGTCGGATGGCACCGGATTGACTCGCATCGACGTCGGCAACGTGCCGGTCCAGTTGTACCTGAGCACGCTCGGCATGCCCGGCATGACCGCCTATTTCGGATTGCTGGATGTCGGCAAGCCCATGCCGGGCGAGACGGTCGTCGTTTCGGGCGCAGCGGGCGCGGTGGGGGCCGTGGTCGGGCAGATCGCCAGGATCAAGGATTGCCGCGTCGTCGGCATCGCCGGCGGGGCCGCCAAATGCGGCTACCTGCGCGACGTGCTCGGCTTCGACGCCGTGATCGATTACAAGGCGGAGGACGTCGTCGCGGCGCTGGGAAAGGCCTGCCCCAAGGGCATCGACGTCTACTTCGACAATGTCGGCGGCGCCATCCTCGATGCGGCACTGGCGCGCCTTGCAATGCACGCGCGCGTCGTCATCTGCGGCGCCATCTCGCAGTACAACAATACCGGGCCGACGGCTGGACCCGCGAACTACCTTTCGCTGCTCGTCAACCGCGCCAGCATGACCGGCATGCTTGTGTTCGATTACGCAGCCCGCTATCGCGAGGCCGGACGTGAACTTGCCGCGTGGATGGCGGCCGGCCGGCTGCAATCGCGAGAGGACATCGTCGTCGGCATCGAGAAGTTTCCCGAGGCGCTGCTGATGCTGTTCAAGGGCGAGAACACGGGCAAACTGCTGCTCGAGGTGGCCGGCGACTGAATGTGCGCCGGGTCCGCGGGTCGCCCTGGGCCGGCATATTGGCAGGGAGCTGGCGTTTGGCGCAAAATGCACGGTCTCGCTCGCGCGGCCATCCGGTTCGGCCAGGTTCTACCACCCACAGGAACACGATGAACACGAAGTCCCTTGACTCTGCTTTCCGCGGCATTGCGGCAGGCCTGGCCGCCGCGGTGGTCCTGGCAGGCTGCGCCACGCCACCGCCTGCGGCTGCGCCGGCCCCGGTCCCTGCGGCCGCGCCGGCCCCGGTTCCCGCACCGGCGCCCATGCCGGAACTCACGCCTGCGCAGGCCAAGTCCCAGGCACAGCGGCTGGCACTCGATGCCGTGGAGCAGCTGCAGAACGGCGACGAGACCGCGGCGCGCCTCACGCTGGACAAGGCGGTCGCGCTCGACCCGACCAACGACCTCGCCCGGAAACTGCAGGACCAGATCAAGGCGGACGCGCAAAAGGAACTGGGGCCGGTGTTCTTCCGCTACACGGTGCAGCGCGACGACTCGCTGTCCAAGCTCGCGCAGCAATACATGGGCGACCGTTTCCGCTTCTACATCCTCGCCAAGTACAACGACATGTCGAGCCCGAACAAGCTCGCCGCAGGACAGGTGATCAAGATCCCGGGACGCGCGCCCGCCACGCCGCCCGCGGCAGTCGCGCCGGCGGCGCCGGCCGCGGACGCCGTCGCCAAACCGGCGGAACCCGAGGCCAAGCCGCGCGACGACGTGGCCGACCTGCTGCAGAAGGGCAAGGAGCTCGAGGCGAGCGGCAACCTGGAAGGCGCCTATGCGGCCTACAGCGATGCCGCGAAGAAGACGCCCGTCAATGCCGAGGCGGTGCGCCGTCGCGACGCCAGCAAGGCAGCGCTGGTGCGCAGCCTGGACCGCGAGGGCACGCAGGCGTTCCAGCGGCAGAATCTCGACCTGGCGATCACCAAGTGGGACCGCATCCTCGAGCTCGATCCGAACAACCAGAAGGCCAAGCTCGAGCGCGAGCGCTGCCTGGATCTGAAGAAGAAGATGGCCGACAAGTTTGGCGGCTCAGTGGCAACACCCGCAACGCCCGCGACCAAGTAATCCGGGTCACTTCGCGGGCGCGATGCCCTTCAGCTTTTCCTGCGCGGCGCGCGCGTCGCGCAGGCGGTTCGCCGCCTTGAGGTTCTGCGGGTCGTAGCGCAGGCTGGTTTCCCACTGCTTGATCGCCAATGCCACATCCGTGCGGTAAGCGCGTTCGCCGTTGCTGTAGTACTCGTCCGACAGCGCCTTGCGCAGCGACTGCATCTCCTTGTTCCACTCCGGCGTGCTCTCGCCGCGCAGCGCCACCGCCTGCTCGTAGAGCGCGAATGCCTGCTCGCGCGAGCCTTTGTTCTGCAATTCGCGCGCCCGGTCGGCGACCGCGGTGCCGATCTTCTGCCGCGCGGCGCGATTGCCCGGGTTCGCGTCGACGTAGGCCTTCAACTCGCGCAGGCCGCCGCTGACGTCGCCGGCGCGCAGCATTTCCAGCGGTTGCTCGAGGTCGTAGGCCGCGCCCGCATCCGGCGTCCCCGACTTGAGCGCGGCCATGTCGACCGGGCGCAGCTTCTGCGCGCGATCGCCCTGGATCCGCGCCATGCGCTGGCGATCCATTTCGCGCAGCGCCTTCGCGGCGTCCTCGTTGGCCGGGTCGAGCGCCAGCACGCGCAGCATCGCCTGCGTGGCGCGTTCGTTGTCGCCGGCCTTGAGCGCGGCGTTGCCGGCCTGCAACTGGTCGCGTACGCCCTGGCGGATCGCCGCGTTCACGGCGTCCTGTTCCGCGCGGTACGAAGGCTCCCCCGGCGCCAGCAGAACGACGATCTTCCATTGCACGGCGGCGGCGGCGAGGTCGCCTTTTTCACGCGCCTGTTGCGCGAGCTGCCGATGGCGGGCGATCGCCTGCGCGCGCGCGTCCTCGGCGCCGCCTGCGCGTGGCGCTTCCTGCCCCGACTGGGTGACGACGGGGGATTGCGCGCATGCCGCAAGCAGCGCCAGCATGCCGAGCGCCAGCGCGCGCCGCAACCACATCGTGGTGCTCAACGCGGCGTCGCCTGCGCGAATGTGGCGAGCTTCGCGCGGAACACGTCGATGCCGTCGCCACCGAAGACCATGCTCCGCCGCAGCATGAACGGATAGGCGTAGAAGCCGTTGCCGCCCGGCGTGACCGTGACGCCGATCTGCACGCCATCGCGCTTCAACAGGTCGACCACCGTGTCGTTGACGTCGCCATAGGGAAAGGCAAACGCGAGGCTCGGGACGGCCAGGCGGTCCTGTATCAGGCGGACGGGCGTGTCGACTTCCATGCGCATGCGTTCGCGGTACTTCGCGTCGGTTTCGCCGGCGAGGCGCGACGCGAGGTTCGCGTGCGTCTTCGAATGCGGCTGGATGCTGACGAGGCCTGATGCCTCCATCTCCTTCATCTGCGGCCAGGTCAGCGCATCCGGCGCGCCGACGAAATCGCTGTAAAGGAACACCGTCGCCTGAAAGCCGAATTTGCGCAGGATTGGAAAGGCGACTTCGTAGGTCGAGCGGTAGCCGTCGTCGATCGTCAGCACGACCGACTTGCGCGGGACGGGCTCGCCGCGCTCCAGGAACCCGGCGAGTTGGGCCAGCGGGATCACGTGATAGCCGTTCCGGGCCAGATATTCCATCTGCGCCTCGAACGCTGCCGGCGTCACCGCTAGCTGGCTCGGTCGCGAGCCGAAGCGGTGGTAGCAAAGTATCGGCACCGTCAGGTAGCCACTGGGGTAGACGCCTGTCGGGTTGGTGACCTTGAGCGGGATCACCACGGTCTGTCCGGGCCGCGCCTCGTCGATGTCGTTGAATTCGGCGATACGCCAGCGCTTGCCGCGGTCGCCCAGGTAGCGCTGCGCCAGCGCGCCCAAATCTTCCCCAGCCCCGGCAACGACGACGGCGAAGGATTCATCCCGGGCGAGGACCACGCCCTCCTGCGTTGGCGCCGCCTCGGGCGCGAGCGGCGGGCGCTGGGGCGCCTGCGCGCAGCCCGCCAGGGCGATCGCCGCAACGATTGCGGCACCGAACGTGACCATCCGCATCGGTTATTCCTGCTTCGGCGCCGGGACGTCGGCGGGGGGCGCGCCTGCGGCATCCGGCGCCTTGGCGGAGGCCGGATCGCCCGGATGCTGCGGGTCGTGACGCGCTTCGAGCGCGGCCGCGGTGCGGTCGAATTCGGCGTAGAGCTCGCCCAATTCATCGCGGCGCTTGTCGTTGATGCGGTAGTCGTATCGGCCGTTGGCGAGTTCGTCGAGCGAGTTGCGCAGGATCCGCATCGGCCCGGAGAGTCCGCGCGCCAGCAGGTATGTGCCGCCGCCCACTGCGGCGATCGTCACCAGCGTCAGGATCGCGAGCATCGCCAGCATGAAATTGGCGACCTTGGACAGTGGCGCCTCGTAGATGCCCAGGTGCACTTGCCCGATCTCCTTGCCCTGGAACAGGATCGGCGTGCCGAAGTCGAGCACGTCGCGACCGTCGGCCAGCCGATGGCTGCCGACCTTGACGTCCGACTTGTCGCTCGACAGCACCTTGGCTGCCGGCGCGACATACTTCTGGTTGACCTGCGCCGCCTGGTTGCTGCCCCGGACCATGCCCTGGTGGTCGACGATCGTGATGGAGTCGAAATCCTGCCGGCCCAGCGTCTCCTGGATGAACACGTCGAGCGCGGTCCAGTCCTCGTCGAGCAGCGGCACGGCGCTCTGCGTCGCGATGAACTTGGCGAGCGACCCGCCGTAGTCCTGCACCTGGTCCATCATCGCCTGGTACTGGCGCTGGTACAGGATGGCAGCGGTCACCGTCATCGTCACCGCGACCAGCGCGACCATCATCAGCGCCCAGCGGATGCCCAGCGGGATGCGGCCCGTCCCCTTCTTGCTTTCCTCCTCGTTCAGTTCGCGCGCGACGCCGATCAGCGCGACCGCCAGTTCCTCGCCGGTCTGGAAGCGCTTTTCCGGCTGCTTCTTGAGCGCGCGCTCGACGATGCGGCGCAGCGTGAGCGGAATTTCGGGACGCAGCGTCTGCACCGGCGGCGCTTCGCTCTTGGCGATCTTGTAGGCGACGCTGATCACCGAATCGCCCTCGAAGGGAAGCGCGTTGGTCAGGAGCTTGTACAGGACGACGCCGACCGAGAACAGGTCCGAACGCGAATCGACCTTCTGCCCCATCACCTGTTCGGGCGACATGTAGTTGGGCGTGCCAAGGACGTCGCCCAGCTGAGTCTGCTGGTTCTGCTCGCCGCCTTCCGGACCGTCGATGCGGCAGATGCCGAAGTCCGCGACCTTGACCGTCGTGGTCTCGTTGAGCAGCATGATGTTGCCGGGCTTGATGTCGCGGTGGATCACGCCCTTGCGGTGCGCGTAGTCGAGCGCACGCGAAAGCTGGATGCCGATCTCGACGATCTCCTTCACCGACAGCACCTTGTCCGTGCCCAGCACTTCGGAGAGCGTCATGCCCTCGATCAGCTCCATTGCGATGTAGGGCTTCTTGCCGTCGACGCCGACGTCGAAGATGGTGACGATGTTGGGGTGCGACAGCACGCCGGCCGCGCGCGCCTCGCGCAGGAAGCGCAACCGGTACTGGTCGTCGTCGGCCAGCTGCGACTTCAGGAGCTTGACCGCGAGCGTCCGGTCGATCTCCGGGTCGTAGGCCTTGTAGACGCGCGCCATCGCGCCCTCGCCGACGATTTCGCGGATCTCGTACCGCCCTAGCTTTTCCATTGCGTCCTGCTCCCTTGATTCACTCGGCCGCCCCAAAAACGTGCGGCACAATCGGCGAACATACCGTGGCCCCAACGCAACCGCAAGCCCGCGGTATGCTCTTGTACTATACTTTGCAATTTTCCCTTTTCATTTTTCCTTGACGCTCCGGCATGGAATCCGCTCCCCGCAAACTTGTCATCCTCTTTGCCGACGTCGCGGGCAGCACCAAGCTTTACGAGACGCTGGGCGATGCCGAAGCGCTGGCGACCATCGGCCGCTGCCTCGACATCATGAAAGCAGTCTGCGACGACCACGGCGGTCGCGTCGTGAAGACGATCGGCGACGAGACGATGGCCGTCTTCCCGCTCCCTGCCAACGCCGCCTATGCCGCCATTGCGATGCAGACGCAGATCTCCGCGCTGCGCACGAGCAAGGGCTTGCCGCTGAAGATCCACGCCGGTTTCCATTTCGGCCCGGTGATCGACGACGGCGCCGACGTCTTCGGCGACGCCGTCAACGTCGCCGCCCGGCTGACCTCGCTGGCCAAGGCCGGGCAGACGCTCATTTCCGGCGAGACGGTGGAGGTGCTCTCGCCCGCGCTGCGCGCGCGCACGCGCGACCAGGACGCGCACACGGTCAAGGGCAAGCAGAACGACATCCACACGTTCGAACTGATCTGGCAGGAGTCCGAGGAGGAGCTGACCGCGATGTCGACGCGGCCGGCGATCCGGGCCGCCGGCCTAAAGCTGATGCACGGCGCGCGCGAACTCGAGCTCGACCAGAACTCCCCGCCGATCACGCTGGGTCGCGACGCGCAGAACGACGTCGTCATCATGGACCGCAAGGCCTCGCGCCTGCATGCGCGCATCGAGCGCCGGCGCGACAAGTTCGTGATCGTGGACGTGAGCTCGAACGGCACCTTTTGCACGGAGAAGGGCGAGTCGGAGATCATGCTGCGGCGCGAGGAGCTCGTGCTGCGCGGCAGCGGCCGTCTCTGCTTCGGCCATTCCGGAGATGACGACGCGGCCGAAGCGGTCGAGTACGTCTGTCTCTAGCGTCTCCTCATCCCGGTCCGCTCATTTCGGTCCACTCAGCATCCGGATCTCGGTTCGGTAGTTCGTGTAGTGGACGTACCGGCCTCGCATCCACAGCAAGTGGTCGGCTTCTCCGGCGTAACCCCGCGGCACGACCGGGCGCACGTTGCCGTAGGCGGAGCCCGCGGTGATCGCCGTGGGCGTCCAGGTCATCCCGCCGTCAGCGGTACTCCACTTCTCGATCTCGAAGACGCCGCGGATCGGCCTCGAGACGTAGACCACCGATGGATTTGCATGCCTGAACGCCATCCCGCCGGAATAGTGCGGCTCGCGTTCGCGCCGGAACATTGGCGTCTGCGGGAACCAGCGCCCTCCCGGCGTGACTTCCCGGTCGACCCAGGCCGTGCCGTCCCAGCGCGCGCAACAGTAGCGATGATCGGTCTTCGCGGGCAGCCGCGTGTAGGCGATCGACGGATGCCCGCAGTCGTCCAGCGCGATATCCCAGAGCCAGGCGCGGACTCCGGTGGCTTTGGCGTCGTAGACGAGGTCGCATTTGCCGAGTGACACGGGAACGCGGTCGAGGCCTCCGATCTGCGTTCCGTCGGCGCGAAAGAATCCGCCGCGCTCGTATCGGAAGTAATGAACCGAATTCGCGGGCTCGTCCCTGGGGTGGCCGTTGGTCAGGGCAAAGTGGATCGTGGATTGCCCGTCCGCGACAATCTTGATGTAGGGCCTGACGTTGGCGGCTTCGCGGCCCGCCTCCTGCACCAGAATTCGCGGCGGCGTCCAGGCTCGACCGTCGCCGGACGTGGCGAAGACCGGCTTCCAGTCCTCGCCGCGCCAGAACGCGTAGAAAAGGCCTTCGTCGCGGAGGTAGACCGGATGGCTGTAGGTTGTCCGCGGCGTGTTCGCCACGATGACTTCGTCCTCCCATTCCGTGATGTCCTCCGGCCCTTTCGTGGTCCTGCAATGCAGGCCCAAG
>Ga0315270_10001908_pt1 | contig 11087 bp, 9 predicted proteins | sample C1_bottom_MG_FD_204932 | JGI IMG/M metagenome (GOLD analysis project Ga0315270, IMG submission 204932) | Sediment microbial communities from Yellowstone Lake, YNP, Wyoming, USA - C1_bottom | ecosystem: Environmental > Aquatic > Freshwater > Lake > Sediment | place: USA: Wyoming | collected... | reverse complement strand
CAATTTGGGGTGAGGTCTATGACACTGATCCACTGAATACTTCGTGGTGGATGGTGAATGGGGGGCTTCCTAGCGTTTTGGATTTCCCACTTCAGGATCGCATCTTCAACTTCGTCGCCAGAGGAGCGACAAATCCTTTAGCCATGCTTTTCAACGATGATGATTACTACACGACGGCGAACAGCAATGCCTCGACCCTCGGTACCTTTCTTAGCAATCATGACATGGGTCGAATTGGGGGTGCCCTCAATGCTCGCAATCAGACATCTGATGTGGTCCTTAAGCAGGACGAACTTGCTCACGCGCTGCTCTTCGTGCTTCGAGGTTCGCCTATCGTGTATTACGGTGATGAAGTAGGCATGACCGGTGGCAATGATAAGAATGCGCGTCAGGACATGTTTCCAACATTGGTTGATTCGTGGCGGACCGCACCAAGGGTAGGCGGAGCTCCCATTGGCAATGGTAATTCATTCGATGCTGCCAATCCGTTGAAAGATCTCGTAACTTCGTTGAATGAATTGCGCGCTGCAAACCCGGCTTTCTCCTCGGGAGCGCAGTGGATTCGATTTGCTAAAAATGGAGTTTTCGTGGTCAGCCGTTTTGATCCATCGACGCACATTGAATATTTGGCGGCGTTTAATTCGTCAAATAGTGATGCAAATGTAGATGTCCCAGTTAGTACTCAAGGTGCCAACTGGTCTGTTATTTCTGGAGTTGGAATTACAACTTCGAGCAGCTCTGGCGCGATGATTTCAATACCGTCATACGGTTGGGGCGTATTCAAAGCAGATCGTGCTCTACCGGTTTCTGGTACTCCCATCGTGACGATGAAGCGCGTGACGATTGATGCAGACGTGACCGACCGGATTTCACTTTCAGCAAAAGTCGAGGGAAACGATCCTGCGTCAGTATCTTTTTACTTTCAATCACCTGATACTAAAAAGTGGATATACCTTGGTACTGATACCAATCGTTCATTTTCAAACGCGGGCATTGATGCAAATCTTTACCGGGTATTTCCGCCGAAGTCCCAATTTAAAGTTGGCAGCACGATCGCATTCCGTGCCGTCGCCACTAGTTCTTCGGGCAAGACCGCTACAAGCAAAGTTCAGAAATTTAAAGTTCCGCGATAGGCGGAAGTCACCGGTTACTTATTAAATTGCGATGAATAGGCGCGAGGACTCATATTTGAACGAGCTTTAAACTGTCTATTGAAGTTTGAGATGTTGTGGTAACCCACCCGTTTGGCAATATGCGCGATAGATGAATCCGCTTCTCGCAACAAGCCCTTTGCCGCAGCGATTCGCATTCCATTCACGTAGTCGGTGAGTGTTGTGCCCATTTCTTGATGGAAAAATCGACTAAATGCGGTCGGACTCATGTTCGCAATCGTGGCCACGTTGTCTAGCGATACTTCGTTTGCCAAATTCGCCTCGATATATGCCACCACTCGCTGAATTCGCTCCTTGGTTTTGTTACTGCTGGAAGGAAACGAATCGGAATGTGAAAGATTGGTGCCAGATGATTCGGCCAGAGTAACTAGTAGTGAGAGCAACTCGACTGTTCGATGGCCAGGTGGGAGTTGATCGATATTGATGATGCGCGGACGTAACTCATTGGCAAGTTTTCGATCGAATCGAATCCCTGACCCAGATCGCTGGAGCATCTTGCGTAATTTATAGAACTCTGGATGCTGTAAAAGGTTGGAACCGAGAAAATCCGATTTGAATTGAATAACGCTCTGACGCACTCGTTGAACTGCAGGGTCGGACTTCAAGGTGTGCGGCAGTTGAACTCCAAAGAGAACCAACTCGTCAGGGCCGAAGACATTGATGCTGTCCCCGACAAAATACTGACCATGACCTTCATGTATGAGGATCAGTTCAAACTCATCATGCACATGCCAATCAAAAACAACTTGAGGCTGGTCATAGTGACGAAGAAGCCAGGATTGCTCGGCTGGTGTAGGCACCATCTCGTACGAAGGCTTCATAGATACCAAAATAGGTGCTATTTGCCGTATTTCCTAGCAAATATGTTAGGAAAATATAAGTTATTGAGTTGTGACTGAGTTTTACTGATCAGCCGCGATGCTGGCCTTCACTTCCACCATGTCCAGATCCTGAACGGCTTTCACCAATTCTTGAAGCGCAGGAGCAGGCAGGGCACCTGGTTGGGAGAAGACCAATATTCCGTCGCGGAAGATCATTAGCGTTGGGATGGAACTGATTCCAGCAGCTGCTGCGATGCCACGTTCGGCTTCGGTATCAACCTTGGCGAAGGTGATCTCCGGGTGGTCATTGCTTACTGCCTCAAATACTGGCGCAAAAACTCGGCATGGGCCGCACCAAGCTGCCCAATAATCTACGAGCACGATTCCCTCGCCGCTCACCGTTGCTTCAAAGTCTTGCTCGGTTAGATTGATCGTTGCCATCTAATTCTCCGTCACCTTTCGTATACCCCTAGGGGTATAGAGTACAACAATTATTAGCGGTAATAAAATTCCTGAGAGAGTGAGGATATCCGGTGCAGGATCAACAACGAGGTCGAATCCTGGTCGCCGGACAATTCCTGCTGATCGGTTTGGTCGCCTTGGCTCCAGGTCCAGAAATTTGGATTCGTTCTTTTTGGTCACTGACGTCGGCTTTTCTCTTTGCGGGTGTGGGCATAGCGCTGTTGATCCCGGCTTTTCGCCACTTAGGTTCGGCCCTCAGGGCTAACCCCGTGCCAAAACCTGAGGCCCCACTACAAACAATGGGGCTCTACGCGAAAATGCGGCATCCGATTTATACGGGAGTGCTGAGCCTGAGTTTGGGCATTTCAATTTTTCGAGCCACCGCACTTTCATTTTTCTTTCTACTGCTGCTTGTGGTTCTTTTAAATGCGAAGGCGCGATGGGAAGAGAACATGTTGAAGTCCAAACACCAGGGATACTCCTCCTACATGGCCAAGGTGCCTCGGTTCTTGCCGAGGCTTGGAAAGAACCGGAACTTAAATGATCAGTAAGAGCCAGACCACTATCACCCATGCCCAGTTGCGCCTTCGAACTCTGCGGACATTGTCAACATCTCAAATAATTTCTGGCCTAGGTGTAGCTGGTGCAATTCCAGCCGGAGCATTACTGGTCCTTGATATTTCTGGCAGTGAAGCCGTCGCTGGATTAGCGCAAACTTTTAGTGTTCTTGGCTCGGCGTTGATGGCGATACCGCTTGCCAACTTGACTCAACGCGGGGGCCGTCGAGCGGCATTGGCCACCGGTTATGCGATTGGCGCTCTGGGCGCATTCATTACGGTGATTGCTGGAGCGACTCGGATTTTTCCCTTAGTTTTCTTGGGGATTTTGCTAGTTGGCGCTGCTTCGGCCTCTGGTTACCAAGCTAGATTCGCGGCAACTGATCTTGCCGAGGACACCCATCGTGGCCGGGATCTGTCTTATGTGGTGTGGGCTGGCACCGTCGGGTCGGTCTTGGGTCCGAATTTGGTCGGCACAACATCATCCATGGCGCATTCGCTAGGTCTGCCCCGATTAGTTGGCCCTTATTTAGTGGCCGGGGTGATGTTGGCTATTGGAGCCTTGGCAATATTTATATTTCTACGTCCAGATCCATATCTTTTTGCTCGTACCGAAATTCAGGTGGTTCAGGGCAGACAAAAGGGCTCTACTCGGTTGGCTCTTAAAACCATTAAAGAATCAAAGTCGGCGTCGCTTGCTCTTTCGGCGATAGTCGTAGGACACATCGTCATGGTTTCAATCATGGTTATGACGCCGATCCACATGCACCACTACGAAGCATCACTGACGATTATTGGTGTGGTCATCAGCGTTCACATTGCTGGCATGTACGCGTTTTCCCCAGTGATGGGTTGGCTTTCAGACAAATTCGGCTCACCAAAAGTAATTCTTCTTGGTGCAGTGATTCTCACTATGGCCGCTGTTATTTCTGGCACCGCTCCAATGCACGGCGCCGGAATTCTTGGAGTAGGTCTTTTCGCCCTGGGGCTCGGTTGGTCAGCCACCTTGGTCGCTGGTTCTTCGCTCTTGGCAAAGTCGGTTCCACTCGAACTCCGACCATCGGTGCAAGGCGCATCGGATTTGATTATGAATGGGGCTGCTGCCATCGGTGGCGCGCTCGCTGGCTTGATTATCGCCTTCGCCAGTTATGGCGCGCTCTGTGCGATTTGCCTGGTCCCGGTGGTTGCCCTTGGAGTTTCAGCAATGCGGATAATCAGGGTCGAAAAGTAGGTTTTGACTATACCCCTGGGGGTATGTAATCTATCTGTTAATTGACCGCCTAATCCTCAAGGAGAACAACGAATATGTGCAGCCGAGTAACTTGCCGTAAATGCAATAAAGCCACTTGGTCTGGCTGTGGCCAGCACGTCAGCCAAGTTATGGCCGGCATTCCAAAGAGCAAGCAGTGCGATTGCGCAAAGAATGCACCGGCTCCTTCGTCTCAAGGTGGCATTTTTTCACGTCTTCTAGGTCGCTAACCTGATCTTCCCTTTCTATCGACTAGCGTGCACCTATCGCTAGAACGGAGATCAAGGGATGAACAAAGAAGAAGCGCTTAAGTCAGCGGCCGATTCTGACGCTCGGTTAATTCGCTTCCTATATTGCGATCCTGCCGGTGTGATCCGCGGGAAGACCGTGCACGCATCTCAATTGGCCTCAAAGATTTCAGAGGGTGTTGGACTTACCCGTGCCCAAAATGCGGTGAATCTATTTGAAGATTTGATTTACGTAGATGGTATGGAGCCAGTTGGCGAAGTGCGCATCATCCCTGACCCAAATACTTTTACCGATCTTCCTTGGCTTGATCGTACGTCTGGAATGTTCTCAGATCTTCACGAGCAAGATGGTTCTGAATGGGCTGGATGTACTCGAACGGTTTTGAAGCGGGCAATCGAAAAGGCAAAAGACCAAGGCATAAAGGTGATGGCGGCATTTGAGAGCGAGTTCTACCTCGCCGAAGATACGCCAGATGGTCCAAAACCTTGGGGAAATGGCGCTGTCTATTCCAGTGCCGGGATGGATCGCGCTAGCGACGTTGTAGATGCCATGGTTGACAACCTTGTGGCACAAGGAATTGTTGTAGAACAGGCAATTAACGAGTATGGACCTGGACAACAAGAGATCTCAATCAAATATACGGACGCGCTTGCCGCGGCTGATCAACACCTGAAATTCCGGGACACCGTCCGAGGCACGGCTGAAATGCAGTTTGGCTTGCTCGCTTCCTTGGCTCCAAAACCCTTTGCTGATGGCATTGGCTCTGGTGCTCATCTGCACTTCTCGCTTTGGTCAGAAGACGGCAAAACAAATCTTCTCTACAACAAGGATGAACCAACGCGACTATCTGAGTTCGGACTTTCCTTTGTAGCAGGAGTTCTTGACCATCTACCGGGGTTATTGGCGTTGACCTGTCCTTCGGTGGTTTCCTTCCATCGATTACAACCCCACTCATGGGCTGGCTCAACTATCTCTTGGGGTTACGACAACAGAGAGTGTGCGGTAAGAGTTGCAAGTCCTTTTGCCGGGCGAGAGATGAACTCGATCAACCTTGAACTTAAAACTTGTGACGGGTCAACTAATCCATATCTTGCACTGGCTGGTTTGATAGCGGCTGGCCTCGATGGAGTCACCCGTGGTTTAACTCCTCCTGCACCAGCCGAGCATGACCCAGCACTCCTGTCTAACGAGGAGGCTCTGGCAAGTGATATTCGACCGCTACCTGCAACCCAAATTGCGGCTTTGAGTGCGCTTGAAAGTGACAAAGTACTTACAGATGCCCTTGGCGAGTTAATGCTTCGCTGCATTCTGGCAACTAGGCGAGCCGAGAATGCAAAGGCGGAAGAGAAGGGTGCCGACTGGTCAAGGTTGGCCACTTTTTCGACTTTCTAACCCTAGCTTGCTTCTTTTTTTGGAAAAGTACTTATGAAAAACCTAACGATATTGCGTGTTGGCTCTTCCTATTTGTCCTTTTCGCAAGTACAAATAGGGATTCATAAGCAACGCTGACTGGTGTTTATCCAATTGTTTCCTAGTAGGAGGAATCTATGTCAGGCGAATCAGGCCGCGGCCTAATTAAGAACCTAAACATTTGGGAAGCAATCGGCATCTCGGTAGCGCTGATGGCCCCCTCTATGGCAGCAAACATTAATCCACAAGGAACTGCAACAACTGTCGGTCGTGCGGTTCCGTTGGCTTTCGCGCTAGCCACAGCAGGAGTGCTTCTTGTGGCGTATGGATTTGTTCGGCTCTGCCAAAACTTTAATCATGCCGGAAGTGTCTACGGTTTTGTCGGCGCAACAATGGGCCCTCGGTCCGGTCTTGTCGCCGGATGGGGATTAATGGGTACCTATATCTTCTATGGTGCGGTTACTTCGATGGCAACCGGAATTTTCGGAGCTAAGTTTCTGGACGAACTTGGAGTTTGGAAGAATCAGCCGGGATGGATCGGTTTTGCAATTGGTGGTATTGCCATTGTTCTTTCCTACTTCCTTGCTGTTGCTCCCGCGCGCAACGGAACTCGAATCTTGCTGACCGTTGAAGGTGTGACGGTCACCCTTATCGTCATTACCGCAATAATTATTTTCAGCAAGTTGGCTAGCGGACACGCACCTGGTGGACATCGGGTGGACATGAGCGTGTTCTCTATTCCTTCGGGAACAGGCGCGTCATCAGTATTTCTTGGAGTTGTTTTCGGGTTCCTCTCTTTCGCTGGCTTTGAAGCCGCAGCGACTCTTGGTGAAGAAGCACAGAACCCACGAAAAGACATTCCTCGCGCGATTTTAGGTACCGCTATTTTTGGTGGCATCTACTTCGTACTGATCACTGCAGTTGAAGTTATGGGTTTCGGCACAGACGCCAATGGTGTTAAAGCCTTTATTGGTTCGGGCTCGCTCATGGGTGACCTTGGCACCTCTTATGTAGCTTCCTGGGTTGGCACGACGATCACACTCGGTGCAGCAGTGAGTGCTTTCGGTTGCTTGCTTGCCTGCGTGGTCGGTGCCTCACGCCTACTCTTTGCAATTGGCCGCGATAGCGGAAACGCCCGTCTTTCACAGGTTTCCGAGAAGAACGGAACCCCAGCGACCGCAACACTATTCATCGTTGGAGCGGTAGCAGTAATTGACTATGCATGGAAACTCATTTGGAATGTTCAACCATTCGATGTTTTCGTCGGCTCTGGTGTTATCGGCACTCTCATCCTGTTGGTTGCATATGTGCTCGCCACAATTGGGGCAGTCAAGTTCCTCTTCTTCTCTGGTGCCAAGAAGGCGGCAAGTTGGGAAATTATTATTCCGATTGCCGGACTGCTCGTTTTGGCATACACGCTCTATCGGAATGTGATCCCATTTCCGACTAGTGGCGCGGCCAAGGCATACCCGATTGTTGGCGCTATCTGGCTTTTAATCGGCACAGTCTGGGTTATCGCTAGACCAGGTTTTGCAGCAAAGGTCGGCGCCAAATTGACTGCTGACGAAAATCTCGCTGCGGTTCGTTAAGGAGAGAATTGAAATGCTGAACGGTGCGAAAGTAATTGACCTGACGATTCCGCTAGGGCCGGGAATTATCATGTGGCCGGGAGCTCCGGCACCAGAGGCAGAAACTCTGGTTACGGTCGCACACGACGGATATTTCGCTCGTAGAGTCTCTTTCTTCGAGCACACCGGAACGCACTTTGATGCGCCCTGTCATTTCATTGAGGGGCACACCACTGTCGACAAGGTTCCGGTGGACTCGTTGGTACGAGCGGCGGCAGTCATCGATATTTCATCGCGTCTCGGTGACGATGCAGATGGCGAACTTTCACTCGAAGATGTTCACGCATTTGAATCCGCACACGGAAGAATCCCAGACGGTGCGGCAGTTCTTCTGCGCACTGGGTGGGAAGAGTTCAACAACGACGAACGTCGCTACGCCGGAGCCCCGGGGGATCTACGATTCCCCGGCTTCGGTGTTGAATCCGCCAAATTCCTGGTTGAGGAGCGCAACATTGGCGGTCTTGGCACAGACACTCTGGGTATTGATCCTGGGTGTGCGACGAATTTCCCCGTTCATTCGCAGGTGACCCATCCAAAGGGCATCTGGCACTTGGAGAATCTTCAGAACTTGAAACTTCTCCCACCACTTGGTGCTTGGATTGTGGTCGGGGTGCTGCCGCTAATTGGTGGTTCAGGTAGTCCGGCACGCGTTATCGCACTGCTCCCTTAGTCAGTCAACCAATGTCAGAGTTAGCTTTTGTAGCAACTTGCGATTTAGTGGCAATGGTGCGAGGCAGAGCTCTTCCTCGTGCTGCATTGCTTAATGGCGGCACCGGCGTTGGCTGGGTACACGCTGATCTTGCTCTTACCGCCTTTGGTGGAATTGCCGAGCCGAATCCATTTGGCTCAATCGGTGATTTACGGTTGATTCCTGACTTTGAAACCGAAGTGCTCTTAGCTTCGAATAAAGATGGTGGGGATCCACTTAAGTTCTTTCTAGCCAACCAAGTTAATCTCGACTCGACCGCCTGGGAGTGCGATCCAAGAAACACACTTCAGATTGCTATTGAAAGGCTTCGTGAGACATCAGGCCTTTCTTTGATGGCCTCGTTTGAACATGAATTCACTCTTCAAACAATCGACGGTTCACCACTATCTGGCAATCCTTTTGGTCTGGATTCACTTCGGGCCGCAGAACCGTTTGGTTCCCAACTCCTGGCAGCTCTTGAACTTGCAGGTTTAGAAGTTGAGAATTGGCTCCCTGAATATGGTGCCGGTCAATTTGAGATCACTCTCAAGCCAACGATGGCACTGGCTGCTGCTGACCAAGCAATAATTCTTCGAGAAATAGTTCGAGATATTGCGATTGCTAATTCACTGCGCGCTTGTTTCGCACCTCTGCAGAGCACAGCAGCAGTTAGCAATGGAGTCCATGTCCATCTGTCTTTATGGCGCGATGGGGTCCCAATTACATATCAAGCCGGCGCACCAGGCGACATTTCACCTCAGGCGGCAAGCGCTTTTGCTGGGGTATTGGCACATGCTGAATCTCTCCTGGTGTGGACTGCTCCGAGCCAAATCTCTTTTCTGCGCTTGAAACCGCACAGATGGAGTGCTGGTGCAATCTGTATTGCAAAGCAGAACCGAGAAGCGCTACTTCGGATTTGCCCGATCGTCGAGTTTGGCGGTGGGAATCCAGCCAAAGCGTTCAACATCGAGTATCGAGCAGCAGATTCAACCTCAAATCCGTGGCTAGTTCTCGCAGTGCTCATCCTGGCCATGGTCGATGGACTAGAAAACCAGTTGCCACTTCCGACAATTGCAGTTGGTGAGTTGGACCAGTCCAACCGGCACCTGCCTGCTTCACTAGATGATGCAATCGCGGCTTTTAAAGAAGATGACGTTGCCTATTCCTGGTTTGCGCCAGACTTGGTAGCCACTCACTTAGGGATACGTGAAGCTGAGGCACAGGCCCTTCTTGGCCTGACCGATGACGAGAAGTGTGAGAGGTATTCAAGTGTCTATTGATTGGGCAATCCAACCGGCCGGACCCGCGAGCGAGGTTTTGGCTCAGCTTTCGCTCATCGATCATCATGTGCATGGGGTAGTCATTGAAGATCCCTCACCAGAGGCATTCGCAAACATGATTACCGAATCTGATCGAACTCCGCGCTCCGTGGCTGCAGCGCTAGAGACTCAAGTGGGATTTGCAGTCCGTCGCTGGTGTGCTCCAGTGCTGGATTTACCTAAGCATGTTGACGCGGATACTTATTTCGCTCGCCGTCTGGAACTTGGTTCTACCGAAGTAAATGAACGTTTTTTAAGGCAAAGCGGAATCGGCCATTATTTGATCGAGACTGGATATCGCGGAAACGAAATCCATGGTCCAAAGGGAATGGCTGCAGTTACTGGTGCCAAAGTTGACCAGGTGATTCGATTAGAAACGGTGGCGGAAACCCTCGCCTTATCGAGCACCTCATCAGCCGCAACGTTTGTCGAAGACTATGCGGCTCTACTTTCTCAAGTCGTTGCCGATTCAGTGGCAATGAAATCGATTGTTGCTTATCGGATTGGTTTGGATTTCGATCCAACGCGGCCCGATATTGGGCAGGTGCGCCAGGCCGCTGGGAAGTGGTTGGCTGAGGTGGAAACTAGCGGCCAAGCTCGAGTGGTTGATCCAATTTTGCTTCGACATCTGATCTGGCAGGGCGTGGAGTTTAAAAAGCCAATCCAATTCCATATTGGCTATGGCGATCCGGATCTGAATCTTCACAAGTGCGATCCGCTCTTGATGACTGAGCTAATTCGAGCGCTTGAAACTGAAAATATTCCGGTGATGTTGCTTCACACCTACCCGTATCAACGGAACGCTGGATACCTGGCCCAAATGTTCAGAAATGTCTATTTAGATGTTGGTCTGGCGGTCAATTACGCCGGTGCCCGTTCTGGGGCAATAATCGCCGAATCCCTTGAACTTGCCCCATTTAACAAAATCCTCTTCTCCTCTGATGCCTGGGGGTTGAGCGAACTTACCTATCTTGGTTCCCTTCTTTTCAAAAGGGGATTGGGTGAAGTTCTGGATCTTTGGGTCAAGCGAGGGGATTGGTCTGCCGACGATGCGATCTCGGTGGCCACCGCGATCTCCAGGGAGAATGCCTCCCAGGTTTACGAATTGCGAACCTGAGAATTGTTGATTTTCACTCCCAGGTAACAGGGGTAAGTTAGAGGTCATGCCCTCGTACATTCGGCGCACTGCGCTCTTGATTGGTTCCCTTATCGCACTATCTACTTTGGCGGTACAGGCAGTAGCAGCCAATAGCCCTGGTGCCGACCTAGCCAATGCCAAGCCCTTAACAAAGGCGGCGTTAGCTCCTGGTTCTGATCCCTCAGTCCTTCCTGGTGCGATCCTGATTGCCGACGAAGGCAACGGACGAATGGTCGTTGTGGATCCGCAAGGACAAGTTCGTTGGCGCTTTCCCCAGAAAGGCGACTTAAAAAAAGGGCAGATTTTTAGAGTACCCGACGATGTCTTTTTTTCCCCTGATGGAAAATCAATCATCGCCACTGAATCTGAAAATCAAATGGTTAGCATCATTGAT
>Ga0315270_10001907_pt1 | contig 11098 bp, 7 predicted proteins | sample C1_bottom_MG_FD_204932 | JGI IMG/M metagenome (GOLD analysis project Ga0315270, IMG submission 204932) | Sediment microbial communities from Yellowstone Lake, YNP, Wyoming, USA - C1_bottom | ecosystem: Environmental > Aquatic > Freshwater > Lake > Sediment | place: USA: Wyoming | collected... | reverse complement strand
CGGCGGAAGGCGCGCGTCGTCTTGTAGCGCAGCATCATGTTGTGCTGCATCTGCGGACGGCGCAGGTCAATCACGCGATGGGTCAGGCGCACATTCTCGGACAGGTTCTCGTCATCCAGCTGGAACGGCGGAGTAATCGAGGCATTCAGCACCTCGATCTCCTGGCACAACAACTCGACTTCGCCGCTGGGAATGTTCTTGTTGTCGGTGCCTTCCGGGCGGCGGCGCACGCGCCCGGTGACTTTCAGCACAAATTCGTTGCGCACCGATTCGGCGATGCCGAACATCTCCGGGCGATCGGGATCGCACACCACTTGCGCCAGGCCTTCGCGGTCGCGCAGGTCAATGAAGATCACCCCGCCGTGGTCGCGGCGGCGGTGCGCCCAGCCGCACAGGGTAACGGTCTGGCCGAGGGTGGTAGTATTAAGTTGTCCGCAATAATGAGTTCGCATGATTGAGTCTGTCGTAAGAAGTTAGTTGTTATACATCGGCAGGCGGGCTGCGCAATGTGTTTGTTCGGTGCCGCTTATTTTTCTGGAATATTGATTTTCAGCGCTGCCAGCCGCGCGGTCGCTTCGCCCGGCGAGGTCACTACGCCCATCGAAACGATGGCCTTGAATGCCGCATCCACATTGATGTCCAGCTCTATGGTATCGGCCTTGCGCACGTAGAAATAAAATCCGTTCACCGGGCTGGGCGTGGTCGGCACGAACACGCCGACATATTCTTCCTCCAGCGCGCGCGTCACTTCGCCCGGCATACTGGTCAGGAAAGCCAGCGACCACGCATCCGGGTGCGGATAGCGCACCAGCAACACCTTGCGGAATGCATTGCCGCTGCCGGACAGCAGCGTATCGCTGACTTGCTTCACGCTGTTGTAGATCGCATTCACAAACGGAATATGGCGCAGCAAACCATCCCAATAGCTCAGCAGGCGCTGGCCGAACACATTGCGCGTCAACAGCCCGGTGACCACCACCACCACCACGGTGAGAATGACGCCCAGACCGGGAATATGCATCCCCAGCAGCTTGTCTGGATGCCAGTCGCCCGGCAACAGCCGCAGCGTCTGGTCCATCGCGCTGATGGTCAGGTTCAGCACCCATAAGGTGATGCCGAGCGGAACCCAGACCAGCAGCCCGGTGAGCAGGTATTTCTTCACGGGAATTTTTTCACGCGTGGCTGCCCAATGCCGGGCAGCTCGCGCAGGCACCGGCATCGCACGATGGCGCGGCGGCGGGTTTGTCCTTGAAATCGGTGGCGTAATAGCCGCTGCCTTTCAACTGGAACCCGGCAGCGGAAAGCTGCTTGCTGAACGTCTCCTTGCCGCACTCCGGGCAAGTGGTGAGCGGCGCATCGCTCATCTTTTGCATTACATCCTTCTGCGTGCCACATCCGCTGCAACGATATTCGTAAATAGGCATATTTCCTCCTATTGGTAAAAAAAGAAAGGGGCGCATTATACCCCACCTGCCCCGTTAGCAGAGGCTGCGGCAACAGCCGCCTTTGGCCATACCAAGACCGGGCGGTTATCGCACCAGTTCTTCGCGCCAGATACCCGGCTCCAGCCCATCCAGCGTCCACTCGCCTATGGCATAACGTATCAGGCGCAAGGTGGGATAGCCCGCCGCCGCCGTCATGCGCCGCACCTGGCGGTTCTTGCCTTCGCGGATGGTCAACTTTAGCCAACTGGTCGGGATGCTCTGCCGAAAGCGCACCGGCGGGTCGCGTTGCCATAACCCGGCAGGCTCCTCCATCAAGCTCGCACCGGCAGGCAAAGTCATGCCGTCATTGAGCTGCACGCCACGGCGCAATTGCGCCAGCGCCGCCTCATCCGGCACACCCTCCACCTGCACCCAATAGGTTTTGGGTAATTTATGCTGCGGGTCGGTGATGCGATGCTGTAACTTGCCGTCGTCGGTCAGCAGCAGCAAGCCTTCGCTGTCGGTATCCAGACGACCTGCCGCATAAACATTCGGAACAGGAATATAATCCGCCAGCGTAGGATGCAGTCCGTCACGGCTAAATTGCCTGGGAGTGAATTGACAGATCACGCCATAGGGTTTGTTGAACAGCAGGATGCGACTCATTTCATTTTTAACCAAGCTGGCAATTTCCGGAAATAAACATGACCGCCCAAAATATCATATACACGCTGACCGATGAAGCACCGAGACTGGCGACCTACTCTTTGCTTCCCATTGTACAAGCCTACGCCAAGGCTGCCGGTGTCGCTGTGGAAACGCGCGACATCTCGCTTGCCGGACGGATACTGGCAAATTTTCCCGAGAATCTCACCTCCGCCCAGAAGATCACGGATCAACTGGCCGAACTGGGTGAGCTGACACTGAAACCCGAGGCCAACATCATCAAGCTGCCCAACGTCAGCGCCTCCATCCCGCAGCTGAAGGCCGCGATCAAGGAATTGCAAACGCAGGGATACAAAGTCCCGGATTATCCCGAAGCCCCGAAGACGGATGCCGAGAAGGACATCAAGGCGCGTTACGGCAAGGTGCTCGGCAGCGCGGTGAACCCGGTGCTGCGCGAGGGCAATTCCGACCGCCGCGCCGCGGCCTCGGTCAAACAATACGCGCGCAAGCATCCGCACCGGATGGGCAAGTGGGCTGCTGACTCGAAGACCCGCGTGGTGCATATGACCAGCGGCGACTTCTACGGCAGCGAAAAATCCGTGACCGTGCCGGAAGCCGTCACCACCCGCATCGAATTCGCGGGCAAGGACGGCAAGATCACCGTGCTCAAGGATAAACTTTCACTCAAAGCGGGCGAGATCATTGATGCCGCCGTGATGAGCCGCCGCGCGCTGCGCGCCTTCTACGCCGAGCAGATCACCGCGGCAAAGAAGGAGGACGTGCTGCTGTCGCTGCACCTCAAGGCCACCATGATGAAGGTGTCCGACCCCATCATGTTCGGCCATGCTGTGTCCGTGTTCTTCCAGAAGGTGTTCGATAAGCACGGCGCGCAGCTCAAGGAAATGGGCGTCAACGTCAACAACGGCTTCGGCGACATGGAGGCCAAGGTGCTGGCGTTGCCGGAGCACAAGCGCGCCGCCCTCGCCGCCGACATCGCCGACTGCTTCCGCAACGGGCCTGCGCTGGCGATGGTAAATTCCGACAAGGGCATCACCAACCTGCACGTGCCCAGCGATGTGATCATTGATGCCTCCATGCCACCGATGATCCGCGACGGCGGCAAGATGTGGGGCGCGGACGGCAAGGCCTACGATACGCTGGCGATGATCCCCGACCGCTGCTATGCGGGCGTGTATGACGCCACGGTCGAAGATTGCAAAAAGAACGGCGCACTAGATCCCAAGACCATGGGTTCGGTACCGAACGTCGGCCTGATGGCGCAGCAAGCGGAAGAATACGGCTCGCACGACAAGACCTTCGAGATCGCAGATGACGGCGCGGTGCGCATCGTGGATAGCACGGGCAAAGTGTTGCTGGAGCAGAAGGTCGAACAGGGCGACATCTTCCGCGCCTGCCAGACCAAGGATGCGCCCGTTCAGGATTGGGTGAGGCTCGCCGTCGCGCGCGCGCGCCTGTCCAACACGCCGGCCATTTTCTGGCTGGACAAAAATCGCGCGCATGATGGCCAGATCATCGCCAAGGTGAACAAGTACCTCAAGGATCACGACACCACCGGCCTCGACCTCCAGATCATGGAACCGGCGGACGCCTGTCGCTTTACTTTGACACGCATCCGTCAGGGTAAAGACACCATCTCCGTCACCGGAAATGTATTACGCGACTACCTCACCGACCTGTTCCCAATACTGGAACTTAACACCAGCGCGAAGATGCTCTCCATCGTGCCGCTGATGAACGGCGGCGGATTGTTCGAAACGGGTGCGGGCGGCTCCGCACCGAAGCACGTGCAGCAGTTTGTGCAAGAAGGTTGTTTGCGCTGGGATTCGCTGGGCGAGTTCCTGGCTCTTGGCGTATCGCTCGAACATCTGGCGCAGAAATTCAACAACACCAAGGCGCAAGTGCTGGCCGACACGCTGGATCAAGCCAACGCGCGCATCCTCGACAACGACAAATCACCGGCCAGAAAAGTCGGCGAACTCGACAACCGGGGCAGCCATTTCTACCTCGCGCTGTACTGGGCGCAGGCGCTCGCCGCGCAGAGCAAGGACAAAGAGATACAGGCGCGCTTCGCACCGCTGGCCAAGGTGTTGACGGACAACGAAGCAAAGGTCAATGCCGAATTGATCGCAGCCCAGGGCAAGCCGGTGGATATGGGCGGTTATTACCACCCGGATTTCGACAAGACCTCGCAAGCGATGCGACCCAGCAAAACTTTCAATGCCGCTTTAGACGCCATTTGAGTTAAGCAAACACGCCACTAGCCCGCCCGGCTGCGGCGGGCTTTTTAATGTCCGCTCAAACACCAAAACCAAAAAACGCGGGTTCAAATTTGAAGTGCAACGTCTGACTTTATGCTTGATGCCCAAATCTCTTTCTTGGCCTGCTGTTCAATCTTTCCATCACCGTATCAATCTCCTGTTGCGTGATCGTTGTGAAGTCCCGGTTTTGCGGAAAATATGCCGTAGCCTCTGCGCAGTTGGTTGCATATGCCGCAGGGCCTTCCCAAAGCGCAACGCAACAGGGCGTTGCGGGATAGCCAAAGGAAGGCGTATCCTCCCGCACTGTTGCTCAAAAAATGAAAAGCCCGGCAACTTTCGCTGCCGGGCTGGATACAGAATCTTTCGATTCTTTATTGTAGCAACGGCTCTCACCCCGGATGATCTACAACGGCTTCATTATCACGGAGAACGCGATGACAGGCAAGCACAACGTACAGAATAATTTTGGCCCGCTCACTTTCGGGCTGGACATTGGCATTGCTTCGGTCGGGTGGGCGGTGCTGGGCGAGAACCGCATCGTTGATCTGGGGGTGCGGTGTTTCGACAAGGCGGAAACCGCCAAAGAGGGCGAATCGCTCAACCTCGCTCGCCGCACCGCGCGCTTGCTGCGCCGCCGCTTGCGCCGCCGCGCGTGGCGGCTCACCAAACTGGCGCGATTGCTTAAACGTGAGGACGTGATAGCCGATGCCAATTTTTTCAAGCAATCGCTCGAGAAAGGTACGTCCGCCGCGCGCCCCTGGCAACTGCGCGCCGATGCGCTCGACCGCAAGCTCGAAGCAGAAGAATGGGCGCGGGTGATCTATCACTTGTGCAAGCATCGTGGCTTCCACTGGATAAGCAAAGCCGAAGAAAAAGCCGCCGAAAACGATAACGAAGGCGGCAGGGTCAAGAAAGGTCTCGCGGGCACGAAGAAGCTGATGGAGGCGAAAAAATACCGCACCGCCGCCGAGATGGTGTTGAAGGAATTCCCGGATGCGCAGCGCAACAAGCACGGCGATTACAGCAAGGCGCTGTCGCGCGTCCTGCTGGCCGACGAATTGAAAATATTATTCGAGCATCAACGTAAATTCGGCAACCCGCACGCCGGGACGGAACTTGAAGCCGCCCTCCTCGGCGACGGCGACAAGAAGACTGGCCTGTTCTGGAAGCAGGAACCCGCGCTGTCCGGCGAAGCACTGCTCAAGATGCTGGGCAAGTGTACCTTCGAGAAAAGCGAGTACCGCGCCCCCAAGGCCAGCTTTACCGCCGAGCGCCACGTCTGGCTGACCCGACTCAACAACCTGCGCATCGTGGTAGATGGCAAAACGCGCCCACTCACCGATGAGGAGCGGCGCATCGCTTTGCCGCTGCCTTATCAACTGGCGAGCGATTTTTCTTACAAGCAATTGCGCAAGGCGCTGGTCAAGGCGGGCTTGTCCGACGAGTTCCGCTTCACCGGACTTTCCTATCCGAGCGAACGACAAAAGACCGAGGAAAAAGCCAAAGACCCGGAAGACGAAAAACTCGTCAAACTTCCCGGCTGGCAGGAACTGCGCAAGACATTGAAAGAGGCTGGGCTGGAAGACGAGTGGCTGAAAATTTCCACCGGCGCACTGGAAGGCAAACCGCAATTGCTCGACGAGATTGCCAGAGTGCTAACCGTATACAAAGAAGACGAAGAAGTCGAACGCGAACTCGGCAAGCTCGATTTGCCGAACAAGCAAAAGATGGTGGATGCGCTGCTCACCGTCCGTTTCGACAAATTCAGCAACCTCTCGCTCAAGGCGCTCTACAACATCCTGCCGCACATGGAAGCCGGGCTGCGCTATGACGAGGCTTGCGAGAAGGCGGGCTACCACCACAGCCAGTTGCACAAGGTCGGCGCAGGCGATCACAAATACCTGCCACCGTTTTATTCCGGGCGCGACAAAGACGGGCGCATGAAATTCGACGAGGACATGGACATCCCGCGCAACCCGGTGGTGCTGCGCGCGCTCAATCAGGCGCGCAAGGTGGTCAACGCGCTAATCCGCGAGTACGGCTCGCCGCATGAAGTGCACATCGAAATGGCGCGCGATTTGTCGCGCCCCTTCGACGAGCGCAGGGAAGTCAAAAAGGCACAGGACGAATATCGCGACCGCAACGACAAAGACAAGGCCGCGTTCGCCAGCGAGTTCAACATCGTCGGCGCAGTCAAAGGCAAGGAGTTCGAGAAATTCCAGCTCTACCGCGAGCAACAAGGCAAATGCGCCTACTCCATCGAGCCGATCGACATCCATCGCCTGTTTGAAGCGGGATATGTCGAGGTAGATCACGCCCTGCCCTACTCGCGCAGTTACGACGACAGCAAGAACAACCGCGTGCTGGTGCTAGCGCGCGAGAACCGCAACAAGGGCAACATGACGCCTTACGAATATCTGGATGGCAAAAACAATGGCGAACGCTGGCGGCAGTTTGTCGGCTTCGTCGAGGGCAACAAGGCCTACCGTCTCGCCAAGCGCAGCCGCCTGCTGCGCAAGGATTTCGGCGAAAAAGAATCCCGTGAATTCCGCGAGCGCAACCTCAACGACACCCGCTACATCTGCCGCTTCTTCAAGAACTACGTCGAGCAATATCTGCAACTGCACGAGGACAGCGAAGCCAAGCGTTGCGTGGTGCTCAGCGGCCAGATGACTTCTTTCCTGCGCGCCCGCTGGGGTTTGGTCAAGGTGCGCGCCGACAGCGACCGCCACCACGCGCTGGATGCCGCCGTGGTCGCCGCGTGCAGCCACAGCATGGTCAAGCGCCTGTCCGACTACTCGCGGCGCAAGGAGCTCGACCAAGTGCGCGAAGGTTTCGTGGATGTGGAAACGGGCGAGATTGTGAACCCCGCGATGTTCCAGAAAATGCAAGAACACTTCCCCGACCCGTGGCCGTATTTCCGCGACGAGCTCAAAGCGCGCTTGAGTTTCGATGATCCCGCCCTGTTGCGCGCCGAGATGGAACGGCTCGGCACTTATCCGCCCGAAGCGCTGGAAGCGTTGCGCCCGCTGTTCGTCTCGCGCGCCCCGCAGCGGCGCAACAGCGGCGCTGCGCACCAAGAATCTATCCGATCAATAGGCAAAGAAAATCGTCTGATTGACGCAGGAACATCTGCCATAAAAACGCCGCTGACCAAACTAAAATTTAAAGATATAGAAAATATTGTTGGGTGGCACGATCAACGCAACACCATATGGATTGATGAACTACGCAGAAGACTGGAGCCACATAAATCAGAAGATGCCAAAAAGAACAAATGCGCGGGAGCAAAAGCCTTTGCTGACAGCCAACCAAAGCTGTTCAAACCTAGTGCAGAAAATAAAGTTGCGCCAGAAATTCGTAGTGTAAAACTACTTTCTACGCAAAAGGGTGGTGTTCTTCTACGCGGCGGGGTTGCAGACCAAGCCTCAATGTTGCGCGTCGATGTGTTCGAAAAGAAAGGGAAGCATTACCTTGTTCCAATTTACCAAAGTAATCGCCACAAAAACTTGGCGCTGCTAAACCGTGCCGCAACTGCTGCCAAGCCTCGCGATGAATGGACTCTCATTGATGAATCATATTCGTTCAAGTTCACGCTGAACAAAAACGATGCCGTCCTTCTAAAAAACAGGAATCGTGAATACTTCGGATATTTTGCTGGATTGAATGTTGCAACGGCTGCGATAGACATCGCCAGCCACGACAACAACATCAATATCAATCCCGGCAAAGCATGGCAAGGTATGTGGCCGGGCAACGGTTTAAAGACAGGAATTTTGCGGTTTGAAAAATTCAACGTGGACGTTCTCGGCAACCTCTACCCCGCCCCGCCGGAGAAACGCCGTGACTTGGCGTAGCATCGTCATCTCGCGCCCCGCGAAGCTCAAGCGGGATCATTACTCGCTTGCCATCGAGCAGGAGCAAACCGCCTGCGTGCCTTTCGAGGACATCGCGGTAATCGTGCTCAACCACCGCGAGATCACGCTCACCCATCCGGTGCTGTCGGCTTGCGGCGAATACGGCATCAGCCTGTTCGCCACGGGCGACACGCACCACCCCAGCGGCGTGTTCATACCCTTCCTGCCGCATTCGCGCGCCACGCGCTGGCTGCGCTTGCAACTGGATTTGCCGCGCCCCGTCGCCAAACAAACTTGGGCAACCATCGTGCGCAAGAAAATTGCCAATCAAGCGGCTTGCTTACGGCTGGCGGGACGCGATGGCGCGGACAGACTGGATTCCTACGCACGGCGGGTACGCTCCGGCGATGGCGGCAATCTGGAGGGACAAGCCGCCGCCTTTTATTTCACCCAGATGTTCGGCAAGGATTTCCGCCGCGACCAGGCGCGCTACACCAACGCCGCGCTGGATTACGGCTACGCGGTGTTGCGCGGCACGATTGCTCGCGGGCTAGTGGCGCACGGCTTGATGCCTTCCATCGGGCTGTTCCACGCCAGCGAACAGAATGCCTTCAATCTCGCCGACGACGTGATCGAACCTTTTCGCCCGCTGGTAGATTTGTTCGTAGCCAAGATGACACCACAACCCGACGACGAACTGCACCCGGAAGATAAAGTTGCGCTCGTCGGCCTGCTTAACTTGGATATGGGAATGCCGCGCGGCAAGATGTCCGCGCTTTCCGCCATCGAGCACACGATAGAAAGCCTCGCGCGCATTTACGACGGCGGCAGCGAGACGCTGCTCGAACTGCCCACGCTGATTGGGTTGGAGCAACATCGGCTGGAATGCTGAACCATGAGTCCGCGCCAACCATTTCAACGCAACAACATCCCCCTTTGTAAAAGGGGAAGCAAGGGGGATTTGGTTTTCGCAAAGAGCAAATCTCCCCTAGCCCCTCTTTGCCAAAGAGGGGAACCGTTCTGCAAGTTGATTTAATGCCATGAGTACGGAGACAAGGAGGTTTATGCGCTTGCTTGTGTTCTTCGATCTTCCGGTTGTCACCAAGGCGGAACGCCGCGCCTACACTGTGTTCCGCCGTTTCCTCATCAACGACGGCTACGACATGATCCAGTTCTCCGTGTATGGCCGCATCCTGAATGGCAACGACGCGCTGGAAAAACACTACAAGCGCCTGGTGGTCAACCTGCCACCCGAAGGCTCTGTGCGCTGCTTGTCTGTCACCGAAAAACAATTTGCCAGCATGAAGCTCCTGGTCGGCCTGCCGCTTTTTCAAGAAAAAGCGCTCAAAGTTAACCAAATGCTGTTGTTCTGAATCATTTTCAAAAAGCAGGACGCCCGCCTGGTTTAGGCCGGGCGGGCGTTTGCGTGAGGGCTATTGTAGAGCATCCGGGGTGAGAGAGGGAGCTACAACAATTAAGCCTTACGGTGTGTTATCGGCCTCATTGTAGAGCATCCGGGGTGAGAGAGGGAGCTACAACGACTGCCCCAGCCTTCCCGTCTGGATTTACATTGTAGAGCATCCGGGGTGAGAGAGGGAGCTACAACCCACCAGGCGGTAAATGCACCCTTTTTTCGATTGTAGAGCATCCGGGGTGAGAGAGGGAGCTACAACATCTCAGCGTAGCGGGTATTCCACAGCGCAATTGTAGAGCATCCGGGGTGAGAGAGGGAGCTACAACATCGCCCTTATCGACTAGCAACTGCATCTTATTGTAGAGCATCCGGGGTGAGAGAGGGAGCTACAACGCGCCGCCGTTCGCGCTCTTGCTGCGCGGGATTGTAGAGCATCCGGGGTGAGAGAGGGAGCTACAACTTCGCAATCGCAGTCAAATGCCAGCTTTTGATTGTAGAGCATCCGGGGTGAGAGAGGGAGCTACAACCAATGGGCGGGGGGTCTTTATTTGCATCCAATTGTAGAGCATCCGGGGTGAGAGAGGGAGCTACAACGTGCTTTGATTGCTTGCCGATGCCATGAAAATTGTAGAGCATCCGGGGTGAGAGAGGGAGCTACAACGCCCAACACGCTGGTCAAGCTGGAGCTACCATTGTAGAGCATCCGGGGTGAGAGAGGGAGCTACAACCGATAGATCAAGCGGTGTGGTGATTGCTACATTGTAGAGCATCCGGGGTGAGAGAGGGAGCTACAACTGACTTGCATTGATAACGATTACTCGCGTTATTGTAGAGCATCCGGGGTGAGAGAGGGAGCTACAACTCCATGATTGGCTGGTTGAAGATATCTGGAATTGTAGAGCATCCGGGGTGAGAGAGGGAGCTACAACTTGATGATGAATGGATGCGCCGGCATGGTGATTGTAGAGCATCCGGGGTGAGAGAGGGAGCTACAACGGCTGATCTTGAGTCTCCTGAGGAACCTTGATTGTAGAGCATCCGGGGTGAGAGAGGGAGCTACAACCCAGGGTCTTTCGGGTCGTTTACATATCCGATTGTAGAGCATCCGGGGTGAGAGAGGGAGCTACAACTTCACGGTTGGCAATCAAGCAAACCGAACTATTGTAGAGCATCCGGGGTGAGAGAGGGAGCTACAACTGTCGGGCGATCTGAGCTACAGCTCGTCCAATTGTAGAGCATCCGGGGTGAGAGAGGGAGCTACAACAGCAAGTTGCAAGCAGTGACGGCTACGCTTATTGTAGAGCATCCGGGGTGAGAGAGGGAGCTACAACTCGCGGTTGAATCGCCCCCGATTCACTAGACACTTTCCAGCCTCTCGAAATGCCGTCTCTCGAACTCGACGGGAGACAGGCGGTTATTGTAGCCATGGCGACGTTTTGGATTGTAGAACATCTCGAT
>Ga0315270_10001906_pt1 | contig 11100 bp, 20 predicted proteins | sample C1_bottom_MG_FD_204932 | JGI IMG/M metagenome (GOLD analysis project Ga0315270, IMG submission 204932) | Sediment microbial communities from Yellowstone Lake, YNP, Wyoming, USA - C1_bottom | ecosystem: Environmental > Aquatic > Freshwater > Lake > Sediment | place: USA: Wyoming | collected... | reverse complement strand
CCCTTGGTTCTCTTGGCTCTTTTGGAGTGACTTCAGTTCTAGGTGTTTGTGGTGCTGCAGGCTTGGTTTCATCTCTGTCTCCATGGCACCCGCTTACACAGCCTCCTATCATCGCCCCAATACCGCCCATTACTACCGGGATAAGTTTAGGCGCTCCGGCAATCATTCCCCCGACAAGTCCACCGATACACGCTATGGCACATTCCCTGGTGGAGGCCACTGGGTCACCACCAAATATTGGACCTCTTCCTCTATTTATAAATTTATCATCAAACCCAGGAATATCATCCCTAGAAGGATATTCATCAATAAAGGGCCTATTACCAAGTCTAGGCACTCCGAATTTAAAACTGCTTTTGAAGCGTGAGAAATCATTCCCTCTGTCAGTATCTAATGGTAATCCAAATCTTTTCTCTAAAGTGTCACCAATAGAAGGATTAAGCGTGTTTATTATAGGGGAAATATATTTTGCTAGGTCGCCCCTGTTTGAAGCGTAGAATCCGTCAATCATTCTTAATGATGGAACTACAAGACCTTCATAGGTTCCCTTGGTTCTAATGTTTTCCATTAGAGTTTTTCTTATTTCTAAAGCAGGGACCTTATTATTAGAAATTGAATTTAAAGCAATAGAAAGTTTATCGACATTTTCCGCTATTAAGGCCTCATTCCCTTCTAGGACAATGGTATCCTCGGCATAGTCTTTTATTTCATCGGCTATATTAGATTCTGCCTGTGAAAAAACGGGTTTTATAAAACCAAATAAAAGTGTGATTAGAATTAAAAATCTCATAACTCTCCTCAAATAACGAGCATAATGCTTGGAGAAGAATCAATATAAAGGGCGGAGGGGTTCTTCAAGAGGAAACTCCATTTCAGGTGAAATACGCTAATAAATTCAGGATAGAAAGCTGCCATTTTTACTGTATGGAGTTTGTGTTTTGAGACTACGTTCTAGTATCCTTATTTTTCATTAGTTTTGGGAGATGGAGGAGGTGCCGGAGCCTCCGGTGCAGGAGAGGAGGAGGAAGAGGAGGAGGGAAATATTAAATTTGGAAATCCTGACCAAAGTTTCTAATTTTGAAAAATTTCCCATTAATAAGGTTTGGAGAAAAAGTCGGATTCTCCCTTATAGGTAATAAAATCCATAAATAAGCGGATATGTTCGGCGAACTTAAAGGGATAGGATTTTTTTTTACCCATGACCCTATCCAATTCGGATATTATTATCATTCCGCTGCCATCAGCAGCGGTAAATATATGAAATACTCCTGAAAGGTTATAAATTAAAACCCTATCCTCCCTTGATGCCCAAATGTAATTCTTTCCGACCTTTTTTATCATGACTCCATATTCAGCGGATTCTTTTTTTGAAAGTTTTTTTCCGTCTCGAAAAGTTGGGTGGGCATTCAAGATGATTTCCTCACCAAGAGATGCTGTAGTTCTGGAAGTTTTCTCTTTTGTAGAGGAGCAAGAGGACAGAAGAAATATGATTGATAGGGAAAGAAGAATATTTTTCAAAAAAAACCACCTTTGTTTAATCTATTAGATATTTTCGGTATTTCATTTTTATATTCTTAATCATAATCCTTGGAGGGGTTTTGGTGTTGGAAAGAAAGCGCTCCATAATGCCACCACTTAAAAAAATAAAGAAAAATCGTTTTAATTTTTTAAATTTAATTTGAAAGGAAGTAATTCCATAAAATCTTCAAGGGTTTCCGCCAATGGAAGTTTTTCCAAAACTTTATGAAGATAAGCGAAAGGTTCCACCTGATTGAGTTTGGCGGTTTCAATCAGGCTGTACCAAAGGGCGCTGGCATGGGCCCCTCCGGGCGTGTCCGCAAACATCCAATTTTTTCGTCCAGCGGAAGAGGAGCAGTTTTTAAGGAATTATCGCAGGAGGGGCAAGCGTATTTTTTGCGAATGGTTCTGATCACTTTAATTTTTGCCGGGATAATTTCCAACTTTTCAGACACTTCCTCCCCAATTAATTTCAAGGAAGCTCCGTCGTAGGCACAAGTTTTTTCTTTTTCAGGCAGATCAATAATTACTTCTTCCCTTGGCAGAGATTGAGATATTGGCTTTCGTTTTCCCCTCGGCGCCCTGGCATGTTCCTTGATTGTGATTTTTTCCTCTTCTGGATCGGATTCTTGAGCGAGACTTTCCGCCTCGTTGAAAAGAAGCATCTGTTCTTTGGAAAGCTTTTCTGTTTTTGGGGCGAATTTTAGGGCCTTGAAAAAGGATATCTGTTCTCTTAGAATTTCGTTTTCCATTTTCATGGATTTAATAAGGTTTTCTTTTCCTAAAATTGCAGATTCCCGCTCGAGGATTATTTTTTTTAATTCGAAAATGTCATCGGGCAACTCTTTTTCCAGCACAATACAAATATAACAATAAAATCATAGATGGCCAAGGCCTTAATTGAATTTTTCATAAAATATTTCTTCATGGGGGCTAATTTTTAAAATATCCACCCCATTCAACAGCCAACTCATTTTCTGGTCATCAATTTCAAAAACATCCTGGGGGATTTTAGATGGCCATTTAAATTGTCCCTTTTCCAGGCGTTTGTACCAGAGGGCAAAGCCAGTTCGGTCCCAATAGAGGAGTTTGATTTTGTTTTTTCTTTTGTTGGTGAAAACGAAGAGAAATTTTTCAAAAGGATTTAATTCCATCTCATCCTGGACTAAGGAAGCGAGTCCGTTTATGGACTTCCTGAAATCCACAAACTCCCGGTGGAGAAAAATCCCTTTGAAAGAATTTAGGATTAACATGAGCGGGTGATTTCCTTAATAAAGCAGGCCAGCCATTTGGGATCTGGTAGATGTTTCTGAATCCGATCGATTGGGGAAACCTGGACCGGGAGAAATTTTGGAGTGGAATTTTCATTTTTGAAGGTTATGTTTCTAGATTTTGTTCTAAGTTTATGTGCCCAGTAATTAACTTTTGAGGGAGGAAGTTTTTTTTCAAGGGCGAATTTTCTTCGAGAAAGTCCGGATTTTAAAAGTTCATCTACGATGGGTTGCCAATATTCTTTGAGTTCAGATTGCATTGAAGTCCTCCTTGTTTTTTTAAAGAGGTTAAGGCAGGATTATTTATTGGAAAAGTTGGGATGCTGGAGCGCTTTCGCTGTGTCCTTCACTTTCAATTAAAGCCTTCAGATAAAGAGCCACTCTAAGCCCAACTCTACCTGGGGATGGTGGCGCACTTTCTCTGGCAGAACCTAAAGAAATCAATACAGACATCTTCATAGAATGTGTACCTTTCTCGCTCTAAGAAGCCCAAACGTTATCTACGAGTAGCCGTCATACGCCAAAGGAATCAATATGTACTCGCTTCTCATCGGTACCCACAGCCTTAAGAGCATGGGCTACTTCTCGTAGCATTACTGGCGGACCTGCTACATAAATGTCACGATCACTTAGACTCTTTGGCTCGAGTTTAATCGCGTCGACCGGTGTTCCCCGTTTAAAAATTATTCGACTCGCAGAAGAATCCTGATTTGCGCCGGCTTCGGCAAAAAGCACTATATTTAAATTCGGTGCGCGTTGAATAAATCCCTCAAGTATATCGATTGCATAAAAGTCAGCGGCGTTTCGCATTCCCCAAATCAGAATCATATCTCGATTTGGCGCAAATCCCACTTGCTGTTCAAGCAAAGCCAGGATCGGTGCTATTCCAGTACCACCAGCAATAAACAGGAGTGGCATATCAGGTAGTGAGCGCATGGTGAATCCGCCAACTGGGCCTCGGGCTTGAAGTCGATCTCCAATCTTCATTTCGTCAAATGCCCACGAACTAAAACGTCCTCCGTCAACGCGTCGGATGTGCAATTCTATGCGACCGTCGCCGTGTGGTGCGTTTGCTATGGAATATGATCGCGACAAGTAAGAAGATTCAGGCCGCCATAGCTCAATATACTGCCCAGGAACAAATTCACAAAAACACTCACCCGACGTGACAGGAGAGAGTGTCATTCGAAGTATATTCGGTATTGGATTTTCAATGTGTGTAACGACAAGTTGAATAATTCGGTCTGGATGCGGTACTGTCGTGTTCGACTTTAAGATTTCTTTGCGCGCGATTAGATCGTCTTCTACCGCGTGACGGACTTCGGCTTTACCCTCTAGTGCCAAAATCGTTTCAATGGGTGGAAATGCAATCGCATTTGCTGGACAGATATTTGCACACGTCGTGCAACCAACCATGCAGTTCAATGGGTCAACGACTACCGGCTTTTTTCGGTCAAAATCAAACCGATAGACCAATCGACTGCAACCAGTGACACATGTTCCGCATCCAATGCAAGCGTCTTCGATGACAGTAGGATTCCACTTGATATTTTCACGAGGAATGCCGTGCCAGGGTTTTGTAAACTGTGGATTGGGCATTTTGATCTCCTTTTCCTTATATTTTCAACCACAACGTCAAGCCTAAGTATGTTTAAGAGGTAAGCAAGACGCTTTCTAAATTATCATCCTCTAAACTCGATGATACAAGTCTGACTTAGTCGTAGGCGCAAAGTCCACCCCCTCATTGAGTAGGTATGGGTTAAATAGGCCAATTTTCCTGAGTTGAAAGCTTTAAACTAAATTAATTGATTCAAAGTTGTGCCGAAGACACTACTTCTCCATAGCGCACGCTGATCACTTGACCCTCTGGCATCGGTTTCCAGCCCGCATCACTAAGCGGCAAACTTGCCATCAAAATTACGCTTTGATTTTTTTCTAATGCTACCGAAGGGCACTCTAGAAAATAGAGCGCAGGTGCGGAAACCTCTCTAGTGATTGGCTGAATACGTCTGTCTGCATGTGCAAACAACAGGTCGCCATCGGAATAGAAGAAACTCGCCGGACCATAAGAACGTAGCATTCTTGCAAATTCTACCACCACGTCCATCCGTATTTCCACCGAGGGTTCGCATACTGGGCAGCCACTTGTGAAAACTTCTACTTTTCGTTTAATCATTTGAGCCTCCTTCGCCTGAGATCTCAGGCTAGGACCAGGATAAGGCCTATACATAGGTATAGACTCAAGAATATTTTTACGCGCACCGCTTCAACAAGGGTCTTGACCTTATACTATAGTATAGGGTTTATAATGGAGCTTATATGAATGGTAAGAGTACTTCCTTCAGAATTGGTCAGCTCGCAAAAGAGGCCAAGGTCAATATTCAAACCGTTCGCTTTTACGAACGACAAGGAATCCTAAAGCCGGTACTTCGGCCAGAATCCGGTTACCGGAAATATGATGCTAATAGCCTAAAGCGGCTTCACTTTATTCTTCAGGCAAAGGAACTTGGGTTTAGCCTCAAAGAAATTCAGGATCTCCTTAATCTTCGAGTGAGGTCCGTCCAAGCATGTGACCGCGTAAGGGCGAAGGCGGAAAAAAAGCTTGAGGACATTAAGCGAAAAATTGTCCAACTAAGGAACCTTGAGAAGACGTTGAAAGAATTAATCTCAGATTGCGAGCAGCGACAGAATTCTGATTGCTGTCCGATCTTAGAGAGAATGGAGTTTTAGATATGGGAATATTGAAGCTGGTTTATTTTGAAGACTGTCCTAATGCGGACAAAGCAAGGAAGCTGCTCCGGCAAGTTGGAGCTGAATTTGAGGAAGTGAAGCAGGATACTCTTGCTGAGAATCACCCCGATAAAGGGTATGCTTCGCCAACTGTATTGGACGGCAACAAGATTATCTTTGGGGCAAAAACTGGTGACGGAGGTGGAGGATGTTCCCTAGACATTCCGAGTGTAACGGAGTTACGCAAAAGATTAGCTGGCTCCAGTGCTAATGGCGGGAAATCAAAGAGTAGTCTTCTATCAACTATCGGTTCCATTGGCTCTGCGATGACCGTTGGGCTTTGCCCCATTTGTATCCCCGCGATTGGTGCCCTTCTCTCGGCTGTTGGGCTTGGATTTTTGGTTCAAGAATCGGTGCTTCGGCCCCTTTTATTCATTTTCATAGGAATCAATTTGTTTGGGCTTTTTTGGTCTTACCTTAAAGAGCACAAGAAAATTGCGCCGTTTATCTTTGGTGTTGTTATGTCCATTGGACTCTATGTTGGTCGATACGAATATATTGGCGCGTTGGTTAACTCGCTCATTATGTGGGGTAGCATCATAGGAATTGTTGCCGTGAGTTTTTGGAATATCAAACTTAAAAAGCAGGCCAGTTGTTCTGCTTGTGTAAAGTGAGGTTTAAATGCGGAAATTATTTTTGGCGTTAATCATTTTTCCAATCGTTGCCCTCGGAGCTGAAACAAAAAGAACGGTTCACGTCGAGGGCATGACATGCCCCTCTTGTGCGGCTTCAATTGAGAAACAGTTTAAAAAAATCCCTCAAGTGGAAGGCGTTAACATCAATATCCGCAAGGGAACTGCTGTTGTCACAGTTAAGGACGGACAGAGCCTAAGCGATGACCATATAAGAGAAGCCGTCAAAGAAGCGGGCTATGCCGTTAAAACTATAGATTGATCCTTCAGGTGTATAGCTGCAAGGCGATCAAATTCCACTTAAGCACTTGACGTCATGATGGCAATTTTCGAGAAGCACGGATTCTCTGTTGGGGTGGTCTTAATGTAACTTTGATTTTAAATCCAATAGGGATATTACTTTTTCAATTTTAACCACTTAACCAAATCCTGCATTTGGGATTTAGTAGTGATGTAAAGATTATAACCATCCCGCCATTCACCAATTTCAACTTTCGATTTGAAATTTTTCTTTATTATTTTTTCAGCATTATCGGGTTTTCCAATTAATACGATTCGAACATTTGATTATACCGGTCCTTCAACCGTAGGACAGGCCATTATAACTGTTAGGGACTCTGCTATTAGGGACTCCGGGGGAGGCACAGCGATTTACAAGGTGACCGTTTATGAAAAACTAAGTATTAATCCGCCAACGGTAACATTGGCACCAAATGCAACGGCCACGTTTTCCGCAACGGGTGGAGTGCCGCCTTATACCTTTTCTGCTCAATATGGAGCGATTGATTCCCTGGGACTCTATACCTTTCCGATTGGATACTAGGGCTAAAGAAATAGTTACTATTACGGCAAAAGCGATTATAAGAAGTGTTAGTTTTTTTTGTACCCATATGTCCCTTCAAAGAATTAAATTAAACAAATATCCAAGAAGAATGATGGATAATGTTACTGATCCGAAAAACCATGCAATGAGTCTTGGCTTCATAACTTTTCGAAGCAATGTCGCTTCTGGCAAGGAAAGTCCAACTACAGCCATAGAAAAAGCGAGTGCAGTGCCAAGCGGAATACCTTTACTGACCAAGGCTTGAAGAATTGGAATAATTCCCGTGGCATTGGCATACATCGGAACACCTAAGATGACTGCAACTGGAACCGCGAATGGATTATCTTTTGTAATCCATTGTTCAAAGTAACCCGTCGGAATGAAGCCGTGAATTGCACCGCCAATTCCAATTCCGATGAAAAGGTATGGCAATACACCTTTGATAATACCCAGTGCTTCTTTCATCACAGGGCGAATACGGTCTTTAAATAAAACTTTCTCTGCAATTTTGTTTTCTTGGTTAACGGATTGTTGGCTCATCGCTTTTTGTACCCAGTCTTCAACATAGGGCTCTAATTTTAGTTTTCCTAAAATCCATCCAACTAAAGCTCCCATTAAGATACCAGAGCCAGCATAAATCAAAGTGATTTTCCATCCGAAAATACCAATAAAGATAGCGACGGCGACTTCGTTCACAAGCGGTGAGGTGATTAAGAAAGACAGCGTTACACCGAGTGGGATGCCGCCTTTTAAAAAACCCATAAATAGTGGAATCGATGAACAGCTACAAAACGGAGTGATGGCCCCAAAGATTGAGACTAATAAATGATCCAGCCCGTACCAATTTCGTTTTGTCAAAAACGCTTTTACTTTTTCGACGGGAAAATAAGAGTTTACAAAGCCCATGATGACGGTCATCACAAAGAGAAGAAATATGATTTTGATCGTATCGTAGACGAAAAAGTTGAGCGCTTCTCCAAGCCTTGAACCAGGTACTAGTCCCGTGACTTCGAATATGAGCCAGTCCGCAAAAGATTTTATCATTTAATAAATATTTCCTTAAGCTCTTCGACGCTGTATGTTTTTCCGGCGGAAATAAGTTTTTCGTCGATGACCAAGCCTGGAGAACTCATGATATTGTATTTCATCATTTGCTCCATATCCTCGACCTTGATAACTTCATAACCCTCACCAAGTTGTGCGACAGCTTGCTTTGCCGTCTCTTCTAGTTGCTTACACTTCTTGCAACCCGGCCCTAGAACTTTGATAACTTTCATACTGATCTCCTTGGTTTGTCATTTTTCGATATTTTCACTAAGGCGATCTCCGTAGCTAGAGAACGACTTTAAGAACTTTTCAAAGTTCTTGCGATTCACGCAGTATTTAGAACGGGGGCCATCCACTTCACCCTGAATGAGTCCAGCCGCCTTCAAGACTTTGAGATGCTGACTCACAGTTGACTGAGCGAGGGGTAGATTAATAACCAGATCTCCACAGATGCACTCTTTTTTTGCCGCCAAGGTGCGAAGAATTGCAATTCTGGCGGGATGCGCCAAAGCCTTGCACCATTCGGAAAGCTGGATATCTCGGTCAGGGAACTCTTCTTTTCTTGATAAAGCCATTCTTTAATCGTATATCATAATTATACGATTAGCAAGGACTCCTTTAATATGACAAAAAAACTCTCGTTTCTAGACAGATATCTCACCCTATGGATTTTTACCGCAATGGCTCTTGGGGTACTTCTTGGGAAGTTTATCCCTTCCTTCTCCGGCGTTTTGGAAGGAAATACGGTGGCTCAAGCTTCCGATTTATTTGTGACCAAGTATAACTCTTCAGGTGTAAAGCTTTGGACCCGGCAGCTAGGTGTTGCAGATGGAATGACTATGGGGCGAGGAATCTCCTCCGACTCCTCCGGCAATGTCTATGTGACAGGCGATACCACCGGCGGTTTGGATTGGAATACCCAAGTGGTGGGCACCGGTTACAACTTCTTCGTTATCAAATACAATTCCGCAGGGGAGAAGCAGTAGGGGAAGGGAATTTTTTTGTGGGGGATAAGTGGGGGAAAATAACCCACAATACCCGAAAATAGATGATAATAGACGATAAGACTAACTTACTCTCAAATGATTGAAACGCCTTCTGGGTGGGGCATTTGGCCTTTAAATGGCACTTTAATGTAGTTTTAGAAAAAAACTGAAAATGGGCTTTTTCAAGTTCAGTCCTGGGCACCAAATTTCAAAAAATACGAATCATTTTACCGATTTTTTTAGGTACTAATCCCAAGATCTTTTCGTTTTTGAAAAAGAGATATCAAAATTCCAAAATCTAATTCCAAACTGATAAATATTGGTTACCTATACCATATTGATATACATTATAAAGTATGGTAAAATTTATGGGTGTATGATTGAAAATGCACAATGGAAAATTAAAATTTATCCACCCTCGCGGGAGCATGGACCTCCCCATGTTCATGTGATCGCTAAAGGGATGAATGCTGAAGTTAAAATAAATTTGGAAACGTTGGAGGTTCAGGGCAAAACCCGATTCTCCAAAAAGGCCGTGAAGGATATAATAAGGTACCTTTTTGATAATCAGGATTATTTAATGGAAGCCTGGGAGCAATTGCATGAATAAGCCAAAGAGGCCGAACTTAAAACAGGCCTTGAAAAATATAGATAAATCGCCTAAAGAATTCTTTGGGGATGTGGATATTGATTTATCCTCCCTCCCTTGCTTTTCCAGGCCAAAAAAAGAAAAGATAACCGCCAATTTTGACTCTGACCTCTTGGGAGCAATCCGGGAGTTGGCAAAAAAAAATAAGGTTTCCTACACCACCCTTATGAACGATGTTTTAAGAAGGGTCTTTTTAAAAAAAACTTAGCAGATAGGGATGTGTAGGTTAATAATCATTTTTCTGATTTTTTCTCAATTGCGATAACTGATTCCAAAGACATATGATGAAACTTAAGAGCAAGGCCATTTAGCTGAACTTTAATATCTTGATTAAATCTTTTATTAAGTCCTGACTCATTAAAATCACATAATGGATAAAGTTTTTTGATTTCAGAAAAACTAAGATCGCAAACTACTTCAATATGCTCAAAGCCATCAGGCGTTACCCTTCCAGGTTTTGGGGCAGGCAATTCGAGGACATCAATTATATAATGCTTAAATAAGATCGGAGTATTAAGTTTATAAGACGCAATCATTCGCCCATTTATTTCACTTTCGATAAGCAGCTGACTCCAGTTTGAAAAAAATTGTTTATATTGTTCATATTTTTCGATAGAGGAAACCCGAAAGCATAAGTGATCAACAATCCAGTGCTCTTTGAGGGAAATATTTTTTGATTCCATCTTATGGAAAATCTTTTCTAAGAAATGAAGTGCCTGATATAAAAATTCATCTTGATTCATTTTTGAAATTTTTTCTGAATTCGTCTAAATACGCTAGGGATAATGATCATTAAGCCCAAAATAATAAACATGGTCCAAGTACCATCCCCAATCAGACCTTTAAGCCAGATAGTAGAAACCATTAAAAGAGTAAAATAAATCATATCGCCAGCAATTGCGATCATCCATCCACCAATAAAACCATGGCCGGCCGCTAGGGCAACAGCTCGACCAGTCATTGGATCAACTCCAAACGCAATCATAATTAAGGGAAATACACCAGTACTATGTCCATAATGTTCGATGGTTTTTTGAGTAACCTGTTTCATGATTTTCCCTAAGCGAGCGAGAAATTCAAATCTCTTTCCGAGTTTTATGAACAGATGCATAATCGGTTCAAAGGCACAGGCCAAAACGATATCTGAAAGAAAATAAAGAAGCATCATTATAGGCCAATCTACGCCCCGACTTTTGGCCAGCAAAACGCCACCTGGAATTCCGCCACCAATAGGAATTAAAAATAGGAGAAAAATATCCCAAAGATTTGATAAAGAGGCCATAGGCAACACTATCATTAGGCATAGTAAGTGCCAATAATAAATCAATTTAGGATAGGATTAAAAGCTATTCACCAACAAACATTGGATTATAAAACATCCTGA
>Ga0315270_10001905_pt1 | contig 11101 bp, 11 predicted proteins | sample C1_bottom_MG_FD_204932 | JGI IMG/M metagenome (GOLD analysis project Ga0315270, IMG submission 204932) | Sediment microbial communities from Yellowstone Lake, YNP, Wyoming, USA - C1_bottom | ecosystem: Environmental > Aquatic > Freshwater > Lake > Sediment | place: USA: Wyoming | collected... | reverse complement strand
ATTCGTTTTTGGCTGTCGTTGACGTGTAATAAGGAAAATTAGTATCGTAGCCACCGAAGCAATTAAAAAACTGATAATTAACTGGCTCGATTTACTGGTCTCACTAAACGAACTGTTTTGAATTTCTTTCCAATATTGCATGCTGAATAAAACTAATCCATTATTGATGGCATGACCCAGAATGCACAACAGAATGTTCCTCGTGCGCAGCATCAGGATTCCGAGCAGAAGGCCAAGTACAAATGTGGCCGGAAATTGCCAGGGATTGAGGTGAAACAAGGCAAACATCAGCGCAGACACGAAAACCGCTGTAAATTTCGAGTAATTCCGCATCAATCCGTGCATGATGATTCCCCTGAAGATCAGCTCTTCGATGATCGGTGCAATGATAGCTACCTTTAAAATTGCACCATAAATTCCGTAGTCGTTCTCAAATATTTTGTTGAACAATTCAAAAAACCAGGCCGGTGGAGGCAAAACCGAAGAAAGTACATTGTTTACCTCTCCGATCAGGTTTTGGGCTGCCCACAAGAATAAAAGAATTGGAACCAGAACCAGAACATTAAACATTTTGAATGGAAAAAGTTCCTTCAGTGGCACTCCTGCACGCCGGTAGGCATAGTAAAATATGAAAAGATTGGATCCAACTCCCAATGCGATTTTTTTGAATGGGTTGAATAAATAATCCGTTCCATTATAATAGTCAAGCAGTGCCAAAGGGAAATCAACCAGTGTCTGTATAAAGGTGTACAGCACAATCAGATGTACGGCTCCTATGATGGTTGGATAATGTTTCGTTTTCAGTTCGTTCACTGTTTTCTGAATTTTGATAAATCTAAGATAGCTATGCTTACCAACATGTTGGTGCGTTTTGCTGGCTAAGAGCCTAATCATTCTTGTGTTCAAGATATTCCAGATAGTGTGTCCGGTATCCTATTTGCCTCAAATATATACTAATAAGGTAAGACTTCAGGTTTTCAATATTCGCATCTTTATAAACATCAAATTCAGAATTTCTTACGATCTCATTATTAGCGTAAAATGGGAATAATTCTGCATACGAGTTTTCAATGACTTGTTTTAGAAGAGCAGGTGAAATTTCATCAAGAACTTCCTTTAGCTTTTTAAGATATAACGAATAAAGATATGGATCAGAAGCTATTTTTTTATCGAGGTTATCTTCACTTGAAAATAGCAGTTTGTTTCCAATTGCTTTGCTCCTTTGGTCCTTGCCTTCATGAGGGGCAGCAGCAAAGATATCATCATAATCCCAGGGAATTATCCTGTATTTTTGGATTTTAGTGTCAATATAAAAAAAGACTTCATCAGAGTAATCTCCGTTTTGCACCATAAAGTTAAATGCAAGCCACTTCATGTAAGAATCAAGATCAATCCAATCCGAAAGCGCAGTATACAGTTCTTCACCATTAAATTTTCGTAGCGATTTGTAAATCTGTGAGTAGTATCCCTGATATTTTTTCACTTCACCACGTTCAGTTTTTTTGTTTGATTTGGTTTCATTAATCTGATGATCATAACCTCGGCGTAATACCAGTGGTGAATTTTCTTTCCTGATTGCCCAGTCTTCCGGACGTTCAATGATCATAAAAACACCTTCACTTCTTCCATTGATGCGCAGATCGCAGAAGGAATAAAAAAGGGAAAATATTCCTATTTTTTCCATCATTTCAAAGGCTAATCGGTTCCGGCAATAGTATTGGTCCATCGAGAGATTTAGCAAAGAGAACTTTTTCAGAGAATCCGTTTTGTTACCATGACGGATTAAGGCCTCGGATTTAAGTTTGAAACTTAAACTTTTTCTCTTGAACATGAGCGTTGTTTGCCCCCTGGTATTAATTTCCTCCGGCTTAATAGTATCCCCATTTATTATAACCAGTCCAGTAATTATATCGGTCTTCTCTCCGGTAGTTGACCTTAGCGCATCGTACTCTGAATCCGTCATAACCAGGCTGATTGTGTTTTCGATAATCCTGCCCGAATCTGTAAGATTCAGATTCTCTATCGTTAAAGATTGGCCGTAAGAATTGTTCAGGAGTAGACCTTGAAATAAGAAAACCAGCAACAAGTATTTGAATCCATTTGGCGTTTTTGATGAATTTTTCATATTCTGTTGAATTTTAGGTTTTAAGTCATTTAAATTTAAATTTCAGGAAATGGATTTCCGTTTAAATATCTTAATTTTTAGATCATTCGAAGAATAATTGAACTAATCAATGTAATATGTAAAATAATTTTCGGCTCTGTGGTGATTTGTATAAGTAAAGATAAACGATTTAAATTTGTGAAGAAAAAAATATGAATTCTGAAGAAATTTTCCAAATAGCTATGAATATTTTGGAACAATGGTTTATTCAGGGAATTGTCACTGAAATGCATGTGGTAAGGCAATAATGTTCAACGAGCTACGATTCTTTTTTCTTATAATTGAAGTTGAGGCTATTTTAAAGCAATTCTTCATTATTGAGATTTCATTTGAATGCAAAGCCAAAACAATTACATGGATTTCTTGTCAATACAAAGTTCAGCTCTTAGCTGTCCGGCCATCCATTCAGAAAGCATTCCGGAGCCTTTATCGTTCAAATGACTGGCATCCATCCAGTTTGATGGATCTTCAAAAATGTCCAGCGGAGGAATTAACAAAGTCGCAATACTTTGATAGTAGTAAGCATATTTAGGAGTTTTCAATTTTGATCCATATTCCGGCAGGTAAACAAAAAGAAATGGAATGTTTTTTTCTTTGGTCATTTCGATCATTTTTTCCAGATAGGCCAAAGGATATTTCATCTGTATTTTCTCAAACGACTGGATTGAACTTCTTCCAAGTCTTTTTTGCCAGGCATTTTGATTTTCTTTCAATTCTTCTTCCGATACATTCCTGTCAGTGGCTGCATAACCATAAAGTTCAGGATATGGTTGCGGATATTTTTTTCTGAAGATATATTTCGCTTTGAAATATTCGAGCCGGGCTGAGGCGCCGTGGAAAACATCGGCAAAATAATCGCGGTCGATTGGAGTTGGAGGTAAAAGCAAATCGCTGGTTTTGGCCAGGTAAGGGAAAATGTCATGACTGTTTTTCTCCTCGTCTTCGTGAACTTCAAACACGATCATTTTCGGAGATTTTTGTTCCAGCAACATTCGCAGCAAAATGTATTCAAGGTTTCTTCCGTAGCGGCAATATCCAAGATTCGCGATCTGGCAGTTTCCGCCCAGCAATTCTTCCATCTTTTTTTCCTGATACGCATGGATTGTATGTGACGATCCAATAAAAGCAATGTCGATTGGCGCAGGATTGTGACTGATTCGATCGTAAATCCAGGCACCGTGGTTGTAACAATCGTGTTCAATATAGTGGTAAGCGAATTGTTCGGAAAAGGGCAAAATGAAAAGAGACGCGAATGGAATCGCCAGTAAACCAAAGAACAGCGCTATTTTCAGAAGGATTTGTTTCATGGCTAAAATTGAAAATAGATGAATTGTGGAGCGGCATTCAATACTCCGAAGAACAGGATCATCAGTGTCAGGACCAGATAAGTGCTCCACCGGGCGATTGTTCCTCTTTTAATCAGGATTTGGTTGAAATTCGTTTGACTGATCAGTATTTCAAGGATAATAAATATCGGAAAGCTGATGAGTATTGAGATAGCGAATTCCCTGAATTGGTTATTCGCGGCAAAAACAGTCAATATTTTATGGATGAAATCGAAATTCAGGTGTTTGAAACTCGATAAAATATACCAGCTCTGTTCAAGCGTATCGGCCCGAAAGAAAACCCAGGTCAGATTGACGATAACAAAAGTAACTATCCATCCAATCCACGGGAAATTTTTAGAAAGAGGGAAGGATTTCGATACCAAGTGTTCAGAAACCAAATAGAACCCATGAAGAAATCCCCAGATGATGAATGTCATGGAGGCTCCGTGCCATAATCCTGAAACGGTAAAAGTGAGCAGGATAATAAAAATCCAGCGACTGAGCGAAACCCGGTTGCCGCCGAGCGGAATATAAAGGTAGTCGCGAAACCATGTTGATAAAGAAATGTGCCACCGACGCCAAAAGTCCCTGAAATTTCGGCTCAGGTAAGGAGTCCGGAAATTTTGCATCAGGTCGAATCCTAAAAGCCGCGCCGATCCGATGGCAATATCAGAATAGCCCGAAAAGTCGCAGTAAATCTGAAATCCAAACATGAAAGTGGCAGCCAGCAAAACTGTTCCATCATATTTTTCAGGAGAATCGTAGATGTGATTCACAAAATAGGCCAGTCGGTCGGCGATGACCATTTTTTTAAACAGTCCATAAAGTATATATCGAAATCCTGAAACCAAATGATCGCGTTGAAATGTCCGTGCTTTCAGGAACTGAGGCAATAAGTCTGTCGCTCTTTCAATTGGCCCGGCGACCAGTTGCGGAAAGAACGAGACAAAGGTCATGAATGAAACAAAACTATTGGTTGGTTTGATTTTATCGCGATAAATGTCGATCGAATAACTTAACGACTGAAAAGTGTAAAAGCTGATTCCAACCGGCAATATAATACGAAGTGTTTTGATATTGGGCTGAAAACCGAAACTTGTAATCAGGCTCGAAAAACTGTCAACGAAAAAGTTGTAATATTTGAAGAAACCCAACATCCCCAGATTGATAAACATGGCCAATCCGAGTAAATACAATTTCTTTTTCCTGTCAACTTGGTTGAAAATGGCTTTTCCAAGGAAGAAGTCAACCGATGAGCTAATGAAAATGAGGATTAAAAAGCGAACATCCCACCAGCCATAAAAGCAATAGCTCGCCATAAACAGAAACAGATTTTGCCACCGAAAGTCCTTCCGCAACACCGACCAGTAAAGCGAAAAGACAATGACAAAAAAGAAAAAATAGGTGATTGTATTAAAAAGCATTGCTCAAAAGAATGGGTTTTGTCGAAAGTAAAGCATTTATTTTCTTTGAATAATGAATCATACCTGAATATTTCTGAACAATAAGGTGTTGAAATTTAATTAAAAAACTTCTCAAACTATTTGATTTTGTAAATTAAATGTACTTATTTTGCGGACTGTTTGAAAAATGTGTGATTCTGATTAAAAAATAAGACAATGTCAAGAGTTTGTCAAGTAACCGGTAAGAAAGTAATGGTGGGAAATAACGTTTCCCATTCAAAACGCAGAACAAAAAGGAAGTTTCTTCCTAACCTGTTCAAGAAAAAGTTCTATTTTCCTGAAGAAGATCGTTGGATCTCGTTAACTGTTTCGGCTAACGGAATTCGTACTATCAACAAAAACGGATTGAACGCTGCATTGAAAAGTGCAAAGGAACAAGGTTTTTTAACAACTATTTAAAGCTTTAAGAAATGGCTAAGAAAGGTAATAGAATTCAGGTAATCATGGAATGTACCGAACAAAAAACGAGTGGAGTTCCCGGAACTTCGCGGTACATCACCACCAAAAACAGGAAGAATACTCCTGAACGTTTGGAAAAAAAGAAATACAACTCTAACTTAAAGCGAGTTACTGTACACCGCGAAATTAAATAACAAAATAGTATGGCTAAGAAAGTAGTTGCTTCATTACAGAAAGGTGCCGGTAAGGGTTACGCAAAAGTAGTACGGATGGTAAAATCCGAAAAGACCGGTGCATACACGTTTCAGGAAGAAATTGTTCCGAATGACAGTGTAAAGGAATATTTCCAGAAATAGATCCAAAATTCTCTATAGAAAAAAGCTTTCATCATTGGTGGAGGCTTTTTTTATTGATTCGTATATTGCCGATCTTTAAATTGTGTTGTCATGGGTATTTTCGGAATTTTTAACAGCAAGAAAAAGGAAAGTCTTGATCAGGGACTTGCCAAGACTAAAGAAAGTGTATTTCAGAAGATTGGCCGCGCCATCGTTGGAAAATCAAAGGTCGACGACGAGGTTCTGGATAACCTGGAGGAAATCCTGATTTCTTCGGATGTGGGCGTTGACACCACCTTGAAAATCATCGAACGCATTGAAAAACGTGTTGCTGAGGATAAATACATGGGAACTTCCGAACTGAATTCCATGCTCAAAGAAGAAATTACCAGTTTGCTGGAAGAAAATAACAGTGGTGATATTGACGATTTTGATCTTCCGGAAAGTGATGATCCATATGTAATTATGGTTGTGGGCGTGAATGGTGTCGGAAAAACAACTACCATTGGCAAACTGGCTTATCATTTTAAGGCAGCAGGTAAAAAAGTAGTTTTGGGGGCAGCCGATACGTTCAGGGCTGCTGCTATCGATCAGTTGCAAATCTGGGCCGACCGGGTTCAGGTGCCATTGGTGAAACAGGGAATGGGAGCCGATCCTGCATCAGTTGCTTATGATACGCTTGCATCAGCAAAAGCTTCGGGTGCCGACGTGGTAATCATCGATACTGCCGGACGTTTGCACAATAAAATCAACCTGATGAATGAGCTGAGCAAAATAAAAACGGTCATGAAAAAGGTTGTGCCCAATGCTCCTCATGAGGTTTTGCTTGTTCTTGATGGCTCAACCGGACAGAATGCTTTTGAGCAAGCGAAACAATTTACTTTGGCTACTGAAGTTACGGCACTTGCCCTCACCAAACTCGACGGAACAGCAAAAGGAGGCGTGGTGATTGGCATTTCAGATCAGTTTAAAATACCAGTAAAATACATTGGGATAGGAGAGAAGATGGACGATTTGCAAATTTTCCGGCGGAAGGAATTTGTGGAATCGCTGTTTTCTTAGAAGCCCCCTCTAAATCTCCCCCGCAGGGGGAGACTTGAGAAATTGCCATATCATCCTTTCCTCAAAATGGAAAGAAATTTTAATGTAAAATTTTAAAGTCTTTACTATAAACGAAATACCATTGTCAAAAAGAAATAACTCGGATACTGGTTCCGAAAGCCCCCTCCCTCGGAGGGGGTTGGGGGAGGCTACCAAAATAAATGTGGTGACGCTGGGTTGCTCAAAAAACCTGGTAGATTCGGAAGTATTGCTCAATCAACTTTCAATGGATGGTTTTGAGGTGGTGCACGATTCAAATGATACCGATTCGGAAATTGTAGTAATTAACACCTGCGGTTTTATTCATGATGCCAAGGAAGAATCAGTCAACACTATTATGCAGTTTGTTGGAGCAAAAGGTCGAGGTGAGATCGAAAAACTGTATGTAATGGGATGCTTATCTGAGCGCTACAAGCTGGATCTGGAAAAGGAAGTTCCGGAAGTGGACCGCTTTTTTGGAAAATTCGATATGAAAGCCGTAGTCAGTGAATTAAAAGCAACCTATCGTCCGGAGTTTATTTATGAACGGAAAATTACCACTCCTTCGCATTTTGCCTACCTAAAAATTTCGGAAGGTTGTAATAGGGTTTGTGCATTCTGCGCCATTCCGGGAATGACTGGCAAACACAAATCCAAATCGATGGAAGATTTGGTGAAAGAAGCCAAATACCTTGCAAAAAGTGGCGTAAAAGAGATTTTACTAATTGCTCAGGATTTGTCGTATTACGGCATCGATTTGTATGGAAAAGGAATCCTGGCCGAGTTGATTCAAAAGATTTCTGAAATAGAAGGAATCATCTGGATTCGGCTTCATTACCTGTATCCAACCAAATTCCCGATGGATATTTTGCCGCTGTTCAAGACTGTTTCTAAATTATGCAAATACATTGATATTCCTCTTCAGCATAGCTCGAACAATGTGTTGAAACGCATGCTTCGCCATGTTACAACAGAAGAAACGGAAGCTTTACTTCAGAAAATAAAGGAAGAAGTTCCCGGAATTGCTATTCGTACAACCATGTTGGTTGGCCATCCGGGCGAAACCGAAGAAGATTTTGAGCAACTGAAAAGTTTCATTCAAAAGCACCGTTTCGACCGTTTGGGCGCTTTCTCCTATTCGCACGAGGAAGGAACATACGGTTACCAAAAATACAACGATGATGTTCCGGAAGAGGTCAAGCAAGCCCGTCAGGAAGAATTAATGGGAATTCAACAAATCATTTCTTCGCAGTTAAACGCTGCAAAAGTTGGTCAAACCTTGCAGGTAATTATCGATCGCGAAGATGATGAATTCTATGTTGGCCGAACTGAGTTTGATTCTCCTGAAGTGGATGGCGAAGTGTTGATCAGCAAAGAAGTTCTGCTTAAAAAGGGAAATTTCTATTCGGTAGAGATTACCGGTTCCGAGGAGTTTGATTTGTATGGGAAGTTGGTTTTGTGACTAAAACAGATATGTTTGAACCCTATTTTATGAAGATATGCACGGCCGTGTGCCTCTAGCGTACAGCTTTGAAATACAAACCGTTTATTCTTTTTCCGGTTTTAATCCCAGTTTTTCTTCTGCAAAATCAAAACTGGCTTGTTCCAGTTCTTTCCATGCTCCTGAATGTAATTTGCTCGCTATTTGATGGCATCCAGCTTCAGGGAAGGCAACTTTTTGTTTCAGGTTTTCAGGAGTTCCCAGCTGATCGAACATTTTCAGCATGGCATCAACCCGAACTATTGGATCCTGATATCTGGTATCTTTGTAGTAATATCCCAGAAATACCGGCTTTTCAATTTTGGTAAAAATTTCCTTTTTTACGATTGCTTCAAGCAATTGCTGGATATGAACAAATGCTTCGATCCGGAATTTACCGTTCCAGTATTGGTCGTATTCTGAATCAAATTCAGTCTTTGCGACATAGTATTTTCCATTAAGAATAATACGGGCAATTTGCAATCCCCAGGGTTTACTCAACAGAAAAGCTGCCCGATTATTGCTGGCTAAATTAGGCGAATACAATATCAAACCTTCTGTTAATTCCGGAAATTCGGCTACTAGTTTAAGTGCAAGGGTTCCGCCTGTTGAAGTTCCCATCAGGATCACTTTTTCGCCTAACTTGTGCGCAATAACCAATGCTTCTTTGGCCGAATCAAACAGACAATCAGGTGTCATATCAATCAAGGCATCGGTGGTGTCAATTCCATGCGATGCGAGCAGTGGAATATATAAATTCATGCCATAACGCCGGGCAAAATCGATATGAACGGGATTTCCGGAGTACCAGGATGCTGAAAAACCATGGAGGAAAAGTAAACTGTAGCGTGTTTTAATTTTCTGACTTTCGCTGGCCCAAATAATCCGGCTTTCGTTGTCGGACTTGATTTTTAAGTGTGATTCCTTGTTTTTAATATACGCTTCGACTTCTGAAGTCTCAAGTTGAATTGATGGAAGTTCGCAGTTAAGATTAGGTTCTGGGAATTCTGGTCCCGAAAGATAAAAAATTAATAAAACAATGATAACCAATGCAGTAACCAGCAGAAATGTATTCATGACCAATAAGTTTCTTTACTTCACAGGCACCAAACCCAGCTTTTCTTCTGCAAATTCATAGCTGGCTTTTTCAACTTCCGGAATAGATTTGGAATAGGTTTTGCCTCCAATCACATGATCTCCGGCTTCAGGAAAAGCAACTTTCTGTTTCAGGTTTTCAGGAGTTCCAAGTTGATCGAACATTTTCAGCATCGCATCAACTCGTACCGTCTGGTCCTGATGTTCCTTGTCCTTGTAATAATATCCCAGAAACACCGGCATTTGTACTTTCGAGAAGGTTTCTTTCGTCATGGTTGCATCTACCAGTTGCTGAAGGTAAACAATTGCTTCAAGCCGGTATTTGCAATTCCAGTATTTACAGGCTTCCGAATTAAAATCCGTATTGACCACCCGGTAATTTCCTTTGTAAACGCTTCGCGCAATCTGCAATCCCCAGGGTTTGCTGAGCAGAAATGCTGCCGGATTGTTGATGGCCACATTGGGCGAAAACAGGATCAGGCCGTCCATTAATCCCGGAAATTCGGCAGCCAGTTTCAACATTAAGGTTCCACCGGTCGAAGTTCCCATCACAATCACTTTTTCGCCCAGGGATTGAGCCAAAACCAATGCTTCTTTGGCCGATTCGTAGAGCCGGTCAGGTGTCATGTCAATCAGGGCATCGGTGGTATCAATTCCATGGGATGCAAGCAAAGGAATATACAAATTCATGCCGTACCGGCGGGCAAAATCAATATGAACGGGATTACCTTCGTACCATGATGCAGAAAACCCATGAAGATAAAGCAGGCAAAACGGAGTTTTATTTTTCAGGCTGTCGTTGGCCCAAATAATCCTGCTTTCGTTATCAGGTTTAATTTTTAATCCTGATTCCTTAATCTGCAGATAAGTTTCAAGTTCTGAAGTCTGGATATGAATTGGAGGAAGTTGATTGCTTAATTCAGGTTTTGGAAACCTGGGACCTGAAAAATAGACCACGCCCAAAACGACAATCAGCGATAAGATACCAATCAGAAATTTTTTCATAGTCAGGTAGTTAAGTCAGAATAAAAGAGAATTGTATCGCTAAACTAATGAAAATAAAGCAGGATATAAATTTGTGTTAGAAAATCATACCGAAAAAATGTATTTTGGATGGTTCAAAACTAAACAACTTGGCCATTTATTGGTTCAATTGTGCAGTCTGGACAACATCAGGCTAAAACTTTAAAATAATAGGTATTTATGACTATAAATGCTTACTTTAATCTCATGAAAAACCAAATAGTCAACAATGGATAAATTTTCACAAGTGGGGAACCAGGAAATCGCTGCCGTTGAAGAAATATATGCCGCTTATCTTATTGATCCTGAGTCGGTAGATGCAAGCTGGAAGAATTTTTTTGCCGGATTTGAATTTGCACGAAAAAATTTCAGTGATCCGAAACAATCGCCTCACGACGATCAGATTGACAAGGAATTTGCAATTCTGAACCTGATTCATGGCTACCGTCAGCGGGGACATTTGTTTACCAAAACGAATCCGGTACGTTCGCGCCGTAAATATTTGCCAACACTCGATATCGAAAACTTCGGATTGCAGAAATCTGATCTGGATACTGTTTTTAAGGCTGGAAATAACATCGGAATTGGACCGGCCACTTTACGCGCCATCATTGAGCATCTCGAAGCTACTTATTGCGAATCAATTGGCGTTGAATACGTTTTAATGCGTCATCCGGAGCTCATCGACTGGCTGAAAGTCAAGATGGAATACTTACGGAATCTTGAAACATTTT
>Ga0315270_10001903_pt1 | contig 11120 bp, 7 predicted proteins | sample C1_bottom_MG_FD_204932 | JGI IMG/M metagenome (GOLD analysis project Ga0315270, IMG submission 204932) | Sediment microbial communities from Yellowstone Lake, YNP, Wyoming, USA - C1_bottom | ecosystem: Environmental > Aquatic > Freshwater > Lake > Sediment | place: USA: Wyoming | collected... | reverse complement strand
TTGGGGTAGAATTAGACGTGGGCATGAGGTTGTTTGTGTTTTACGAGTCGTTGGTCTGGTAACCGCAACTCTATCAAATACTTGCAGTCCTTCGTGCCCTTTTTATGCAAAATTCAGGCTATATCGTTTGATGAATTAAATGCAGTATAGTTCGCATATCTTGTTTAATAATTGCCCGGCAAGATTGTTGGTCTAAACAGAATATATAACCTAAATGTGGGAGGAAGAATAATGGCTTTATTGAGTTTCCTGGATAAAGAGCACTCGATTGCTCAGACTGGATTTAATCGCTGGCTGGTGCCGCCGGCAGCGCTTGCAATACATTTATGCATCGGCATGGCATATGGTTTTTCGGTATTCTGGTTGCCGCTGTCAAAGGCGATTGGAATTGCCAGCCCGGTTGTCTGCGCAGCTGACATGAGTTTTATGGCGCAAATATTTTCTTCGACCTGTGACTGGCAGATCTCCACCCTGGGCTGGATGTACACCCTCTTCTTCGTACTGCTCGGTATTTCGGCGGCTGTTTTCGGCGGCTGGCTGGAGCACGCCGGTCCGCGCAAAGCGGGTGCGGTGGCTGCCTTGTGCTGGGCCGGTGGTCTGGTGATCTCGGCTATTGGTGTTTATAACCACCAAATTATATTGCTGTGGCTGGGTTCCGGTGTGATCGGCGGTATTGGTCTGGGCTTGGGCTACATTTCGCCTGTTTCAACCCTGATCAAATGGTTTCCGGATCGTCGCGGTATGGCGACCGGCATGGCGATCATGGGTTTCGGCGGTGGTGCGATGATAGGCGCGCCTATGGCCAATGAGCTGATGAAGTACTTTGCTACGCCAACTTCAGTTGGTGTGTGGGAAACTTTCCTGGTGATGGCGGCTGTTTACTTTGTATTCATGATAGGCGGCGCCTTGAGCTACCGCGTACCACCTACAGGATGGAAGCCTGCAGGCTGGACACCTCCTGCAGCAAAAGCAGGCAACGTAATGATTACTGACAAGCATGTGCACGTGAGTAAAGTGTGGGGTATCCCGCAATTCTGGTTGATCTGGGCGGTTTTGTGCCTGAACGTGACGGCCGGTATCGGTGTGATCGGTATGGCATCACCTCTGCTGCAGGAAGTGTTTGCGGGCAAATTGATCGGTGTGGTGGCAACCTTTAATGAGTTGACTGGCGACCAGAAGATGCAGATTGCAGCGATTGCAGCCGGCTTTACCGGATTGCTGTCCTTGTTCAATATTGCAGGACGTTTTATCTGGGCATCATTCTCGGATTACATCGGGCGTAAAGGCACTTATTTTGTCTTCTTTATCTTAGGTTTCATCCTGTATGTGTCGATTCCATCGCTGGGTCATGCCGGTAGTGTCGCGCTGTTTGTGGCAGCCTTCGGCATCATCTTGTCGATGTATGGTGGCGGTTTCGCAACGGTTCCGGCTTATCTGGCCGATATCTTTGGTACCCAGATGGTGGGCGCGATTCATGGCCGCTTGCTGACTGCATGGGCAACTGCAGGTGCACTTGGTCCGGTGCTGGTTAACTACATACGCGAGTATCAGTTAACTCACGGCGTACCCCGCGCACAGGTTTATGACGTGACCATGTACATCATGGCCGGGTTGCTGGTGTTGGGTATGATCTGTAATGCGCTAATTAAACCGCTTGATGACAAGCACTTCATGACGCCAGAAGAATTGGCTGCCGAGAAGAAGCTTGCGCATGAACGCGAGGCACCAAAAAGTGCAAACAGTGGCCCATCTGCCGCTGGTGTGGGGGCTGCCAGCCACCCTATACTGGTTGCAATGGCCTGGGCCGCAGTGGGTATTCCACTGGCTTTGGGTATCTGGATTACATTGCAAAAAGCACTGATTTTGTTTAAATAATTTATATAAGTAGCGTTTGAAGTTTTTATCCTACCGCCGTTAAACGGCGGTGGGATGAAAATTTAAAAGTGATGCAGGATGACCAATATGAGCAAGCAAGCTTTATTTGATATTGAAGTAATACGGGCGATTATTGCCAGAGGCAAGGATTTGCCCGGTGCGACCCTGCCGCTTTTGCATGAGATCCAGGACGCAATTGGTTACATTCCGGCAGAAGCGGTGCAGTTAATCGCGGATGCGCTTAATTTGTCGCGTGCGGAAGTGCACGGCGTTATTACTTATTATCACCATTTCAGGCAGGAGCCTGCGGCCAGGCATGTAGTCAAACTGTGTCGTGCCGAAGCCTGTCAGGCGGTGGGTTCGGAAGCTTTGGCCGACTATGCCAAGACTAAACTAGGTTGTGATTTTCACGAGCACTCCAAAGATGGGATGTTTACGCTTGAGCCGGTATATTGCCTCGGACAGTGCGCCTGCGGGCCTTCGCTGATGGTGAATGATGTCGATGTGCATGGGCGGATGACGACAGCCAAATTTGATGATCTACTGCAAGAACTGAGAGCAGAAAAATGAGTATTACATTATTTGTGCCGCGCGATTCAAGCGCACTGGCTCTGGGTGCGGACAAGATAGCGCTTGCGATACAGGCTGAGGCGGACAAACGTAAAATTGCTGTCAACATTGTGCGCAACGGTTCGCGCGGTATGTTCTGGCTTGAGCCCATGGTTGAAGTGGCCACCACCAAGGGGCGAGTTGCCTACGGCCCGGTGACGGTAGCCGATGTAGGCGCGTTGTTTGATGCCAATTTTCATGCGGGTGGAAACCATGCGTTGGGTCTGGGTCTGACCGAAGAGATTCCCTATCTGAAAAAACAGGAACGCCTGACTTTTGCGCGCGTGGGTATTACAGACCCTTTGTCGCTGGAAGATTATCTGGCGCACCAAGGCTACGCGGGTTTGCGCAATGCGCTCAAATTAACGCCAGAACAAATTGTGCAGCAAGTGACCGATTCCGGCTTGCGCGGACGTGGTGGTGCGGCTTTCCCGACTGGAATTAAATGGAAAACGGTGCTGGCGACGGCAGCGGCGCAAAAATATATTGTGTGCAATGCCGACGAAGGCGACTCGGGAACATTCTCCGATCGCATGGTGATGGAAGACGATCCCTTTGTGCTGATCGAGGGTATGACCATTGCAGGTCTGGCTGTGGATGCAACGATGGGTTACATCTACGTGCGTTCGGAATATCCGCATGCCATAACGGCCCTGAACGACGCGATTGCCACCGCAAATAAAAACAATTATCTGGGCAACAATATTCTGGGCTCGGGGAAAGCCTTCCAGCTTGAAGTGCGCAAGGCTGGTGGGGCTTATGTGTGCGGTGAAGAAACCGCGCTGCTGGAAAGCCTGGAAGGCAAGCGCGGCATCGTGCGCGCCAAGCCGCCCTTGCCTGCGATCAAGGGATTGTTCGGCCAGCCTACCGTGATCAATAACGTCATTTCGCTGGCCACCGTGCCGATTATTCTTGCGCGTGGCGCAGCGTATTACAAAAGCTATGGCGTCGGACGTTCGCATGGCACGCTGCCTTTCCAGCTGGCGGGCAATATCAAACACGGTGGCCTGGTAGAGAAGGCTTTTGGCGTCACCCTGCAGGAATTGCTGCATGATTTTGGCGGCGGCACAGCCAGTGGTCGGCCGATTCGTGCGGTACAGGTGGGTGGCCCGCTGGGCGCTTATTTGCCGGCTGAGCAGTTCAACACTGCCATGGATTACGAGGCCTTCGCCGCCATCGGTGCAGCTGTGGGGCACGGGGGCATGGTGGTGTTTGACGACAGTGTGGACATGGCCAAACAAGCGCGTTACGCGATGGAATTTTGCGCCATAGAATCCTGCGGCAAGTGCACGCCCTGCCGCATTGGTTCCACTCGTGGCGTTGAAGTGATAGACAGACTGGTTGCCGGTAATGAGCGGCAGAAGCAGTCGGTACTGCTGCGCGACCTGTGTGACACTATGACCTACGGCTCCCTGTGCGCGATGGGCAACATGACACCCTATCCGGTGCTGTCCGCCCTGAATCACTTCCCGGAAGATTTTGGCCTGGTCAAATAGTATAAATAAATTAAATTTAATCAATATTTTAGGCAAGCGCAAAAGCTTGAAACCAAACACAGGAGTTTCATCATGAACCTTCACCATGAAATCGATTACGGCACACCCGCCAGCGTGTCGGACAAACTGGTCACACTGAATATAGATGGTGCGGAAGTTACCGTGCCACAGGGCACTTCTCTGATGCGCGCAGCAGTTGAGGCAGGCGTGATGGTGCCCAAGCTGTGCGCTTCGGACAGCCTGGAGCCGTTCGGTTCATGCCGTCTGTGCCTGGTTGAAATCGAAGGCCGCCGCGGTTTCCCTGCATCCTGCACCACACCTGCAGAAGCGGGCATGACCGTACGCACGCAGTCGCCCAAGCTGGCAGATTTGCGCCGTGGCGTGATGGAACTGTATATCTCCGATCATCCTCTGGATTGTCTGACCTGCGCTGCCAACGGCAATTGCGAATTGCAAACCATGGCCGGCGTGGTGGGCTTGCGCGACGTGCGTTACGGCATGGAAGGTGCAAACCATTTCGATGCCAAGAGTGCCGTGGCTGCCGACGAATCCAATCCTTATTTCACCTACGATCCGTCCAAATGCATCGTGTGCAACCGCTGTGTGCGCGCCTGTGAAGAAACGCAGGGTACTTTTGCGCTGACCATTTCGGGACGCGGTTTTGATTCGCGCGTGTCTGCGGGTGCTAGCCAGTCATTCATGGAATCCGAATGTGTGTCCTGCGGTGCCTGTGTAGAAGCATGCCCGACAGCCACCCTGACCGAAAAAACCGTGATCAAGATGGGGCAGGCTGAACACAGCGCAATTACTACTTGCGCCTACTGCGGCGTGGGCTGCTCGCTCAAGGCTGAAATGCAGGGCAGCGAAGTTGTGCGCATGGTGCCGTACAAAGATGGCAAGGCCAATGAAGGACATGCCTGTGTCAAAGGCCGCTTCGCCTGGGGCTATGCAACGCATCCCGATCGTATGCTCAAGCCCATGATACGCGCAAAGATTACAGATCCCTGGCGCGAGGTTTCATGGGACGAGGCGGTGACCTATGCGGCCAGCGAATTCCGCCGCATACAGGCGAAATATGGCCGTGATTCCATAGGCGGCATATCCTCCTCACGCTGCACCAACGAAGAAGTATATCTGGTGCAAAAGCTGATTCGTGCCGGCTTTGGCAACAACAACGTGGATACCTGCGCGCGTGTGTGTCATTCGCCCACCGGATATGGTTTAAAACAGACCCTGGGTGAGTCCGCCGGCACGCAGGATTTCAAGTCAGTTGAAAAATCCGATGTAATTCTGGTGATAGGTGCGAACCCGACCGACGGCCATCCGGTATTTGCGTCGCGCATGAAAAAACGTTTGCGCCAGGGCGCCAGGCTGATCGTGATCGACCCGCGCGCAATTGGTCTGGTGAAATCTGCGCATATAAAGGCCGACTATCATCTTAAACTGCGTCCAGGCACCAACGTCGCGGTGATCAGTGCGCTTGCACACGTCATCGTGACCGAGGGACTGCTGGCGGAAAGTTATATTGCCGAGCGTTGTGATAAAAAATCATTTGATGAGTGGCGTGAATTTGTCGCGCGTCCTGTCAATTCGCCCGAGGCAACCGAAGCAACTACCGGTGTACCTGCGGCAGATTTACGTGCGGCAGCGCGTTTGTATGCCACAGGTGGCAATGCGGCAATTTACTATGGTCTGGGCGTAACGGAACACTCGCAAGGTTCCACCATGGTGATAGGTATCGCCAATCTGGCGATGGCCACGGGCAATATCGGTCGCGAGGGCGTGGGCGTCAATCCCTTGCGCGGTCAGAACAATGTACAGGGAAGCTGCGATATGGGCTCCTTCCCGCATGAGCTTCCCGGTTATCGCCACGTTTCCGACCCTGTGGTACGTGCACAATTTGAACAGAGCTGGGGCGTCCCCCTGCTGTCTGAGCCCGGTCTGCGCATACCCAATATGTTTGAAGCCGCGCTGGAAGGAAGCTTCAAGGGTCTGTATTGTCACGGAGAGGATATTGCGCAGTCAGACCCCAATACGCAGCACGTGACTGCGGCACTTACAGCGATGGAGTGTATCGTGGTGCAGGATCTGTTCCTTAACGAAACAGCGAAGTTTGCCCATGTGTTCCTGCCCGGCGCAAGTTTCCTTGAAAAAGACGGCACCTTTACCAATGCCGAGCGCCGTATTTCTCGCGTGCGCAAGGTGATGGCGCCCAAGGCAGGCCTGGGCGACTGGGAAGCGACCATGGCGCTGTCTAACGCGCTGGGTTACCCCATGAACTACACGCACCCGTCGGAAATCATGGCGGAGATTGCAGCGCTCACGCCCACCTTTACCGGTGTGACTTATGAGAAGCTCGATGAGTTGAACAGCATACAATGGCCGTGCAATGCTGAGGCACCAGACGGCACGCCTACTATGCACGTCGATACTTTCGTGCGCGGCAAGGGCAAGTTCATCATTACCCAATATGTGGCGACAGACGAAAAGGTAACGTCCAAATATCCGTTGATATTAACCACCGGGCGCATTTTGTCGCAATACAACGTGGGCGCGCAAACACGCCGTACAGAGAACGTGCAGTTTTACAGCGAGGACATTATCGAGATACATCCGCATGATGCTGAAGAGCGCGGCATTAATGAGGGTGACTGGGTGGGTATAGAGTCGCGCGCCGGGCGCACCGTTTTGCATGCTGCAATCAGCCAGCGTGTGCAGCCCGGAGTGGTTTACACCACCTTCCACTTCCCCGAGTCGGGCGCGAACGTGATCACCACGGATAATTCTGACTGGGCGACCAACTGTCCTGAGTACAAGGTAACCGCAGTGCAGCTGATCAAGGTGACACAGCCTTCGGAGTGGCAAAGCAGCTTCAAGAAATTTACCCGAATACAGTTAGAGTTGGCTCATGGCGCGGTGTAGAAAATTTTCCTGTGTGAAAGGCGACCGCCTTTAATGTATGGAAAAACTTCCTGAAGTAGCCTGCATGCCGCTGTCGCAGTTGACGGTGGAAAAATGGCATGGCGGTGAACGTGTTTTGGCCAAGGATAATGTGGCGGAGGAGGTGCCCGTAGCCTTGGTTTACAACAGCGTTACACACGTTGTGATGCTGGCATCACCGGAATATCTTGAGGATTTTGCCCTGGGATTTTCCCTGAGCGAAGGCATCTTGAATCACCCCTCCGAATTGCTGGATTGTTTTGTGACCGAAGTGGATGAAGGTATCCATGTCGACATGCACATTACCGAGGAACGATTTAACGAGCTGAAAGACAGGCGGCGTAATTTGGTCGGACGTACAGGCTGCGGCCTTTGCGGCGCCGAGACGCTGCAGCAGGTCATCCGTAAAATCAAGCCGGTCAACAGTGCCGCACTGTTTTCGGCAGAAGCGCTGTATGACGGCTTTGCGCAGATGCAACAACACCAGATGATTCAGCAGCAGACCGGTGCAACCCATGCGGCCGGCTGGCTGCATGCTGATGGCCGTGTTCGAATCGTGCGTGAAGATGTGGGCAGGCATAACTCGCTTGATAAATTAATCGGTGCGCTGGTAAAAGCCGAACTGGATCTGTCCACGGGCGCTGTGCTGATTACCAGCCGCGCCAGTTATGAGATGGTGCAAAAATCGGCCAATGCTGGTGTTGGTTTGCTGGCGGCTATCTCTGCTCCCACCGGTTTGGCGGTACGACTTGCCGAACAGGTTAACATGACGTTGCTGGGCTTTGTGAGGCAGCACAGCCATGTAATATATACACACGCACAGCGCGTAAAGCGCTAAAAAATTACACGAGGAATAAAATGGATATTAAAAATCTTGTCACGATGGCGAATCAGATTGGAGCGTTTTTTGAGGCAATGCCTGATCGCGAGCAGGCAATGAAAGATATTGCCGGTCATATCAAGCGTAACTGGGATCCCAGAATGAGACGGGCGATCTTGCAATATATGGATGAACAGGGAAGTGGGGATTTGAAAGAGATTGTTCATAAAGCATTGCAGGCTAACAGGGATGCGGTCGCTTAAACTGGCTTAAGTGTTCACCAGATTCGTTCTTGCATATTGGCAACGTAACAAATCTCCCAGACGGAAAAGTATGCATATATTCAGCGTACTAAGTCATCCTGCAACAGCCCTGTAAATTTATTTCCGTAACGCGCTCTCAAGCTTTTGGCATTGTTGCCGATAAGGTTTTGTATGTAATTGTGATGCTCATAGTCTTCGCACCGCTTATGCGAGAAGAAAATATAGGGATGATTTATGTTCGAAGGTATTCAAAATCTATCGTTCAGCGCAAGAGTGAGTCTTGCGTTTTTTTTCATGCTGATAACAGCTGGAAGTGTTTTGCTAATGCTCTCCAGCTTATTCGGAATGGAGTCAGTAATCTTATTGGCAGTTTTGGTAATTTCGGTGGCGTTGCTTGCTACATTCATTTTTAATTTTCTTTTTCTCAGCCAAGCCCGTCGATTGGGTGAGCTGGTTAGTGCGTTATCTGCATTGGGACGCGGAGACCTTGCTGTTAGAGTTTCCTGGGCGAAGCGAGTGCAGGCCGGAGATACTTCACAATTGGCTACTCAAATAGACCAGTTGTCGCGTGAATTTGAAAGTAATTTCAAGGGAAAATTTTCGCTTGATCCAAACAACTTGGTGATGGTTGGCAAAATTAATGTTCCAGCATTGCGCTGTGGACCAACCACGCTTAACCTCGATGCGAATATTGTCGACCGCTTTACCGGCACTAGCGGCGGGGTTGCCACTGTCTTCGCCATGCGTGGCGAAGACATGGTGAGGGTTGCAACCTCCCTAAAAAAACCAGACGGTTCCAGAGTAATAGGCACCATGCTGGACAGGACAGGCGAAGCGTATAAAAAGTTGCAGGGAGGGGAGAGTTTTGTCGGACCGGCACAATTGTTCGGCAAGACATATATGACCCACTATTCTCCCTTGAAATCCGAGCAGGGGCAGATCATTGGTGCACTGTTTGTGGGAATGGAACGGATTAAAGATGATCTAAAGGGGGATGAAATCGCCCATTTGGCTCAGGGTATAAATTCGGTTTCTGAAGCTTTCAGTGATTTTATTGTCGGATTGTCAGTATCGGCGGAATCGCTGGCCAATGCAGCCCATGAAATGTCAGTCAGTACGGAGAAAGTGGCTGGTAGCTCCAGGCATCTCAGTGAAGCGACAGCCACAACAGCGGCTACCGTAGAACAGGTAACTGTGAGTATTAGTCATGTTGCCGATCATGCCGGCTCAACCGAGAAAAACTCGATTGAGACACAAGCTTTGTCTGAAGTTGGTGAGCGAGTTGTTCAGGAAGCCTCAGGCGAGATCACCCGTATCGCTGTTTCATTAAAAGAACTGTCGCAAGTGATCACCAACTTGGGTGATCAATCCACCGAGATAGGCGGCATTATTCAGGTGATTAAGGATATTGCAGACAGAACCAATTTGCTGGCTTTGAATGCAGCCATCGAGGCCGCGCGTGCCGGTGAGCAGGGGCGTGGCTTTGCCGTTGTGGCTGATGAGGTGCGCAAATTGGCGGAAAGCACCGGTGAAGCAACGCTACGGATTAGCGGCATAATAGACAGTACAAAACGTCAAATCGACAGCGCTATTGGCAATATGAGCAATAGTCAGACCCTGGTTGCGTCTGGTGTGGTGCTTACAGAGCAGGCACGAGACTCTCTTGTGAAAATACGTACAGAAAGTCGTCATACAGTTGAGATGGTCAAGGAAATTAGTGCGGCGACAAAGGAACAAAGCACGGCCAGCAACGAAATCGCCCGCAACGTTGAGACCATTGCGCAAAAAACCGAAGAAAATTCCATAGTCATTGCAAAACTGGCATTTTCGGCGACTCATCTGGAACAGATGTCCTCTAATCTGCAAAATATGGCCAATCGTTTTAGGTTATAAACGAATACTTATTTTGCTCTGAGAATATCAGGGTAACGCCTAATCTGTATATCGAGCCGGGCGTCACTTTTGCCGGGGACAGCAAGGGTAGTAACCCCTTGAATATTGTTCCGGCAATTCTTATTGGCGGCGAGCTGTAAGAAATGCGGGGCTAGCGCTTTGCGCAGGTAACGTTGCCAGCTTCAGGCAGGCGTCAAGAACACAAAAGGGACTTATAATAAGTCCCTTTTGTATTTTTAGCGGCTCCTTAAGGGTGTTTATGCGCAATCTGCCGGTTACAACAGTTATTTTGGCTGGCGGTCTGGGCACGCGCATCGGCGGCAACAAGGGGCTGCAACAGTTACATGGGCAGGCGTTGTTGGCATGGGTGCTGGAGGCTGTGCGGCATGACTGCAGCGAGGTGTTGATCAATGCCAACACTGCGCTGGAGGCGTACCGGGATTTTGGCTGCCGTATAGTGACGGATGAGCTGGCGGACTGGCAGGGGCCTTTGGCCGGGCTGCAGGCGGCGCTTAAACAGGCACAGGGCGAGTATGTGTTAACCGTGCCGTGCGATACGCCTTTTTTGCCGCATGATCTGGTGTCACGCTTATATGCGGCACACAGCAAGGCGGCAGCACAAGCCAGTGTGGTCGTGGTGGTGGGGCGCCGGCAACCGGCGATAGCACTGTATCAGCGCAGCGTGTTGCCGCAATTGCAGCAATATTTGGCATCCGGCAAGCGCAAGGTGTATGACTCGCTGGATACCTTGCAGTTAAACGAGGTGGTATTCGATAATGCCGGCGATTTTGAAAACATCAACACGCGGGAAGAGCTGGCCAGATTTAACCGTGTTGCCATGCCGGTGCGTGGTGACGATGCAGCAGAGCGTAAAACATTGCCAAAGTTGAGTATGGATAAACAGAGAGTCATCGGCTTTGCCGGTTTTTCCGGCAGCGGCAAAACCACCCTGCTGGAAAAAGTGATTCCCCTGCTCAAGGCCAGGGGACTGCGCATTGCGGTAATCAAGCATGCGCATCATAAATTTGATATCGACAAGCCGGGCAAGGACAGCTTTCGCCATCGCGAAGCAGGCGCGGGCAAGGTGCTGGTGGTATCCGGATTTCGCTGGGCGCTGATGCATGAGTTGCTGGATGAGGCGGAGCCCACGCTGGCGGATTTATGCGCGCGATTGTCGCCCAGTGATCTGGTGCTGGTAGAGGGGTACAAGTTTTCGGATATCCC